>Ga0265797_10011315_pt1 | contig 11200 bp, 8 predicted proteins | sample P2T30metagenome_FD_192433 | JGI IMG/M metagenome (GOLD analysis project Ga0265797, IMG submission 192433) | Plant litter microbial communities from East Loma Ridge, Irvine, California - P2 T30 | ecosystem: Environmental > Terrestrial > Plant litter > Unclassified | place: USA: California... | reverse complement strand
GCTGTGGAGGCGGGCGCTGACGGCGTCCTTCTTCAGCATCGTCCCCACGCGGAAGTGCTTGCCGATGTCGCGCAGGAACTCGATGGCCGAGATCGGGCTCGTCCAGTCGAGGTTGTTGACGACCCGCAGGCCGTTCTCGCCCTCGGGCGACAGGAACTTCTCGACGTGGCCGCGGATCCGCTGCACCCACTCGCCGACGACCTCGGGGGTGTTGAGCGTGCGCTCGGCGGTCGGGCGCGGGTCGCCGATGAGGCCCGTCGACCCACCGACGAGCCCGAGGGGCTTGTGCCCCGCGAGCTGCAGGCGGCGCAGGGTCAGCAGCTGCACGAGGTTGCCCAGGTGCAGGCTCGGTGCCGTCGGGTCGAAACCGCAGTAATAGGTGATCGCGGGGCCGGCGAGGAGGGACTTCAGGGCATCGGCGTCGGTCGAGACGTGCACGAGGCCGCGCCACACCAGTTCGTCCCACACGTCGTCGAACGTGGGGTCGTTCCGTTGGGCGGCCAGGACGTCCGCGGTCGTTCTGCTGGTCACCCGCACACGGTATCAGCGCGCAGGAGGCCCGCCCCGCCCCCGGCGCGACGTGGCGGCCCGGTACGCCGACACCGTGGGGTCGTCGGGCAACCAGGAGCGCCACGGGAAGGCGTCCCCTCCCGCGTGCCCGGACACGCCCACGCGCGGCCCGGTGGCGACCTCTGGTGCGGGGACGGCCGGCAGGTGGAGCGAGGCGCGTCCGGTGCCCAGCCGGAGGCCGTCGTCGGCGAGCTCGATGCCGAGTGCCGTGCCGAGCCGGCCGGGCCCGCTCGCCAGGTCGTCGTCGCGACGGGACGTCGCCCGCCGGGCCCGCGCCTCCTGGAGACCGTCGACGACCTCGCCGGCGCGCAGCAGCACCCCCGACGCGTAGCCCTCCGGGCCGCAGACGACGTTGACGCAGCGGTGGATGCCGTACGAGAGGTACACGTAGAGCGTGCCGCCGGGACGGAACATGCTGCCGTTCCGGGCCGTCTCGCCGCGGTGCGCGTGCGAACCCGGGTCCTGCCCCTGCCCGTGGTAGGCCTCGACCTCGGTCAGCCGGACCGCCACGGACCCGACCCGGAGGACGGCACCGAGCAGGCTCGGTGCCACCTCCAGGGCCGGGCCCTGCAGCAGTGCGGCGACCTCGGGGTCGAGGCCGGGTGCGGGGTCGGTCACGCCGAGGCGGGGTCCAGCTCCCGCACGAGACCGCGCACGCGCTCGGTCAGCGCCGCGACCTGCTCGGCCACGCGCTCGGGAGCCGTGCCGCCCGCGCCCCGACGGCTCGCGATGGAGCCCTCGACGGTCAGCACGGCCCGGATGTCGGGCGTGAGGTGCGGCGACACCTGGCGGTACTGCTCGTCGCTCGGCTCGTCGAGCTCGAGCCCGTGCTGCTCGCAGAACCGCACCAGCTCACCGCTGATCTCGTGGGCGTCGCGGAACGGCACGCCCTGACGGACGAGCCACTCGGCCACGTCCGTCGCGAGCGAGAAGCCCTGGGGAGCCAGCTCGGCCATGCGCGCCTCGTCGAACGTGAGGGTCGCGACCAGGCCCGTGAAGGCCGGGAGCAGGACCTCGAGCTGCGTGACGGAGTCGAAGACGGGCTCCTTGTCCTCCTGCAGGTCGCGGTTGTACGCCAGGGGCAGCCCCTTGAGCGTCGCCAACAGGCCGGTCAGGTTGCCGATGAGGCGACCGGACTTGCCGCGGGCGAGCTCGGGGATGTCGGGGTTCTTCTTCTGCGGCATGATGCTCGACCCGGTCGAGAACGCGTCGTGCAGCGTGACGAAGCCGAACTCGCGCGTCGACCAGAGGATGATCTCCTCCGACAGGCGCGAGAGGTCGATCCCGATCTGGGCGGCGACGAAGGCGAACTCGGCCACGACGTCACGGCTGGCCGTCGCGTCGATCGAGTTCTCCGTCGTGCGGTCGAAGCCCAGCTCGGTGGCCACGAGCAGCGGGTCGAGGCCGAGCGAGCTGCCCGCCAGGGCGCCCGCGCCGTAGGGCGAGGCCCCAGCGCGCCGCGACCAGTCGCGCAGGCGCTCGAGGTCGCGGACCAGCGGCCAGGCGTGCGCCAGGAGGTGGTGCGCCAGCAGCACGGGCTGCGCGTGCTGCAGGTGCGTGCGCCCGGGCATGACCGCGGTCTCGTGGACGGTCGCCTGCGAGACGACGGCGTCGACGAGCGCGACGACCTGGCGGCCGATCGTGGCGGCGTGGTCGCGCAGGTACAGGCGCACGAGCGTCGCGATCTGGTCGTTGCGGCTGCGGCCCGCGCGGAGCTTGCCGCCGAGCTCGACGCCCGCGATCGCGATGAGGCCCCGCTCGAGCGCCGAGTGGACGTCCTCGTCGGAGTCGTCGGGCGCGAAGGCCCCGCTCGCCACCTGCCCCCCGAGCTCGTCGAGCGCCGCGACCATGGCCGTCAGCTCGTCGGCGTCGAGGTACCCGGCCGCGGCCAGGGCCCGGGCGTGGGCCCGCGACCCGGCGAGGTCGTACGGTGCCAGCTGCCAGTCGAACTGCGTCGACCGGCTCAGCGCCGCCAGCTCGGGCGAGGGCCCGGAGGCGAAGCGCCCGCCCCAGAGGGAGCCCGCCTCGCCCGCACGCTCGTTGGCCGTCACGGCCGGGGCGTCGCCGCCCCCGGCCGTGACGTCGGGCGTCGTCGCGTCGTCGGTCGCCATGCCTACTGCTGGCTCAGGTCGCGCCGGGCCGAGATCTTGCTGGGCAGCGACCAGATCTCGATGAAGCCCTTCGACAGCGACTGGTCGAACGTGTCGCCCGTGTCGTACGTCGCGAGGTCGAAGTCGTAGAGGCTCTGCTCGCTGCGCTGACCGGTGACGACCGCGCGGCCGCCCTGCAGCTTGAGGCGGATCTCGCCCGAGACGTAGCGCTGCGTGTCGTCGATGAAGACGTCGAGCGAGCGCTTGAGGCCCGAGAACCAGAGGCCGTCGTAGACGAGGTTGGACCACTCGGCCTCGACGCCGCGCTTGTAGCGACCCAGGTCGCGCTCGAGGGTGAGCGCCTCGAGGGCCTCGTGCGCGACGATGAGGGCCACGGCGCCGGGGGCCTCGTAGACCTCGCGGCTCTTGATGCCGACCAGGCGGTCCTCGACGACGTCGATGCGGCCGACGCCGTGCTTGCCGGCCAGCTCGTTCATCTTCTCGACGATGCCCAGCGGCGTGTAGGCCACGCCGTCGATCGCGACCGGCACGCCGGCCTCGAAGCGGACGACGACCTCGTCGGCGTCCTTCAGGACGGCGGGGTCCTGCGTGTACTCGTACAGGTCCTCGATGGGGGCGTTCCACGGGTCCTCGAGGAAGCCCGTCTCGACCGCGCGGCCCCAGACGTTCTTGTCGATGGAGTACGGGTTCGCGGCGCTCTGGCGGATCGGCAGGTCGTGCTGCTCTGCGTAGACGATCGCCTTGTCGCGCGTCAGGGCCAGGTCGCGGACCGGCGCGATGCTCGTGAGGTCGGGCGCGAGCGCGGCCACGGCGGCCTCGAAGCGGACCTGGTCGTTGCCCTTGCCGGTGCAGCCGTGCGCGACGCTGTCGGCACCGAGCTCCTTCGCCACGCGGGCGAGGTGGCGCGCGATGAGCGGGCGGCTCAGGGCGGAGACCAGCGGGTAGGTCTTCTGGTACATCGCGTTGGCCTTGAGGGCCGGCATGAGGTAGTCCGTGCCGAACTCCTCCTTGGCGTCGACGACGACCGACTCGACGGCGCCGCAGCCGAGGGCACGCTGACGGATGTCCTCCATGTCCTCACCGCCCTGGCCCACGTCGACGGCCAGGGCCACGACCTCCTTGCCGGTGGCGTCGGCCAACCAGCCGATGCCGACCGAGGTGTCGAGGCCGCCCGAGTATGCGAGGACTACGCGCTCCGCCATGGTGCTCCTTGATGCGTTGGTGTTCGTGTGCTGTCGTGAGGGGGGGGTAGGTGGCGGCACCGACCGGGGCGGCCGGCGTCGCCGGGGGTTCAGTGCTCGAGGAGCCAGGCCAGCAGCGCCTTCTGGGCGTGCAGGCGGTTCTCGGCCTCGTCCCAGATGACGCTCGTCGGTCCGTCGATGACGTCGGCGTCGACCTCGTACCCGCGATCGGCGGGGAGGCAGTGCAGGAAGATCGCGTCGTCGGCGGCCTCGCCCATGAGGGCGGCGTCGACCTTGTACGCACCGAAGACGGCGACCCGCTCGGCCTTCTCGTCCTCCTTGCCCATGGACACCCAGGTGTCGGTGACGACCACGTCGGCGGAGGCGACGGCCTCGTGCACGTCGGCGGTGACGAGCACCGAGCCCGACGTGCCCGCGGCGATGCGCTCGGCGTCCGCGACCACGTCGGCCTCGGGCTGGAAGCCCTGGGGCGCCGCGACGCGGACGTGCATGCCCGCGGTGGCGCAGGCCAGGAGGTAGCTCTGGCCCATGTTGCTGCGGCCGTCGCCCACGAAGGTCACGGTCAGGCCCGCGAGGGTGCCCTTGCGCTCACGGATCGTCTGCAGGTCGGCGAGCAACTGGCACGGGTGGAAGTCGTCGCTCAGCGCGTTGACGACCGGCACGCGCGTGCCCGCGGCCATCTCCTCCAGGCCGGACTGGGCGTAGGTGCGCCAGACGATGGCCGAGACCATGCGCTCGAGCACGCGGGCCGTGTCGGACGGGGTCTCCTTGCCGCCCAGCTGGCTGTTCGCCGTGGCGATGATGAGCGGGCTGCCGCCCAGGTCGGCGACGCCCACCGCGAAGGAGACGCGGGTGCGGGTGGAGGACTTGTCGAAGATGACGGCGACCGTCTGGGGACCCTCGAGGGGACGGCGCGCCCAACGGTCGCGCTTCATGGCGTCGGCGAGGTCGAGGACCTCGAGCTGCTCGGCGGGCGACAGGTCGTCGTCGCGGAGGAAGTGGCGGGTCATGCGAGGCCTTCCAGGACGGTGGAGAAGAGGGTCGTGAACTCGGTGATCTCGGCGTCGCCCACGATGAGGGGCGGGGCGAGCCGGATGCTCGAGTCGTTCGGGGCGTTGACGATGAGGCCCGCCTCGAGGCAGGCCGCGGCGATCTCGGCGGCGACCGGCTGGGTGAGCCCGATGCCGATCAGGAGGCCGCTGCCGCGGATCTCGGCGACGAGCGGGGAGCGCAGGCCCTCGATCGCGGCCCGCAGCTGCGCTCCGCGGAGCGCCGCCTGGTCGACGAGGCCGGCGCGCTCGATCTCGCCGAGCACGGCGTTGGCCGCGGCCGTGGCCAACGGGTTGCCGCCGAAGGTGGTGCCGTGCTGCCCGGCCTCGAAGAGGTCGGACGCGTCGCCGAAGGTGACGAGCGCACCGATGGGCACGCCGCCGGCGATGCCCTTGGCGAGGGTGATCGCGTCGGGCACGATGCCGGAGCGCTGGAACGCGAACCAGGAGCCCGTGCGACCGATGCCCGTCTGGATCTCGTCGAGCACCAGCAGCGCACCGTGCTCGGTGGTGAGCTCGCGGGCACGCTCCAGGAAGCCCTCCGGCAGGTCGAGGACGCCTGCCTCGCCCTTGATCGGCTCGACGAAGACGGCGGCGACGCGGTCGTCCATGGCCGCCTCGAGCGCCTCGAGCGTCGTGTCGATGTGCTCGACACCGGCCGGCAGGGGCTCGAACGGCTCGCGCAGGGCCGGCTTGCCGGTGAGGGCGAGCGCGCCCATCGTGCGGCCGTGGAACGAGGCCTGGAGCGCCAGGACGCGCGTGCGACGACCGTCGCCGCGGTTGAGCCGCGCGAGCTTGAACGCGGCCTCGTTGGCCTCGGCGCCGCTGTTGCCGAAGTAGACCCGGCCGCGCTCCCCCGCGCCCGTGAGTCGCACGAGGCGCTCGGCCAGCTCCAGCTGCGGAGCGGTCGCGAAGTAGTTCGAGACGTGGATGAGGCTGCCCGCCTGCGCCGCGATCGCGTCGACGAGCACGGGGTGCGCGTGACCGAGGGCGTTCACCGCGATGCCGGCGAGGAAGTCGAGGTAGCGCTTGCCCTCGGAGTCCCAGACCTCGCACCCGCTGCCGCGCTCGAGGAGGACCTTCGGGACGGTCGTCGAGCGCATGATGTGGTCGCCGAATCGGCGCTGCCAGGTACCGCCTTGCGTCTGCGTCATGGTCACGACTGTCCTTCCTTCTCGGGGGCCCCGGACGGGGCGGTGGTGGTGACGGCGGCAGCGGCGTCCGCTGCTCGCTCGTCGGGGACGACCTCGGTGCCCGACCCGCGCTGGGTGAAGACCTCGAGGAGGATCGAGTGCGGGATGCGACCGTCGATGATGGTCGCCCCGCCGACGCCGCCGACCACCGCGTCGAGGCAGGCCCGCATCTTGGGGATCATGCCCGATTCGAGCGACGGCAGGAGGTCGCGGAGAGCCGAGACCGTGATGGCCTCGACGAGCGAGTCCCTGTCGGGCCAGTCGGCGTAGAGCCCTGCCACGTCGGTGAGCACCACGAGCTTCGCCGCGCGCAGCGAGACGGCCAGGGCCGCGGCCGCCGCGTCGGCGTTCACGTTGAGCAGCTGCGACGCGTCTCCCTCGTCGGCCGCGAGGCTCGAGACCACGGGGATCCGGCCCGCGTCGAGGACGTCGAGCACCCTCGAGGGGTCGACCGCGACGACGTCGCCGACGTGGCCGAGGTCGACGGGGGCGCCGTCGACGACGGCCTCGCGCCTCCTGCCCGTGAAGATGGGCGCGCCGTCCCGTGAGACCGCACGCGCGAGGTCGCCGTGCTCGGCGATCTGCGCCACGAGCTCGCCCGCGACGCCACCGGTGAGGACCTCGCTGACGACCGTGATCGCCTCGGTGCTCGTGTAGCGGTAGCCGCCGCGGAAGTCGCTCGGGATCCCCGCCTCGGCGAGGGCCGCCGTGATCTGCGGTCCGCCGCCGTGCACGACCACCGGCCGCAGTCCGACCGTGCGGAGGTAGACCATGTCCTCTGCGAAGGCGCGGCCGAGCTCGGCGTCGACCATCGCGTTGCCGCCGAACTTGACGACGACCACCTCGCCCGAGAAGCGCTTGAGCCACGGCAGCGACTCGATGAGGGTCGCGGCCTTGACCGCGGCGAGCTCTTGCTCGTCCTGTGCCTGCTGGTGCCTGCCCGCCATCAGCTGGAGTACGCGCTGTTCTCGTGCACGTAGTCGTGCGTGAGGTCGTTCGTGAGGATCGTCGCCTCGGCGTCGCCGACGCCCAGGTCGACGAGCACGTGCACCGCGCGCGACGTCAGGTCGACCTCGTCGCTCGGCCGGTCGGGGGCGCCCGCGTGGCAGACCCGGACGCCGTTCATCGACACGTCGACGGCGTAGGGGTCGAAGGCGGCGTCGGTCGTGCCGATGGCGGCGAGCACGCGACCCCAGTTGGGGTCGTTGCCGTAGACGGCCGCCTTGAACAGGGCGTTCCGGGCGATGGAGCGCCCCACCTCGACGGCGTCGACCTCGCTCTCGGCGTGGACGACCTCGATGCGGATGTCGTGCGAGGCCCCCTCGGCGTCGCCCTGGAGCTGCTCGGCGAGGTCGGCGCAGAGCTGCTCGACCGCCGCGGAGAACGCCTCGGGCGAGGGGCTCACGCCCGACTCGCCGCTGGCCAGGAGCACGACCGTGTCGTTGGTCGACATGCAGCCGTCGGAGTCGAGCCGGTCGAACGTGCGGCTCGTGGCGTGCCGGAGGCTCGCGTCGAGCTGCTCGGCCGGCAGGTCGGCGTCCGTGGTCAGCACGACGAGCATGGTGGCCAGGCCGGGCGCGAGCATGCCCGCGCCCTTGGCCATGCCGCCCACGACCCAGCCGTCGCCCGTGACGACGGCCTGCTTGGGGCGGCTGTCGGTGGTCATGATGGCGCGCGCGGCGTCGTCGCCGCCGTCGGCCCGGAGCTGCGCGGCGGCGTCGGTGCTGCCGGCGAGGACCTTGTCACGGAAGACCTGGTCCCCGACGCCGATGAGGCCCGTCGAGCAGACGACCACGTCGCCCGCCCCCACGCCCAACAGCTCGCCCACGCGCTCGGCGGTGGCGTGCGTCGTCTGGAACCCGAACGGCCCGGTGAAGCAGTTCGCTCCCCCGCTGTTGAGGACGACCGCCTCGACGACGCCGTCGGCGAGCACCTGCTGCGACCACAGCACGGGGTGGGCCTTCGCCCGGTTGCTCGTGAAGACGGCGGCCGCCGCCTTGCTGCGGCCCTGGTTGACGACGAGCGCCACGTCGCGGGCGCCCGTGCTCTTGAGCCCGGCGACGACGCCGGCCGCGGCGAAGCCCCGCGCGGCCGTGACGCTCACGGTGCCACCCCGTCGACGCTCAGCCCGGTGGTCTCGGCGAGGCCCAGCGCGAGGTTCGCGGCCTGGACGGCCGCCCCGGCGGTGCCCTTGACGAGGTTGTCGAGCGCACTGACGACGACGACGCGCTCGGCGGCCTCGTCGACGGCGAGCCCGATCAGGCAGGTGTTCGCCCCGATCGTGTCGGCCGTGCGCGGGAACTCGCCCTCGGGCAGGAGGTGCACGAAGGGCTCCGCCGCGTAGGCCCGCTCCCACGCGGCCCTGACGTCGTGCGCCGAGACGCCCGGCGCGAGGGTCGCGGTGGTCGTGGCCAGGATGCCGCGCGCCATGGGCACGAGCACGGGGGTGAACGACAGGCGGACCTCGGTCGCGCCGGCGAGCCGGAGGTTCTGCTGCACCTCGGGCACGTGCCGGTGCGTGCCGCCGACCCCGTAGGCCGAGGCCGACCCCAGCATCTCGCTGGCGAGCAGGTGCGTCTTGAGCGCCTTGCCGGCGCCCGACGGGCCGACGGCGAGCACGGACACGATGTCGGTGGACTCGACGACGCCCGCGGCCACGCCCGGGGCGAGGCCCAGGGTGATCGCGGTGACGTTGCAGCCGGGCACGGCGATGCGCTTCGCGCCGACGAGCTCGTCGCGCTGACGACCGCCCGTGCCGCCGTGCAGCAGCTCGGGGAGGCCGTAGGTCCAGGCCCCGAAGAACTCGCCGCCGTAGAACGTGGCCCAGTCGGCCTCGTCGGTGAGCCGGTGGTCGGCGCCGCAGTCGACGACGAGCACGTCGTCGGGCAGCTCGGCGGTGATCGCGCCGCTCTTGCCGTGCGGCAGCGCGAGGAAGACCACGTCGTGCCCGCGCAGGTTCTCTGCGGTGGTCTCGACGAGCGTGAGGTGGCTGAGGCTGCGGAGGTGCGGTTGCACGCTGACGAGCGGCTGGCCGGCGTTCGAGAACGCCGTGACCGTGCGCACCTCGAGGTCGGGGTGCGCGGTCAGGATGCGGAGCAGCTCGCCACCGGCGTAACCGCTGGCGCCCGCCACGGCGACGGAAAGGGGCATGGGGTCCACCCTAGTGTTCGAGATCGGTCGAGGATCGAGGGCGGCGACGCCGGGCGAGGTCTAGTCGCGGAGCGTCGCCCCCGATCGCTCGCCCGCCAGCCGGACCGCGCCCTGCTTGGCGTCGGTGGCCTCGGCCGCCGTCAGCGTGCGGTCGTCGGCGCGGAAGCGCAGGGCGAACGTGAGGCTCTTGGTGCCGGCCTCGAGCCCCTCGCCGCGGTAGTCGTCGACGAGGCGGACGGACTCGAGCAGGTCGCCCGCGCCCTCGCGCACGGCGGCCAGGACGTCTCCTGCGGCCACGCCCTCGGCCACGACGAGGCTGAGGTCTTGCGTGGCGGCGGGGTAGGTCGAGATCGGCGCCGGGCTGGGCTCGCGACGGGCGAGCTCGAGCACGCGGTCGAGGTCGAGCTCGGCGAGGGCGACGACGCGGGGCAGGTCGAGCTCGTCGGCCAGGGCGGGCAGCAGCTCGCCGGCGTGGCCGACCACCTCGCCGGCGACGACGATCTCGGCCGTGCGGCCGGGGTGCAGCGACACGTGGCGCCCCTGCCGGAACTCGACCTCGGCCGCGACCGCGTGGGCGGCGACGCGCACCGCGTCGAGCACGTCGACGAGCGACGCGGCCACCTCGGGCTGACCGGGCTGGCGGTCGACGGAGGCACCCAGCGCGAGGACGCCCAGGTGGCGCGGCTGCGGGGGCAGGCTCGCGTGCAGCTCGGCGAGCACCTCGGCGTCGGGCACGACGGCACCCTGCGGCACCTCGGCGGTGCCGTAGGAACGGTCGGCCTCGGGCAGGAAGACCCGCCCCGACTCGAAGAGGGCGAGGTCGACGAGCCCGCGCGACAGGTTGCGCCGCGCGACGTCGAGCAGACCGGGCAGCAGCGACCGGCGGAGCTCGGCCGCGGCCGAGTCGAGCGGGTTGGCGAGCCGGACGCCCGTGACGACGCTGCCGTCGGCGCTGCCGAAGGCGGCCTGCTGCGCGGCCGTGAGGAACGGGTACGCCGCGACCTCGTCGAGGCCGGCACCGGCGAGGGCCGTGGCGACCCGGCGCGCCAGCACCTGCTCGCGCGTGAGGCCGCGGCCAGGAGGCGCGACCGGGAGCACGGAGGGGATCCGGTCGTACCCGGTCACTCGCGCCACCTCTTCGACGAGGTCGGCGGAGTGCACGAGGTCCGGACGCCAGCTGGGCGGGGTCACCGACCAACCGTCGGCGACCGCCTCGACGGTGGCACCCACGGTCTCGAGCGTCGCGACGATCTCGTCGTCGGAGTACTCCACGCCCATGAGGGCCGCCGCGCGGCCCCGCGGCAGCGTCACCGCGGACGGTGCAGGGGCTTCGTCGAGGACGGAGCCGAGGTCGTCGGCGGTGCCCCCGGCGAGCTCCACGAGGAGGTCGACGACGCGCTGCGCCGCCACGCGGGAGACCGCGGGATCGACGCCGCGCTCGAAGCGCTTGGACGCCTCGGAGGGCAGCTTGTGCCGGCGGGCCGTGCGCGCGACCGACACGGGGTCGAAGGTCGCCGCCTCGACGAGCACGTCGGCCGTGCCCTCGCCGATCTCGGTCGTGAGGCCGCCCATGACGCCGGCGAGCCCGATCGCACCCGACTCGTCGGCGATGACCAGGTCTTCGGGGTGCAGGTCGCGGACCTGGCCGTCGAGCGTCTCGAGGCGCTCCCCCGGTGCCGCGCGGCGGACCGACAGCCCACCGCTGAGCGCGCCGAGATCGTAGCCGTGGATCGGCTGCCCGAGCTCGAACATGACGTAGTTCGTGATGTCGACCGGCAGCGAGACGCTGCGGACGCCGACGAGGCGCAGTCGGCTGCGCATCCAGGCCGGCGTCGGCCGCGTCGCGTCGATGCCCCGCACGACGCGCGTGACGAACGTCGTCGCCCCGGGGCGGCCGCGCACGGGGGCCTCGTCGGCGAGGACGA
>Ga0265797_10011314_pt1 | contig 11201 bp, 9 predicted proteins | sample P2T30metagenome_FD_192433 | JGI IMG/M metagenome (GOLD analysis project Ga0265797, IMG submission 192433) | Plant litter microbial communities from East Loma Ridge, Irvine, California - P2 T30 | ecosystem: Environmental > Terrestrial > Plant litter > Unclassified | place: USA: California... | reverse complement strand
GGCCGCAATGGTTTTCATGAGGTGGGTCTCGGACGAGGTCGTGTGCGCTGTAGTGGAACTTTGTACGAGACCAGTAGACGTCTGGCGCCTCGACACGAACGCTGCGTGAGACCTGGGTGAGAGCTCTGATGGTCGGACCGGGTCGAGAGACAAGGTCAGCATCCCTCGTTGGATCAACGTCTTCCTGCACCGCTAGCCGAAAGATCTTGTCGCGGAGCTCTCTTGGTAAGTCCATGAGGCTGCGAGAGTCGCGAGTTGTGACGTGTGTGGAACTGCGTCGTTTGCTGGCCACTGTGATTTGTGTGCGTGTGAGCCGGTGACGGCAAGGGAGCATGAGCGTTGACGAGAGTTTAGGCACAGCCATTGTGAGAAAGTCTGTGTTGTTGAGTATGAGAGGTGGTGAGTCGAGGACAATTAAGTAGCAGTTGTGGTAGTTCACGAATGCAGCGAAGGGTATCGTGGTGATTAGAAGCTGTGGTTCGTTAGAAGTCGCGACTGGTCTGCTCTGAAGTGGCCTCGTGACTTGGCACGTGCATGCGTGGTTATCGGGTCAGTCAGTGAAGTGATTGCATCCGCCCCGCGAGCGTGGTCTTGTCGTTGACGTGCACTTATGTTGAGCCGTGACTACATGGGTTGGCCTCTCAAGTGGGTGCGATACAGTACCTTCTATCCCATTGATCTTGAGTCCATATTTTCTGCCGCGCTATTAATACACGCTGTTTGAGATGTGACGTCTTCAGTTGAACATGGCGGATATGTGGCGGCCAAGCTGGCATCGATAGGACACCAACCGTGAACACTCTTCCATTTCTACTCAATAACTACCTTGCTCGACTGGACAGAAAGAGGGATCATATTCGTCTGGTGCATCTGCTGCGCACGAGTCCTCGTATTTCCGTTTGACTCGTTTCGAGCTTACCATCAAACTTAATGTTATCAGAGACTATTGCAAGGTACGAAGAGATATATTGTTCGCGGTTGTGATGTGAAGCTGACTTAAGATTACTAGGGTTGATCGAGATGAGGCATCCAGTACTGAGTGCAACACATACACGTGTACAAATTTTCGAATTGCGAGTGTCAGCTAGAGACGATGGACTATCGGTATTGTGTATTTCTTTGAGGTCAATAAAGAGCGATGTCTAGCTGGTGGTTGATTGTGGCACGGATGGTTCAAGGCGTGCTGTGGAGCCCGTAGCTTAACCACTCTTGGAAATCGCGCCTTTCGCGACAAGGTTCTTCGTCGAGTGCAGGATGTGCGTGGTTCAGAACATTCCAATCAAGACCAGTAAGAGCTGGCAATTTCTGCAACAGCGAGGAGAAGAGGGGTGAACACGCGCGAGGCTGTGATGCGACGGACTCCGACGCCGTAGCAGCTTGCGTCTGCTCTCGTTCTTCGAGCTCTTGTTGTTGCCTTTTGAGCGGTTTGGTACAGGTCCGCCCAGTGCCTGATCTGAAATGCCGACTCAAAGCATCTGCACGAGCAAACCTGCGACCACAACCCCAAGATGCACCATTTTGCAAAAACCCGCGGCAAATGAGCCTTTTTCCTCCTGAATGTAAGTCTTCATGCCGGATCCGATCGTGTTGTCGGACGAAATCCTTCCCGCAAACAGTACACACAAACGGCCTGTCCCCAGTATGAATGCTTATATGCTCTCGTAGGGTGAAAGCTCTTGTGAAGCGCTTAGGGCAAACGCGACAAGCGAACGACTGCGCACGCTTCTGGCTACGTGTGGGCGCGGCTTCCGGAACTGCAAGCTCGAGAATGTAGTCTCTGACAGTTTTTTCTCTCTCTACCACTCGGTGGTGTTCTCGCATATGCTTTTGGCGTTCGAGATTGTCATCGAAATGCTGAAAGCACCCGTGATGAGTGCATGCGTACAGCTCAGCAGATTGGTGAGGCTCAGAGATGTGTTCAGAAATGCGCCCCAGCGTTGGTGGGTCTACGTGTATCTGGGGGAATGCGTCGAAATTTTTTGTATACTGTGGCGTATATATCGGTGGTGGTGGTATTTGAGATTCAGAGTCCGCATCCATGGAAGTCGTGTCGAACGGGGTTCGATTGGATATATGAGGATTGTGCAGCTCTGCGTAATGAGGACTTGAGGGACCGCTGCTGTGATCACCGTATACAAATGGGATTGGACCCTCGTCTGCGTCGGTCGTGTTCTGCTGTCCGCGTCCTGGAGTTGATACGGGAGCAGTAGCTTTTGGCTCTGAATCACTGAGCTGTGCTGATTCGGGACGGGTGATAGGTAATGGCAGAGATGCGACGCAAATTGCTTCGTGCTCCAGGCAATGGTCTCGTCTTCGGAAAGGCGCGCTGCAACTCGAGCATGCATGTTTCATCAATGTCGAATGAGTAGCTTCATGCCGACTCGCAGCCGTGCGCATACCGAAGGCTTTTGTGCAAACCGGATCTCTGCTGCAGCGGTAGGCTTTGTGTTTGGTGGATCTTGCATGAGTTTCGAGTAATTTAGATTTTGGAAACATCATCCCGCATTGTGCGCACCTCCAGGATCTATCCCTTTTGACTGGGATATCGAAGCCTTGCCGCGAGTCGGAAGTGCTGGAACCTGCATCAACAGATCGATGTCGCAGATGTTCATCGTAGCCAGAAGGATATGTTGGACGATCCATGTCTCTACAGGAAACATCCGCGAGGGTGTTTAGTCTTGAATGCTGGCGTTGCATGAGCACATGGAGGGATGCGTTAGCCGGCCGGCTTTCATATGCTGGCCGATAGGGAATTAACACTGACAGAATGAAGTTGTCATGTCCAGGAAAGACAAAAGCTAAGAATGGAATTGCTGTACGGTCTGAGTGAACGAATGGATAAGACTCTTTGTAAGTAAACATTCGGAGCCTCTCGACCTGTAACCTGTAAAGCAGATCCCTGTGAGGCTGTGTTGGTGCATGTCTGTCAGGCGGGCCGGAAGATAGGCCTTGGGACTCACAGAGCGGCATGCACTTGCTAGCCCGTTTATACGAGGCACTGCTGCCCATACGCAGACTCTCTCGTTCTGTCTCGCATCAAGCTGTGCTGGCTGTAAGCAAGCCAGGTGGGGCACTGCAGTACTTAGACCCGTAACCCGTAACCCGCTGTGTCCTGCAGTGCCTTCCCCCAGATCACGCATGTGGCACTGCACAACATGTAATGCCGGTATTCGGTCCTGTCAGTTATGACCTGCGTCGTGGCCTGAGGGTAGCGGTACCGTGGCACTGCTCAGAACAGAACGTGTAAACCCCCAACAATAGAATCTGCAGTGCCTCTTTTGCGCTCTCGACACTTTTCAGTGCCTCATCTACGCCCTCACTGATGACCGGATAGCAGTCTACAGCCGGTTGTCCACTCATGACTACGTATCTCATGGCACTCGAGAGATAAGACGATTGCCTGTCATCGTGAGTTCGACATCCCGAGCTATTTTTGACACTTCTCGAGATCAAGAAAGTAGCAAATTACGTATTTAGTATCCCATCAATCACCATAGATTACATGAAAACAGGAGTGGCGCACATTGCAAAGGTCGGTTTTTGCTTGGGGCTGCAAGATCATCTATTGGTAAACCCCTTCGAATTTCGACCCTACACCTGTAACCTGTAGCCTGCCACCGATCCCATGTGGCGAGAAGTTGTCGAGCAAAGAGGCTCTGTAGGGAAACATGGCATACGGCTACAGGTGACAGCCATAATCCACCAATATATCTATATCTCGTTTCCGCACATTTCGTAGCAAGTAGTCACTATCGGCAACATCAACAACGAAACAGCAACTAAAGCCCTATTCATCATTTTGAAGCCTTTGAACACAAGCGCTCCGAGAGATCCAAGACCAACGATATGGATCATCGACTGCCTCTCCACAAGAGTTCCTCGACGCGGAGTACGGACTTGACCTCCTACGATAGAGCGTCCGCAACACTGTACGTGGGCACACCCAGTACTAGGCATCAGTGATGAATGCTAACTCGTTTGTTAGCATTGATCTACCACTTGGCTCCGATTCACTTTCTTCAGAGGAAACCAAAACGTTCAAGAGCCTTCCGCCCCACGGGCACTGCTGTGAAGCCAGCAAGCTGGTGGAAACAACCAGGGAATCAAGGCGAGTGCACACAGGTGTTCGCGCCCATGTCACAGACATGGAAACCTTGCCGAATCGCAATGATGGCGAGCGCAGACGGGAGAAGGTTAAGAGGTTCGTGGCCGAGAAAGGCCCTCGCATTGCTGGTGCTGCAACTGCGATTGGGATGTTCATCTTCAATGTCGTAACCTCATGTGCTTGATCGGGAGGTTGTCTTAGTCATTCCAATGGTGTAGATGTGTTTCGCTGTACCTTTTAGTTTGTATGTCCCGTAGTCCAGATTCAAGGTTGTCGTAAACCCCTTTTGAGAAATCCTGTTTGCGGCTCTCATTCTGTACGGATTCTGACGCAACCAGACAAGTTTCGATTACTGGTCCTCTTGGTTGATAATATTACTGGGAGAATGGTGTGAGAGAGAGATGCTGAAGCGAGACTTTGCATTCTTGTCTAATAAGTGGTCCGAACATTTCCAGCTTGGCCTCGGCTTTGAAGACGCTTTAGGAACTTGCCCTGAATATTGCTCCGCGAGACTTTGGCTCCTTTGAAAGCTTATCATCATAACAGACAGCTCTATAGGGCACTCGATCATGACGAACCCACTGGAAGCCGCTCAAGCGCCCGCTCTTATCAGTGCGACGACCGTCTGGTCTCTGTTTGCTACCGTCGCCATCCTCGCTGTCGGCTACATCTCTTCTCGCCAACTCCTTCCGACTTCAGCCTCGAACAAGACGCGTTTCTTGTTCATCTGGCATGCCACCGATGCTCTCATCCACTTCCTTCTCGAAGGCAGCTACCTGTGGAACTGCTTCTTCAGCAGCAGTACCTTGGTGGCTACCGGTCTGACCGGATCGGAATACCTCCCGCGGAACGTCTTTTTCCTCGGCGATCAAGAGAATGTATACGGCGCTTCATATGGCACGTCTCTGACGAGTGCGCTTTGGAGGGAGTACGCCAGGGCAGACAAGCGTTGGGGCGGCACCGATCTCACTGTCATCAGCCTGGAGCTGTTGACCGTGTTCATCGCAGGACCTCTGGCTGTCTGGGTGTGCTATTGCATCAAGATGAACCGCAGTGAGGCTAGCTTCTGGATGATTGTGCTTGCGACTGGCGAATTATACGGCGGCTGGATGACTTTCGTGCCTGTAAGCCCAAGGAGAGCGTGATATGCATTGCCAAACATTTGAAACTGACTTCATCATGCAGGAATGGCTGAGCGGAAGCCCCAACCTGGACACTTCGAACTGGATGTTCACGTGGCTGTACTTGTTCTTCTTTAACACTTTGTGGGTCTGGATTCCTCTTTGGATTCTATATGACTCTTACGGTACCATCGTTGGAGCTGTGGACGTGAAGAGCAAGAGGGAGAGTGCGCGCAAAGAGATTTGATGATGGAAAAGTCACTGAAAAGCGATTGGGCATCATAAGTTAAGAACAACGACACATATCGCTTTGCGCTACATAAAGTCATCGCGTCCAGACGTCATGGCCAGCGCTCGATTGCGCTTCGCCAATAGGATTCTCAGAATACCATATATCGACCTTCACTGCCCGATGGAGGCCGAATCTAGGACAGAATTCACTTCGTACGCTTCGATCTAGACCTTGTCACCAGCGGCCCGCCGCGCTACCTCTTACCAGCTGCTGTCCTCATAAACCGTGCCATCCTGTTCTGGACTTTGCGATTTCCTTGCTAACTACCACCTTCCACCTCCACCAAATACCGCTCTGGTTTTCTGTGCACCAACTCCACCACACTACCCAACCATCCTCACACTGACACCATCATGCCGTGGCCCTTCTCTAGCAAAGACGCGGCTCCGGACGCGACTTCAGGATCCGAGGAAGCTCAAGTCCCGATAACTCCCACTATGACTTCTCCTTCCGCAGAGGCGGTAAAGGGCTTGAAGCGCAAGCGTGATCAGATGTATGTTTTCTCGTCTAGTTCTGTTGGCGAATGTGTTCACTGACATTTTTGATAGGGACGAGTCTGGCGATGATGAGACTGTCATTGCGGCGGGTCAGAAGCAGCGCGAAGGTCCCCTGGCCAAGATGATCCTCATCCGCGTGGGTGAGGCCCACGATCTTCAGACCATCCCAGTCCACCACAAGTTTCTGTGCAAGAAGTCCCACTACTTCAAGAACGCCTTCAAAGACGACCCAGAGAGGTCAAGCTTCGAGTTCCCTGACCAGGAGCCCGAGATTTTCGAGCGAGCCATGAACTGGATCTATGGCGAAGGTTTCCTTCTTCCAAAGGACACCGCGAAGAGCGACGACTCCGACTGGTTCTCTACTCAAGCCTCTGAGGAGGTTCAGGACACGAATGGACCTGCAGACTATCTCGTCGTCGAACACGGCTCAGGCTTCCGCCAGAGTGTCGCCCCGATGCCTGCCACCAAAGTTATCGACACCGCCACTGGCTCAGACTTCTCCGACGACGAGCAGGATTCACAGGCGTTGGAGAAGAATACCCTGAACAAGAATGATGCTCCCACCCCGCTCAACACCATGATGCTGAGCAAGATCTACGCCCTCGCAGAGTTTCTCGAGATGGACAAGCTCTGCAACGAGATCATCGAGCTGCTCGGCCAGCGCCTTGGCTACGACGGGAAAACTCCCGGCGAAGCCCTCATCTACGCTTTCCAGCGTTGCAGCGCTGACAGCCCGCTTCGCGAACTCCTCATTGACTTCACTGCACGTTCCGCGCCCATCTTCGATGTACTCAACGACCCGGCTTTCGATGCTACTCCGGAGCTTTGGCGCGCGATAGTCAGGGAGCTGACCAGTGTCCGTGGTGCCGATGTTCTTCGTGGCGGCGAGTGGACTGAGCACTTCGAGTCTACGCTTGGTGACTATCGCATTTGAAAGCGGTCATGAGTGCGCAGTAGCGCAATATGTGCAGATTGATGCGGCGGTTGTCGTCGAAGAAACGATATCACCTCGTGGAACGTGGCAGAATTACAGGCTGGCACATCGAGACCAGATTGGTTTGGAATAGGTTCGATTTCTTTTTTGCAAACTCGGATGGATGGACGATTGGGCGGCCATTGTCGTTCATTCCATCCACTTGCGGATGGCAACCTTGTGATAGAGAGAATGAAATGATTGCGTACCTTATTCTTGTCTGATGTCCCCCTCAGTACCAGTATATTAGAGTGTGATAATCGCATATTGTGCTCAGCAAGTCTCATGCCTTCACCGGCACACTTTGAATGTCGAAGATCAAAGGTCAGTTGATGATCAGCACAAGTCCATCCCATTCCGCCACGGCCCGCGAACAAACGCGTTCGTGTTCTTCCGCCACGTGAATGGGATGCGCCACCGTCTCATGTATATAGGAGGTAACAACACAGTGGCTAAGCCTACCATCCCCACACTCTTGACCAATTTATCAGGATGCTTCATTTCCACATGCTGAACAACTTGCGAGGCGTGTACGACGCTGACGACCACTCTGCACCGGCTATTTCACCACGATCTTACGCACTACATCAAGTCCGGAGCAGCAAGCCTCCATGACAACCTATTCCTTTCCTCCGCACTAGTAAGTGACGGAGTATTGCCCTCGTTACCCTAGATATGCAAGCATTTGTTATATCACAGTAGACAGCAATGTAGCTCTCAACGCCAGGTCTGCTCCGTTCCCACTGGTCGGGTAAACGAGAAAGTAACGATCGACTGTTAGACTAGAGCGTGGACTAGGGCACTCTGGGTAAATGCGGACTGAATGTTTGCAGCCTGCCCGTAAGAGTCTAGCGGCAAAACTCGATGCCATTTTACGAGGTGATTGATCAATTGATCCTTGTAAAATGCGCATGATCAGCGCAATTCTAGGCCAGAAGATGGACAGCAAGCCACATGCCATGCGGTGTACCTGGCAGCCCTATGTACATGCGCCACCCTCTCTCTCTCTCACGGCTGAATGCAAAGATGGTATGACCTGCTTTGCAATTGGGACCGGCGTCTGGCATCCGCTGCGTCGTACAATGAGATTAATATGGTCGGACAAACGGAACGCTCTACTCTATAAGTCTTGAAAGACTCGCCGCAAAGAACAGCGTCCTAGCCAGACATCCCAGGACATCATCAAAGCATTCGGTCAAGACACATTGAAAATGTACACAGTCCTCGCTGCAGCCGCCGCTGTTCTGCTGGCCCACTGCGGTGCCTCGCCACTTGCAGCTCTCGAAGAGCGCCAGTCCAGCTGTCCCAACGTCCACGTCTTCGGCGCCCGAGAAACGACTGCTCCTGCGGGCTATGGAAGCTCTTCCACTGTCGTCAACCTTGTGTTGAACGCTTACCCGGGCTCAACTGCTGAGGCCATCTCTTACCCAGCATGGTCTGTCTCAGAACTTCAACCTCATCGACTACTCAAGCTGACAACCAAGCAGTGGCGGCCAGTCATCATGCGGTGGTGCCACCTATGATGCCTCTGTCAGAGCCGGCATCTCTGCCATCGCTTCAGCTGTCAACAGCTTCAACTCTCGCTGTCCGAACACCCAGCTCGTCATCGTCGGATACTCACAGGGCGCCCAGATCACCGACAACGCTTTTTGCGGCGGCCCAGACACCAACCAGGGCTATTCGCAGACTTCGCCGGCGTTCAGCGCCGCTGCATTGAACCAGATCAAGGCCGTCATCGAGATGGGTAACCCACGCTATGTTTATGGCGTTTCTTACCAGGTTGGAACTTGCCGTACTCAAGGATTCTCTGCCCGCCCGTCGGGATACAGCTGCTCTGTAAGTATCATGTGGTTCTGAGCACTCCTGTCCTACACACTAACATCGAGAATAGTCCGCGAGCAAGATCCAAAGCTACTGTGACAGCGCAGACCCGTACTGCTGCACCGGCAATGACGCCAACGTTCACCAGGGCTACGGTCAGGAATACGGCCAGGCTGCTCTCACTTTCATCAAGGGCAAGCTCAGCAGTGGCTCCGGCAGTGGAACAACTACTACCGCCAGGCCTACCACGACTACAGCGGGCTCTGGTAACCCACCGACCACCACTGCTCCTTCTGGTGGCAATTGCTCGGCGAAGTGGGGACAGTGCGGTGGTCTAGGGTGAGTGAGCTTCGATTTGTATGGTTGTTTGCTTTTGCTAATGTGATCTTCAGGTGGACTGGCCCGACTTGCTGTCAGTCTGGCAGTACCTGCAAGGCGTCGAACCAGTATTACTCGCAGTGTCAGTAGTGGAAACGGGAGATTTCGGTCGTGGGCTGTCAGATGTGCTGGACTTATCAAGTAATTGCGTCGAACAGATGGATTTATCTAAGCTGCATCGATGTCTCGAGGTCCGCTTTCTCGAAAATACTGGTCTCAAGGTCGTTACGCATGTGTCGCTTCTCGACGTGACAGCATATGGCCGTAATGCTACTGTTGGTGCAGGCCGCCTGTGGGCTCTCGATACCGCGAGCACTGTCGCCTGGGATGATGTGCGCCGTGTGAGATAAGAGACGTAGTGGTAAAAACGCGAACGAGTCCGCACGCCGCACGAGCACCTCACTTCCAGTGGCCTTATGCTACCAGTAAAGTGCGACTTGAGGCGAGCTTGCCAAAGCCTTCATCTGTCCGGAGATACGCCAATGGTCATTCAACCGCAGCTGATACCTCAACCACTCCACTCGTCCTTGAGCCGGGTCTCGTACATCCGACAAGAGCTTGCCGTCATCATCCTTAGCCCAGTAGGTGATGTAGTCGTCACGACTCATCGCCACCCAACGTGGCTTCTGGTCTTCGCCGCTTGCAACTTTGTTGCGGAGCTTTTGTAGTAGGGAAGGATTGTAGTTTGGCTCGTTGAGGTAGTCGGCTACCCGGATGGGGATGTGGACGAATCCATCTGCTCCGAGAACGTCTGGAGATGGGACGTAGAGGTCTTTGGCCATGTTGAAGAATTGATCGTTTGATTGCGTTCAGATATGGCGACAGGCGGCCTTTCCCGAATTGCTGTAGACTTGATGGTATTCTGTACACATCCTCCACATATTGCGATCCTCATGGGGCTTATATATCGTACACAAAAAGATCATGTCGTCCTGACTCGTCTGAACGGGCTGTGATAAAGGCCCGCGGACTTGGCGAAGACGCCGCACGACTGCGCCGCAGACTTGGATTGGTTTCCACGCCGCCGGGCAACATGTGACCACAAACCATGTGATTTATGATTCTTCAACCGCTGCGTCTGCGCAAGTTCGCTTGCATCTGGTGTGCTTTAGCTCGTGCTCGCTACAAGGCTTTACCACGGACATATCTACCATGTCCTCCATTTGAAGTCGCTCAGCCTCCACCGTTTGCTACACACTGGCACTAACGACCACACCGCTGTGATGTGTTACTGCAACGAGGCGCACACAACACGTCAGACCGAAACCTCCACAAGATGCGAGGACGTACAAGAGCGTCACTCTGGGCGTGAGAAGGCAGGATCGCTCCAAGACAGCTAGGAGGTACTGTCCTTGCGACATGCACTGAAAGGGAGGAGGTTAGCAGTACGATGTATCTGTCACACCCTGTAGAAGCAGAAATAACGGTGAGCAGGCTACACTGTGCCGGAGCGAAATGATAACAACAGTTAATGAAAGTGCTCCGCCCCCTTCTCCCTTCTTCTCCACACAGCTGCAGTTGCGATAACGGCATCAGTCTTGGAACTTGCGCTAGTCCCCAATCCTTAAGACATCAAGTCTGCTAACCATCTCTCACCTCTCCAAGACGTTGTTGGAGTGTGACTTTTTCGCAATGACAAGACGAACATGCACGGCTAATGTACAGCCTCGCACAAAAAGTCACCTAATAAAGGCTTGCACCCAGCTGTTGTCTTCTCTCAAGCATCTGGAGAACGCTTTACTCTGCCAATGCAGCTACCATGTTTTCGTTTCTTGGCTTCTCTCATCGAGACCCGACGTCACGCATTTGGCGTATACCTTAGCCGAGCTCCATGTATTGATGCCCCGACTGTAGGAGTAATAAGAAGGCATTTTTCGCTGCCATGCTGGGCGTCTAGCGATCTCACGACCAACTGATGCTACAGGTCTCTACTTGCAATGGGCTTGACAAATCTCATAGCAACCAGCCTTCTGGTCAGGACTGTACTTGGGCAGATCGTCTATGCCGGGAACAC
>Ga0265797_10011313_pt1 | contig 11201 bp, 9 predicted proteins | sample P2T30metagenome_FD_192433 | JGI IMG/M metagenome (GOLD analysis project Ga0265797, IMG submission 192433) | Plant litter microbial communities from East Loma Ridge, Irvine, California - P2 T30 | ecosystem: Environmental > Terrestrial > Plant litter > Unclassified | place: USA: California... | reverse complement strand
TGCTTCCCTGCGTTGAGCTCGGATATCGCGCGTCTTCTTTTCGTTAGATGGTGCGTCGGCACGAGGCTTTTGTACGCGCTTCCGAGGCGCCATGACGGTAGGTATGCTGTTGAGGTGTCAATAATGTTAAGAATGGCGTCGTTGAACGGAGAGATTAAAGAAACTTCACAAGACGCAATAGAATGCGTGATGGCTCTATACTTGGTTCCTATCCACTCCAACCCATGGTACTGTACTGATACAGAGCGGGATGGGCCACTCACAACTTCCGAGATCCATTACACGCCCACAAAGTTGAATTTCCACGGACGAGAAGTAGGGTTGACATAAGAACTTGCGCTATTCGCGGAAAGTTGATTCAAGCGGACGGAGTGCATGTGGCGTGTATTGATCGGCTAATCTGCCGCCAAATAACTACTTCGAAGAAGTTTCCTGGAGCTGTAGTATACATGAATCGATCTCAATAGACGGTCGCTCTCTTGTCCTGGCAGAATAGCAAAGGAAAAGATCCGATTCATGTCGTACATATAAGATCAAGTAGCTTGTTCTTCAACAAGCACTCTTCCGAATCACCGCCCAAGCAGTTCCTTCGACCATTCACGCCCGGTTTTCGTCTCTTCGGTGATGAAGTCGCCCGTATAACTCACAGTGACTTCAATTTTAGCGATTGCTTCCATCTGCTTTGCGGATCTACCACGCAGGAAATCTCTCAGTGCAATGCAATGCCCATACTCGCAATCTGGGTCGTATTCCCCATACGGGCAGTCTTCAGTGACGTCAAGATCAAACTTGGATACGCTGAGTTTGTAGAGAAGCAATGAAGTCTCATTGTAAAGCTGGCGGGAGGCGAGGAACAATCCAAGATAGTTGTCTGGTCCTTCGCCATCATAACAGCAGCCGTTGAAGACGTGTTGATCGAAATTATAGCGGGCACCTTTGAAGACGTACTCGTAAACGATGTTGCGGAGCTCAGGGGGGGGGGGGAGATGAAGAAAAGGTGATGAAGCTGTATTGAACTCGGTGCTGGAGCCATATGTTAATCATCAAACATATCTTGTGAAGCGGAGAACTTACATGCTTCTGAGAAGATCCTTCTGATGAAATCCTTTGGCGGCAATTGCCTTGTTGCGAACTGTTCCGTCAAGAAGTTCTTGATCGCGACGAGCTTCATCGCGAAGATCCTGCTCGCGCTGGGCTTGCTCTCGAACCGCAGCTCTCTGGCGAGCCCTATCGTCGCGCTGCTTCTTCGATGAGGGCGCCTCAGCTGAAGACATCGCTTGGCGCTTGCGAGACGGCATGTTGGCGTGCGCTTGAAACGATGGCGATGTTGGGAAGTGAGTGGGTGAAGGGAGTGGAGCAGAGTAGACGCAAGGTGGTGGAGTGTGCGAGAGCTCGCTAAGACGATATATAAACACCTACGCACATCGGTTGCTAGGCCATCATACTGAGTAAGAACGTCAAGTCAGAACAAATGTGGACGCGTCATGCCGAAAGCACACCTTTCTACCAGCAATGTGCGATTTCCCGAGACGCGGGCAGAATCAATATGTGCCATTTGGCGTAGAGCATGTCTGCTTACGGCGCCTTACTGTGATGTATGAGACCGTCTGCCGAATTGAATATGCATATGCCAGTTGAACCGTGTATGTCACGACTTTCCAGCTTGCAGAGTCACCGCTATACATTTGATCATTCATCAAAGTCACGGCTCTTGCAAGCACTCGATGCGGTTTCGAATAGGGGCCTGTGATGACTGGGGAATCAGGTACGGTTACTACAATACAGCGGTGTTTACGAGCAACAAACTGACTTGTAGAGAAGTGACTGCTACGAGCATCTTCTACCTGCTAGGTACATCGTGTGTGAGATCTAGTAGCGAGTACGTCATGCATGACGCACGATAGATCGATATTTCTTGATCTTCAGCCTCTTAACCCAGTACAATCCAGTGCCCATCGCAAATGCCTGTTCTTCATAGGAGTAGCGTCGTAGCATCAGACAAGACATAGCTTTGATCTGTTCTTCGGAACGCTTAGCCAGGAACCTCCTCACGTAGAGCTTCCATTCTCTCTTGTCGGCTTTGTAAACCCAGAAAATCAAATGTGCTGAGCTCGTAAGGAAGATAGGCGATCTCGGCGTGGACTTGACGTGATACCAGAAGCAGGCTCATATCATTTTCGGTAGATGATCCAGCGCAAAGCGTTTTCTCTGTGCTTTTGTTGTCCTGGAAGAAGTTGTAGGTAGTGTTGTCGAAAGCGTAGGCGTAGATCAGATTGCGGAGTTCGGCGGGCAGACGAAGGAGAGGGGACTTGGTGGCATTGCACACGGTACTGCGATGCGACATTAGTGATGTATCTCAAAGAAGATCCACAACTGTGAACATACATGCGATCGTTGACGTCCTGGTCTTCAAGAAATTCCTTGCCAGTAATGTCGAAGGTAGGCATCTTGTTGGCATCTAGCGCGTCGGTGGTAGCCAGCGCAACGCGGTTTCGAGACAAGGTGAGAGCTTTTGGATCAGTCATTGGGGGTGATGCGGGATGAGCGAGTGCAGGAGTATGGGAAGGAAGCAGACGAGCGTGTAATAGTGAACGAGCGCCGTAGAAGTGGACTAATGTGGGGACAGCGCACGGGTGTGAGTCACTTTGCTAAGACGAAGAGTAGATGCGCTTTGATTGTTAGGTAAATAGAACTGAGTGCAAAACTCTGTCCGATAGATTTTGTTGCGAGCGCGCTATTTTACAACACTTTCTTCCCATCCGCATCGATCCATCCTGCAAAGTATACGCGGCGTGGCTGGTAGACTTGCACCCTCGATTGTGAATCCAGGGAGCGCAAACGAGTAATCGACCTAGGCTCGGGGGCCAGCATTAATCCTCAGCCATTTGGCCCAGTAAACTGCCGGCCAAAATTCCCTGTTTGTATATTTTCTTTTCACGTTGCGCAGCATCCTACTTCGCCCCGAGAACCCAACTATCCTCATTGCCAGGATATGCGCTTCCGATCGGTTCTTCAGGAACTTCCTGAGAGTGGAATACGCTTCGATGCGAGTTCCGAAGTCGAAGACTGCCAGTTTGTACGGAAGTAATGCGGTTTCTTGATAGAGCTGGCGAGAGACACGAGGTAGGTCTAGACTGACGTCATTGTCGGAAACCAGCGTGGTGGTCTTTGTACAGGACCATTTGTGCTGGTTCAGCCTGAATATCTCATTGCAGAATATGTAGTGATACACCATGTTTCGAATCTCGGCAGGAAGGCGGAGAAGAGGTGAGCGTGCGGCATTGAGCGTGGTACTGGAATCAAAACCTTAGCGCCTACATAAACCTGACGACGCTTGAAGATGAATACTTATATGCTGTCCAGGCGAGCGCGGTCCCGAAGAAGCCGCTTTCGCGCCGCACCCTTGACACGAGCCCTACGGCGAGCCCGGTGAAGCATCTGTATCCCGAAAGAGGTCCGAAACATTGCTGGTGAGGTAGACGAGATAGAGTGGTGCGGGGATGGCTGAAAGCGCGAGGTAAGTACGGGAGTCTCGGGGAATGTGCCAAGGCTACAATAAGGAAGTCGCGTTGTCATTGCGCTGGGTAGCCGTGCGTCATGGGAAACGAACATCTCCACCTGCGGCTTGTACCAAATCGGCAACACACGTACAACGAGAAAGAACTTTCGCATCGAATGCGAAGCTGACTTTCAGAGCCGACGTACTTCTTACGCTGACCGGTGAGTAGCACCAAGGAAGAGTCACTCAATTTATGATAGACGTATGAGGATCTTCTTCTATTACAAACACTGGAGGTTTAGTTACAATACAGAAATCTTGGAAGGTAGTGAACCATTTCGATTTGGATGGCATTTGCCAAAACGAGTGCCCCTGCCAATACATACAAAAGGTTGCTACTTGCGGCGTAAAGCGTCGATCCAACTATCCTCGAAGTCTATGGAGCGGATGTAATCGAGCACCTCGGAGAACTCACATCCAGTTCCATGCCATGTCTTCTCGTAGCACATGACCTCCATTCGACCGAGTGCCGCAAGTTGCGCTTCTGATCTCTTCGCCAAAAACTCTTCCGCTTCTAAAGGGGCCCATTCATACTCTGAATCCAAGACGAAGGTCGCTGGCTTGTATGGAAGTAAGGCGGTTTCGTGGTGGACTTGACGAGAAGCGAGAAGCACACCAAGACACGGATATTCCGCGCGAACGATGATCGAGTAGGGGTATTGGCCGCTCTACCAGCTGTGTGTGTAGACTTGATCACTGAACACGAAGGTATAGATCGCATTTCGGATCTCAGCAGGGAGACGAAGAAGCGGCGATTGACTGGCGTTGAGCTTTGCTCTGGTATAAATGGTCAGTCGCGAAATCGCTAGGCGGAAATAAGGGCAGGCTAACATTGATTCGCGGCGAACAGCATCTTGCGGGAGGCGCATCTCCGTTGAGGCTTTGGGGAAACTTTTTCCAGCCATCTCGTTGCTTACGAAGACTGAAAACGCTGGTGGAGAGATAGCGCTGTGAGCAAAGGACAGACGAAACTGAGACTTGTGGCAGTGGCAGGGCGTGTGGTAGGAGTGCGGGGGTGTGAAGAGGGAGCCGCGTTGTCGTTGTGGTTACTGGGTAGCCAAAGGTCAGTGCGAAACTCATAGCAGCTGCCGTTTTAAGAATACGTCATTGCAAACGACTAATTTGACGCACAAGCAAGCTCTCACCGCATGATTTGCATCCACCATGAAAAGTCAGTGCTACAGAATATAATGCCGTGATGCGCCGAAAGAAGAGGTAGAGAGGGAAGTGTGTATTGCTGAGGTCTTTCTCACTACGTGATTGCTTGCAGTGAGACCGCATAACTACTTGAAAGCGCTGAATCATCGCCACGATGGCGAACTACGATTTCGAAAGCCTGAACAGGTAGTTCTAGAACAGCTAGGGGACGGTCTTCTGGCAATTCAGCATTGCGGCCCAAAAGGCACCGTCTCCGGTCATCATCCGCGAATCGAACCCGAAAGCTTGATACCAATCTACACGTACCCGCATCTGGCCGAGAGCCTCAAGCTGTGCCTTCGTTCTTGCCTTTAGAAAAGCCTTCATCACCCGATTTTCAGAAATGGTATTCCCATGGTGGACGTGCGCTTCGCCGAAGTCGAACGTCGCGAGCTGGTATGGAAGCAAGGAGGTTTCGTGGTGAAGCTGGCGGCAAGCGAAAGGTAGTACCACGCGATCCACATAATCATAGAACGGAGGGGGACGATAGGTCCAGAAGTTGACGGTTTTGTCGTCTTGCCACTTGTTAACACACAAGGTGTAGAGAATGTCGCTGAAGATGTAGGTGTAGATCTGGTTGCGAATCTCGGCGGGCAGACGAAGAAGTGGAGACTGGACAGCGTTGAGCTCGGTGCTAATCCATTGTCAGTAATGGCACTGGCACTCAACGATGGAGAGACTCACAGCTTGTCGAGCCGCGCACGCTTGCGTCGCTCTAGCTCTTGAGCAAAAACCACTTCCTTCCCCATGGACGCTGAAGACATTGATGACGATCTTGGACGGTAGCGTCGAGACGGTTTAGTCGAAGGAGATAAGGATTGTGGCGGGCGAAGGAAAGCGCGAGAGTAGTGCGGGAGTGAGAGGGTAAAAGCCTCTGCCAAGGCTGGAAAGAGGCAAGCGCGTTGTTGTGGTTGCTGGGCGACCATGCGAGGTGAGTGCGAACTTCGAAATGGGATTCGGCTTGCATAGCCTGTCATCACACGACCGCCTAGCTCTTGCCGCTGTATGAGTGAGTGAAGTGGGACTGTTGACATGCTCATCTTCCAGTTACTTCCAGTACAATTGATGAAATTATGCGAAGCAAGAAGATTAATGAGATTGATATAATCTGAGCCACTGTAGCTACAGAGAAGCCGGCTGTCAGAATGGATACAAGATGACTTTTCCAGAAGAGAATTATACCGCGTCCATTACAAATGACTATCGTGTCATCTCACGATCAGGTGCCTAGACCGTCAGATGACACACAATGAGCAACGAAATCATGTCCTGATACGACTCTTCCGCCAGTTTCGCCACCCAGAATGCACCAGTCTCCTCCAAAGGCTTAGAATCACAACATCCGTTGTAGAATTCGTCGAACTTCAAGGATGAGATGGCGCCAATCTGCTCCTGCGTCCTCGCTTTCAGAAACCTGTCAAGGGCATACACCTGTTCATCAATGCTCAAGAACTCGGACAAGACAGAAAACGATCCAAGGCTGTATCGCAGCAAAGCTGTCTCAGCGTGAACCTGGCGACATACAAGAAGAAGACCGAGATCGTGAGGTGTTTAGGATCCGGGACAGTCATCGACGTGCATATAGACAATGCTTTCATGTGATCGATAGGATTCGGAAAGAACGTATAGGACATCATAGAAGACCCAACCAAAGATCATGTTTCTTAACTCGGCTGGAAGGCGGAGTAGAGGAGAGTTGGTGGCGTTAGACTTGTGGCTATACAATATTGTCAGCTGAAGATCCATCAATCGGGGACTTCGGTACTTACATCTCATCGCGCTCAGTCTCAGAACAATGCCGAGCACGGATTCGAGCCATAGCCTCTCGAATTATACGGTTGTCATTGGCATCCCCGTCAAGCTTCTGCTTCTTAGCCAAGACGACGGCTGAAGGCGACAGAGCGCGCTTTTTGCCGCTGTCCATGATGTTGAGCTTGTAGGATCTGGAGAATGGAAGTAGAGAAGTGGTGGTGAGAGGTGTGGAGAGAAAGAACGAGGGAGAGCTACCGATCTTATATACTAGTGAGGGAACGATGCATGCTAATTACTCAGGGTAAAGGCAGGTTTAAATGTATGTTAACCAGTTCGAAGACGCGGTCATCTCACCTTCCAGATTCGATAGCCGTTTGTGAACAGGTGACGTGCACTTATGCCTTAGTAAATGCATTGACTGTGTTGGAGTCATTGCCGTAACCGAGAGGGTATAGCCGTCTTGAAGAGTAGATACAGGGACACTCTTGTGAAGAGAGAAACTACCAAGTCCACGAATGCCTCGCCTTTTTAGTCAGATGGTCCGATCGAGGAAACATCGAACATCAAGGCTTCAATGGAAGACATCCCGCCGAAAGAGGCAGAAAGATCTTCGATCTTGGCGACCCAGTATACAGCAGTCCTTGTTCGATGCCAATAGCGCCTCAGTGTGATTGAGTACCGGGTAAACTTCAGAGCAGCTATCGCTTCAATCTGCCTCGGTGACCGTCTGCCCAAAAATGATTTCAGCCTTTCGAGTGCACCGTATCCCATGAGTTCCGTAGTCCGAATATCGAACAAGCCAAGCGTATAGGGTAGCAGGGCCGTCTCAGCATGCGTCTGTCTGCATACGAACGATAAGTTGATTTTAGAGCATGTTCCGGCAATTCCACTGTTGGGCATGGCAAACTCTCGCTGTCCTTTAGTCCACCCTCCCCTCATGAACAGGTACTCTTTAAACGCGTATACCGTACAAGTGTAGACGCGAGCGAAGATGGTGTTCCTGAGTTCAGCCGGCAGTCGAAGCAGAGGTGAGTTGACAGCATTGAGCGTGGTGCTATATTCTGTTAGTAACGTTCTACAAACGATCGCGGCATCTTACATTCGACCTCGGCGAACTTGGTCGCGAACAGCTTGAAGTCGATCTTGCGCAGCTGCGCGACGCGATGCTCTGTCGTCTCGTGCTTCTTTCGCAGACTGCGTGGTAACGGGAGGGGTCGGTGGGCGCTTTCGCTTGGCCATGTCGAATTGCGATTGGTGTTTCGATGGAAAACGGGGTAAGAGTGAGGAGTAGAACAGAAGCAAGGGTCGAGAAGATTAGCCAGGCTGGTAAGAGCCGCAGCTTCCACATCCGATAACCGCTTGCAAGCAGGTGACGTCACTAGAAATAATCACATTACTACTTCAGGGACAGTACCGACTCACCTGAAATGCGAAAGCAGTACCGAGCTGACAGCTACAGTCAAGGCAAGACTATGCGCTAATGCTGAGTAGAAAGATAAAGAAGTCGTACTGTAGTGCCGTCACCTCAGCTTCCGATGTTCATACAGATGTCACGAGAAGTAAGGAGATGAGTACCTAGGTAGTATCTGATTTATCGCAGCAAGCGATGATGTGCTACTGTTAATATCGCTAGGTCCATGAACACTCCCATGAAGAAGGCAATTTCCAGTTCGCAACACCTCGCCTAGCTATCAGATGGACCGAAGTTGGCAATGTCGAAGTGCATGGGTACTCCACAGTACATATCAATGTCAGAGGCGAAGACCATCCCATCTAGCTTTGCGAGCCAGTATGCGGCAGTCCTGGTTTGTACTCAGAGACGATGATGCACCGGGTATTGCCAGAGCGTCACTTTACCAGTCGCATGAAGCTGCCTAGGCGATAGCCGTTCTAGAAAGCTTCTCATCCCCACTACCGCCAGGTGAGAACCCCACTCCTGTGCCATAAAAATGAACCGACCAAGCTCATACGGTAATAGAGCTGTTTCGACATGCACCTGGCGGCAGACCAGGAATGAGTGGACTTCGTATTCTCCCAAGTACATTCCCGGACCGCTTAGGACGACATGGCAAGCACCATAATCGTTATCGAGCTCGAGCCCATAGTCCGCGACAGTATATACATATGAGAAGATAATGTTCCTGATTTCCGCTGGGAGACGAAGCAAAGGCGAGTTGGCGGCGTTGGACTTGCTGCTACAACACATCGTTAGTTACATATGTAGATATCAGGATTAGATACTTTCACTCGGTCGCGAAGGCGTGGGCTGCGAGGAGCTTTCTCAGCAGGATCCTGAACTGGATATAGTGGCGTAACTAGGGCTTGAATGGATTGAACGGATGAATCTGAGCTCGAAACGGAGCCGGACCTCTGAGCTCTGTTGGCTCGCGGTTTCTTGCCGGGAGAAGACTTGGGGGAAGGCTTGCGTGCGCGCTTGCGCTTGGCCATGGTGACTTGAGCTTGGTGTTTTAATGGGAAGACAAAGTGTGTGGACAAGAGGTAGAGGAGTGGCTGGAGAGAAGAAGAAGGGCAGAGGAGACTGTCGGGCTGGTTGTATGAAGAGGCGTCTTGAGCGCTCACCGATGAGGATGAACGGTGAGTTCCATTTAGGGCCGAAGGTTCATCGTGCATTTGGAAATTGCTAAACGCCAAAATGAGGTATCATACGAACTAAAGAGACAAGACAACTAGAGAAATGCAAACAACTTAGACCGAAACAAGAAAGGAGCAAAAGACATGTATATCATCCCACGCATATTCCACATCAAATTATCCCCCGTTGTGAACAAAACAATTTACACCCACTTTTGAGACATCCCAATGCTCCCCACCTACTGAATCCTCTCATCTCGGTCAGTCGCACCGTAACCCGCAGGCTTCCTGGCACGACCCGTAACATCACTCCAAGCGGCACCGAACCTGCGTCCAGTGCTAGCCAACAGACCCTCCTCTTCTTCCTCCTCAAGATCACGATCAATCTGTTCCTGGTCCAGGCTAGGCGCCTTGAACAGCGTCGTCAAGAAGACAATGAGGTAAACACCCAAGAAGGCGAATTGGGCCCAGAAGAGGACAACGCCGAAGAAGGGGAAGTTGATGGTGACGCGGTTGATGAAGGTGCTGAGGACAGAGGGCGTGCAGACTTGCTGAGCAGCGGGGTTGGTGGCGAGTTCGCTGCAGGGCTTGATCAGGTCCTTGTGCTCAGTGCAGTCGGGCTGTTGGTCTAGGCTGTTGGTCTTCATGTCACAGTAGGTTTGCGGACCCCAGGTCGCGTATTGCGGTGCGACGACCATGGCGACGGAGTAGTTGATCGCGAGGGTGATGAGCGTGAGGAGGACGGTAGCCATGAGGAGTGCCTGCGGCGAAGTATGTCCCTTGCGGATCTTGAAGATGGTGATCCACAGGAAGCGGATGCCAGCGGTCGCAATGCCGACAACAGACGCCGAGAAGAAGAACAGGACGAGGAGTAGGAACATAACATAGTCGATAGGGAAGACCTTGGCGGACTTGACGAGGATGTAGTTCAGCGGCTGGAAGATGTTGATGTGGCCAAGGATGTAGCCGCAGTGGGCGCCGCAGATGGAGTTCTTGGCCTTGTCGATGCCGGTGATGAGCATGCTGGCGAAGATGACGAGGGCGAAGACCATCAGGATGAGGCCGCCGATGAGCTTGAGCGGGCGGAAGAAGGCTTCCGTCTTGATCCAGGCCTTGACGATCCAATGGCGGTCCTCGCCGCTTGACTCGGCAGCGAGGCGCTCGCGGCGGATGAGGGTGCGCTCTTCGCGGACGAGGGCTTCCAGTTCGCGTCTGTCCCTGCTGTCCAGTCCGCCCTCGCTGCCTTCGTTGCGACCTTCAAGCTGTCTCTGGCGCTCACGGTTGTTCTCCAGCTGGGACGCGGTGTTTGCGGCGAGCGTGGGGGCCGATACGGATGGCGCAGACTTGATCATGGCGACGGGGAGGAGGGCCATACCGGCACCGGTGTAGAGCACGAAGAGGACCGTTCCGACGGTGATGAGGAAGCCGAGGCCAAAGGATAGAGCGCGTTCGCCATCTAATGGAGTTAGTCGATGTCAACAAATAATAGAAGTCGCTACTTACGGTTCTCTGACAGCAGGTGCTTGAAGTAGTCGAGATCAAGACGCTTGTCATCCTTGGCCTGCTTCGCAAAGGGCACGAAGAAGCCGACAAGGAAGATTGCGACTACAAAGATGAGGAAGCCGAGAGTCCACTTGAGAGCACCAGCAATGCGCTGGCCAGCGGTCTGCTCGCCATGCTCAGCCGCGTCCTCATCGTATTCCTCGTACCAGAAGTAGGTGAAGGGAATGACGAGCAGGCAGAGAAGCGCATCGAGTGAGTAGAGCGTGTAGTAGACGATGCGCAGAGTGTAGACAATGCTATCGACCTTCTCCGGTGTCGCCCAATCCTTCTTGCGGCCTAGACTGGATCTCGAGGTAGACGAGACGAGAGCGACGTCGACGGGAATGAGGAGGACGGTTGCGAGCAGCGCAAGAGTGGTGAAGATGCAGACGATGGTAACGGCGGCAGCGCGATCGCGCGGCTTCTGGTAAACATAGACGAATGTGGACGCGATGAGGAATAGGATTCCTACGGCGACGGCGTAGGCGACCCAGATGAGAGAGGTCTGTATCAGCGCCATGTTGATACCCGTGGACAGCAGTTGCTATCGCTGGGGAGA
>Ga0265797_10011312_pt1 | contig 11202 bp, 4 predicted proteins | sample P2T30metagenome_FD_192433 | JGI IMG/M metagenome (GOLD analysis project Ga0265797, IMG submission 192433) | Plant litter microbial communities from East Loma Ridge, Irvine, California - P2 T30 | ecosystem: Environmental > Terrestrial > Plant litter > Unclassified | place: USA: California... | reverse complement strand
CAGCATACTGAAGTTGATTTCTGGATAATAGTTAACCGGCACGTAGACTTTCTCCTGTGTCTTAGTGGGACGGCGGTAGTCAGATGGCGGGTGGTAGCTGGGGATAATCTTCATCGCCTTCTCGATGAGCTTGTGACGCTCTTCCTCGAGTCTCTTACGGTAACGATACTCGCGTGTGTTCACACGACGGCCGAAGTTATCGTACTGAGGGGGAGGAGAGGGAGATCTAGAGAGTGTCAGCGCGTTTCGCAAGGATTGGACAAGGGCAGCTCACCTATCACCATCAGCCGGAACAACATCGTTGATCCTGAGCTTCTGGCTGATCTCCTCAATCCGCAGATGGGTCACATACGCATCCAGCTGCTCAGCAGTCATGGGTGCTGTGATGGCCGTAGGCAAGTTCATAAGACCGGCGGCCTTGTTGTCCGAAGCATCACCCCAGCGGTTGCGCTTGCGACGCTTCTTGGTGCCATCCGGGTTCAACTCAGGCTCTTTCGACACAGGCTCGGGACTGCGACCACGCTTACCCTCGTTAGGAGGGGGCGCGAAGTCAGGTGTTCCATTCGAGTCGCCTCCACGGCGACGAGTGCCGAGGGGGATGTTGTTAGAGCCGGTGCTGCCGGCTTGATTGCGCCACGACATGGTTGGCGCGTTGTGGTGGTTTTGCGATGGTGGACTCGAGGTGGGAGATGCAAAGGTTGCATGGGGTGAAAGCTGGACGCCGGAAGACAGAAGCTAGTTCTCCCAGACGCGCTAGCGGGCAGCGGGAGCGGAGCCGAGTTCTTTCACGTGACTGTCAAACGTTGTTCACCATCTGTGAATTGGGATAACTCAGGCATACTGTATACTGTAGTGCCTAGCACTTGTGACATATGCTCCGAATGAACATATATTACGGAATGTAAATCGTAGCGATGCTTGCTCGTTGCGCCCGAATGTTGTCTCGAATACAGAAATTGAGGACGCGGGCCTGAGACTTGCCTGCTTGTTTGCACTACGAAACACCGTCGCCTACAGTATGAGTACATGTATACCTCAGCCAACTCTCGAACACTTCACTTGAGACACCACACTGCCTGGCCGATCTCTGACTCTGACATTGACATTCCGAATCCTGTGGAACGTCAGACGCAGCTGCTGACACGCGACAGCGAGGTCGCGCCTTCCTCAACTCCAGTTACTGTTCGCATTCTGCCTTGCATCTTCACGAACAGGTACTTTAGGCGACGTCCTGTGCTTGTAAGGGCGACAGAGCACCCCACACGACACCATATTCAATAGGACGAGCAACACGCGGTACACAATGGCAGACAAATTCGACGTCTTCACCCGCCTCGTAGGCGGCAAGGACAACCTTCCACCCAGGCTACCAACACCACCACCCTCCCTGCTACCCGCATCTGACAGCAATGATCAATGCTCAAAGGAAGAAACAAAGGATATCGTCGACGCCTTTGGTAACCTCCAGACCTACGACGACTTCGTCAACTCAGGTCCGTCATCACACGCCAAAGGCCAAACAGTCAGATCTCACCATCACGTCACTGGCCTGCCACAAGACAACGCAACTCAGGCAGACTCCAGCGACTTCACTTTGGACCCGCGCAAAGGCGAGCCGGCAGCGACTGGCACGAGCTTCTGTCCGTTCCTTGCTATCTCCAAGTTCCCCTACAAATACGTCGACTCTTCCTTCCGCCAGCCGATCGCCACAGCATTCTTCGACGAAGGGAAGATCTACAACAGGAAGTGGGACTTGTAAGTACTCGCTCTCACTATCATCATCATTCCTATACTGACTTTGCTCAGCTACTACGCTTGGAACGACCAAACAGCCAAAGCGATCACCTTCATCCCTCTCAGCCAGGCTCAGACCCTCATTGAAGAAGTGAACACGACCTTTCCTAAACTTAACTGGCAGTTTGAGTCTCGTCACGAGGAAGAGGGACTTCTCCTCAGTTTCGAAGATCCCAATCCTGAATACCGCCCACGCTTCCTCGGGTGCGCCGACAGTCGCAGCAAATTCGATTTCCTGGTGGAAAACATCGACCCTTACGACTTCTCTAACATGAATTCTTTACCTCAAGACCGGAGCAAAGAAGCCTTCCGACAGATGATGGCCCTCGCTTCAGAAGCCGTCAAGAACAAAAATAAGAAGAACAAGAGTGTGCGACAGGAGCGGAACATACTCAATCGCCACTCCATGAGCAAGCAGCTTCTTCAAGCCCAAAGATACCTGGGCCTGCTTCCAGGAGAGACCGAAGGTGCTGACCCGGTCGCGAAAGCCATAAACATCGAAGAGCCTGCTTCCTACCTTTGCGACTCGGATGTTGTCATCATCGCGATTGATGTGGAAGCCTACGAGAAAGCCCACCACGTCATCACCGAAGTCGGTGTAAGCACCCTCGATACCAGAGATCTGAAGGGAACGGCACCAGGCATGAATGGACAACACTGGCAGCAATTTGTCCGCGCCCGCCACTTCCGCGTGAAGGAGAACAAGAGCTTCGTAAACGGCGAATATGTCGCTGGCTGCCCAGAGCACTTCGAGTTCGGCACCAGCGAATGGGCGTCCATCAATGACATGCCCAGCGAGCTTACGCGATGCTTCCATGAACCTTTCAGTAAACCAGGCTCTTCAAAGTCCAAAGTCCCTGTCAACGAAGACCCTAAGCAGAAACGCAACATCGTTCTCCTTGGTCACGACGTCGAGCAGGACGTCCAGTACTGCCACAGGCTGGGGTTCTCGGTACTAGGTCGCGGCAACATGCTCTCCATCATGGACACAAGAGCCATGTACCAAGCACACACTCGCGACAGCTCGCCGCGCGGCCTCGGCTCAATCATGGTCGATTTTGACTTCTCGGCCTGGCATCTGCACAATGCGGGTAACGACGCTGTCTACACCATGTGGGCTATGCTTGCCATCTCCGTGCAGGCTGCAGCTGAGCGTGACACCAAGGAGGCGAAGAAGAAGCATGAGGAGAGAGAGAAGGTGAAGCTGCAGAAGGCCGTTGAGGCCGCGAAGGAGAGGGTCAGGGAGGACTCTGAAGGTTGGGACCTGAGCGAGAACGGCGGAGCACCGCTTCCTCAGCCGCCGAGCAAGAGCGGACACTACACTGCGGGTGGTGCGCCTCTGGACATTTGAGATATCGCTAGTGTTGGTGCTCATGGCTAACGGAGAAGAACGTGTGCCCCTTTGAGAGGCACGTTTGAAATATGGCTAGTATTAGTGCCCACGGCTAGCGAGAGGAGCATGTAGCACGTTGAGGCCTGGTGTCTTGCGGCGTGCTATCGGTTGCAATACTGCAGCTTAGCACTGCAAAACGGAGAAGAGCAAAGCGGGTCGAAAGTAAGACTTCAACCTATGAGATTCGGTAGCTGCTTGGATGTTCTACTTCATCCTTCGAGACCTCCTATATGTTTACTGCGAACAGTAAAGATTCTCGGCGGTCAAGAGAGTAGAAGGAGTGTCTTTTCATACAGCTGCGCCGATATATCACCTGCAACCCCTAATGGTCATCACCTGTTCTAAAAGACATATGTCCAACGTCAAGGTCGCATCATAGGTGAAGCCATTGAGACATTCGATTCGACATCATAATTCCTTCATGCTCTCACAGGTCGTATACGTTTTGTTGAGCTCGTACCATCGACTGCAGAGATATTACACATTGATGTAACCATTGCGAGATCCAATCTTTCGTCTAGTTGCTAGAGCGGTCTCTATGTATCGCATACGTTTTGTTCAGCTCCTACCATCAAGTCTAGAGATGATTACGGTGTTTTTCCCTTGGGATATCGGGTCTTAGATCCGTGTGCTTTGCAATGGAGGTTGTATTACAGCAGGTATATATGTGAAGTAAACATCACGTTGGTGAGTCTGTTTGCTAGCGATGGAGGGTATTGATCATCTTGATCGTCTTTGCTCGATTGAATGCCGGCTGGCGTATGCGTTTGGTAATATCAGCAGAGTGAGATTGACGGTTGACGATAAAAATCATGTTACAGGCAACAGGCAAAGGTTAACCCGAATGTCAGTCAGTCAAAGGCTCCTCCGTCCGCTGCTGCCCGCGCTCGCCGCTGCAAAGCGCCGATAAGCGGCTGACCTACTCCCAACCTCTTACAGTACAACAACAGAGCTCGAGGCAAGGGAGCACCTAAGCTCTCGGCACCTCGGTATGACACTAGCCCGCGAAGAGAGGAGCTAACGTTACCTGATAGCATCAGAAGACATCTCTAGTTCTAACACCACGAGTGCTTTACATCTGTCACTCCATTTGTACGCTTAAATCCTTGCGTTCACGCCCTACGGCTTGTCATTGCTTGATCGACGACGTGCATCCATAGGCCTATTTGAAAGCTCGCCTCGCTATCTCCCAGAGATTGAGCTTCTACGATCCAACCCGATAGACGAACTGCCCATATACGGTAGAAAGTCTCCACTACTTTCCACGATGTCTGGCAACACTCAGGAACCCAACGGTGTCAATGGCAAGGCGGACACCATTCCTCTAGGTCGATACCTCTGGACTCGCATCAAGCAAGTCGGTGTGAAACGCGTCTTTGGTGTTCCGGGTGATTTCAACCTCACTCTTCTCGATCATATCTACGACGTGGAAGACCTGGAATGGGTCGGCAACACCAACGAGCTGAACGCTGCCTACGCCGCCGATGGCTATGCCAGGACCATGCACGGTGCCGGCTGTCTCGTCACTACGCACGGCGTTGGTGAGCTCTCTGCTTTGAACGGTATTGCCGGGTCCATGACAGAGCAGGTCCGGGTGATCCACGTCGTGGGGCAGACCTCGAGGATGATGCAGAATAAGAAGATGATGATCCACCATTCGATCGGCCCTGATCCTGACCATCAAGTCTTCAACAAAGCTTCCACCAACTTCCGCGTAGCAGCCGCGGAATTGCAGAGCGAGCAAGGTGCCGTGGAAGAGATCGATCGTGTCCTGCGAGAATGCTACGTCAAGTCTGGGCCAGTCTACATCTTTGTCCCGATCGACATTGTAGATCTTCAGGTCCCAGCGGCAGCTTTGGAGAGACCTCTCGACCTCTCGCCGCCAACGGACTCTAAGGCCCTTGAAGATGCCACACAAGCAGTTCTGGATGCAATCTACGCATCCAAGAGCCCAGCCATCTTCGTCGACTGCCTTGTTGACCGGCACAATGCTGTTTCTGAGCTCGAGGCTCTCATCTCGAAGGTTTCCTGTCCAATCTTTTCGACCAACATGGGCAAGGGCATTGTCGATGAGACTCACCCGAATTACCTCGGCGTTTACAACGGCACAGTGTCAGCTCTCGGGGTGGCAGCCGCTATCGAGAAGTCTGATTGCGTTCTCGTTGTTGGAAGCCTGGCGTCCGACACAAACTCTGGCGGCTTCACACGCAAAGTCCTGGCGGAGAATGCGATTTACTTCGACGCCAATTCCACCACCGTGAAAGGCACACAGTATGCATCCACGCCTCTGAAACCTCTCCTCGCAGCGGTTTCTTCTCAGATTAAATCCTCGCAGGCTCCCTCTGCTTCGATTCCCACTCTTCCGCCTCGCCCACAAGAGGACGACATTTCATCGGCCGAATTGACACAATCTTCCCTCTGGCCGACCCTCGCCGCGTTCCTCCAACCTCACGACGTCATCTTTGGAGAGACAGGCACAGCCGCTTTTGGCATCCCAGACAGCACCTTCCCTGCGAAGGTGCAATGGGTAACGCAAACCTACTACGGCAGTATCGGCTGGGCCACGCCCGCAGCTCTCGGATCAGAAATGGCGCTTCAAGACCAATCTGCCGCTGGCACTCGCCCTCGCGGCCGTACGCTACTGGTAACCGGCGACGGCAGCATGATGCTGACAGCGCAAGAGATCGGCAACATGGTGAAGCAGAACCTGAGCCCATTGATCTTCGTCGTCAACAACGCCGGCTACACGATCGAACGCGTGATCCACGGCGCCCACCAGAGCTACAATGACATCGTCCCCTTCGCTTACCAGCACATGCTGCCCTTCTTCAACATGTCGCCCGAGCAAGCGGCTAACAATTTCCACCACGCAACCACCAAAGCAGAGCTTGACGAGATCCTGGCGTTGGACCGTGTCAAAGACCCCGTGGGTTACGCCAAGGGACCTCAGGTGATCGAGGTGGTTGTCGACAAGATGGATGTGCCGTGGCGACTGGCGACACAGATTGCCACAAGAGGGCCAGAGGCTATCAAGGAGATGAAGGATGCTGGCTTCAAGGTCAGGGACATGGAGCACGGAGATGGATTTTGGGCGTGATACTTTTTGAGGCAATTTGCTGTAGTCCGCAATTAGCCACACCTTTCAGGTTTATTGCAACGATGGTTCTTGATTTTGGCCTTGCTTCCTCGCTTCCGCTCTCGTGTTCCTGCCGTGCCTGCGTCGCGGACGTCGGACGTCGGACGTCGGCCGCTGTTTACGACGTGAAAACTAAAAAGCGAAAACATGAAATGACTTGCTCCTTGCAGGATTCGTCATCTTTGTCGATTGCATGCGATGCCGGCCTGCAGGATGCACATGATGGATGCAAAGGTTACTCGTTCGATGACAGGTTTTATCAGCGTCTCCTTTGAAGGTTTACGCTACTTTCGGCAGTAGTCTTATCCATCTCCGCGACTTCACTTCACCCACATTTGCCGGGGAGAAAACGGGTCAGAGAAGTCCAATTCCCCTCGCTTGCGGAAAATTAAAACATTGTGGATGCGTCGATATGTCTCCTGGCTGAGCGGTGGTATGGTGCTGGCCGCGTCACTTCTGGGGCGCGCACGAGGGCTGGACTCTTCGTGGTAGTCTCTGTACACAGTAATACCTTAGTAAGTTTAGGTGCATTATACCTCGGTCGGCGAAAGTTCATCTGTGCTGGATAGCGCTAGGTGGTGGTGGCGTCTATTCATAGAATTGAAAGTCCACGCGTCCAGAACGTGGGCAGACACAAATGATAACGACGGTCCATGAATGAGGGATTTGCAGCACTGAAAGTGCTTGATTATTCCTGTGATGAGGGATTGTTTCAGCTTGCGTAAGTGCTGGTTCGATCGGACGACCGCCGAGCATCGTATACTATTCCGTCGTGGTTGAGAGAAAGTTCAGCCTGTCTGCCAATACTTTGCAAAGCGACACGTGGCTGAGTCATGTGAAGTGTCGTCTTAAGCGAGAAGTGCCTACGCATGTCCTTGCTCTATGATTGCGGCGTACAGACAGATTGCGGCAAGGCTGAGGGGTACAAGAGGCGTTGCAGGTACGTCCTGGCGCCGCGCTTCTGAGCGCGCAGGGACAAGCATATACAACTGAGATGATGTCAAGTACATAGTGTGTCGATCTTTGTAAGGCTGAGATGCGCGTCCGCTATTCTCATTCTCAGCACGTGAAGACAGGACATTGTCGGATGGCCATCCTGGTATGTCAGACAGCGAGTTCAGAGCGGCAAAAACGGTTCCTCGCGGACACTGCGGCGGCATATTGACGTGGTGCGAAGGTTGGCCAACCAAGCTTTCGCCCTACGCCACCCAGCCGCGGAGAAGATGGTTAGCGCGAGGTAGCATGCATGGCATTGGAGCTAGAAAGGGCAGGAGTTAGTGCTGTGATACGCCATGCGCATCGGTAAGAGAGAGAGGTCAGCGTCGCCAACATACTCGCCAACGCCAACACCTCCCGCCAAGTGCGAGTCTGCCTCTGTACGACAGACATCTTGTCTCGGCGCTTGTGCTCAGCCTTGTTCAGCCTTGCTGCAATAACGATGACAATGGCCATGGCATTATTGTTGATCTTCTTCGGCGTGGAGAATGTTGCTCGCATCGTTCTGCTAGGCTAACAAGCGCCATCAGTCACGCTAGTGGCCCTACGAAACCAGAATCTCTCTCACTCTCACTCCCCGGTGGCGTAGCACGCACAGCCGCATGTACTATTTCCCTGAAGGCTCGCACGCACGCTCCGAGTGAGACTCTCAAAACTCTCTGGGAGCCGGTGGTGGTCACAAACGGCGTTGCTTGGCTGACGAATCGCTCATAGTCCGTCCGTGTGCTGGTTGATTGATTGATGTTTGGTGGGGCTCCGACAGCTCACTCTCGCAGTCGTCCAGCACCGTTTTTGGCCAGTCTCTGAACCTACCTCACCTGGTCCCTACTATCTTAACTGCAGTGACAGCATCCCCAGTGCATGATCGTCGCCCTGCCTATCATTGCCACTTTCGCCAAGCGCCCATTGCTTAGCCTCGCTGTCCTCTGTTGCTGACGGACTTTCACTTCGCAAACACCGAGCGATATCGCCTGCGAGGAGCCACGCCCTGCAGTACTTCTCTGGTTCATACCACTCCTGCCTGGGGGCACATACACAGCTTCCGTCTTCACCATCACCACTCTGTACGCCTTCTGATGCCGACCAACACAGAACGCTGTGCACAATCTACCAAACGATCACGACGTCCTCGGCAGCGCAAATTGTAGCTCATCATTCTTCTCCGCGTCTTGGCCTGGCCTGGTGCCGTCATTGAACAGCAGCAGCAGCCGCTATGGATCGCACATCGCCTGAAGAATACGACGACCGCCTCAGCGAGATCGAGTCCGGCGACGACGACGTTGTCCCTAAGCTAGAGGACGCGCAAACATCGCCGAGCACCACCAGCAAGCCAAATGGTGTCAAGACACCTGCGCATCTACAGAAGAGGCGCAGGGTGACTCGCGCATGCGATGAGTGCAGGCGAAAAAAAATCAAATGCGACGGCAAGCAGCCTTGCACGCATTGTACCGTTTACAGTTATGGTAAGTGGAGGGCCATTCTTGTTATTGCGAATTACAAACTGAGACGAGTCAACCGCAGAGTGCACATACGATCAGCCATCGAACCGAAGGCGAAACCCCGCGCCGCAATACGTCGAAAATATCGAGCACCGAGTGCACCGAGCAGAGACTCTTCTGCACATCCTGATTCCCAATCTCGACCTGAACGATCCTGGTATTGACGCTGCAGTTGCACAAGGATGGATTCCGGGCGCTCCAGGCAAGGGCCACCCAGGCGCACCTGTCGCTGCCGCCGCTGCCGCTGCCGCTGCAACGCAACCAACACAGCGACCACCATTGGCGCCAAATACCGAGAACAAATCAGACACCAACCTGGAATCCATGGTTCGCGCGGTTGCGCAGATGGACGTGGACGAGCAAGGCCATTGGGACTACCACGGACACTCTTCTGGGCTCAGTTTCATGCGCCGTATGAGGGAACAGCTTGGCGATCTCATGGGTCCAGATTCTCCTGCCACGCCGTTCGTGAAGTCCAGACCTCCCTCACTTGTGCTCGACTCGCCAAGGTCAATCCTAGATTCGCCATCAGAAAATCCGAGTAGTCCAAGCAGCGATCTCCCGCCGAAGGATCTAGCCCGACAGTTCTGCAGCAACGCCGTTGAAGATGCCATTGCGCTCCTTAGGTTCGTTCATGGGCCATCTTTCTGGGCGTCATTCGAGCGAATTTACGACACGCCTCAAGAGAACTGGGGCAATGAAGAACAGCGCTTTCTGCCTCTTTTGTACAGTGCTATGGCTCTGGGAACCCTCTTTGGTAAGGATGAGCATAGCAATTTGAATCAAGTGGGGTACGAAAGTGCAATCCAGCAGGGCTTCGCCTATTTCAAGTCCGCGCGGCAGATGATGGACATTGCCGACTGCAGAGATCTCACATCAGTACAGGCTGTGATATTCATGATCCTCTTCATGCAATCATCTTCAAAGTTATCACAATGCTACGCCTACGTCGGTGTCGCATTGCGGTCGGCCCTTCGCATGGGTCTCCACCGGTCGTATGCCGGTAACTGGGACCCTATCGAGGGTGAAGTCAGGAAACGAGTGTTCTGGGTCGCTCGCAAAATGGATGTCTATGTTGGAGCAATGCTTGGTTTACCGCAGACCCTCAGCGACGACGACATCGACCAAGAGTTCCCCGCCGAAGTTGACGACGAATACATCACCCATGAGGGCATCAAGCCTATGCCTGAGGGCCAGGTCTCATTACTGACAGCTTTCAATGCGCACACTAGGCTGGTTCTACTGCTGCAGAAGATTGTGCGCAAAGTCTATCCCATCAAGGTGCAGAACCTCCAGGGCCAGACTGACAAGTCATATACTGTACCCTTCTCCACTATTCGAGAAATAGAATCGGACCTCGAGAACTGGAAAAACAGCCTCCCACCAATTTTGAGTCCATGTGAGGCACCACTGCGCTACCTTCGAGTGCAACAGCTACTTCGACTTGCCTATGCACACGCGCAGGTCTTACTCTACCGCCCTTTCTTACATTTCACAGCAGCCGACAAGCGGTCGAAGCCTGTCGACCAACGAGCATACGCATGTGCGGCTTCTTACGTGAACGTCTCTCGGAATATCATACACATCACCACGCAGATGAAACAGAAAGGGTTGCTGAATGGTTCCTTCTGGTTCACCATGTACACTACATTCTTTTCAATCCTTTCGCTCGTGTACTTTGCCGCCGAGAACCCAGACAATCCAACGACCGAAGCAGTCTTAAAGGATGCGTACGAAGGCAAAGAAATTCTGGCATCACTTGCGACGCGAAGCATGGCCGCGGATCGCTGCACCGCGACGCTGACTATCATTTTCAACCGACTGAGCGAATGGATGCGCAATGGTCAACATCAAGCACAGCCAAGCAAGAAACGCCAACATGGACCTGCTCCCTTGCCCTACGCGGCCGGAAAGTCCCAAGCGGCGCAGAGTCACCCAGACATCTCTGCCGCAACCCGCGAACCTCCAGGACCAGGGTTCACTCAAAGATCTAGTACATTCCCTCGTCAGGGTCCCAAATCAGAGCCGAACTCTTTCGTAGGCTCACCTTGGAGTAGCACCTCCGTATCATCTCCATTTGGTCCAACAAGTACTAGTCCAAACGCTTTCGATCAACGCGGGTTCCCACAGGACTTCTCGGGAACTTCGTCCAACCCAATGCAGCATGCGACCCAGCAAAGTATGCCTTTACCTCCCAATTTTGCGAATCCAGCCATTCCAGATGTCTCTGCAATGATGTTCCCCTCTGGTGGCGACGAACCTTTCCTCTATCCAAACCAGCCCTTGACAACCTTTGAAAACAACCAACAATTTGTCGCTGCTGCCGCGAACGCAGGCAGCAAACAGGGCAACCCGTACATCGCAAACATGGTAAACGGTGGTGG
>Ga0265797_10011311_pt1 | contig 11202 bp, 6 predicted proteins | sample P2T30metagenome_FD_192433 | JGI IMG/M metagenome (GOLD analysis project Ga0265797, IMG submission 192433) | Plant litter microbial communities from East Loma Ridge, Irvine, California - P2 T30 | ecosystem: Environmental > Terrestrial > Plant litter > Unclassified | place: USA: California... | reverse complement strand
ACCACATGTTGCCTTTTTTCGGTAAAGCCCATATCGCATACATCCCTAATGGACATATTGTTGGCTTGAGTAAAATTCCACGAATAGTAGATGCTTTTGCGCGGCGCTTACAAGTGCAGGAACGTTTAACAAACGAAATCAGAGATTGTATTCAAAACACCTTAAGCCCAATGGGTGTAGCCGTAGTGATGGAGTGTAAACACCTTTGTATGTCAATGCGTGGTGTACAAAAACAAAATTCTGTAACTACTACCTCAGCCTTTACCGGTACATTTTTAAGTAATGATAAAACCAGGGCAGAATTTTTAAGGTTGATTACGGCGAGTTTGGATTAACCAGTGAGTATCAAGTAGAAAGTATTAAGTATCAAGATGGAGCGCTAACCGCAACGCACCAAACAAAATTATAATGAGAGCATATATTTTTCCCGGTCAGGGAGCACAATTTGTAGGTATGGGTAAGGATCTTTATGAGCACCCTAAAGCTGCAGAATTATTTGAAAAAGCAAATGAAATTATCGGTTTCCGTATTAGTGATATCATGTTTAGCGGAACTGATGAAGAGCTCAAGCAAACCAATGTAACCCAACCAGCAATCTTTTTGCATTCTGTTATTTTAGCGAAGGTTTTAGGTGATGATTTTAAACCAGATATGTTAGCCGGACATTCATTAGGTGAGTTTTCTGCTTTAGTTGCTGCAAATGCACTGTCTTTTGAAGATGGATTTAAACTTGTAATTGCACGTGCAAATGCAATGCAAAAAGCCTGCGAGGCACAACCCTCTACTATGGCGGCTATTTTAGGCTTAGCTGATCAAGTGGTTGAAGATATTTGTGCAGAGATTGACGCGGTTGTTGTACCAGCAAATTACAACTGCCCGGGTCAATTGGTGATTTCTGGAAGTATAGAAGGAATTGATTTGGCTTGTGCTAAATTAACAGAAGCAGGTGCAAAGAGGGCTTTGAAATTGAACGTTGGTGGTGCTTTTCATTCTCCTTTAATGGAGCCGGCAAAAATTGAATTGCAGGCAGCCATTGAAGCCACAAATATTGCTGCTCCAATTTGTCCTGTGTACCAAAATGTAGATGCAAAGCCTTATACAGATCCGGCTGAAATTAAAGAAAACTTAATTAAACAGTTAACCGGAGCAGTACGCTGGACACAAACTGTGACTAATATGCTGGCAGATCAGGCAACTGAATTTGTTGAGGTTGGTCCGGGCAATGTTTTACAGGGCTTGGTTAAAAAGGTAAGCCGGGAAGTGCAAACCAGTAGCGCTACAATAGCTTAATATTCTATTAAATTTTATAATTTGGCAGCGCCATAAACAAACCGTTTATGGCGCTGTTTTTGTCTATATTTACGTTTATCAAATTGATGACTTTGAGCTTTGGTGTAAAAATTAGATTTCTACTGTTTGTATTGGCATGTTGCCTGATCACAACTTCTATCTCATTAAGCAAGTTTACCACCAAATCTGAGCTTCTGGAAAGAGATGCAAGGGGAGTTCAAGCAAATTTACTATTAAAGGAAAAAATAGTACAAGACTTTTTATCAAATAAGGACGAAGCTAAAAAAGCTAAACAACTGCATCAAAATCCCAAAGATGCTATTGATTTTTTAAATATTTACAGGCAAGACAAAGGAATTAACCTCCTTACTTTTGAAAATGATCAACTCAAGTTCTGGAGCACTTACAAGGTTACTGATATCAATCTATCTTCTATAAAAGAAGGAAAATCTGTTTTGTTTTTCTATAATGGCTGGTATGAAGTAATCAAACGTACCGAGGGTGAGTTCAGTTTGGTCTTTTTAATCGCTATCCAGTCTCAATATCCATTTAAAGAAACACTTTATTTTAAAAACGATTTAGACCCCTTTTTATCCAGTTCTAAACTGCTCACTTTAGCTTCTTTTACAGATAAAGACGTTTATTCAATAAAAAGCATAGATGGTAAATTCTTATTTGGGTTAAAGGTAAAGCCAGGGTATACCAATGATTATTATTCTGCGATACAATTATGGCTGTTTATCGGCGGGATGCTCTGTATCTGCATGTTTTTCAACTCTTTAAGTTCCTTAATCGCAAAAAAAGGATACGTGGTTTCGGGAACAATTTTGTTATTGGTATTTTTTGCCTTATTCCGGCTTTCTGATTTATATTATGGATGGTTTAACCATCACTTTTCATTAACATTATTTGACCCAAGGATTTATGGCGATAGCTTTATGATGCCGTCTCTTGGTGATTTCCTGCTTAATGTATTTGCATTTACCTGGTTTTTGTTATTCGTTTATAACCACAAAGAACAATATCAGTTTACAGATTGGGTTAAGAAAAACAAGTTTATTGGCATTCTGATCCATGCCTTCTTATTAATAATGATTGGCAGCATCGCCTATTTTAGCGATGAAGTTTTCTTCGGATTGATTTATAACTCAAAAATCAACTTCGAAATTATTAATATTTTGAAATTGAGTGGATCCAGTTGGGTCAGTATTGTAATATTATGCCTGGTTTGGTTTCAGATTTACTTGATAACCGTCATTTCTGCTACCATCAGCTTACCATTAAATGTAACCAACAAAGAAAGGTTCATCATTTTTCTAACGGGCTTTGCGGCACTTTTTATTTATAGACTCGAAACAGATTTTACGGCATTTTTCATCATTTTCGCCCTAATCTTATTCATCATCGCCAGAGGAGTCTACATTCCGGAAAGAAGATTTTCTGTAGGCCTGTTTGCCCTTGTTTTCTTCTGCCTGGCCTTTAACACCTCTATTAAATACATTAAATATAAGGATATCAAAGAACGCAGTTTACGTGAGCCATTGGCGCGAAAAGTGCAATCTTCAGAAGACCCGAATGCAATAATCTCTCTTGGAGAGCTTGAATCGGAATTGCTGAATGACGAATTCCTGGTTCGTTATTTTAAGCAAGGAGTAGAATCAAATTATCCTGTATTAAAAAACCATATTAAGAACTATATGGACGGGTATTTATCAAGATATGATTATCAGATCTATCCTTATAATAAAGATGGATTAAGTACCAGTAAAATAAATAGTCAGCCTTTCTCTAAATATAAAAACCTGGTAGAATCTGGCTCTGTTAAAATTAACGGAGGTAACTACTTTTACCAGGTTAACAATACCTTCGGTTATCAGGATTATTTCGGAATCATTTCTGTTATTGATCAGGGCTCATTGCTCGGCACACTGGTGGTCGAACTTCGGTCAAAACCCTATAATTACAATAATAAACTGCCGGATTTATTGGGCGACCAAAAACTAATTCGCGACGAAGATTTTAGAGGTTATTCCATTGCTTTTTATAATAATAATCGATTGTTGAATCAATCCGGTCCCTATACTTACCCGTTGGATGGACAAGTTTTCAAAGGTAAGAAAGATGATTTCGTAACCAGTAACGACAAATTACTTCAGTATAGCCACCTGATTTATAAGCCATCAGACAATAAAATGGTGGTAATCAGCAAAGAAAAAGTAGGTTATGTAGAGCGTTTGGCAGCTTTATCATTTTTCTTTCTGGTGTTCATTATCTTTTCTCTACTGCTTTATGGGCTCGTCTGGCTCGTTAAGAACCTGGATGATGAGCGTGTGGGTTGGTTCAGTATCAACCGGTCATTAATGATTAATGCCAATAAAATACTTTACAAAACCCGTATTCAGGTTTCTATCGTTTTATCGGTAGTTGCAACCTTACTAATTGTAGGTTGGGTAACTTATTATTACATGGATAATGAGTACAGGGGGCAACAAAATGCAGCCATAAAAGATAAGATAAGAAAGGTTCAGCAGAACTTTGAAAAACAGGTGTTTAATGGAGGGATTAAAGATGATGAGAATGCCATTGCCGACTTCAATAATTTCGCAGATATCAATAATGCTGATCTCAACCTTTACGATGTTCAGGGAGATTTAATTATGACAACTTATCCAAAGTTGTACAATTATAAAGTGCTAAGCAGAAAAATGGGACCTTTGGCTTACACTTACCTTACCCAGTTAAAACGATCAGAGTATATTAATCCGGAAGAGAAAGTTGGTAACCTAACTTATGCCGCTGCTTATGCACCTATTCGGAATGCGCAGAATGAAACCATAGCGTATATCGGTCTGCCTAACTATTCTAATGAAGAAGAATATTCAGATAAAATTGCACTTTTTGTAAGTAACCTGATCAATATTTATGCGCTTGTATTTGTTGCGGTTGGTGTATTGGCCGTCTTCCTGGCCAACCAAATTACCAGTCCGTTAACTTTTATTCAGGAGAGCATTAGCCGCACCAGAATAGGGCAGCGGAATGAGCCCATTGTTTGGCGCAGGCATGATGAGATCGGTTCGTTAATTAAAGAGTATAATAGTATGATTGCTGCGCTGGAGGCGAGTGCAGTGAAGCTTGCGCGCTCCGAAAGAGAAAGCGCATGGCGTGAAATGGCCAAGCAGGTGGCACATGAAATTAAAAACCCACTTACCCCATTAAAATTAGGTGTGCAATTACTCGATAAATCGTGGAAAGAGAATGATCCGAATTTCGAAACCAAGTTTAATAAGTTCAGTAAATCTTTTATTGAGCAGATCGACAGCCTTTCCAAAATCGCTTCAGAATTCTCTAATTTTGCCAAAATGCCGGATACCAATTTAGAAAAAATTGAGATTTTACCGGTGTTGGAACAAGCAAGAGAGGTTTATAAAAACGCAGATAACGCTGAAATCACCCTGCTTGATAAATCTACACAGCGGATTAATATCCTGGCAGATCATGATCAACTTCTCAGAACCTTTAATAATCTGTTTAAAAATGCAATCGAAGCCATTAATGGTCATGAACAATGTTATGTAACGGTAATTTTGTTCAACGATAAATCGCATGCTTTTGTGGAAGTTAAAGACAATGGAAAAGGGATTCCCTTGTCGCTTCACGATAAGATTTTTGTTCCGAATTTTACAACTAAAACTTCTGGAACAGGTTTAGGATTGGCATTTGTGAAACAAGCCATTGAAAACGCAGGAGGTGATATCAGTTTTACCTCTGTTCCGGATGTTGGAACTACATTTTATCTTTCGTTCCCACTAGCTTAACGGGCTTTACCTTAATTCCAGCTGTGCTTTGCCCATGGTATTGCCACTTGTATATAAAATAACAGTGTAAATGCCTTTCATAAATGATTTCGGGTTTTTCCAGTCGATTACATAAGAACTATCGTCGTTATTGTAATCAATGTATATTGAATGACTGTATTGCATTTCCTGTCCATCAGCCTCAAAACGGTCTCCCTCATCGGCTAATAAATTACCTGCAGGATCAAATACTCTTAAATAAATGTTATGGTGTCCTTTTGCAGCTAAATCATTTGGGACGATGTTGAAACGAACGCTTAATTTTTCTGCTGTTGAGGATTTAGTGACCTGTATTTTTTTGCCACTTGATTTTGTTCTAAAGGCAAAAATTTCTGCATTTTGTAACTTCAATGCGGCCGCTGTTTTTACTTTCTCATTAAGATCAGCGTTTTCGTTTTCAAGACTAGATGCCCTGTTGCTGATGTTTCTGAGTGTGTTTTCTAAGCTATCTCGACTGTTTTTGAGGAAGATATTATCTCTTTGAAGTTGTATAACCTGATCATTGTAATTTTTGACAAAAACTTTAAGTTCGCTGATCTGCGTATTGGCTTTATCCAGTTCCCCCTGGGTTATTTCGCCTTTTTCAAGCGCAACTTTAAGTTCTTCTATTTTTTCGCGGGCGAGTTTTTGTTCTTCCACCAGTTTTTCATTTAGATCAAGGTTTAGGGCGTTTACCTTATCTAGTTCTACTTCTATTTTTTCTACTTCTAACCGAAGTTTATCTTTTTCCGTGCTAACTGTTACAAACTTTTTGCTCTGCTGTCGGTCTTTAAAAAACAGATATGCGTTTGTTCCGACAAGTGCTGCTATAACTATGATGAGAAAGTAAATTTTATTTCTATCGCCCTTATTAATCTTTTGTGGTTCCATTCTTCAATAATGCTGTATCTTCTTAAATTAATATACTTTTGTTCTCCGATAGGTAAATGGTAGGTACAATTAATTTAGCAAGGCGCAAATTAGAATTTTTAATAAAATTTATAAGAGTTTTTAAAAAAAATCGTTTAATTGCTAATATTCAAATGTATTATACACACAAAGAAAACATCCTGAATATAAAATAAGACAGAAAATAATGCTTAAAAACTTTCTATACGCACTTTTAGTTGTAACTATACTACCATATATATTAAATGCCCAACCATTATCAAAAATTGCACCAAAAAGAGAGTTTAGGGGTGTTTGGGTAGCCACGGTGACTAATATCGATTGGCCTTCACGTCCCGGATTAAGTGTTGATCAGCAAAAACAGGAGCTTATTGGCATCATGGAGCGCCACAAAGCGCAGGGCATGAATGCCATCATTTTACAGGTAAGGCCAGCTGGCGATGCTTTTTATGCTAAATCTCGTGAGCCATGGAGCCAGTGGTTAATGGGCAAACAAGGTCTGGCACCTGCGCCAGGCTATGATCCGCTTGCATTCGCCATCAAAGAGGCGCATTTCAGAGGAATGGAATTACATGCCTGGTTTAATCCTTATCGCGCCAGCATGAGTAGCAGTACTGTTTTTAGTGAAGATCATGCATTCCGGAAGCATCCCGAATGGTTTTTCATTTACGGAGGTAAAAAGCAATTCGATCCCGGGATTCCGGAGGTAAGGGAGTACATTGTACAGGTAATACTGGATGTGGTTAAAGGCTACGATGTAGATGCCATCCATTTTGATGATTATTTTTATCCCTATAAATTGGAAGGCCAAACCATTAACGATTCAAACACCTTTAACAAATTCAAAGAGAACTTTACAGATATTGGAGACTGGAGAAGGAATAATGTAGACATGCTGATTAAACAACTCGATGACAGTATTCATCATTATAAAAAGTGGGTAAAATTCGGGGTTAGCCCGTTTGGAATCTGGCGAAATAAAAATGAAGATCCCGAGGGATCGGCTACCAGTGGGTTATCTAATTACGCAGAGCTGTTCGCAGATAGCCGCAAATGGGTAAAAGAGGGGTGGGTAGATTATATCAATCCGCAAATCTATTTCACATTTACCAGAAGGGTAGCTCCATTTGCTACTTTGGTAGATTGGTGGAGTAACAACAACTATGGCAGGCATGTTTACATTGGGCAGGGTGCGTATTTAATCAATTCCCGTGCTGAACTGGCCTGGAAAAATCCTTCAGAAGTTCCTAATCAGGTAAGGTACCTCAGAAATAATGCCCGCATTCAGGGTAGCGTTTATTTCAGTTCGAAATCTTTAAGTACGGTAGGCAGGGCTTTTGCAGACTCATTAAAGAACGATTTATATAAATATCAGGCTTTGCCGCCTCAAATGCCTTGGCTGGATGAAATTGCACCTAACCAGCCGCAACAGTTGTCAGCAGATGCTTTGAAAGATGGTGTGCACCTTAAATGGGAAAAGCCCTTGAAAGCAAGCGATGGTGAAACGGCCTCTGGTTATGTAATTTATCGTTTCTCGGAAGGCGAGAAGATTTCTGTCCTGGATCCTAAGAACATTCTCAAAATTAGTTTTGAAGATTATGCCTCGTTTATCGATACGAGTATAGAAAGTGGTAAAAGATATAGTTATCTGGTTACTGCTTTAGATCGGCTAAAAAATGAAAGTGAGCCAAGCGGTCCGGTAGGTGTAGAAATTCCTTTAGCTAAAGAATAATTTTTTTCTAAGTATTCAAATCCCGCCCATTCAAGGCGGGATTTTTTGTTTTGTAGCAGTTTCCTGTGGAATTTAACGCGATAAAAATTAATTGTAAAAAATTTATGCAACCGATTGCAATTTGATAAAATTAGTTCTACTTTAGTCTTATCAAATCTGATAGGAATAGCTTTGGGAGAACAGAATATTAAAGTGGTATTCTTTGATTTGAAATAAAATGGGGTTGAGGTAATCAAAGCTTTAACTTTCTCTAACCAAATATAAATGAGCCAGGCTACTAGTTTTTTGATGATGATGAGATCTTTATGCATGTGTTTTCTGATGCTGATTACGATCAGTGCTGGTGCACAGCCTCTGCAGTCAGGACAGGTGTCTAATCCGTTAGCACTAAAAGACGCTTATAAAAAATATTTTCCGATAGGCGTAGCGGTCTCCGTAAAGAATTTGCATGGCGATGAAGCACAGCTAATTAAAAGGCAATTTAACAGCATTACGGCAGAAAATGCCATGAAAATGGGAGCGATCCAACCGAAGCAAGGTTCGTTTTACTGGAAAGATGCAGATTCAATCGTTAGTTTTGCTATTAAAAACGGTATAAAAATTCGTGGGCATAATCTATGCTGGCACCAACAAACACCAGAGTGGATTTTTAAAGGTGATGACGGCAAGGAAGTAACCAAAGAAATTTTACTACAGCGCCTAAAAACGCACATTACTACTTTGGTAGGTCGTTATAAAGGAAAAATCTATGCATGGGATGTGGTTAATGAAGCCGTTGATGATGATCCAAAGAACTATCTGAGGAATTCTAAATGGTACCAAATCTGCGGTGAAGACTTTATTATTAAGGCTTTTGAATACGCACATGCTGCGGATCCATCTGCCAAGCTCTATTATAATGATTACAATACCGAACGGCCAGAAAAAAGAGAACAAATTTATAAACTATTAAAAAGTTTGAAAGCCAAAGGTGTCCCCATTGATGGCGTCGGCCTTCAGGCGCATTGGTCTCTACAGGAGCCTAGCGAAAACGAGTTAAGAACAGCCATTGAACGATACACATCTCTTGGGCTAAAAATTCAAATCACTGAGTTAGACCTCTCCATCTATCCATGGGAAACGAACAAACGTGAGAAGAGATCCAATGAATCTGATGATTTTACGCCGGAGCTGGAGCGCAAACAGGCGGCAAAATATGCGATGTTTTTTAAAGTATTTCGCGATTATAAAAATGTAATTACCAACGTTACCTTCTGGAACATTTCCGATCGCTATTCCTGGCTAAATGAATATCCAGTAACAGGAAGGAAGAATTATCCTTTACTCTTTGATCGCAATCTTCAACCCAAAAAGGCTTATCAGGAAGTGGTTGGCTTTAGCAATAAATAATATGAAAAAGCTGTTCCTGTTTATCTTATTAATTGGTTTTAAAACTGCGGTTCACGCCGTAGGTGTTGATCCTTTCATTACAAAAAGTTATGTGAATGGCAGTTTTGCAGTAGCTGGTAGTGGCGTTGTTTCTTCTATTGTGTTGAGTGAAGACGAATGGCCGGGCGTAGTACGCGCCGCTCTTGATCTCCAAACAGACCTGGAGAAAGTTACCGGACTTAAACCCTCATTTTTGAAAAATAAAACCAGTCGCCTGGCCATCATCATCGGCACGATAGGGAAGAGTACGATAATTGATCAGTTGATCTTAAAAAATAAAATTAATGTAGCCGGAATCGCAGGGAAGTGGGAAAGTACCTTAATAGAAGTTGTGAAGAACCCCGTAGCCGGAATAGATTCTGCGTTGGTAATCGCAGGTAGCGACAAGCGCGGAACAATTTATGGAATCTACGAACTTTCGAGCCAAATTGGGGTCTCACCCTGGCATTATTGGGCAGATGTTCCTGTGAAGAAAAGCAACACATTATTTGCCATTTCAGGGAGGCACGTCATCGCTTCTCCAGCGGTTAAATATCGAGGCATTTTCTTAAATGATGAAGCTCCGGCACTTTCAGGCTGGAGCCGGAAAGAATTCGGAGGATTTAACAGTAAGTTTTATGCGAAAGTTTTCGAGTTAATTCTCCGTTTAAAAGGTAACTATTTGTGGCCCGCCATGTGGGGCAGTGCTTTTAATGATGATGACAAAATGAATCCTGTTTTGGCAGATGAATATGGTGTGGTGATTGGCACTTCACACCATGAACCATTAAGCAGGGCGCACGATGAATGGAAAAGATACAAAGGTGGTAAATGGAATTACGATCAAAACCCAAAGCAGTTGCAGGAATTTTGGGAAAGTGGTTTAAAGCGGGTAGCCGATAAAGAGCAAATTATTACCGTTGGGATGAGGGGAGACGGTGATGAGCCGATGACAGAAGGAACTGCGACAGCACTGCTGGAAAAAATTGTGAGCGATCAACGGCAGATTATAGAAAAAGTGACTAAAAAGCCCGCCTCAGAAACGCCGCAACTTTGGGCGCTTTATAAAGAAGTACAAGCTTATTACGATAAAGGCATGCGTGTTCCAGATGACATTACCTTGCTCCTTTGCGATGATAACTGGGGAAATATCAGAAAGCTTCCTAAGTTGAATGAAGCACCTCGGAAAGGTGGTTATGGCATCTATTACCACTTTGATTATGTTGGCGATCCACGAAATTACAAATGGATCAATACCAATCCGATTCAAAAGATCTGGGAACAGATGAACCTTGCTTATGAATATAATGCCAATCAGATCTGGATTGTAAATGTTGGCGACCTGAAACCGATGGAGTTTCCAATCTCTTTTTTTCTGGATTACGCCTGGGCACCTGATGCTATCCCCGTTGAAAAGCTTAAACAATACGAAATAGATTGGTCTGCAAAGCAATTTGGAGAAACTTTCGCCAGTTCAATTGGAACAATTTTAGATCGTTACGCTAAATTCAACGGAAGAATTAAGCCCGAACTATTAACTGATAGTATTTATAGCCTGACTGATTATAATGAGTTCGAAAATGTAGTTTCAGACTATAGAGCACTTGAAAAAGATGCAAAGTTTATATTTGAGCAGCTTCCTGCCGATCAAAAAGATGCCTTTTATCAATTGGTGATGCATCCGGTAGAAGCCAGTGCAAATCTTTATGATCTGTATTACCATGTAGCTAAAAATAAATTATATGCTAAACAAGGTCGCTTGTCAACTGGAGCAATGGCCGCCAAAGTTTCGCAATTGTATCAGCGCGATGAGGAGATTAGCAACTATTACAATAAAATAATGGCTGCCGGGAAATGGGATCATATGATGGATCAAACCCATATCGGTTACACGTACTGGCAACAGCCTGAAAAAAATTCAATCCCCAAAACCTTTTCTGTTGTAGAAAATAAGGATGACCGAAATACTGGCCTGGCGGTAGAGGGAAGTACAGCCTCGTGGAAGGGCAAAGAAAAAGTAAGTGCGGCTTT
>Ga0265797_10011310_pt1 | contig 11202 bp, 9 predicted proteins | sample P2T30metagenome_FD_192433 | JGI IMG/M metagenome (GOLD analysis project Ga0265797, IMG submission 192433) | Plant litter microbial communities from East Loma Ridge, Irvine, California - P2 T30 | ecosystem: Environmental > Terrestrial > Plant litter > Unclassified | place: USA: California... | reverse complement strand
TTGATGGAGGTAGCAACGGGATTTTGTGCAGATATGTCTATCCTTGAGGAATTCTGCAGACCACCGGTATCTTAATAACATATCTTGCGTTGGTTAGCTTGCAGATGGCCCGGAAGTCACATAGCAGGCGTGAAGAGGCCATCTCATATTGCAGCCAAATTTCCTACCTGTCAAGACATCTAAACTGGGCTGTAGCAAATAACGACAAGGACTGTATACGGATTCGAAGAGAAGAATTGTGATACTGTGTTTCTTCGTCGTGAATTGTGCGCCCTGTAACACCCCACTTTGGAGTTAGCGATTGTATTCGGGACATCTCCCGTAGCGTCGGCGAGCATCCGAGGGGTGTACCGAAGACCGCAATAGCCGATCACATCAATCTAGCCGACATCGGTTACTGCTGCGGTTCATCACCACTTGTCAACACTTATACTACTTATACTGTGTGACTTCATGTTATTCTAACTCAGACAATACTCTCATCCTGTGATACAACGATTAACCTACACTCAAACAAATCGTCCTTTTCGACGCTTATAGTGGACTTTCGCATCAACCTCCATCGACCAATATAACCCCAACAAAAGGCCTCACCAACCAAATGACCAGAACTACAATGTCGGCCAAATCAGCTGTTCCTGCCTCCGGGATCTGGGCGCCAGCTCTGACTTTCTTTGATCACTCGACCGATACTCTCGACCTCGCCGCCCAAGCGAAATACTTCTCCTACCTTTCCAAACACCTCACCGGCCTGGTAATCCTCGGCACCAACGCCGAGACCTTCCTCCTAACCCGCGAAGAACGCGCCGCTCTTCTGAAATGTGCCCGTGAAGCAGTTGGCCCAGAATACCCACTTATGGCCGGCGTGGGCGGCCACAGCACCAAACAAGTACAGGAATTCATTTCTGACGCCGCGGACGCGGGCATGGACTACGTGCTCGTGCTGCCTTGTGCGTACTTTGGCAAGGCCACGACTGCAAAGGTTATTGGCAAGTTCTACGACGAGATCGCGAGGACGTCGCCTCTGCCGATTGTGCTGTACAATTTCCCTGGAGTCACGAACGGCGTCGATCTGGACTCGGATGTCATCGCAAACCTGGCCAAGAAGCACCCGGGCAAGGTCACCGGAGTGAAACTGACGTGTGCGAGCGTGGGTAAGATCACAAGGCTCGCAGCGCAGGTCACTCAGGAGGAATTTGCAGTGTTTGGCGGACAGTCGGATTTCCTGATCTCTGGTCTGAGCGTGGGCAGTGCAGGCTGCATTGCGGCTTTTGCGAATGTCTTCCCGAAGGTTGTGATGCGGATCTACGACCTTTGGCAGCAGGGTAAGACTCAGGAGGCGCTCAAACTGCATCAGCGAGCTGCGCTAGCTGAGAGGGCTTGTAAGGGCGGAATTGCTGGCACCAAGTATGCTGCTGCGTTAACGAGCGCTAAGACGGCGGGTATTGAGGACGCTGTGGAGAAGTTGGGTCCCAGAGCACCATATGAGCCTATTGGTGAGGCGGAACAGGCAAGCATCAAGGCTCTGATCGAGGAGTTGGCTAAAGTAGAGGAGTCGCTGTAGAAGTTGTACACCATGTAATGAGATGAACCGGATTGTTTCTTTGCTGCCATGTACGAAGCTTACATCCACAGCCATCGCTCTAGATCTTCGCCTTCGCAGGCAAATCCGTCCTTCTCCCATATACATAACTAATCTCCCTGAACCCCTTCCCTGCCTCCCCATACAACTCATTCCTCAGCAGCGCGTACACGCCCATCTTCGCTTTCGGTGCCCATTGCTTCGCTACGCCCATCGCCACGTCGAACATCTCCGCCGGTGGCGCCACGAAGTCTACGATGCCGTCTTCGAGTGCTTCGGGGCCGGTCCAACGATGCGCTTGCAGAAGCATCTTGCGTGCGACTTTTGGAGACAGTTTGAGACGGAGTAGGGTGCCAATGCCGGGGAAGTGCAGGCCTAGGTTGATGGGTGGCATGCTGAGATAGCCGCGTTGGGAGTTCATGACGCGGTAGTCATGGGAGAGGGCAAGGGGGCAGGCGCCACCCTAGGGGATGATTGTTAGTGGGGATGTCGTTGGGGTGGGAGGGGATGGGGAAGAACGGTGGTTTGGTGAGAGTAGCGAGTGAACGAGCATGAATAGGATACTGGGACGTACTACAGATATGGTCAGCTCGTATTTCTGATCATTGTTATGTATATATAATTCAAGACTTGAGCGTTATGCTTACCAAAAGTATGGCCAGTGATCAGCGCAATGGTCGGAAATGGAAAATCGGTAATGGTCGCAAGCAGAGGGAAGAAACCGGAGCTGTTGGCAGCAGGGTTGGAGTCAGACTCGTCCAGTTCCAGGCCCTAAGATGAGATGTCAGATCGACCAAATCAATGGACTCGAACAGTTGATGTCTTTGTTGTGTCTTTAACGTATTCTGAGGCCAACCAGGATAGCGGTTTTTCTTAGTCATTTGGTGTCATCAACTTACAGTGCACCAAAACTTAGCATCATTACCTCTTGTAATGACAGCTCCCTCGCTATCTTGCCCTAGAGTAGTTCGAATGAGATTGAACGTTTTGATGAGCTTCTGGCAATAGCTGGAGTTCAAACGATTCTCCGGCGCTTTGCGCATGGTGATAACGAAGATGTTGCCATCGTAGCGATGGAGTGCAAGGTCAGTTTCGTCAATCATTGAGGTAGGCATGCTTGCTCTCCTGATAATTATCCAATTGTATAGGATCAGATTGATGTATCTTTGTCTTGTTGTATGTTGCAAGTCTTTGAAGGTCTCCTCGACCTCCAATCCTTGCCGAGGTCGTGAGGGGAAGATCTGCGATCCCTGGATCCGGACTCAACCTCCAGGACGCAGTTGATGTTTGCTCTGCGAGACACACTACTACTGTGCTCATTCGAATGCCATCGCCCGGCGGGAAGAACACGTTTTTCCTCAGACACGTGGACCCTCGTTGTAAGTAGCGAGCTGCTAGTGAACAGGAAGCCGGACATTGGTCACGGATCGCGATGGTAAACATGCGCAAACCTGGGCCCCCATCACAGCTACGCGAACATAGCTTTGCTACCTTTGGGATTCTCGAGGGATCACGATCCACTCGCTGATGATCGCTGTATCTGGACCAATACTGTCGTCGATATGCAGCTCTTGATGAGTAGCCACTCGAGATTGGACTCTGACAAGAACACCTCGAAACTTAGCACGGCCCCGTTCTTGGTCCCTTCTCTGGTGACGTGTATCCTGTATGCTACTCTTGGCCACGAGAAAAATCTGACCGCCCAGTTCGCCCAAGCAGGTTTTGTCGAGGAGTTCTCAAGAGCGGGTCCGAATGCCTGGGTGCATCGGCTGCTCCATTCTGCATCCGAATCGCTGGCACATATCTGCCGGCAGTATCACAAATCTCAAGTCATGTCATTCGGCTGATGTCGTCGTTCTGGGCATCGTTTGGGATTGATTGTCATGCAGACGTGAGGTGGTGGTGTGATACATGGAGATTCCAGCCGCAGAAGACTTTTGACGACAGCTTACTTATCCTCTGCAGATACCCTCTCTCAACCGCAGACGCAGATCATCAGTCACACACACCGACATGAAAATGACAAGCACGAGCCGAAGACGCCTCGGAGGCTGCCAACTCATCCTATACTCGCTTAAATATGAACGATAGGCGATGTTCCGCGGACCTCCTTCGAATGTTGCTCGGGTGTTAAGTCCAGTGGATACCTTCATAATTCTCCTTCGAGAAACAGGACGTGACACTATAGCGGCATCACACGGCTCGGTATGCAATACAAACGAAGCTCCATTCCCTCCCAGACAATACACATCTTCACATTGCTCGTAGTTGAGGACGAAACAGATTCTACTATGCCTACGTATATGCTATTGTGAAATCTACACCGGAGTTACGATTCGTGTGACTTCCAGCTGCAGCATTCTGCACTCTCATCTTGCCCGGCAAGTGGATGATCGGACCGAGCTATTTTGGCCTGAGCGGTGTTTTGGCGACCACCCGTTCAATGCACACATAAGCTATACTCACGTTTCCGAAGAGACATAGGAGCCACGACAGGTAGCATGTTGAAGCCTCTCGGTCTACAACCAGCACCGAGAATTCCGGATTATGATCTTGCCACTTGCACGATAGCGATCCAGCTCATCATTTGTCCTTGGAGTTCATGTCGTGCATGTAGTCACCCCATACTGTATCCATGGTACGAGACAGTTGTTCCACGTTGTTGAGGCATGTGCGTCGGCACATGTAGGTCAAGCTTGGTCGCTGTACCTTCTTCTGTAGCATTATCTCCGCAAGAGGGAAACGCAGGGACAGACAGATGACATGTGGTCAAGCTGATATCAAGTCGCCACCTATACCCACGGGATACACCCTTGCAAGTGTATTCGATGGCAAGACGCTATCAAGATGAGACTAGGATGGCAGCTCTGATCTTCCGAGCCGTGAAGAATTTGGAGTCCTAACCATAAACCCAACAGTCGATCATCGATGGCCTGCCGCGCCGCCTGTGAGCCCTAGGTTGTCGGCTAGTGTTGTACTGTAAATCGAACATAAACGCCTCCCAGCGGAAGGGACGCTCTTGGCTTGCCTGATGGTCTGCACAATGGTGATCCGGACTGCATGCGACTGCTCATATCTTCAACGCTCACACCGCTAGGCAGGTCGCAAGTCCGGGTTGTTTGAGGTCTGTCGCATGCTGGCAATCGGCAGGGGTTTCCCTTGATCATGACGTGCAATCTTCAGCCGTTGGAGACGCTGCTCATAGATCTCGTGGCTTGAACGCTGTGAATCTATTCGGATAGGGCATGTCAGGAACAACGGCACGAAATACAATGCCATGCAACCGTTTCTTTAGCCAGAAGCCAACAACGTTCATGGCTTTGTACACAATTCCATGTGGCGGCGGGATGAAACGCCTCGCCGCCCCTGCCGGATCCCCATGATATTTGCCGTAGCGCACGCTTGCGTAAATGGCTGCGAAGTTTGATGTGCGGACCACATGCGGTCCCTTTCTTTTCAACGGAGGACGGCCCACGATACCGGACGTGCATTGCCGGCTGATCAATCCTGCTCCATCTTTTGATGCCGGGAAGCTGACTTTCTTGCTCTGTGTTCCATGCAACCCTACTGGCCATGGCCATACAGTATCAGCCTGCTTGGCGTCTGCTCACTTCACCTCTACCTTCTGGGCTTGTTGGCAACAACACACACATACATGCGTTACCCTCAAACTCTATCGTGTCCTGGACGATCGAATGAAGTCCTAAAGCAATGCCTCCGAGCCACCCCTTGATAACGAGCTCAACACATGCAGTTCTGAATGACTCGCTACAACAAATAGGTTCACTACGGCGTTGCAGGCTGTATAGCGAAGAATAGTGCCCGTAGTAGTGTCCTGACCCTGACCCACTCGCACGTGAGGTCTTGCCGTGTAGCAGGCCGCTCATCTTGAACCGCGTCGCCAAGGCAGTCTGTCCAAGACTCTATCTGCAGTACTCTCCAGGGCATGGACGAACGATTATGGACAGAGAGAGCATGGCATACGCATACCGGAACTGGGGACTTTCTAATCGATTCGACTTTTCGTGGTTGCAAGTCGCGATGCGCGCACACTCTCACTGGCCACGAAGGCTTCGATCAGTTCACCGCCGAAGTACCGGGCCTGTATAGCGGTCGTCTGAGGGCGAAACGGCTATTGCATCAACCAGTCGACTCCACATCCGCAAATACTACCAAGTGGATACCACATGGAGGTGAACAATGCGCGCTCGTGCAGCTGCTCGCCAGTCTGCCTGATTTAGAAGGCCATCGGCATCTTGCGGACCATACAAGAAACGATCTTCTTCCACAAAGAGTTGGAGGCGTTCTTTAGCCTTGTTCCTTTGGAGTTGATGACATTCCCTTGATCACCTTATCTTTCTTGCTCGGCGTCCTGCAGAGCGGCCACATTCCTTGCACTTGCATTATATTTATGTACCGTTAAGTCCCACCACTTCGGTGTTCACTCGCACGTTCCTTGTCACTACTACCTTTTCGTTACGACGAACTCAACCCCATATTACTGCTTCATTGTTTACCCTTGCCAATCTACCCGCCAACATTCATACCTGATGGCTTTCATATCGTTCCTAGCACTTGCTGTTGTTCTGGGAATCTTTGCCATCGCTAAATTCATCGAAACTGCACAAAAGAACAGGCTCCCAGCTGGTGTTCAGAGGCTTCCGGGACCTAAGGGTGTGTATCGAGCATGGTCTTTGTGTGTCGGCGTGTTGACTGATGAACATAACGCAGGTCTACCTTTCCTGGGCAATGTTCACGAATTACCTGAGAAGAATAGCTGGATGAAGTTTCACGAATGGGCAGAGGAGTTCGGACCCATCTACCAAGTCAACCTTGCTGGAACCAATCACGTCTGGATCTCGCGAGACAGAGTCGCTCACGAACTTCTTTCGAAACGAAGTGGCAACTACTCGGATCGTCCATTCATTCCCGCTCTGGAGCATGACAATCGCGACAGCGGACAGTATCTCCCACTGATGAGTAAGAACGAGAAATGGACGAGGCAACGCAAGTTCGCAAAGCAGATCATGGATACCTCTGCAAAGGATGACTACTACGGTTATCCTGAATTAGAGTCTGTCCGCTTGCTGTTCGAAGTCATGACTGAACCATCTCGCTACAACCACGCCCTGGAATCCTTCGTCGCTCGTATTACCTGCCGTCTTGGATGGGGTACTGCCACTGCCGCGGAAGAACTGAAGCAAAGAGCACGCGAGCTTTTGATCGGCGTCTCACCGACTGGATCTTTTGCCAACAAACTCCCTCTGATCATGTCGCTCCCGGAGAGCTGGACTAAATCAAAGGCATGGGAGCTGCGACGAGGGCGTACCGAGCGGAAGTTTTTCGAGACATTGCAGGACGATGTCCGCGAACAGATCAAGCATTCTGAGAAGAACCCTGATGCACCTGCCCCTCTCCTACCAAGTCTGCAGCCGAAAAGCTCGTGGATGCGGACCTTCCTCGAGAACAAGAAAGCCTGGAAGTTTGACTCTGATATTGAGGGAGCCTACGCTGTGGGCATGCATGGCATCGCAGGTGCTTTGACCGTGGCTGCGCCCATGCAAAGCTTCTGTCTCGCGCTTTGCCACTACCCGCAATATCAAACGGTTCTCCATGAGGAAATTGACAGAGTCCTTGGCGATCGCATGATCAGATTCAGTGACATGCCGGAGATGCCTGTCCTCCGTGCCTTCATCCGAGAGACTCTTCGCTGGCGTCCACCCGTGCCTACTGGTAAGTGTCCTAACACGACATCTGCGGATCTATACTAATACTTCGAAGGCATTCCTCACGCATCTGTCAAAGATGATGTATATGAAGGCTACCACATTCCAGCAGGGTCTGTCATGCACCCTCTCGAATGGTCCATCTCTCGCGATCCTGAGATCTTCCATGAGCCGGATGCTTGGAACCCCATGCGCTGGCTTGAGTCCAAATATCCTACATACCAGGAGCCTTTGAACAAATTCCCTACCATTACAGGCTACAGTCAGTTTGGCTATGGCCGCCGCACATGCCAAGGCATGGGTGTGACTGAAGCCGATCTTTTCGTCGGCCTTGGAAGTATGGCATGGATGTTTGCAATGCACGCAGACACCGAGGATGTCGAGGAAGAAGCAGAGGCCAACGAGACCTTCACGAAGCACGTTGCTGAGCAAAAGTCCTTGCAAGCCCAAGGTACTGTTGTAAGACCAAACACACCACCCAGCGAGGAATCGATCTCGCAACAACTGGACGGAAAGACTCTCGATGGCAACATACACCAAAAGAGCGACTCAGCGGTCAGTCTGACAAGCTTCATGCCCACGAAACGCGATGCCCAGAACCAAAATATGCCCGGCAACCCTTCGAAGCTTGCAGGCAGACCTGGTTTGCCCAGCGTGAGCAGTATGTTCGCATGCCCGCCTTCGCCGACCGTTTCGGAACGAAGCTTCGATGCTGGCCTGAAATCCCACACCAAGCAGAGAACTCATAATCCGTCCAACAAGGCAGACACAAACACGGTCACCAATGATCCAACAATGGACTTCTCCACCCTTCTCATCGCGAAACCCAAGCCTTTCAAGTTCAACCTGAAAATTCGAGACCAGGAAAAAGCAGACCGCGTCGCTCGAAAGTGGTTGGAGTTGAAGATGGACGGCGAATTCGAGGATTCTCGCGTCTATTGGAAGAACGGCAACAAAGGCGACCAGCAGCACGGTTGGGGTGAGGTTTTCGCGTGAGCTTCATCTTTGCATGACCTTCTTTTTATCCCTGATAGACGCAGATCATGGACTACGACTTTAATGTTTTCTTTGGTTTCCTGAATCGAGATGAACCACTCACATCTCCTTTCGTCAAAACACTCTCTATCTAGCACTGCTGCGGTCGCAGGCATGTCTTTGATCAATCAACTATACCATTCGTTACGAGAGTTTCGCCATCGCACGGAGACCACGTTTCTCAAAGTCAACAGTCCGCAGACCTATGAACAAGACCAAGCTCATTTTATCAGATCTTATGCCCAACAGATTATCGTGCAAGCACCTAAAGAGGTAAAGTCTCTGATCGACCGTTTAGTAGAAAAATGACTTTTAACATTTCGAACAAGCACCCAACGGTGATACTGGCCGGATCGTCGGCACATGCACTGTGGATCACCCGCCAGCCACCCGTCGTTGAACCCAATTTTTCTACCCCTAGTTTCCGTTCCCGCAAACACCACAACACATCATTTGTTCTCCGTGCCTCGCGTGCTTGCGATTCTGAAAAGCTCGATGTCGAAATACCGAGGTCCGATGTCCTCTGGCCCACTTGAAAAGTCCTTATCTCAGATATTGATGCGCTGCTTTCTGACCGTGAATCGCGCCGTGCTTTCAACGCTTTTTTGCGCGATAGACGGGATTGCGTTTTTTGTCTCAGTGGCTCGCGAGCCTCGTGTCAGGGTGGCACGACCTCCATAACCGCTGAATCTTATGATTTACAGGTAGGTGACGTGACGTTCTTCCTCCCTTCCACCGTTAAAGTTCTATCTTTGTCCTGCTTACCACCGTGTCATGTCATCGGTGTCGTCGAAAGACTCGGCGAAGTCTTCGCTTGAAGACTCGCTCGACCGTCAACCAGAACCAGACGTCGAACAGCAAAGACCTACCGAGGAAAAGGCACCAGAGGAGCGAGCCCCGCCAGTGGACGACTGGGATGGACCTGACGACCCGGAAAACCCCTGGAACTGGCCCTTCTGGAAAAGATGCTACCACACCTTCATACCATCCGGAATCGCTCTCGTGTGCACGCTAGCATCTAGCATCTACGTGCCTGGTCGGGAAGATGTGATGCGAGACCTGGGCGCATCTCAGATTGTTGCCATATTGCCTTACAGTATTTATGTCTTGGCCCTGGCGGTCGGCCCAATGCTTGCTGGTCCCAGTAGCGAGGTCCTTGGACGGAAGGCAGTGTACCTGGTCTCGATTCCAATATTCGCGTTGTTCATTCTCGGCTCTGGATTTTCCAAGAACATCGCGAGTCTCATTGTCTGCCGCTTCTTCGCCGGTGTATTTGGAAGCCCAGGACTTTCGATCGGCAGCGCTACCGTGGCTGATGTCTGGCGGCCCCATGAGAGAGCTATACCGATGTCACTCTATGTGACTACGCCTTTCCTAGGTCCCGCTCTTGGGCCTCTCGTAGGCGGATATGCCACCGTCGCCTATGGCTGGCGATGGACTCAGTGGGTCCTGCTGTTTTTCACAGTGGCCTTCTTGACGCCAGCTTTTGGTATGCAGGAAACATACAAAGCAAAGATCTTGAGCCGCAGAGCGAAACGCTTGGGCATCGCGCTGCCCGGGACCAACAAGTCATTGCTCGAATCCACAAAGTTCTTCTTGCGTGTACAACTCACGAGGCCAGTACACATGGGCCTCACAGAACCAATCGTCGGCCTGTTCACGATCTATATCGCAATGAACTTCGCCATGCTATACTCGTTCTTCACGGTCTTCGAAGAGATCATGCGGGATGTGTACGGATTCGGCCTGGACCAAAGTGGCCTCACCTTCTTAGGCTTAGGTGTCGGATGTCTTGTTGGTTGCGCCACGATCATCATCCTAAATAAAACCTTGGTGAAAAAGCAGATTCATAAATCCAAGGAGAACGGCCAAGGTGGCAAAGTGAGCCCCGAGTCCAGGCTGTATATCGCCATGGTTGGAAGTATCTTCATTCCAATCTCGCTCTTCTGGTTTGCATGGACTGCGCGGTCTGACATCCACTGGATCTGCCCGGTCGTCGCAGAGGCCTTCTTCGGGTGTGGGAATTTGTTCATCTTCATGGCGGCAACACTGTACCTGACAGATACCTATGGCGCACGTTACACGGCCTCCGCAATGGGTGCAAACAATCTAGCCCGTTATACAGTTGGTTGCGTATTCCCCCTGTGGGTGACATACATGTACAATGCCCTGGGTATCGGGTGGGCTACTTCGCTGTTCGGGTTCATATCACTCGCCATGATGCCCATTCCATGGGCTTTCTACATCTTTGGCCCGAGATTGAGGGCCAATGTCAAGTACAAGCCATGAGCCACGTGTGCATGCTGGCGATTGTATATAGACTCTGTAATAAGAAACATATGCAGGAAATCTTGAAGTCAAATAACGTTTCCTCGTTCATCTGTGTCACGTGGTACTAGCATACTAGCTACTGAAATGAAGTCTTTCATGCTGCCCTGACCCGTTCGAAAAGGAACGACGGATGGCGCTGCTCTGATGTGTATGACGAATCGTCCTCGCACCATGGCCCACAACCGATTGACAGCAAGCGCCTTGGCTTGGACCTTCCCTTCCACTGTCCCCAGCGAGCGACGCCTGTTTCTCACGACACCCCATGCCAAGCGCAGAGCAAAGCTCGAAAGAAATCCAAAACTCCAAAGCCGTTGTTGCCAGCCTCTATCAATGGCAAAATGCGTGTTTCTATGCAAACAAGTAGCGCTCCAAGTTCGAGCTCGATTAGAAAGGGATTAAGACAAGGTACAACCGGAACACAAGCAGTCGCATATCGGTCTCTGAGATGTTTCACTCCGGGCACTAGTGGCGTACAGACTGCTTGGCACCGACGACTCATTTTGTCGCAGTAGAGGTGTGCGCTCGTTG
>Ga0265797_10011309_pt1 | contig 11203 bp, 8 predicted proteins | sample P2T30metagenome_FD_192433 | JGI IMG/M metagenome (GOLD analysis project Ga0265797, IMG submission 192433) | Plant litter microbial communities from East Loma Ridge, Irvine, California - P2 T30 | ecosystem: Environmental > Terrestrial > Plant litter > Unclassified | place: USA: California... | reverse complement strand
TTCTCCATCCGACTGTCTGCTTGATCTAGCCTAAGCTCGAACAAGTGATGCATCTGTCATGGATAGACTCTGACCAAGGAGAGCTAGCTCATGGAGGCACCCCTGTCTTCTCGCTCCACACTCAACCCCCCGGTTTTCTTCGGCTCGACCATTCTCATCGCCGTGTTGGTCATCTACAGCACAGTGTTCCAAGCCACCGCACAAGGCGTCTTCGAGCAGATCCAGTCGTGGATCATCGGCAATGTCAGCTGGGTCTATATCCTCGCTGTCGCGCTGATTCTGCTGTTCGCCGTGTTTCTCGCCGTGAGTCGCTTCGGCGACATCAAGCTTGGGCCTGATCACAGTGAGCCGGAATATAACAACGGCACATGGTTTTCCATGCTGTTCTGCGCCGGTATGGGCATCGGCCTGATGTTCTTCGGCGTGGCCGAGCCGGTGATGCATTTCATCGCCCCGCCCGTTGGCGACCCGCAGACCGTCGAGGCCGCGAAACAGGCCATGCAGCTGACCTTTTTCCACTGGGGTCTGCATGCCTGGGCAATCTACGCCATCGTCGCGTTGATATTGGCCTACTTCGCCTACCGTCATAACCTGCCGCTGACGCTGCGCTCGGCGCTCTACCCGTTGATTGGCGATCGCATCTACGGCCCTATTGGCCATGCGGTCGACATCTTCGCGGTAATCGGCACGGTGCTGGGCGTGGCGACTTCGCTTGGCTACGGTGTGCTGCAGATCAACACGGGTCTCAACCACCTGTACGGGCTGCCGACCACAACAATGGTGCAGATCGGTATTCTGTTGTGCACCATGCTGCTGGCCACGGTGTCCGTAGTCAGCGGCCTCGACAAGGGCGTTCGGCGCTTGTCGGAACTGAACATGATCCTCGCCGTGGGGCTGTTGCTGATCGTCCTGGTCCTCGGACCGACCGTGTTCATCATGCAGACCTTCGTGCAGAACACAGGCAGTTATCTGTCGGACATCGTCAGCAAGACGTTCAATCTCTACGCCTACGAGCCCACCGACTGGATTGGCGGCTGGACGCTGTTCTATTGGGGCTGGTGGCTGTCCTGGTCGCCCTTCGTCGGCCTGTTCATCGCACGTATTTCTCGCGGCCGCACCATTCGCCAGTTCATCAGCGGCGTGCTCGTCGTGCCAGCTGGCTTCACGCTGCTGTGGATGACGGTCTTCGGTGACACCGCCATTCACATGATCATGATCGATGGCATCCAGGACCTGGCGACCGCGGTGGACAAGGACAGTGCCTTGGCGCTATTCGCCTTCCTCGAGCATTTCCCGTTCTCCGCAGTGCTCTCGCAGATCGCCATTCTGATGGTCCTGGTGTTTTTCATCACCTCGGCTGACTCGGGTTCCATGGTGGTCAATATGCTTGCGTCGGGCGGCGAAGATCGCACTCCCGTATGGCAACGGATCTACTGGACCGCGCTGATCGGCGTTGTCGCCGTCTCGCTGCTGTTGGCCGATGGTCTCAAGGCTCTGCAAACCGCCACCATCGCCAGTGCGCTGCCGTTCGTGGTGGCGTTGATGGCTTCGATGTGGGGCCTGCTGCGTGCCTTGAATCTCGATGCAGCCAAACGCGGCCTGCGCCAGCAGGTAGCACTGAGTCCGCGCGTTAACAGCAGCCCGGGTGGCTGGCAGCGGCGCCTGCGCAGCATGGCCATGCTGCCGCGCCGCTCTCACGTGAATCGCTTCATCAGCGAAACCGTGCTGCCGGCCTGCCAGCAGGTTGCCGAAGAGCTCGGCAAGCAGGGCCGCGTGGCCCAGGTTGAAACCGGCGAAGATGGCCGCGTCACACTGTCGGTGAGCCATGGCGACGAAGCGGACTTCCAGTATCAGGTTCGTCCCCGTGCGCTGATCCAGCCAAGCTTCGTGATGCGCGATACACGCGATGACACCAGCGAAGAGCGCAAGTACTTCCGCGCCGAAGTGCACCTCAACGAAGGCGGTCAGGATTACGACGTGATGGGCTGGAACCGTGAAGAAGTGATCGGCGACATTCTCGACCAGTACGAGCGCCACATGCACTTCCTGCACATGACACGCTAACGCGTCGTGCACTAGCAAACGCCCGGGTCCTGTGACCCGGGCGTTTTCGTTTCGGTACAGCGTGCAATCATGCAGCCCCGCCCAGGAGCTGCTCTGCATCTGCAACCTCCCTGCACTGCTGCACTGCTGCACTGCTGCACAGATTAGCGGCGAGTATCAGGACTGGCAGTGATCGGTACGGCGAGCGGCATCGTTGAATAGATGATTCGCTTAGGCCGGGCGACGGCTACACCGCAGGCAGCGCCTGCGATTAACCCTGCTGCATATCCAGAAAAGACAATGCCCGCCCTGCGGATGCAGACGGCGGGCATTGCTTACTGAGCCAGCGCGACTATTGCGCGGGCTTGGCTTCCGGGCGAGCGGCGATCGCTGCCTGGCTTTCTTCCATGACCTGCTGCAACGCCTTGCGCCGTTGCTCCTCAGCGCGGTGGGCGAAGAACCAGACCAGGAAGGTCACCAGCGATACTGCGAGCAGGATCAGACTGGCCACTGCGTTGATCGCCGGCGTCACGCCCAGACGGACCTTGGAGAACACCTCCATCGGCAGCGTCGTGGCGCCAGGGCCAGACACGAAACTGGCCAGCACCAGGTCATCCAGAGACAGCGCGAACGACATCATGCCGCCAGCCATCAGCGACGGCGCGATCATCGGGATGGTGATCAGAAAGAAGACCTTCCACGGCCGCGCGCCGAGATCCATCGCCGCTTCCTCGATCGACAGATCGAGCTCACGCAGGCGCGCCGACACCACCACAGCCACGTAGGCCGAGCAGAACGTGGTGTGAGCGATCCAGATCGTCAACATGCCGCGCTCTGCTGGCCAGCCGATCAGTTGCGCCATGGCGACGAACAGCAGCAGCAGCGACAGACCGGTAATCACTTCGGGCATTACCAGGGGCGCGGTGACTAGGCCGCCGAACAACGTGCGGCCCTTGAACCGGTTGATCCGCGTTAGCACAAAGGCTGCGAGCGTACCCAGCGCCACAGCGGCAATCGCCGTGTAGCAGGCGATCTCCAGCGAGCGCCACACGGCCCCCATGAGCTGCCGGTCATCGAGCAAGCTGGCATACCATTTGGTCGACCAGCCGCCCCATACCGTCACGAGCCGCGAGGCGTTGAACGAATAGATCACCAGGATCAGCATCGGCAGGTAGATGAACGCGAAGCCGACCCAGAGCATCATCGTGGAGAAACGGAAGTTCTTCATGCCCGGCCCTCCATCTCTTTCGCCTGGTTCTTGTTGAACAGGATGATCGGCACCAACAACAACGCCAGCATGACCACCGCCAGGGCGGAAGCCACCGGCCAGTCGCGGTTGTTGAAGAACTCCTGCCACAACACCTTGCCAATCATCAGCGTCTCCGGTCCACCGAGCAGCTCGGGGATCACGAATTCGCCCACCACCGGGATGAACACCAGCATGCAGCCGGCGATGATGCCGTTCTTCGACAGCGGCACGGTGATCTTCCAGAAGCTGTTGAAGTTGCTCGAACCAAGATCCGATGCGGCTTCCAGCAAACTCTGGTCATGCTTCACCAGATTGGCAAACAGCGGCAGGATCATGAATGGCAGGTACGAATAGACGATGCCGATGTAAACCGCCGTGTTGGTGTTGAGAATCTGCAGCGGCGCGTCGATCAGGCCAATGCTTTGTAAAAAACCATTGAGTAGCCCGTTGTTGCTGAGGATGCCCATCCAGGCGTAAACGCGGATCAGAATCGCCGTCCAGGTCGGCATCATCACCAGCAACAGCAGCACCATCTGGGTTTCTTTCTTGGCGCGGGCGATCGCGTAAGCCATCGGATAGCCGACCAGCAGGCACGCAATGGTGCTGAAGAACGCGATCCTCAGCGAGCCCAGGTAGGCAGCCACATACAGCTCATCTTCGCTAAGAAAGATGTAGTTGCCCAGGTTCAGCACCATCGAAAACGTGTTGTCCACCCAGGTGAACACTTCGGTGTAGGGCGGAATCGCCACATCGGCTTCGGCGAAACTGATCTTCAGCACGATGATGAACGGCAGCAGGAAGAACAGAAACAGCCAAATGAAGGGGATGCCGATCACCAGGTGTCGGCCGTTTGGCATTCGCTTGGTCAGGCTGCTCATCTTCATGACTGCAGTACCACGCCACTATCGTCTTCCCAGAACACCACCACCGGGTCATCCCAGGTCGGCCGCTTGCCACGGCGCTCGGCGTTGGCAATAAAGCACTGCACAATCTGCCCCGAGGTCAGCTTGACGTAGTACACCGAGTGCCCGCCCAGGTAGGCGATATCGTGAACGATGCCGTGGCTCCAGTTGTAATCGGGGTGCTCGTGGTCACTGGGCAGTTGCGTGGCCATCAGCAGTTTTTCAGGACGCAGCGCGTAGGTGACCTGGGTCTCCTGAGCGCGGGTGCTGATGCCGTGACCGATGTAGATTGGCTTGTCGAGCTGCGGGCAGTCGATCACCGCGTGGTCGGTGTCATCGTGAACGAGCTGGCCTTCGAACAGATTGACGTTGCCAATGAACTCGCAGACCAGGCGGCTGGCTGGCGTTTCGTAGATGTCGATCGGGCTGCCGATCTGCGCGATCCAGCCCAGGTGCATGATCGCGATACGCTGGGCCATGGTCATGGCCTCTTCCTGATCGTGGGTGACCATCACGCAGGTAACGCCCACGCGCTCGATGATTTCCACCAGCTCGAGCTGCATCTGCGAGCGCAGCTTCTTGTCCAGCGCGCCCATCGGCTCGTCGAGCAACAACAGCTTGGGCTTCTTGGCCAGCGAGCGGGCCAGCGCCACACGTTGGCGTTGGCCACCGGAAAGTTGGTGCGGCTTGCGCTTGGCATATTGGCTCATCTGTACCAGCTTGAGCATCTCCGCTACACGGGCCTCGATCTCCTGCTTGGGCAGCTTGTCCTGCTTGAGGCCGAAGGCGATGTTGTCGGCCACGCTCATGTGCGGGAAAAGCGCGTAGGACTGGAACATCATGTTGATCGGCCGCTCGTAGGCCGGCATGTCGGTAATGTCCTGTCCGTCGAGGAAGATGCGCCCCTCGGTAGGCCGTTCGAAACCCGCGAGCATGCGCAGCAGCGTCGACTTGCCCGACCCGGAGCCACCGAGCAGGGCGAAAATTTCGCCCTTGTTGATGGTCAGCGAGACGTCTTCGACGGCGATGGTCTCATCGAACTTCTTGGTCACACGCTCGATCTTGACCAGCACCTCTTTAGGTTGCTGACTCCCCTCGATGACCTTCTTATAGGTACTGGAAGCAACTGCCATTACCAAACTCCCGCAGCAAAAATGGCGCCCGGCATGGGCCGGGCGCTAAAGGGTTCATCTTCCGGACTTGATCTTCGTCCAGCTTCGCGTCATCAGCCGCTGCGCCTTGGGCGGCAGTTCGGCCATCACGTACAACTTGTCCAGCACGGGCTGCGGTGGATACACCGACTCGTCTTGGCGAATGTCCTGGTCCATCAGCTCCCCGGCCTTGGTGTTGGGGTTGGCATAACCGACGTAATCACTGACCCCGGCGATCACTTGCGGATCGAGCAGGTAGTTGATGAACGCATGGGCCTGTTCGACATTGCTGGCATCCTTGGGGATGGCGAGCATGTCAAACCACAGATTGGCGCCCTCCTTGGGGATCGCATAGGCGATTTCGACGCCCTTTCCGGCCTCCGCGGCACGGTCTGCTGCCTGTAAAACGTCTCCGGAGTAGCCGAACGCTACACAAATGTTGCCGTTGGCCAGGTCACTGATGTATTTCGAGGAGTGGAAGTAGCTCACGTAGGGTCGCACTTCCAGCAACTTGGCTTCAGCCTTGGCGTAATCGTCGGCGCTTTGGCTGTTCGGATTCATGCCCAGGTAGTTGAGTACCGAGGGAATCATCTCGTCTGCCGAGTCCATGAATGAAACGCCGCAAGCCGCCAGCTTTTTCATATTCTCGGGTTCGAACAACACAGCCCAGGAGTCGATTTTCTCGACGCCCAGCACTTCCTTGACCTTGGCGACGTTGTAGCCAATGCCATTGGTGCCCCACAAGTAAGGCACTGCATATTGATTGCCCGGGTCGTTGGCTTCGAGCTGCTTGAGCAGCGCCGGGTCGAGGTTGTTCCAGTTCGGCAGCTTGCTACGGTCGAGCTTCTGAAAAGCCCCCGCCTTGATCTGCTTGCCGAGAAAATGATTGGACGGCACCACCACGTCGTAGCCGCTGCGGCCGGCGAGCAGTTTGCCTTCCAGGGTTTCGTTGGAGTCGAAGACGTCGTATACCGGCTTGATGCCCGTAGCCTTCTGGAATTCGGCCAGGGTCTCCTCACCGATGTAATCGCTCCAGTTGTAGATATGCACAGTACCGTCCGCATAGGCGGAGGTTACGAGGCCAACTGAAAGCGCCGTCGTGGTCAGAATCTTGCCCAGGGGAAAATGCACAGGTCGTCCTCTTCTCATGGCCCATCACCGTCAAGCGATGCGTCGCGGTTTGGGTAAGCATTGCAACAGGTCACAACGCTCGGCGGCGGCGATCCGCCCGTTATCAGTGCAGGAGCGAACCGCGGCGATGATAACCGCCGCGGTTGCAGCTCGATCAGCGACCAGACTTGATCTTCGTCCAGCTGCGGGTCATTGCGCGCTGGGCTGCCGGTGGCAGATCCGGGAACGCGTAGAGCTTGCCCATGGTTTCCTGGGTCGGATACACACCCGGGTCGTTGCGGATAGCCTCATCCACCAGCGGCGTGGCCTTGGCATTGCCGTTGGGGAAGTGCACCTCGTTGGTGATTTCCGCCATGATTTCCGGCTTCATCAAGAAGTTCATGAAGGCATAAGCCGACTCGACGTTCTCTGCATCAGCCGGGATGGCCACCATGTCGAAGAAGGTACCGGCGCCTTCCTTCGGAATGTTGTAGGAAACCTCGACCCCACCGCCCGCTTCTTCAGCGCGAGACTTGGCCTGGTAGATATCACCCGAATAACCCACGGCTACGCAGAGGTTGCCGTTGGCCAGGTCGGAGATGTACTTGGAGGAGTGGAAATAGGTGACCGATGGACGGATCTTCAGGAACAGCGCTTCGGCTTCCTTGAGCTCTTTCGGGTCGGTGCTGGTCGGCTCGTAGCCCAGATACTGCAGCGCGATCGGCAGGATCTCGGTTGGCGAATCCAGGAACGACACGCCACACGCCTTCAGCTTCTCGATGTTCTCCGGCTTGAACAGCAGGTCCCAAGAGTCCACCGGAGCGTTCTCGCCCAGCACAGCCTTGACCTTTTCCGCGTTGAAGCCGATGCCGATCGAGCCCCACATGTACGGGAACGCGTACAGGTTGCCCGGATCGCTGACTTCCACGGTTTTCAGCAGGTTCTTGTCGAGGTTGTCCCAGTTCGGCAGCTTGGACTTGTCCAGCGGCTGATAAACCTTGGCCTTGATGTGCTTGGCCAGGAAGTTGTTAGACGGCACTACGATGTCGTACCCGGATTTGCCGGCGAACAGCTTGGCTTCCAGGGTCTCGTTGGAGTCGAAGACGTCGTAGGTGACCTTGATGCCGGTTTCCTTGGTGAACTTGGCCACCGTGTCTGCAGCGATGTAGTCCGACCAGTTGTAGATGTTCAGTACCTTGCCATCAGCCTGCGCCATACCGGCCACGCTGCCAGCCAGCGTCACGGCCAGTAGAGTTTTGCCGAAAGTCTTGATCATGCGGTTCAGCTCCATTTGTGGTGTCGATTATCGGCAACCATGCTAGATCGCATGGCCGCCTTTTTTGGCCGGCGCAGTCTGGCGATAAGTGCCCTATCGCTCAACCCTTAAACCAGTAAAGCACGGGCGGTGAGGTCCAGACAGGTGCGAGCCTTTTCCACTAACTCGTCGATTTCATGCTTACTGATCACCAACGGCGGCGAAATGATCATGGTGTCGCCGACGGCGCGCATGATCAATCCATTGTCGAAGCAGTGCCCCCGGCAAACCATGCCGACAGCCCGATCACTCGGATAACGTTCACGGGTCTGCTTGTCCTTCACCAGTTCGATGGCACCCAGCATACCGACGCCACGAACTTCGCCCACCAACGGATGATCCGCCAGCTCACGCAGTCGTTTTTGCAAATACGGTGCCGTTTCTTCTCTGACTGTCTCGAGGATCTTTTCTTCGCGCAGAATTCGAATGTTTTCCAACGCCACCGCCGCTGCCACCGGGTGCCCGGAGTAGGTGAAGCCGTGGTTGAAATCGCCGCCCTCGTTGAGCACCGCGACGATCTCGTCACGCACCACCAGGCCGCCCATCGGCACGTAGCCGGAGGTCAGCCCCTTGGCGATGGTCATCAGGTCCGGTGTATTGCCGTAATAATCGCTACCAAACCACTCACCGGTGCGGCCGAACCCGCAGATCACCTCATCGGCGACGAACAGGATGTCGTACTTGGCGAGAATCTCGCGTACCCGCGGCCAGTAGCTGTCCGGCGGGATGATCACGCCACCCGCACCCTGAATGGGCTCGGCAATGAACGCCGCGACATTGTCTTCACCGACCTCGAGAATCTTCTTCTCCAGCTCATCGGCCGCCCAGATGCCGAAGGCCTCGGGCGTCATGTCGCCACCCTCGCCAAACCAGTACGGTTGCGCGATGTGCACGATACCCGGAATCGGCAGGTCGCCCTGCTCGTGCATGCCTTTCATGCCGCCGAGGCTGGCACCCGCCACGGTAGAGCCGTGGTAACCGTTCTCGCGAGCGATCACCACCTTCTTGGCGGGCTTGCCCTTGAGTGCCCAGTAATGGCGCACCATCCGCAGCATGGTGTCATTGCCCTCAGACCCCGAGCCGGTAAACACCACGTGGTTCATGCCAGCCGGAGTGATCTCGGAGAGCGCCTTGGCCAGCTCCAACACCGGCGGGTGGGCGGTCTGGAAGAAGGTGTTGTAGAACGGCAGTTCCCGCATCTGCTTGCTGGCCGCTTCGACCAGTTCCTCACGGCCGTAACCAAGTGCGACGCACCACAGGCCAGCCATGCCATCGAGAATCTTGTGGCCTTCGCTGTCCCACAGGTGCACACCGTCGGCCCGGGTGATGATGCGCGGACCCTTTTCGGCCAATTGTTTGAAATCGCTGAAGGGCGCCAGATGATGGTCGCGGCTCATGGCCTGCCAATGCTGGGTTTGCGGGTTGTTGACCGACATGTTCACCTCCTTCTATAGACGGGGCCGTGCGGATCGCGCAGCAGCCCCGGTTGAGTCATACCGAGAGCAGCAGAAACTCGCGTTCCCAGGAGCTGATCACCCGTTTGAAGTTCTCGTGCTCGGCACGCTTGACCGCCACGTAACCGCTGACGAATTTTTGGCCGAGGTATTGCTCGACCACCTGGCAGGTTTCCATACGCTCCAGCGCAGCCTCGAGGGTCAACGGCAGGCGCAGGTTGCGCCGCTCGTAGCCACGGCCGACCACAGGTGCGCTCGGCTCGATGCCTTCGACCATGCCGATGTAGCCGCACAGCAGGCTGGCAGCCAGCGCCAGATAAGGGTTGGCGTCGGCGCCGGCCAAGCGGTTCTCGACCCGGCGATTCTGCGGCGTCGCATCAGGCACGCGCAGGCCAACGGTGCGGTTTTCCTCGCCCCACTCAACGTTCACCGGCGCCGAGGTGTCCGGCAGGAAGCGGCGGAACGAGTTGACGTTCGGGGCGAACAGCGGCAGCAGCTCGGGAATGTATTTCTGCAGCCCGCCGATGTGGTGCATGAACAACTGACTCATCGAGCCATCTTCGTTGGAGAAGATGTTCTTGCCGGTCTTCATGTCGACGATGCTCTGGTGCAGGTGCATGGCGCTGCCCGGCTCATCGGTGATCGGCTTGGCCATGAAAGTCGCGGCCACGTCGTGCTTGAGCGCCGCCTCGCGCATGGTGCGCTTGAACACCAGAATCTGGTCAGCCAGATGCAGCGCTTCGCCGTGACGGAAGTTGATTTCCATCTGCGCCGGGCCTTCTTCGTGGATCAGGGTGTCCAGATCCAGGCCCTGCAGCTCGCACCAGTCGTACATGTCTTCGAACAGCGGATCGAATTCGTTGGCCGCGTCGATCGAGAAACTCTGCCGACCGGTCTCCGGACGCCCGGAGCGGCCCATGGGCGCTACCAGCGGAAAGTCCGGGTCGCTGTTGCGCTTGGTCAGGTAGAACTCCATCTCCGGCGCCACGATCGGCTGCCAGCCTTTATCGGCGTAGAGACGCAGAACCTTCTTGAGGATATTGCGCGGCGACAGCTCGATCGGGTTGCCTTGCTTGTCGTAGGTGTCGTGGATCACCTGGGCGGTGGGCTCGATGGCCCAAGGCACAATGAACACGGCGTTCTCGTCCGGCCGGCAGATCATGTCGATGTCGGCCGGATCAAGCAGGTCGTAATAAACGTCGTCTTCGACGTAGTCGCCGGTAACCGTCTGCAGCAATACGCTTTCGGGCAGCCGCATGCCCTTTTCGTCGAGGAATTTATTGGTCGGCGAGATCTTGCCACGGGCGATACCCGTCAGGTCGCTGACCAGACATTCGACTTCGGTGATCTTGCGTTCTTTCAGCCAGCTGGAGAGCTGGTCCAATTTGGTGCTCATAGAGACCTCAGGTTTTTTGAAACCGGCATCCTCGGCCGGCTCGACATGTCCCGCGCTCAGGAAATCTCTGCTCGACGTTTGCCAGAGCGCAGGATAATTCGGCTTGTCACGCAGCCTCCGGCACGTGCTCGTGACGCCATATCGGTGCGGCGGACAGCCCACTGCTGCACGTGGCCAGCCATTGCACACCACACCGCTCACGACTGTAACCGACCTGGGTTACAGCCGACAGACCCAGGCTCTGCTGCAATGAGCGAGCCGCAGCGCCTGCGTTGCAAAAAAACCAGTCACCGGGGCGAAAGGATGACCATCGCCGGCCACCACACATGATCAGCAGGGTAGATATAGAAGGTGTCAGGGAATCGATAGGGTTGCCACGCTGTGCGGTTTCTTGAGCGGGGCAAGCGCGGCGGATTGCTGCGCTCTGCACGTAGGATGGGCGCGGGTCAATTGCGCATGGCAGGGGCGCGCGGTCGATGGGCAAGCACGGGCACACCCCATGCTGCGCGGCACCGGCAATGACGCTGACTAGCGACATGCGAATCATCAGACACCCGTATTGTTGGATAATTCTGGGTCGTGA
>Ga0265797_10011308_pt1 | contig 11204 bp, 18 predicted proteins | sample P2T30metagenome_FD_192433 | JGI IMG/M metagenome (GOLD analysis project Ga0265797, IMG submission 192433) | Plant litter microbial communities from East Loma Ridge, Irvine, California - P2 T30 | ecosystem: Environmental > Terrestrial > Plant litter > Unclassified | place: USA: California... | reverse complement strand
ACACACCACACACGCACCTCTGGCTCTCCAATGCCATGTCCGAGTCAGCAGTGACTTGTAATAATGGCCGGGAACAGGTCCACAAGGTCAAAGATACGCAAACCAAAGGCCCATCCATCTCATTGTGTAGTTTGGTAGTGAAATATCGAATCAATTGTTTCTTTCTGTTCGAACTCCGTTTCACATGCAATCGTTCTAGCACCCCCCACCCGTAATGACAAAAAAAGCTCTGAGACCAAGAAGATTTTGGGAATCCCCACACTGAACAAGAAATGAAATCGCCAGCAAAGTAGAAGAACAGCTAGCGCGACATGCATCAGACGCCGAATACCCGCTATGAAATACTCTCCCAATATCATGCCACAGCTTCGCACCATTGTACCAACTCTTTTGCGATGATCTGTCATAAAGCCACAGCCAATCTGAGCATCGTCGCCCATTGAAACCTTTCCTCGTAAACACCGCCAATTAGAAAAAATACAGCCACCGTCAAGGTTGATGCAGTCACCGCCGTAATGATGCTGTAAGCGCCGTAGGAAGTCGCAATACGGACACAGAAAAGCCACCCTAAGGAGAGTCGTCAAATCTCGCCTGCTAGATCGGGAGGAGCAGGCGAGGATGCTTTGGAGGAAGTTGTTGTTGTTGTTGTTCGGACCACAGGGACATCGTCTTTTTTGTCACATTCTAGTGGTTTTGCTGGTACATTTGCGGGTTCTGTCCGTAGGGTGATTGTGGGTAACTGCTGCTGTTACTATTGGGACTGTTGTACGCATTGCTGTTGGGGGTGGCATACTGAGCCATGCCCTCAGGAAGACCTGGACTCTGAGTGCCGTACTGAGGAGCAGCGGTATTTCCAGAGGCGGCAGGTTGGTACCCGATGGGAGGGAGTTGGGGGTGCTGAGGAGGTTGTCCGGGGACACCAACTGCCTGTCGCATCTGTCCGTAGGCAGGTACTTCGGGCGCGCCCCCCTCGTGAGCGCGTTGCTGCACGTCGGCTCTGTGTCGCTCTTCGTCGGCTTTGCGTGCAGCCTCCTCCTCCTTCTTCTTCGCCTTCCACTCTTTCCTGATTTCTTTGAATTCTGTAGGGGTTGGGTTAGCATGTCATATTAGACAAGTCATATCGTGCCAAGATAAGCGGGCATGGGTCGACAGGTGTTAGCTTCCGTCATCTGAAGCTACCCAGGAGTGGGGACGCGGCCGATATGGCGCTGCACCAACACCATCCCAAGTGCTAACCTAGCGCACTAGCCTTACAAGGGCCACGCCCTTACACATGGACGAATACTCGACAATTGTGATGGAGATTGACAACACTTACCTTCGGGTGTGCGCTTTGCACCGTGCGATTGCATGGTGACGTGGGCGTTCAAGTGGTTCAATGTCCCGTAGGCCTTTTCGCAACCGTTCCAGCCGCACTTGTACATGCGCTCAATTTCTTCGTATCGCCGGCGCGGTCGCTTATGCTGTTGCGCACCGGGAATTGGAACAAACGAATAGACAGTAGACAGCGGATGTCCACCCTGGGCGAGGTGTTAGTTTACATACTTATCATGTTGGTTTTTTTTTGTGAAGCTGGGGAGGGGAGGGCAAAACAAAAGCGCAGCAAAGCGGCGTATGTATAACTTACAGTTGGTGGTCGCTGTACGGGAGAAACCATTGCGGGCGCAGGGGGACCTGAAGTCGCAGGGTGCCCATAATGCATCCCTGGTTGAGGGTAGTGGCCTGCCCACTCAGGGCGCGACGCGTAACCCATGGGTGTTTGGGGCTGACCCGGATAATGCTGCATGTCGTGATGTGGGGTATAAGGCGAGTATTGCTGCTGGTGACTTGCATAAGTCGGGCTCGTCTGGGCGGCGATTGATGGATCTATAGGAACATCCGAGTCAGACTTGAGTTGTTGGGATGGTTGATGACCATTTGGTTGACCATCTGGGATAGACATTGACGGACTCTGTTGTTGCGCCATACCACCTGGTGCTTGCCCTTGGGCGCCGGGTTGATACGAACGTTGAATGTACTCGGGGAAAGAGCCTGATCGGGCAGACGAAGGGTTCAGACTGTAGTCTGAACTCGGGGTGAGGTTGGAGGATCGTGGGTCTGGTCCCGAGGGAGGATATTGCGCAGCAGATGCTTGATCTGCAGAGGTTCCCTCAGAAGCTGATTCAGGAAAGGTTGGGTAGGGCGAGTGCAAACCTGACTGCGGGTAGTCTGCTTGTCGTGCGTCCATAGACTGTGTAGATTGGCGAGAGGGCGAGGTAGCAGCTAGGCTCTAAGCTGAGGTTGGATGGTTGGATGGATGCGCCCACGACGAGGGATGACTGCAGAGATATGTCCGTCGCAAACCGTCTACGGATGATTTGCCGCGGTCTGTGGAAGACAGGCAGCTAGAGCGTATAAAGGCGTAGGCTGGGTCAGGCCAAGGAGTGCACAGCCAGAAAACCGGAGAAGCAAAGTGGTCAGGACGTGGTAGCGTGGAAGTTAAACGCGGATGATTTGCAGACGGTGTGTTTTCCACAACGCCCAGGTGGAGGACAAGCAGTTCGGCAAATATGCACCGTCGAAAAAGATAACGCACGGAAGGTGCAAGGTCGAGGGTACTGGGGCAGGGGAGGTGGCTAGCGGGATGGGATGTCTCGAATCGCGGAGCAGCTGGCGCGGTGCAGAGGTGAAGTGCAACGCAAAGGTTACACAATCTCGAGCTAGTGGAGGACGAGCGTGCAAGCGGGTCTGGCTGCTGGGGCGAAAGTGAATTTGGAACACTGCTAGTGACAGCGCGGTCTAAGAGCTTTTAGACCAGTGGCGTGCGCCTCGAGGTGGCCGCCAATGGACGGGTCTGGAGGCGATGCAGCTTACCCAGCAAGCCTTAGCACAACTGATGAGGTAATAGACGGCCGGGCAGGGATCAATCACAGTCGGTAAAGCCGAGCCGTAACAGTGGGAATGGCTGCTGTTTCTGGGTGGAGGGCCTAGCACGAGGTTGGGCTGGCGCAATGAGCAAAAGTGTGGGACGCTTGGACGTGGTCGAGGTGGGCTCGCGCAGCGTGTGTGAGGGGCGTGCGTGTGCGGGTCCGTGGGTAGGATTGCGCTAGTGACGACGAAGAAACCGGGTTGGGATGAGCTTGTTCGCCGAGGGTGAAGGGGGCCACAGAGTCGTCACTCTGGCATGCGCGCCGCTGACTGGCTGAGGACGCAGTGCTGGGGCGACAAACACAGTCGGCCCGTTGTCGAGTCGATGACTGAAACTTTCGCTTTCACTCTCTGGTTCTCCCAGCGCTCTTTGTCCCAGAATGCTCAACTACGCCGAGCGTGCCGAGCGATCAGCCTCTTCTTGTCCGGCCGGGCTTCCGTGCAGGTCGACAGCGACTGTCACAGGCAGGCAACGCACACCTGTGCTGCGAGGGGGGGTGGGTAGGCCAGACGTGGTTCCAAATGCAAATTGCTGGTTGCTGGCAGATGCTGGTGCTCGTGATCACGCTCGCGCAACAGATGCACGTGAGTGGGCCGGCAAAGGTGGGCGATCTGGGGCCTTCTTTTATGCGCGCAGTTTTTGACTCGTGGGCGCAAGTGTCAAGAGCGTGTCTGATTGAGTGTCTGATTGACAAAGAGCTGCTGAGGCGCCGGGAGAGCGGCGATCTCGTTGCTGGTGGCAGTTGCACGTGTGGTAGCACTGCGGGCGCGCGATCTGGTGCGCCTGGGGCAGCGAGCTATCACCGGTGACGGCAGCGCGTTAGGGCGAGGTACCGGGCACGCTGGTGATGGTGGTTGAGCTTGCTTGAGATTCGCGATGTAGGCTAAGGCGACGACTAACACAAAAGATGGTTAGACGGCGAGGAGGGGAGCACTAGTGAGAAAAATAGCCCGACGACACCGCACGGGGCGCCGCTGACTAACAGCACAACGTATTGACCGCCCTTTGCACGCCCGTTTGCAGGCGCGCTCCGTTGGTCGGCTGCCCAGCCTCAGCCTCGGCCTCACACCCTTCCCTCCCCCCCCCTCCTCCGCCCCTCCAGTGGGCGAGGGCACGTTGGTGGTCGCCCGTGGTCGCCCGTCGCGTGGAGTGACAGTTCCGACGTGCAAAGAAGAATTGGGCGATGCGATGAGGCTGAAAGGCTAGCCCTCGCGCTAGACGCGGCATGGTACAGTCGCGTGAAGCCTAGTAACCAAACTTTGCTAGGTGAGGCCTAACGTAGGCGGGCAATGCTGGAGAACAACGAACAACCGTCAAGGAACACTCCATGGCAACTACAGTACACACTGCGCTCGCAACACCACGCCCGACTTGATGCGCTCAACCCCGTGGCCGCCCGCAACCTCGTCCACGGCCACGGCCACACCCTCACACCACACGGCCGGCCTTTTGCGGGCCTCGGCAAGAGTGGCCTGCACAGCGACTGCATGCAAATATTGGGACACGGCACAGACCTCGACGGCCGGCAGTCATGCCCAATGCGTCCAACAGAGCGAACCCGAAGCGACCTCATCATTGCGGTGTGAACGAAAAGCAACCTGCCACACGGAAGGAGGACGGCTGCGACCCGTCCAGTGCCGTCATGCTGAGAAAAGAGACATAATAGTCGGCCACGTTATTCCCAAGGTCATCCATGGCCAGCCTTGAAATCCCGACTTTCTGCCTTGCATGCCCGGCTTTTATTTTTGCTGACGAGCAACCGCGCTCCGCTCACTCGTCAACTGACACGATCGCCCGCCCCGGCGGTATATGAGCCCGAGGGTATATCCCTCGCCGCGATTGCCATGGGCAGACCCACGCGTCGAGACCCACGAAGGAATGCCGTCTGTCCGCTGGTCGTCGACATCACGCCCATATTCCCTCTTTTGCAGTGATCCAAAATCACCTCATCCTCAGTAATGGTGCATCCCTGTACCTCGGTCAGCACGCCCAGACGTCATCGCATCTAGCCTTTGCATCCACTGTAAAGTTCAAACGTCGCCATTTTGCTCACGCCTTGTGGTGTCGCCGGCTAGCACTGTGTCTCGCTGCTGTCAGCTTGCGACCAAAAAAAAACTAGACCCCGCCTTTGCTCGTGTATTTTTTTTGGCGCTGAAGCCTGCAATGCGCCTCTCTCATCGACAAGGGTGGCTGCCTCTTGACCCTCAATCCGTCATGTTCATCACAGTGCGCATACCCCAGTAGACGACGTGGCCTGCTGCGCCTGTCCTGCCTTTCCTATCCATCCTGGGGAGGGGATATGCATCCCTTGCACATAACGGATGTTGGATGCAACGGCTTCCCGATGCATTCCTGGCTTCATGCCCCAGATCCAGCTATCCACCCCGGTCGCATGGCCACGGTCGCGGCTGAGGCCCAGCTGAGTGTGCTCGTCATAGACCAAATTTTTTTAAATTGATAGACAATGCGAAAATCGTTCCGCATCTTGGAAGCCTGTCAGAATTTTGCGCCTCGTATATGAAGCGGGTCGACATGATTGGGCGTTGCGACACCAAGACTGATCTGACCCAGGATTGAATACGACCAGATGCCACTAACTATCGCACGCCGTCGAACGGGAGCGGGCGGTAACCTCGATCACAAGGCGAACACCACGCAGCGACTAGACTATCTCGCCATCTCAACACCGTACCCAACCTCAAGCGTGTACGAGTGCCAATCCAAGGTTGCAACTCCGCGCCTCATTCCGAGCAATTTCCACACGGCATTGCGACGACGCGCGATTTTCGTCGCGGGCTGATGATGGTTTGCAAGCTGATTCGGGAGGGGGGTGTGGGTTGCTGAGGCCCTGGCCAATACTCTGTTGTCCCAGACCTCGTACTGAATATGAGACTGATGGTCACGACTCGAGCCGTTCGCCTCGTCCCAACTGGTATTGTCAACTCGCAAGCTCGCGAGACGGCAACGAGGATTAGAGCCCGTGTCGTTGCCGACAACTAGCCGACGTAAGAGAAGGCGTATTCTTAGCCACGGGGTTTACGGCTAATCTAGCACCGCACTCGTATCCAGGAACGCTCTCTCCTGTGTGAAGGTTGGGCGAGCGGGTGACACTGACAAGGGCGGGCCCCTGTCTGCAGCACAGGGTGGATCTGTGGCTTTTCCGTGTCGGCGGTGAAATGGAGGCAGAGTCAGGCCGAGCGAGAGACCCTGGTGGCGGAAAAACAGCGCTTCCCCAAGTCAAGCGAATAGACGTCAGCTCCTCGCTCCGAGGCCAAGCAGACCGGTGGAAGGGCGGAGGATGCCGGACCATGGATGCCACGATGCGGCTACTACCATGGCCGATTTTGATCCGAGTTTCTCATTTCTTGGTAGGTACTTGTCAAGCCAGTGTCATTTGGCATCAGCTGTCCATGGTCCGAAATTCCTCGCTGGGCTCGTAAACGAACACGCGGCTGTGGGCGCAACCTGCGGGATACCTTCCGTCCGAAGAATGCAACGGACGAGGATTGCCGCCTGCAGCGCTGGGCCTGGATGCATACGACCCTGGCCGCACGCATGCTCTCTGCACTGTACGTACAGTGCAATATTCTTCCTCCACTAGAAGCCCACTAGAAAGCGGCGGAGGGGGGAGAGTGTGCACGATGAATAAGGCGATTAGCATTCTGATGCACCCGAACGACGGGCTTCAGTGTACAAGCGCCAATGTACTGTATGTAGTCATGACACCCAGCCTCCCCTTGAAATGTATATGCACGTCAACTGCTAGTCGCGTGTTGCTGACCATGGGGGATGGTGATGATGCCATGTGCTGTGTGTGCAACGTCGGCGTGAACTCCGCGTTTGTGCCGTTTCAAGCTTCCTCAACGCTGTCGTGGCTGTCGCAAACCCGCAACCCCAACGACGGCAACCTTGGCTCGCTGCACCCTTTCATCACACCTACCATCGCAACGGGGAGCACTCTCATCTCACACTGTCGGATCGTCCAGCCAGCCCTTGGCCCGTTCCCACTGTGAGTTTTGCCACAGCCCCTCTGCTCTGCACTCTGCTGCCTCTGCAACCGTTAAATCTTCGGTATGACATCGTTTCGCATACGCACACGCACACGCCCGCTTTCCGAGTGGGCGTCCAATACGACACTGCCCGCCGCATCCGGCATCCCGCGACACCCTCAAACCTCAGCCAATTTCTACCCCGTCGAGACATGGTTTGCCCTTTGCGCCTAGCAAAGTATACAATTCTAATCATGATGCTTTTGACAAATTATGCTCAAACTCCAACAGGGCGCCCGATTACCCATTTGCTCGCACCGCAAGAGGCGCATCTATCCCCTCCCCCCCACCAGTCCCAGTCGCGAGAACGGCCGAAGAACGGCCGGCGTCGGAGCCCGCAGATCGTCTCCAGACCGGCTTGTCCCGATCCAGCATGGCGCCGCTGGCCTAGGTACGCCCTCTTTGCCTTGATCCCAGTCCATGTCGCGCGCGGCCTCGCCTACCTGCTGCAAGCCTTCTCTCACCACTTTGAGCGCTGTCTGGGACCGACTTGAACACCCCGCCATGGTTTGCTGCTGGTTCTGGTAATCCACAACGACAATAGTAATAACAACAATCCTTTCAAGACTCCTCCCCCCACCTCCAGCTCGAATCGGGAAACCTTGGACCCAAATTGCAGGCAGGCCCTGATAGCTAGGCGCCGCAATCGGCCCATCTCCTCAGCAAAAAGGCTCATCCTCCGATTTGGTCCTGGAATCTTGGATCTACCCGCTTCAAGCCGTCGGAAGGGGTTTCGACGGGCTTCCCCAGTTCCCGATACTTGGAACACGTCGTCTGCACACCCCCCGTCCAGAATCGATAAAGCTTGTTGGACTTAGTCTACATATTGGGCAGATGAAACGGAGCACGAAGCTGCCACACCGATTCGCCGGGGCTACAGCGTTGTCCCTAACCCCAGATTGTGTCGTCTCCTGGGTCGAGCACGAGGTGACAGGCACGCGCGCCTCTTCGCAATGTAGTTCCAACCCGTCACCTGTCAGCCAACCTCCCAAGCTGCACTTCTGCCAGTTGTCCAAAAAAAATAATAATGCGAAAGCGAACTGCACTGTGGCATTTGACCGGTTCAGATTCGTCACTCTTGCAGCACTCTATGCAAGCCACCAAAAGTCGTCTCCTACAGATCTCCAGGCTCGCGTCACACGGATACTCAGCCTCTACATGTCGTCGTTTCTGTGGATCTTGAAGGGCCTCGAAGTGGTCTTTCACTGCAGTCTTGCTAAACTCAACCACACCATCACCCGACCTCGACCAACCCATGTGTGAAGCCAGAACGCTGGTGGCCAAAGCAATAGTTTGGTACCGAATCAGATGCACGTCGCCGTCCTTGCCCATGGCAATGGAGAGGCTCACTTTTGACTGCACTACCTCACGCTAGAAGTGCCCCACGAAACAGGCCAGGCTGCAAAGAGCTTCTCCGAGGGAGTATGACGATTCGGCCCGTCGTTTTGGCTTTGTAGGAACCTGTGGGGATAGCTCTAGATCACAGATGCAGGGTATTTGATTCTGCGTCAGCCTGGGGAACAGTCAGCCGCGACATGACGACGGCAACACCGATCCCACTACTGCAGCACACTGAGCCTGGAATAGTCTTCTTGTCACACGAGAGTAATCACTAACCAGCGATCTGCTTCGAGTTTTTGTGGAATATGTCCACAACCACGACTCATCAACTTGTAAAGGATCAACGTACGCTTGTAATCTGTCCGCTTACTTCTTCCCGCACGAGCGGATCCCTCGCTCCATGACTCCCATAGCGTCTCTTGCGCCATCGCAGTAGCCATCTTACCTGGTCAGCGGCCGCTTCCAGCCATCGTCGATATGTCTGGTGCACCAGGGTGCGATTCTAGTCTGTACTTTATCTCGACTTCAGTTGCATACGCTGACGTATCTGCACACCATGACTATCACCGAGTAAGCAACCAGATGTCCATCTCGGATTTGCACGAGTCACCTATGATGACGACGCCGCTATGCGCTGGCTACAGGCACCTTACTCGTCTCAGTGATCGTGGACACGTAAGCGCCAGCAGGCACTTGCAGGAAAATGCTAGACCGTGTCAAGTCGGTAGGTACAGTCATGTCTCCTATCCATCACGAATGATTGCCATTTCTGTCATCTCAAAAGCGACGTTGATTTGAAAGAGGTGGCGTTTGTAGGCAGCACCTTGCTCTGCTTCTCCCTGTTAGTCCTTCTTGCGCTCTGGTTGTGGTCCCATCTTTGTTTTTTCCAACCACACCAACAAGGTTCTCACTCTCATGGCATTCCCAGCGAGACAACAGTGTCTTGTGGAACAGGATGCGTCATCATAGCCTCCACCTTTGATTCCATGAGCCTGGCTTCATCTCTACCATCATACAACCCCGCAATTCTCCGTCAATTCCAAATCAGTTCGCGCAAGGCCCACATGATGCTGCATATGCATCATGTACCGATTTTCCAGTTGTAGGATCAACTCATGGCTTCATTACCAATCTCAATGTACGAAATCAGTCGTCATGAATATCAGGTGATCTACTCATAAGTGACGACGACGACGCTTGATCTGATACTCACATGCACTGGGCTCCGAATAGGGGGGGGGGTGCGTGGTGGTTGGTCCGACTGGACCCTTTCAAACATAGCCGACCCGAAAACGCAGCCGCAGCTGAACATCGATCGATCATCTCTCCCCTCGCATGCACATCTGCGATTGGACATTTCTGTCTGGCCTGGATCCATTTTCTTACGAGAGCCCTCGGGTATGACCTGTGATCTACTCCTGCGAGAAAGACTGGTTTCGGAAGCATGAGCACAACTGCTTATCGCAGAATTGGATCACTGTACGTGCTCCAAGAAGCGCAAGGTGCAATCGTCAGAAATCTTTTCAAGCAACGCTTCTTTGGACATTGGTATTACAACTGGGGCATCATGGCAACCGATGATTACGCAGTTCCAATCATTAGTATCCTCTGATCCGATTCTAGAAAGATAAAGAAAACTTACATGAGCTCGAAAGCGAATGAAAACTTTTCGTATTATTCATGCTTGTGGGTTTTCCACGGTACCGGTAACCCCAGGTTGAGACGAGAACCGCTCTTTTGGACTAGAACCTTATCTCGGATAAATACAGCAAAGGTACAGTGTAGTTGGTTCTCAATATTCTGTTTGTTGATGGAGGCTGCTTGGTGGGGGTAGAATGAGGAATGGCAGGGAGGGGGGTTTTGAGAAAAGAAGCAAAACAACATATGCGCATGCATTTCATCTCTCTCATTTTCCTTCTGGCAGGGGCTTACACAAGCATTTTATAATTCGATTTACGTCGGTGCTTGCATCTTGCTTTTGATAGCAAGCCGTGCTGTTGGTGTTGGCAATCTTCCACATTCACTTGAATTCGTTGTTGATTTTTTCGTCACAAGAACAAAGCAGTTACAAGACGCTGTACCATGTCTCGAACATGAGGGACTTGGCTTGCAGGTTTGCCGTCGTTGCGCATATAAATCCCCCATCCACTCTACCAGGTCAGTCTTTTTGTATATAACTCGCTGAAAAAAAAATGTTACTCAAAAGACATGTCTAGTCCCTATGAAAGAAGAAGAATGAAAAGAATGAAAACACGCTTGTCCTGTACTGGGTTGCTCTTTGCCCTTTTAGCTGTATGCCATTGAAATACAGCCGATGAACAAATTCTTAGCATGACAAATTGTCCTTGTATCGCGCATCATCTTGTCTCGTTTGCTTGTTGGAGTAAAGCATCATCTAAAGTTCTTGCCTCCCTATAAAAACACCTGTGCCCGTCTACGAACCCTTCTACTCCTTCCTTCTCTTCTACATTACCAAAACAATTCTTTTGTAGCATTTTAAATCGCAAGACTGTTGTGTTTATAACTGCTTTTCTAAAATTGGAGATGAAGCGACCCATGTCCAGTGTTCTGGTTCTGAAAAAAAAAACTGTACTAAGGGTTCTCCAAAAAAAGATGACAGTTCTCCGCATGTCTTTGCGCTGGTGGCTTTGCGGGTGTGTAAATACTACTGCTACTGTTATAATTCGTCTCTCCTACCCCTTCTACAGCTTTCTGATAAATCACTCAAAATCACTTGTTCTCATTTCGCTGGCGTTCTAGTGTTCTAATGAATACATAGAACAGCCGTGATATATGAGAGCCTTTGTGCTAAGAAGGGCATATATGTGTAAAAAAAAACTCTGTATAGGTACAATGACATGTTGGTGAGAGGAAAAAACCCTGCAGTTGAGCTTGAAACGCTTGGT
>Ga0265797_10011307_pt1 | contig 11205 bp, 9 predicted proteins | sample P2T30metagenome_FD_192433 | JGI IMG/M metagenome (GOLD analysis project Ga0265797, IMG submission 192433) | Plant litter microbial communities from East Loma Ridge, Irvine, California - P2 T30 | ecosystem: Environmental > Terrestrial > Plant litter > Unclassified | place: USA: California... | reverse complement strand
TTATTTCCGCTCCGACTAGGCCACCCAGGCCAGGGCTCACGCCGCAAGAAGTCTTCGAACAACCCTTCCAATTCTTCTTTAACAGTCTGCGTCCATTCCTGCGGAAATCTATGACCATCCCTGTTGTATGAATCGAAGATAAAGTTGCTCCACTTCAACTTCAATTCAACTTGTCGAAGCTTCCCCATACTTTTGATCGAGTGCAGCGCTATAGATAAAGGGTGATTGAGAGCGAATGTTCCAGACGACCGCAATGTAGCCAGTAATATGGGGAACCGAGCACTGCTAGGCGGGATGAAAGTCTTACTGTTGGCATCATACGCGACGACTTCGGTGACGTCGACACCCAGTTCGAGGTTCTTAAGAGCCGGCATCGAGTTTAGCAGTGAGAGAGCATAGGAAAGGTCCTGACGCAACAGTTTCAGCAGTGTCGACGCAACTTTAATATGGCCTCTTCGGTCTAGTTTTTCGAGTACGTCGGGGTCTTCTTTCCAATGTTTGCTAAGGTGCGGGCGAACGAAAGAGGTTCGGTTGGTGAAGAACGGTATGACAATTTTTCGTACACAGACGCGATGCCTCGGTGAAAGGGCTTTGGAGAAAGCTTCGACAATACGGTGACAGATACATTTGGTGTCTGTCAATATGAAGGTGAAATGCTCAAACAAGTAAGAGGGCACTTCTTGTCTAAAAATGGTGTCAGTGCAGACAAGATTCAGAATGAATTTGCAGTTCTCGAAATGAATCTTCTCGTCTTCATCTAGTGTCACCTTGATGGTTCGGTCTGAGTTGGCGCTGATAATGTAATCGTAAATCATCTGACGCAACTCGGTTGCAAGGCGTAAGATACCGGCTTCTGGCTCGACCATGCTGGATATGCGTTGGATGGACTAGCAGCCTCTGTGCCGATTCATTTATACAGGAGATTTCGAGTTGTTTGTGGTCGACATCATCAGACTGGATGGTAGAGCAAACCTGACAGGTGAAAAACAGCGTGACACTTACAATACCAGCATCCGGCTGGTCCTATGCGATGAAGGGTCTTTGGACAGATGCATCGTCGCATCCCTGCGAGACCACATGTATCTCCATGTAGCGAGGGTACTCGGACCCTATTGTCTTAGGTCCAAGTGACAAGATGGCCGCGAGTTCTTTGGGGGTGCCTCATCTTCCGGTGGGCTTATTGGTGCATACGACCAATACCATACAGTAGGAATCGTGGTTTAGTCTGCTGAAGGTCGTCGGGCACTTTTTCGCGCTACTATCTGAAGCTTTGCGCGAGTATTGCGTACGAGAAGGACATACGTGAAGGGTGCATCGAACCAGTAATGTATGCGCGCTGCCATATCTGGGTCGCCATCCATATGCCAAGAAGACGGATAGGAACCAGTCATTCTCAACACCCGTAACTCAAACAACACTTGTGCAAAATAAGTCTTTCCAAAGCGGAGGCTATCGCAGGAATAACATACTCGAGCTGATATCCGTGGTACGTTTGTAGCCAGGTGAGGAGAAGCGCGAGGTTGAGTACAATCAATCGGAGCGAGTCGAAAGCAGCGACACTATCGACGGCAGGAAGCGCAACCGCATTAGGAATGGAACGTGACGGACAGACGGAGTACAAGGTGATGTGAGATGGGAACCCGTATTGGCGTGAGCGACGGAGAGGCGCGTTTCCCTGTGTTGTACTACAGATGACGAAAGCACACCTTGAAGGTATACATCGTATTTTGCCATGCCAGCCCGCGTGATAGATGTAGCGAACACCTACAGTATGTAGTTTAGCGATAGCTTCTCCACACTATGTAAACGGTCAAAAGCAAGGTTGATGAAGCCTCCGGCTGCATGTATAGTAACCGGAGCTGGGAGCAGGTCGTGTTCCGCTCTGCTAGCCAATCGCCTCGGCTCTACGCGCGCCACCAAATGCGGAGGCGGCAGGCGCGACCGGATCATCACGTGTAGGAAACACCAGCTCGAGCTCCGGGCGACCTTGTGTCATGAGGACAACAAACGCCCCTTAGACTACCAACTATACACGCATTTTTACGCTGTCGGGACAAAGCGCGCATACCGCTATCCTTCTGAGATGTCTACAATGATTACGTTCGCTGCGAATAACGAATTTTTCCGGAAGCGCAAAAGTACGCATAGACCGTGCGCACGTCGCAACGCGCAGCTAACAGCGTCGCAGGAGTCCACCGCGCGTGCGAATCATGCAAGAAGCGGAGAGTAAGTTCCAAGGATGCAGCAAGCCTGTGGCTGTCGTCTAATTCTATACTAGAAGCGTTGTTCACATACGTTCGATGACGAGGCCGAACCCGGAAGCAATACCCAAAGTGGTGGCGGAAGCAATCCGACATCAACAGAAAGCCCTACAACAAATGGACACTACCATCCTCATGATCCCAGGGGTGCCCGTGGAGATTACGGCCATGCTCAATCCACAATGCCGCCGCCGCAAAGCCCGGCCTCGGATCATACCGCCCCAACACCACCCAACTTTCTAGGCTATCTCAATCCCGAAGCTGTCTTGCGAGAGCAAGTTCACTCTGAACGCGGAAAAACTGCTCAGTCACCCAACCACCCTCCAATAGGACAATGGATCGAAGAACGAGATCAAAGACCAGCCTCGACTCAAGCGGGGTCAAGCTCTTCACGGATTGTAGAAACAGGTCCACATTCCAACCAAGAGGATCAAATATCTAGGGCTCTCCTGACTTACCTGGACGCTGTTGGTGTTGACATCTTGCCTTCTCGCATAAATCAAACGGCTCTTCTTGAAATATATTTTAGCTACGTACACCCACTACTTCCACTCGTTGACAAGGAACTATTCTATGAGCAATATAACTATGGCCGAGAACCGCGGATCCTGATGCAAGCGATCTGTATCGTGGCCTCAAAACATGCAACAGCTGCCAAACATCTGTGTCTGGGAAATGACACCCAACCGCTCAATCCACGCGAGTTCTCTCAAAGGCTCTACAATGCGGTCATTGTTGGTATCGAAGCAAAGCTGGAGAAGAACCGCGTCGTGCTCATTCAAGTACTTGCTCTGATATCACTCCATTGCGAGGGTCCAGAAGGCGCTGAGCAATCTTCAATGCATCTAGCGCAAGCAATACATCATGCGCATACGTTTGGCCTCCAGTTCGGACACCAATGGAAGAACCAAAGCTCAGAATCCCAAGGAAATCTGGAAGACGTCTTCTGGTGTTTGTGGAGTCTGGACAAGATTAACGCATGTATGAACGGAAGGCCGTTGCTTATGCACGACCGCGACAACAGCTTGAGACAGCTACCCTCAGACCCCGAGAAGCGATCCAGTCCGTTTGGTATATGGCTACAGATTTCAGAGATGCTGGACAAGGTCATCGACTACTACAGGCCTGGTAGAGCTGCTGAGGAGACAGGATGGGAGGGCGACGACTTCTTAGGCTTTGAGGAGATGGTGGGAGACGGTGAAGACAAGCTCGATGGTCCGATCATGAGTAAGACATACTATTTTGTAGCTCGCGATGTTTGCTAACTCTCGTAGGCCTCCTGTCACTTTTCCATCACACCATGTGCATGGCCTCGCACAAGTCCCTCTCTATCAACGCGCCCGTCAAATCGACACCCTCTTACGTCCGACAAAGTCTTTCAGCAACGCGAGTGATCCACCTTCTCAACGCTGAATCTCCCGAGCTACTTCCACCCCTCCCCATCGTACCCTACGCGCTAGGTGTAGCTCTTAGTGTAGTATATCGTCACTTCCGGTCTCGCCGCCTAAAGGTTCACGTCAACCGCGCTACCGAGGAACTCAAGCAATGCGTCCGCCTCCTCGATCGCTTACGAAACGCATGGTGGTCTGCAGGCACGACAGCGGATCTAGGACGAGCCGTGCTCAGCAACGCTGCAGGACGCAACACCAATGCTGTCAACACGCCTGTACCTGCCCCGGCAGAACCCCGTCAAACAGAGCCAAAGACCGAGCCGCCAACACCGCAAGCTACACATAGCCAACTGCCACCACAAAATCAGTCGCAACCTTGGTCACAGAATATGGGTGATACACCTATCGATCCTCGACTCCAGCAACAACAGCATCACCCTCATGCCAACTCGCCCATGACCAGCCTGCTCAACCCAATATCTGCTCCGACACCCGGTCAACACCCGACAAGTAGCGAGCGCGCAGATCGTGCACCTATGGCGGGTCCACCTGCCGGCTTTGGTTTTGCAGAACAGTCACCGGACTGGTTGAACTTCGATGCGGCGTTTGAGAACTTTGAGGGTTTGTTGGGAAGTAGCGGGGCGGATTTGAGTAATGAGCTATTTAGGCCTTTGAATTACGAGACGTTGGAGGGATTTCTAGATCCTGCTGCTTAGGTGTATGTACTATATGGGGGGAATTAGAATTATCCATGGTTTTGTAATGATGAAATGTACGATTGGAGCCGAATTTTAGTGGTGTCGTGGCTTAGACTGACTATACCTGCGCCCCACATGTGCGTGATCAGGCTAGGTGGTGCCTTCCCCAGCCGCACTTCAATGTGTAGGCACCAGAATTTTGACCTTCCGTTCCTCTTCTACTGTCGTGTTCATTCTACGCCTTGCTATCCTCATCTATACTCTTCTTCATCTCCGTTTACGGCATTGGGAAGCTACATCTGTACATCGGTGAAGAACGTCGAAGCGCGGAGGAAAGACACTGACTCCCGAGCCTTGTAAGATCGCTGGACCCTCTGAGAATACGAAAACGCTTGACTAGCTCGTCAAAGCTACCCACGACCAATTTGGAGCTACCAATGACATTACAGGAGCTGCCTGTACATACAGAGTTTATCTGGGAGGCAGGTCAATATTCGCATCATGTGTCAATCAAAGGCTCAGAAGGTTCGATTGTTCCCAAGTTTGGTTCACAGCAATTGACCAAGACGGGTTTCAACTTTTTCACTCGCAGGATTCGCTGCAGTCCGCAAGTCTGTCCGGTGTGCCTCAATCCTGAAAACTACGAGGGAGATTGTATGCCTGCGGAAAGGGTCGTTTGTACTTCTAAACCATTTTGTTTGGGTTGTGAGATCATTGCTTGGGCTCTAGAACCCTACAAGGGGTGGCTTAAAGAACTCAAAGAGTTAGGCGAAAGAAAAGGAATTATGGTGAATGGACTTCCTTACCTTAAGAGTCACCATGGCGGCTATCTTTGGGGTGGCGGTAACCCTCGTACAACCCTTATAGATGTTTTAATCCGGAGTAAACCATGTCAGCCTACGGAAGGCGTGTCTCCTGAGTTGACAAGTGAGTCAATACTATTGGTCCGATACCAATCTTCCAGGTTTTACTGACCGTAACAGACTCTCCATGTCCATGGAATTTTCCGCGTATCGGTCCTGAAATTACCGGTCATACAGGCTCTTTGGCTGCTATTGAGAAGGCGCGGAATTGGTATTCTGAGTGCCTCGTGAATCATAAACGCTGTCTTCCGAATTCAGGTTCGCCACTACCAACCAGGATCATCCTTATCGAAGGAAATACCAAAGCTAGATTACATACTTCAAGTGCCGAACATGCTTCGTATGCCTGTCTAAGCCATTGCTGGGGTGGGCAATCTGTTATACAGACTACTACCAGAACGTTAGAGCAATTCACCACTAATCTTCCCTGGGAGGAGTTGCCCCAGACGTTCCAAGACGCTATTCAATTCGCGCATGGTCTTGGCTTCAAGTACCTATGGATTGACTCCCTCTGTTAGTATTTCATGGGAACTCAAACTGAAGCCATTCATCTGACTGACTGACTGCGACATAGGTATCATGCAGGATTCAATCGATGATTGGCGTCACGAAGGAAGCCGGATGTCGCAAATCTACGCAAATGCATCCGTGACCTTATCATCTACTTGGGCAGCGAATCCTTCTCAAGGCTGTTTCGCGACATCTGACGAGCAATACGTATCGCGTACAAGGAACTTCGTAAATGCCGATGACGAGACATATGAGCTTCATTGTCATCAACGGCTCCCTACAATAAAATCCTCACTCGATGAAGCACCACTACTTCAGAGAGGCTGGGTTTTCCAGGAACGCATGCTGTCTAATAGGATTGTTCACTTCATGAGGCAAGAGCTCTGGTGGGAATGTCGGGAGTCTCTCACCTGCGAATGTCGTTTGAAGGGTCACAACGAGGATACTCACATATTCAATATGGGCCAAATAGCGAGGATGAATGGGTTCTGCTCGTTCGATGAGATCGAAGGAAATTGGCAACACTTGGTACGGATATATACGAAGAAATCACTCACATTTCCCAGTGATATCTTTCCGGCTTTACAAGGACTGGCGAAGCTGGTTCCATCGAGTATGGGTAGATACCTTGCCGGACACTGGGAGAGTACCTTGGCCCAGAGTCTCTGCTGGCATGCTATGGAGGCAGCGCAGACAAAGCCCCAGGAATGGCGTGCCCCGTCCTGGTCGTGGGCTGCAGCTCAAGGGCAAGTGATATGGCCACTTTATGAGCGTGATCGTAAGATTCAGACGTGCGCTAAAATCCTCGGCGCCATGACAAGACCCAAAGGAGACGATCCAATGGGCGAGATATCTTATGGAGTTATTTACCTGAAAGGAAGGTATTTGGTCGGTCAGATACAAGACACCCGAACGTCTGATGAACATCTTCCTAGTAGCATTACGTTGAAAGGATCACGACCTTGCACGTCACCGAAGTCATTCATATGCTATCCTAGTTGGGATTCCGTCCATCACGAGGACGGAGCGCAGATCGTTGCTCTGAAGATTCTCGAGGTTGCCAGTCTGAGTTCCTGTGGAAGGAAAACTAGTGTGGAACAGTATTGGTTGATTCTGAGAGCCATAAAAGGAGTACAAGGGAAATACATGCGTATCGGTATAATGGAAGAGTCAGGCGCTGAGAACATAGGTTCGCGGCTCAGGAATCTCAATGATTTGTATGAAGAAGAGTCAGTAGAGATGGATTTCAAGATTGTCTGATAACACAAACAAGCAATCGAAAGCTACACTCACTTATCATGAATGTAAGAGATCGACTGCCTGCTTCAATGCGCGCGAAGAAGACGTTCGGGTATCTGCCCAACACACCCCTGCACTTAACCATCTAGCTCTTTTCTTGCGCCTCCTTCTCCTTGATGACAGCATCCTTCTTCTGCGGCCTCTCTCCAAAAATCTGACTTCCCACCCTGACCTCATCACTTCCCATCTTAACCGCGCCCTCAAAATCCGCACTCATGCCCATACTCAATTCCAATTGCTCTTCTCCCCAACCCAGCTCCTTGATAACCTGATCCCTCGTCTCTTTCAACGTGACGAAATCCTCGTTCTCGTTTTCCGCAGTCGTCTCCTTACTCCTCGCAATCGCACCAATGGTCATTAGACCGGAGAGCTGGAGGTGCGGACATTTTTCTATGATGTGCCGGCAAAGGGATAGTGTATCCGAGGGCTCAACGCCAGATTTCGCTTCTTCACCTGAGGTATTGACTTGCACCTTGACGCGCAACTTCCCCTCTACCTTGTCCCCATCCTTTTCGATCAAAGCTTTCCTTCCCTTCTCCAGCTCATTCGCCTTCTTCTCGCTGTCTACACTGGACACGCACCACAGATTTGGTATCTGCTCAGCCAGCTGCTTGCATTTGTTCGACTGCAGACCGCCAATCATGTGCCATTGTATGGAGCGGGGGAGGATCTTGCTCTTCTCGAGGAGCTCCTGGACGTAGTTTTCGCCGAAATGGGTTTGCGTGGGATTGGAGGGTTGGTGGAGGGCGAGGATGTCGTTTGCGGGTTTGAGTTTAGATACGGCTATGAGGCGGACCTGGGGCGCGTCAGAGATGTTGGCTGGGGGTTTTTGGTAGGCTCGAGAGATTTGGGGAGGTCGTACCTGTTTCCCGCCTTTGCTCACGGCGTTGATGCGCGAGGTTATGCTGGCGATGTTTTCGGCGAGTTGCTTCACGCGTTGGGGATTTATCTGCATGTCTTCGGCCATGGTTGGAACGGGGCTATGATGGTGTTCGCGTGTTCAGCCCTGCGGCTCGCTTCGGTGAAGACGTCAGATCGGCGTTTGGGCGTTATCTCCGGGGGATGCACGAGTCACTGTACCTAGGTAGGCAGTACGAAGAAGCTCACTTTAGTTAAGCTGTATCTTGATCACTACCGTAGAGGGACTTACATAGCTTTTAAATTGCAGAGTTTGAAGACTAACGACTGATGACGATGTATTCTTAGGGTGTACTTTTATGTTCTGTACTTAGGAAAACGAGCCTCTTTGCATAGTGGAGGGAATAGTATCTTGACCTGACTACGAATCGTTATAGATAAGATACTACAAAGAACACCGCAAGGCAGGGATATGAATTGAGCACTAAGGAGCTGCTGCGTCGGGCTGTGAAGTTTGCCAGGACTCGCTGACCCGCTGCAGCCATTGTTCGCTCGCTCCGAAAGTTGGATCCATTAAGAAATCATGCTCAGTGCCTTCAATGACTACAGGCCGATACTGATAGCTCTGACTCGGCGTCCAGATGGCATTGAACCAATCCCTCCCTTTGTCACCAACCAACTGGTCGTGCTCACCATGAAAGCAGTCGATAGACCAGACCCTGTTACTGCCTGCCAGTCGATCATCTTCAGCAATTGTTTTCGAAAGAAGCTGCACAGCGTCATCGAAATCTTTCCACTCGACAACGGGTGTACTCCATGGAACAGAGCGCTTTAGGAACAACTGGGTGTCTGCCGAGACACCGTCCACATTCTCGGCGAAGACGAACTTGGTGATGTGTTCTCGCAAGTCATCCACAGCCTTGGGATCTTCGAGTGCGATGTCCTGGAAAACGTCGCGAGGGCCATCCTCCGGCCCTCCAGAGTCGAAATTCCCAGACACTGTGAGTGCAACAGGAGCTGTGGTAGGATCTGAACGAGAAAGTGGTGCGGAAATCCCTTTCACGAATGCGCCACTCAAACCGACCATTGGAATGATATTCTGGTTGACAAATTTACCGAGTGAGCCAAACTTACCTATCCACGAAGCAGGGAGAAGCTCAGTAGCTTGTAGATGCGTCATCTTTGAATGCGAGTAATGGACCCATGGAGCAAAGAAAGCAACATATGGATGATTGGGATTCAACAGATGTGGGTAGGCGAGAATAAAGTTCATGAGGTAGATGTCGCCTCCACTGTGACTAGCAATCGAAACATGCGAGATTTTCAAATGCGCCAGAAGCTTGGGGGCCATTTCTGTAACAATGAATCAGCTAACTTCGTAGAAGGACACTGTTAGCCTTACCCAGCCAGGTCTGTACACGCTTCTCAGGCTCCACAGCTTCACTACCACCAACGCCAGGTCGATCCGGATGGATGATTCTGACATGGTGGGCCTTTGCTAATTGGTCCAAGGGTGCGTAACATAAGCGCTGACCGAACAGAGCTCCACAGAACAAGACGATTGCTTTGCTGTCGGCGTCGCCAAAGTCGGAGTAAGACACATGGTAGGGTTTGGATGTGTTGGACTCGGGGTTCGCGGGAACCACGAAACTGCGGTGAAACCTTCGATCGCAGATGAACTCGAGCGCTCCCATGTTGATGTAATCAGAAAGTTTTGATGGTAGGGATGGCTGTGATGTGCAAACGTGAGATCGATTTTCACAGCACCGGAAGCACATAAGCAGGTATGTTAGGCCGCCCGACACGCGGCAGGATGCTGCAGGTGCCAATGAACATCATTGTCCATGTTCTACTTCGATAAATGTTCTCAATGCCGTACTCACCGACTGGGCTATACTGCTGCGCAACGCAGTGCGAAGTAGGCTGTAGTCCTCTCGATTTTGCTCAGAGTAGACGCGAAATTCGGACTCCTTAGGCTCAAAGTCCGTGACCAAGGCTGCACACGTTCTTCCTGATGGCACCAAGTATGTTTAGTGGCTACGAATGGCATGATAAGAAAACCCCACGAAGAATAGACACATGCTTCACAACAGGGCGGTAACAAAGCTTCTGTGGAATACCCGAGGGTCGCTGACGCAGGTGGAAGAAAGCCGGCATGGTCAGAGAAACCCCACGGAAACAACACCCGGCTCGTCGCCCCACATGGCAAGTAACGTTCCGCAGAACCGCCTCCATGTCTATAGCTCTCCACACTCTATCGAACAGTAAATACAGATTCGAACTAGTTTAAGACGACTAAATGCACTCTAAGACCTACTTGGAGCCTAGAGACGCCCGGCTAAGCCATTTAGTACCCGCAGGAGTTCTGGGGTACTATTTCAAACAGATTGCTTTATATAGCCAAGCCCCCGTTTAACCCCGGATACACCCATGACACCCCATGAGGTTTTATATGAAGGTGAACTTCTAGAAATGAAGTAGTATGCAATTTGAGAGGGGCGGCAGTGAATTGTGATGTATAAAGATGTGATTTCCGTAGGTATCGTATTTACTGGCGCGGTCGTCCCTTCCTACTCTAGCACTCGTCGACAGCCTATTCCATGATGAGGTATCTTCCTGCTCTTCTTGCAATTTCAGCAGCGCGAGGTGCGCTTGCACACCCAGGGTCTCCGCATCCAGATGCACAAGGAAGGTACACGATTGAGGCAGAAGGGATTAGAGCGCAGTTCATTCCGTATGCTGCTACCCTCACAAACCTCTTTGTCAAAGGTAGATTTCAGTCGAAGTGCAAGACAGCCTCTACTGACACATTTACAGATCCGACGGGTCAAGAGCTAGATATAGTTCTAGGCTACGACAATACCTCTTACTACCGTAAGCCCGCCGTCACGCGCTTCACCTAGCATTACTTAACATGTTGCAGCCGTCGACCCTGGACATCCCGTCTACAATGCAATTCCTGGACGCTACGTCAACCGCATTGGCAATGGCGAATATACCCTCGACAACGTTACCTACCACACTGAAAAGAATGATGGTCCAAACACCCTCCACAGCGGCACAAACAACTGGTCCTTCAGAGTGTGGAATGTTAGCGCCGTAACCAACTCCTCAATCACCTTCTCAATCAGCGATGCATCGAACTCTTCTCTTGGTATGATCGGCCGCGTCGATGCGAGCGTCACATACTCGGTCTCAAAGAACAAGTGGCACATCTCCATGGATGCCACATCTCCAGAAGCAAGAACGCCTCTTATGCTGACGCAGCACACTTACTTCCAGCTTGATGCTTTCAAACGACCTGACAACCGCACGGTCTGGAACC
>Ga0265797_10011306_pt1 | contig 11205 bp, 8 predicted proteins | sample P2T30metagenome_FD_192433 | JGI IMG/M metagenome (GOLD analysis project Ga0265797, IMG submission 192433) | Plant litter microbial communities from East Loma Ridge, Irvine, California - P2 T30 | ecosystem: Environmental > Terrestrial > Plant litter > Unclassified | place: USA: California... | reverse complement strand
GGCAGTGATTGCTGGTCCTGAGGATGTTATTCCACGTTCTCACGATACCAAGTCCTGCGGTAATTCGCTGTCGCCTTTGTGGTAGCACCAAAGAGGCTCCTATGGTATGAAGCTGCGCATCATCGGCTCCACCTCAAACTCGGGCATCTCGCCTGTTGTAGTCTTGCCTAATAATCATGACAGTCCTCGAGCGCATAGTGTTTCTACGTATAGAAGAAAGCAGGCTGTGTGATGCTTTATAGTTGTCAACCCGTAAGACAGTAGCCATGTGCAGCGCACAAATGTGATTCTGGTCATCACGTCTTGATTTGCCTTTGGGATTGGGAATGGGTTTTGACTGGCTAGCTTTGCAATTCCCAAGTATTGAATGATTTAATGTAACCCGGTTCGGCCTAATACGTCATGACGCGCCACTTTCGCGTTCCAGGGACGCGTATCTGGATGACAACTCCATCTCGACAAGCAAATTGAACGTTGGCTGCAAGTCTCACATATGCATACATTCATGTTTTGGAGACTGCAGTTTGTTCTATCAGCACGCAGAAAATGCGACTATCATGCTAGCGCCACTAATGCATCGTGCCCAGATAACCGCTCAAGCAGACACCGTCTGCGCATAGAAAGGATAGTCCGTGTACCCCTTTTGCGGTGGATCAGCGCCGTAAAATGTGTTGCGATCGTACTGATTTAGTTCCAGACCTTCAGCGAGGCGCTTGGGAAGATCAGGGTTTGCGATGAACCACCGGCCGAAAATAATAAGATCAGCATCTCCAGACTCGACCTTCGGCGCGGCGTTGTTCCTGTCGAAGCCACCAGCCGCGATGAATTTCACACCACCCTTCTGCAGGATGTTGCGGAAGTTCACCAGCGTATTGCCTTTAACTTTCACAGTTGCTTCCGCTTCTACGCCCTTGCCTCCTTTTGTGGTGTATGCGGCTAGAGCGTCCATCTTAGCCTGTTCGTCTAGGACTTCGTCGAAACGCGGTTCGACCCTAGCAATTGTCAGTATTGATTTGGCTATCGAAGTTGATCAGCTCACATATGAACATAGGCTGGCTTCTCGCCCTCCGGAAGCGATGCTATCTTTTCACACAGGTACTCCCAGTGTTCGTTAGGGTTACTGTCCTTGGTATTCTGAAAGTAGTTGTATGGGCTGAGACGAATACCAACTCGGTCAGCACCGATGGCTTTTGAGCACGCTTGGATGACTTCAAGAGGAAAGCGGCTCCGGCCCTCTATCGATCCGCCGTACTGGTCTGTTCTTCTGTTCACGTTGTCGTGCAGAAATTGGTCCAGCAAGTATCCGTTCGCGCCATGGATTTCGATGCCGTCAAATCCAGCCTCGATAGCCTTTTTCGCAGCCTCAGCCCAGGTCTTTGTCAAATCTTGAATCTCCTCGACAGTCAGCGGCTTGGGTGGATGGTCAGCGCACGCAACGCCGTCAAGCCAATTGCCCTCCATGGGCACGTCGCTTGAACTGACAGTTGGCGCTCCGGCCCGAAACGACGGTGGACTAGCACGGCCGGTATGCCATAGCTGACAGAAGATGTAACCGCCCTTCGAGTGGACGGCATCGGTTACCTTCTTCCAACCGGCGATTTGAGATTCAGAGAACACGCCCGGTACACCTGGGTATCCGCTGGCCTGCTGCAAGTCAACACGTTTGCTCCAACGAGTTGCGAACGACTTACGTATTTGGCGATGTCAGTGGCCTCTGTTAATTGCAGCCCCCCCTTGCTCGCGCGTTGGCTGTAGTACTCAACGTGTAGTTCTTTGGGCACGAAAACGCCTTCTTCTTCTTTGGTGGCTCGCATACGTGTCAATGGTGCCTGCACGATTCTGTGCTCAAGATGCAGAGGGCCTAGCTTGAACGGCGAAAAAAGCGCAGTCTCTTTGAGTGGCTGGAAGCCAGTCGGGCTGTTTGCTTTCGGCATATTTGCAAGTTCCAAACGTGTACTAGAGATTGTGAAAGGGGAAGGTATGGGATCGTGGCTACCACAAAAGATTTTGAACAGCTACATGGTCGCTGCTCAGGGTCTCCTATGTACCTGACGCTAATTTCAAAACCAGTCGTCTTCATCATTGCAGATCCCATGTTAGTAAGTGGTGTTTGCAGATGCAGAAATGGGGGAGGGGCAGATCCAGCAAGAGATGTGACGAGGGTGATGTTTGCGGTGTGGGCACAAGCAGCCATCTGTACTACACGGCTGAACTGGGGTCCAAGAGTGGGGTATTACGGGTCTAGCCATCGGAAAGGCGAAATCGTCTATCATCGGAACATTCGCCTCATGTCCAATCAGCGATAGCATTACGTGAGGAAGGTGCGAATGCTGCAGAAGCGCATGTTCGCTGACCATATCATGAAGTCGGTATCGTGTTTTTGACCGTCTCATCGCTTTCTGTCAAGGTTCGACCCCAATCATGTCTCTGCCGATTCCACCAAAAAGCAGTGCAGCCCATCCACCACGGGGCCTTTCCGCTACGGAAGCCCTGACGCCTCTCATCGAGACGACTTTCCGAACACCAGATATCACAACGTACATCAACGGACGGAAAACGGTCATCAGTAATCCCAACCCGCACTGGACGTTGCTAGACTACATCCGCGCTCAGCCGAACCTCAAAGGTACGAAGCTGGGATGTGGCGAAGGCGGATGCGGCGCATGCACCGTTGTCCTACAGGTTCCAGACTGGCAGTCTGAGAAAAAGAGAATCAAACATCTGTCGGTAAACGCATGCTTGTTTCCCCTGGTTGGTATTGATGGCAAACATGTCATTACGGTCGAAGGTATCGGCAATGTCCACCGACCACATCCTCTACAAGAACGGATAGCGAAGTTGCACGGCAGCCAATGTGGTTTTTGTGGGTTATACCTAATCGCGGTTCCAGGATCTGTGCTGATGTACACATAATAGGCACACCGGGTATCGTTATGAGTCTCTACGCAGTGGTACGCAACGCATACAACCCGGAGACAAAGAAGTTTCACCTCAGCGCTCGTGAGATTGAGATGGAAGGTCACCTTGATGGCAACTTGTGCCGATGTACAGGTTACAAGCCGATACTTCAAGCTGCGAAGACTTTCGTCACTGAGGATTTGAAGGGTCAGTTGGCAGAGGAGGACGAGCCAACGACTACCGAATCTGAGAAGTTGGAGAAAGATGTCCTCGATCTGACCCGCAATGGCTGCGCTGGTCCATCCAAAGTTTCCTGCGGTCGACCAGGTGGCTGTTGTAGAGACACACCATCCGATAGTAGCTCCACAGACACCAAGTCGGACGTCTCATCGCCTCCAACGGAGCCTACATCGGCATCGGAAGACGAGCACATGCCAGTCATCTTAGATGCCAAGAAACAGCCTCAAGCAGATCCTGCTATCAGCGGCGCCGATTACGCAAAACCACTGAAGAGTAAGGAGCATGATGCTGCTGCCGAGACGAAGACCACTACATCTACAGTGGAGGCACCAGCGGCAGACTCGGTTAAAGGAATACCCACGATCGAGTTTTTAGAGTACGTTCCAGATACTGAGCTCATATTTCCTCCCGCGCTATGGAAGTACGAGCCACAGCCGCTATGCTACGGCAACGACAAGAAGATCTGGTTTCGACCTACCAAGCTTGAGCAGCTCGTAGATTTGAAAGATGCGTACCCATCAGCCAAGCTTATCGGTGGTGCTAGCGAGGTTCAAGTGGAAGTTCGCTTCAAAAACTCCGATTTTGCTGTTTCTGTCTACATCTCGGATATATCAGAGCTGAAGCAGACAAAACTGCCAATGTATGCAGAGCTTGAGGCAGGGAACGAGCTTGTCGTTGCCGCAAACACACCGCTTACCGAGCTGGAAGAGATTTGTAAGAAGGTCTATGCAATGCTTGGGAAGCGTGCAATGGTGCTGGAGGCCCTTCGTAAACAACTGCGATACTTTGCGGGTCGCCAGATTCGCAATGTTGCATCATTAGCTGGCAACATTGCGACTGCATCGCCCATTTCGGACGCTAATCCCGTGCTAGTCGCAGCCGGAGCGACACTTGAAGCTGTTAACAAGAAGGATGGTCGCGTCGATCTTCCAATGTCAAGTTTCTTTGTCGCTTACAGGACTACAACTCTCCCGCCTGATGCAGCGCTCCATCGCATTCGAATTCCTTTATCTCCACCAGGTTCACGAGAGGTTCTCAAAGCATACAAGCAAGCGAAACGTAAGGACGACGACATAGCAATTGTTACGGCTGCATTTCGAGTGCGTCTTGACTCGGAAGGCCTAGTAGAGAACGCTTCGATCGTGTACGGTGGCATGGCGCCTATGACGAAAGAGTCACCGAAGACGCAAAAGGCTCTCTTAGGAAAGCCTTGGTTTCACTCGGGAACTCTTGATGCTGCTCTTACAGCATTGCTGCAGGATTACGATCTTCCGTATGGCGTTCCAGGAGGCATGGCTGACTACCGGAAAACGCTCACCCTGTCGCTCTTCTTCCGCTTCTGGCATGAGTCCGCCGCTGAGTTCGGTCTGGGCAACGTCGATGAGCAGGTGATTGATGAGATTCACCGTGAGATCTCCAGTGGTGCTCGAGATAACTACAATCCTTACGAACAACGTGTGGTGGGCAAACAGGTAGCACACTTATCTGCTTTGAAGCAGTGTACTGGCGAAGCAGAGTATATTGACGACATGCCGCGATTAGACCGTGAATTGTTTGGTGGACTCGTCATGTCAACAAAGGCACATGCTAAGATCTTGCGCATCGACTGGGACCGAGCGCTCGAATTGCCTGGCGTTGTCGGCTACATTGACCGACATAGCATCCCCGCGGATGTCAACATTTGGGGCTCGATCAAGAAAGACGAACCTTTCTTCGCTGAAGATAAGGTACTTTCACACGGCCAGGTCATTGGTATGGTCTACGCTGAGTCGGCTCTGGAAGCTCAATCGGCCGCTCGAGCTGTGAAGGTCGACTATGAAGAATTACCTCCAATCCTGACTATCGACGAAGCCATCGCAGCCGAGAGCTACTATCCACATGGAAAGTTCTTAAGGAAAGGCCTCGCGATCGACGACAAGATGGCAGACGCTTTCGCTCAATGTGACAGGATCTTTGAAGGTGTGAACAGGCTAGGCGGGCAAGAGCACTTCTACCTCGAAACTAACGCAGCGCTGTCGATACCTTCCGGAGAAGACGGAGCTATGGAAGTTTGGTCGTCGACGCAGAACACCATGGAGACCCAGGAGTTTGTGAGCTCAGTCTTGGGTGTGCCGAGCAACCGCGTCAACGCACGTGTGAAGCGTATGGGAGGCGGCTTTGGTGGAAAAGAATCGCGTAGCGTGCCCTTCGCGGTATATACCGCAATAGCTGCCAGAAAAGAGAAGCGACCAGTGCGCATCATGCTGAACCGCGATGAGGACATGCTACTTAGCGGTCAGAGACATCCCTTCCAGGCTCGTTGGAAGGTGGGAGTCTCAAAGGAGGGCAAGCTCATCGCCCTTGAAGCTGATGTGTACAACAACGGTGGCTTTTCCCAAGACATGAGCGGAGCAGTTATGGACCGATGCTTGACGCACTTTGACAACTCTTATGAGTGTCCACATGTGTTCCTGCGTGGTCACGTATGCAGGACCAACATCCATAGTAACACCGCGTATCGAGGGTTCGGCGCGCCTCAGGGCATGTACTTCTCGGAAACCGTCATGTACAACATCGCAGAAGGTCTAGGGATGGATGTCGATGAGCTGCGGTTGAAAAATCTATACAAGCCTGGGGAACATACTCCGTTCTTCCAAAAGATAGACGAGGACTGGCACGTTCCGATGCTCTTGCACCAGCTGAGCAAGTCGGCTGATTACGAGAACCGGAAGGCGGCCATCAAGGTTTTCAACTCGAAGAACCGATGGAGGAAGCGAGGCATATGTCTCGTTCCCTCGAAGTTTGGTCTCAGCTTTGCCACAGCTCTGCATCTCAATCAGGCGGCTGCATACATCAAGATCTACCACGATGGAAGTGTGCTGCTACATCATGGCGGAACGGAAATGGGTCAAGGACTCTACACTAAGATGTGTCAAATCGCAGCGCAAGAGCTTGGTACCCCACTCGATGCGATCTACACCCAAGACAGCCAGACCTACCAGATTGCAAATGCTTCTCCTACCGCTGCGTCTTCTGGATCTGATTTGAACGGCATGGCTGTCAAGAACGCATGCGACCAGATTAACGAGCGACTGAAGCCGTATCGCGAGAAGCTAGGGAAAGATGCACCCCTCAAGGCACTCGCTCATGCCGCCTATGTCGATCGTATTAACCTTGCTGCAAATGGCTTCTGGAAGATGCCTAAAGTCGGGTACACCTGGGGAGATACAAACCTAGAGACTGTCAAGCCCATGTACTACTACTGGACACAAGGAGCGTGCTGCTCAGAAGTTGAGCTTGATCTTCTCACTGGCGATCATACCGTGCTCCGATCAGACATAATGATGGTATGCCTTATCCTGATATGTATCCATTCCAACATGCTAATAATACTATAGGACGTCGGCAACTCCATTAATCCTGCCATAGACTATGGGCAAATTGAAGGTGCTTTCATTCAAGGCCAAGGTCTCTTCACTATCGAAGAGACGCTATGGACCCGAACCGGTCAGCTCTTCACTCGAGGCCCTGGTACATACAAGATCCCCGGCTTTAGCGATATCCCGCAGGTCTTCAATGCCAGCATGCTCCGTCATGATAACGACGGCAACCCACTATCATGGAATCACTTGAGAAGTGTACAAAGTTCTAAAGGTATTGGTGAACCGCCTTTGTTCCTGGGATCAACAGTCTTCTTTGCGCTGAGAGAGGCGGTCGTGGCAGCAAGGAAGATGAATGGAAAGAAGGATGATGGAGGCTGGAATCTGGATAGCCCGGCTACATGTGAGAGATTGAGGTTAGCGGTTGGCGATGATCTTGTTGACCGGGCGAGAGCGGTAAGAAAAGAGGGAGAAACGAATTTCCTGGTCGTTGTGGCGTAAGCAAGTCCTTGATTCAACGCATTTTTGTTCGGGTATCAGAGAAGCATCCTTGAATGTGAAGTCTCCTACAGTAGCGTTCGCTACAACGTTATCGGTTGAGACATGCCTATCGCGCAGCAGATCGGAAAGCAGAGCCGACAACGATGAGCTCATTTGTGCCATGACTAATGAGTGCGCTGCAAGTGTGTCAAAAACGTCGTGTCGCGTCGGGCTTCGATAGAGTAACAACTATCACCAACCATGTTGATTATCTTCAATGCAGCTCACATAAACCGCCCCCTGCCATTGGCGTATCCTCCATCACGACAACTCCACATTAGGCCTCCATAGTCTGCCCGCATGGGAACCACGCCCAGCGGAGATAACCGCAAATTCTCCGCGCTTTCCGCCTTGTCAGCCCGACTATCAGCCATCTTGTTCGCAGCATCTTGGCCACGCACTTGCTTCGAGTTGCAAGTAGGACATATGAAAAAAAGAACAAATCGGTTGGGAGAGTTCCATGGCTGTTGTCTGCGATGGAAAACCTCACCCCCACTCTTGAGGATGCGTTCCCAAGCCTACGCCACCACGCGCAACCCCGCCCACTAGCGGCACGACTCAACTCCACACTCGGCCGCGATAGTCGGACTTCTCGACTCCGATAAGCATGCCTCTTTCCGACGCGCGCTATCGTGTAGTATTCCGTAATGCGGCTTCTTGAGCCTCTCTTCACCCCATTTCATCCCCATTGCCCCCATCCTTCTATCAGACCATCGAAACAATTTGTCTGATCCTGCGCTATGGCATCCACTACTGTCGACAGTGCGAGTTCAGGAGCCCGTGGACGCAAGAGAAGGAATCTTAGCAAGAATGAGGGCAAGAAGTTTGTTTGCACGAATGACGGATGTGGACGGTCTTTTACGAGGGCTGAGCATTTGCAACGACATTTGCTGAATCATTCGACTGGGGAATATACTTGCGATCGATGCAGGGCTCACTTTAAGCGGAGAGATCTTCTTGGTAAGAATGATGCACTGTTTCCTTGGCCTGTAGACTACATTGCTTCTTCCTCGCGCATTGGATGCTTTCTGCTTGGTTGCATGATTTCCTAAACCCTCAAGGCGTTACGGCCTTATCTTGAATCATGAAATGCAAATACGCCACTCTTTGGTCGCTAACATATATGCGCAGAGAGGCATATTAGTCGCCATCGTCAAAAAGACGAAGAAGCTGGTGCCGAAGGCTGCGGAATACTGAACACTCGAAAGCGAATGTGGAAAGATGCCGAAGGCAAAATAGTTACTAAGAAACCTAGCTTATCAAACGACGGTCCGAAGACGCGGTCTGTTTCGCAACCACAAAGTGAAGACCTACTGCAGTCATTGCCGGACTTCAACTCTTTCTCACATCAAGGTCTTCCTATATCGCCACCAACATCAAACAATCCGTCGGTATCTCATTCCCTTGATGACAACGACTCCGGCATCGGAACTCATTACCCATCGATCACTCTCAATCCCAACAGCATCTCTACGTCCAGTTCATACTCGCCTACAGATCAGCGTTTCTGGTCTAACGACAACACGCAGCCTTCAAGCGCTTCAGGTGGTTCAAGCGGTTCAAGCGATCCTTTCGTCTCTGCAGTCTTCGACAATGCGCCATTCGACGAGATATTCAACCCAGATACGGCAAGCTCTTTTAATGCGCCCTTCACAACCATGAGCAACTACAATTGGCTTTTTGACATGGACTGGACGAGCAACGATCAGGCTCAACAGCCCATCGTAGGAGATCCATTTCCTGCCTTGTCCATGGGGAATAACAATATCTCTCAGCCGAGTCATGCTCTGGATTTTCATTTGGACCATATGGATATAGACGCATCGCTGTCGACAGTTGGCCAATTTGGCTCGCTTCCATCCCAATCCAATGGACTCCCTCATCCCCACTCACCAAGTGCACCAATAATCACGCCGCCACTCGACAAAGGAGACAAGTTGGCTACTGATACTATCATGCCTTCCGGTGCCAAGGCTGTTTCTATGGATGGAACATCAAATGTCCTAGTATCAGCGATAGACAGCAATTCTGTTTTGGATGTGGAGCGACCCATGTCTCTACTCCAGCCATCACGAAGCTTGCCAATTATTGACGAGCTGGCTCGTCAGCAGCTACTCGATCTCATTGACATCATACAACCTACCGTACCAGATGGTAGTATAGTCATGCGAGATCACCCGCTACTTTCATTATCCTGCTTGCAAACATACTGCGATCTCTTTTTCACACGCTTCAACACCACATACCCGCTGATTCACATGTCTACGTTCGATCCATCAGAAGTTGATACTCTACTCCTTGCATCAGTGTTGCTGCTGGGTGCAACATATGGAGAGAAAGATGCACACCAACTTGCTGTAAGTATACGCGCACCTTCACAGCTGAATTCTAGCTGACCCATATCAGGTATGCATTCATGATGTACTACGACCTCAAATCTTTGCAAATGCTGGCTTTTCGGCGAAGCCAGATCTCTGGGTACTCCAAACCATCTTATTAGTAGAGTGCTTTGGTAAAAGTAGAGCCGGTCAGAAGCAACACGACATGTCACACTTGTTTCACGGCCTGCTCATCAACCTCATTCGTCGAAGCGATTGCCAAATCATCCGGCCACCAACACCGGAAGAGGCAACAGATGATCTTGAAGATGACTGGCGGACATGGTGCGAAGCAGAGCAAAAGAAGAGGTATGTATTCATCAACTGAACCCCCATGGCGCTTTGCTCAAAGTGCGCAGGTTGGCGTTTCTATGCTTCATGTGGGACACGCAACATGCAGTACTTTTCTGTCAGTCACTATGCATGTCCGCCTTTGAACTTCGCTCCAACATGCCCTGCGATCAGGCTATCTGGGAGGCCGACTCAGCGGAGACATGGCACCAATTAAGGCAGAAGCAACCAACAACTCCGTTGTTTTTATCATGCCTGAAGATGTATCTTCATCCAAACGCTGCCACCATTCCTAAGAACTTGAATGCGTTATCACGATCTCTACTCCTTCATGGCCTGATGTCAGTAGCATGGGACATGCAACGCCGCGATCAGACATCATTAGGAGTCGTCGAGTCAAATCCACTAGGCGATTGGCAAACTCGTCTCGCAACCTCTTATGTCGCCTGGCACGCGGATTATACAGCTTTCTGCACTACATATCTTTCCTCCCTTCCCTCATCCATACACCCTCTGGCTAAAGAATTCCATGTCTACCGCACCGCCACACTAGCGCTGTACCACTCCGCGCACATCCTCCTTCATACACCCTTCCTCGACCTACAAATTTACGCCGGCGCCCGCCACATACTAGGCCGCCCGGTGGCCCGCCACGACTACGCGCGCTCTCAACGTGTGGTCAAGAAATGGGTAGCGGAAAACATCCAAGAAGCTGGGAAAGCAGTCTGGCACGCTGCCGCCCTTGTAAGCGAAGGGGTGGATATCCTCGACGGAGAACTCAGCTCCTCGGATATCGGGGGAGGAAGACTATGGCATCACCCTTGGGCTGTGTACCTCGGTACGTTGGTAGTTTGGGGAGTGTGGTATGCTCGACCAACACCACCTCCTTCTTTTGAAGATCAGCTGCCGCAGCACCTCCAGCATCTAGATGATGACGATGAGATTATTTGGGATCCTGTTGCGGAGATGAAGACACTTCTTGACACTGTTCTCGGGGCTCAGCCCGAAAAGCTCCTTGAAGCTGGCGGTGACCGCATTGTCGCTGGCAGTGTAGGCAAGAGGGGTACAAACGGGCTTGCAGCAGTTGTGAGCAGATGTTTGAGTAAAGTGCGATGGGCCGTTGTCCACGATGGTATGATGGTGCTGAGAGGTCTAGTGCAGTGGCGGTTAGTTGGTGGGGGCGCAGGTCTTGGTGGCTTATGAAATGCCATCATCTAGTACTTGACAATTGCTCTACCTTCACCTTTTGCTACACAATTTTCTTGCCTTGCATTAATTGAATGACTGAAATCTCCATATATGCTGCAAACTAACTAATGAGCCAGTTCCCTGGTATCTAACCGCGCGGAGAACATAGAAGGCAGAAGAATATTTGGAAGTAGTAATGATGACATGAGTGTATAGCGTTCTGATGAGTTTATAGGGAGTATGAAACGATTCACGGGTGGATGAACGAGGTTCATGCGCGCTGCTGGTGGGGTTTACCTGGTTTGGCGACT
>Ga0265797_10011304_pt1 | contig 11206 bp, 11 predicted proteins | sample P2T30metagenome_FD_192433 | JGI IMG/M metagenome (GOLD analysis project Ga0265797, IMG submission 192433) | Plant litter microbial communities from East Loma Ridge, Irvine, California - P2 T30 | ecosystem: Environmental > Terrestrial > Plant litter > Unclassified | place: USA: California... | reverse complement strand
TCAGGAGGCCCGGATGGAGCATTGCTCGCTTGCGGGCGTCGGGGTCGGTCGGCGGAACACGGAGCATCTCGCGCTGTGCGGGGATGACCTTTGCGACGAGGACGAATCCACCCAGGACCACGAGGAAGAGCGAGATGACGATCCACGGCTCGGCAAGGCGCCCGAGGAGGAGCGCAAGGACCACCCCCACCACGGGTGTGATGATCGCCAGGCGGCCGTACCCCTTGGTGATGCGGTGCATTGCGAGGGCGCTGGGATGGCCACCGATATCGGCGAACGGGGCCGCCGCATCTGCGGTTGCGTAGCGTGGGAACACGCTCGCGGACACGGTGACGCCGCCGATGAAGATGATCGCTGTGGCGATGTGGATCACGAGCAGCACGTATTCCATATCTACCTCCTGGAGTCGGCGCGTGTCAGTCAGGGCACGGCGTGATGCGGGCCGTTGAGGCCCTGCGGGGTGCCCTCAGGGGCGTCGCGGTACGCCTGTGGGTGCCATGACGAACCACTCGCCCCCGTTGAGGTAGACGTCCTGTCCTTTGTGCTCCCCCGGGGCCCTGTCCGCGGCGTACCGGTACAGCGGCCATCCGTCGTAGGTCACGACCTCCCCGCCGGACGGGTTGTCGATCGTGCCGAGAAGGGACTGATCCACGCCCTCACCGGCGATCACGCTTTTGTCGTCCGGCGCGATGAAGGGCGGCCAGTTCGTCGCACAGGTGAAGGTGCAGCTGACTGCCTCTGCATTGTCGGGGTCGAAGACGTAGAGCACCGCACCTTTCCCGTCGACGAGCACATTCCCCAGCTCCCCGGTCTCGATGACGTCAACAGCTGATGCGCGAGCGTCAACGTCTTCGGGGTCGGGTCCGCACCCGGACACCGATACGGCGACCATGATGGCGACCGCTGCGGCGGTCAGGCTGGATCGAAGTCGGGTCATACCTGCAGTCTACCTGTAAGTGCTGCTACGGTGGGGCCTCATGGACAAGACATCTCTCGACGCCGAGACGAACTCAGCGCCTCGACTTGCACCGAGTGCGGCAATGAGCTTGATCATTCAGGCCCGCCTCGTCGAGACAACGGTCGAGGGTCGACTCCAAGATCTCGACCTGTCGATTCGTCGATTCGGACTTCTCGGCCACTTGAGGGCGACGCCCGGCATCTCTTTCAGCGAGCTCGCCCGGAGGGCCGGGATCAAGGTCCAAAGCCTGCAGCCCATCATCCAGACGATGATGGGCCTCGGTTTTGTCAACACCGTCGGCGGAGTGGGCCAAGGCCGCGCGGCGGTCTTGGAACTGACCTCCGAGGGCAAGGAGGCTTTCGATCGTGCGGTCGAGGCGCTGGCGGAAGTCGACGGCGAAGTCTTTGCCGACGGTGACATGAGAGACCTTGGAGACGCGCTGATCCGGGTGGCCTCAGCGGCCTTTCGCCGCGATCGCTGACCAATCCGGGTCAGCCAAGCAGCGCCCGGCCGTACCAGTCGCCTTCGGCGGAGACCCCTGGCAGGATCGCGAAGAGCGCACTCGACGTGGCGATCGTGAAGCGCGTCAGGGCGTCCGCCTCCGCTAGTCGTTGCTGGACCGGGATGAAGCTCTGCCGGGGATCCGCTTGGTAGGAGACGAAGATCAAGCCTGCGTCTTCGTCTCCCTCGGGTCCGACGAGCTGGCCGCTCGAGTACGAGTAGGAGCGACGCAGCATCTCCTCACCTGCGCCGCGCTGGGGAGCGGCGAGGCGGATGTGTGCATCGACAGGGACGACGGGCTGTCCCGCGGCATCGACGGCGGCCAGGTCGACCGGATCTGATTCATGCCGACCACCAAGTGGCGCCCCGGTCGCGATGTGACGTCCGACAACCTCGGCCTGCACGCCTTCTCCAGCCGCTTCCCAACTGTTGAGGAGCATGCGGAAGCGGCGGATCGCTACGTAGGAGCCGCCAGACATCCACGCGGGTGAGGCGTTGTCGACCCACACGGCACCCCCGGTGGATGCGCGGCTCACGGCGATGTTGTTGGTCCCGTCGATCTGTCCCATCAGGTTTCGGCCGTTGCTGCTCGTCGTGGCGGCAGTGACACCCCGAAAGCCGTTCATCTGCCACCGGGGAACCAATGCTGCCGTTGCGGCCCGCCGGACGGCCCTGACAGCGCCGCCGAGGTAGACCGCGTCATCGGAGCACAACTGGACGAAGACTCCACCGTGCGAGGACTCCGGGTCCAACTGGTCCCCGGGGAAGAGGGGCAGGTCCACCAGAGGGGCCGGTCGAGCCATTCCGAGCTGGTCGAGTGCACTCCCCCCGACCCCGACCGTCATCATGAACATGCTCGGGCCTGAGCCTCTTGCCACCATCGACCTGTCCACGCGGGTGTCCCCACTCGCCAACGCAGCTGAGATGTCCGTCCATGAACGGAAGACGGCGGCCAGATCCGCCCGGCCAACGCCGGGGCGAAGGTCGAGAGCGAGGAAGGTCGCGTGGGTCGGCGTGGGGTCGGCGATCCCTGGCTGATGGGCGCCGAAGAACGGCACCGATGCAGAGCTGGCCGGTGCTTTCGCCGGGGCGGAGGACACGGGTGGGCCGTCGGGGAGGCGGTTCCCGATGATCACTCCGCCCGCTGCGGCGCTGAGTGCAGCCGCGCCACCGATGAGGAAGCCCCGCCTGCTTGCACGGTTCGAGGCGTCGCTCATTCGGTCACGTCCCGACTGGTGACGAGTCCCATGGTGCCGGCGACGATCGCGGTCAGGAGGACTGTCGTTGCGATGAGTGAAGGCCAGTACGGTTCTCCGCCGAGTCCCGAGGTGGCGACAGTGGAGAACGCCGAGACCGGGAGGAGTCCTTGCCCGAAGGGCGCTGCGGCGTTGAGCAGGTTCTCGAACAGGGCGTACACCAGACCCGAGGCGAGTGCCGCGATGGGTGATCGTAACCAGACGGCAAGGGCACTGCCTGCGACCGCGAAAGCGACCATCCCGAGGGCGAGGTTCCCCATTGCTCCGATCGTCTGGCCGATGTCATCCCCCCACGACGATGTGTCGACACCCCAGGCAGCTGCGCACACAAGGGTCGCGGCAAGAGCGACGAGGGAGCCGACGACACTGGCGATGACTGCGGCCGCGGCCACGGCCAGCCAGTTCCCGACGAGCCAGAGCGCGCGGCGCGGTTGGTACACGAACGCGATGCGGACGAAGCCGGATGAGTATTGGCTGGTGATCTGGATGATGGCGAGCGCGAGCACCACGGTGCCCGTGATCATGACTGGTCGTCCGACCATCATCGACAGAGTCTCCGGTGCGGACAAGAGGGCCAGCGTGAGGGGCGGGTCGGTCAGGCGGGAACCGCCGGGCGCTGCCGCCGTCATGAAGGTGAACGTGATCGCCGTCACGGAGAACAGGATTATCGCTCCGAGTCCAGGCCACAGCAACACCGGTCGAGCGAGCATGGTCCATGCGGATCGGAATGCCCCGATCATCGCGCGACAGCCGTCAGGACGGGCGCGCCGACCGGGTGGGGAGCATCGGCGCCTCCTTCACTGGTGAGTTGCAGGAAGGCCTCCTGCAGGCTCGGGCGTCGAGGCGAGATCTCCGAGAAGAAGACCCCCGCTCCCGCAGCCACCCGATTGACCCGTTCTCCCACGTCGGCATCACCAGCGATGAAGGCGGTGACGTCGTCCACGAGACGAACAGGGAGGCCGTCGTGTGCCAGAGCCTCGGCGGCGATGACGAGGGCTTCGGGATCACGGGCAGCACAGCGGATGCCCGCGGATAGGGGGCTCGTCATCTCCACCGGTGGACCGTTGAAGACGACGTGACCTCTGTTCATCGCGACGACGTGATCGCAGAGCTCTTCGATCTCGTCGAGGGCGTGGCTGGCGATGATTACCGTGATGCCCTCTGCAGCCAGAGCTCGCAAGAACGCTCGAAGCTCGATCGTGCCGCGCGGGTCCAAACCGTTCGTGGGCTCGTCGAGGATCACGACCCGTGGCTTTCCGAGCAGCGCTGCGGCCAAGCCCAGGCGCTGCTTCATTCCCAAGGAAAAAGTCCCGACTCGCCTGCCGCTCGCGTCGGCGAGGCCGACCCGCTCCAGTGCGTGGTCGACGAACTGCGGCGGCCAGCCGGCGAGGCGGGTCAGAGCAAGAAGGTTGGCGTGCGCGGTGAGCCCGGGAATGAACCCGGGCGAGTCGATGAGCACGCCCGCGACAGGGGCGGTCTCCGCGGCTTCTTCCTGCACGCCAGATGCAGATCGCACGGTGACTGTTCCGGCAGCCGGGGCGACGAGACCGCAGAGCATCCGCAGGGCGGTCGTCTTGCCGGCGCCGTTCGGCCCGATGAGTCCGGTGACGCCTCCTTCGGGCACGGTGAAGGTCAGCGGGCCGACCTCGAGCGATCGGGCGAAACATGCGACAGCACCCTCGACGACCGCCACCGCCTCCCGTCGGTCCTCCTCGCTGAGGACCACCCGCTCCCGGGGCTTCTCGACGGCGAAGTCGCTCACCGCAGTGCGCAACGACACCAGTCGAGCTCGGCGCAGAGCGAGCAGACCGCCGATGCCCGGGATGACGGCGAGCCACTTCGCCGACCGTGGGAACGGCAGCAGCAGCGCGAACACGATCGTCGAGACGTAGAGGAGTCCGTGCACCGGGCCGCCACTCGACGTGATCGCGGGCGAATGCACGGTGAACCGGTTGGTCAGGATGACGACCAACGAGACGAGCTCCAAAGCGGACACGATCCGCATCACCACCAGGGCGCCGTTGTGACTTGCCTTCTGCTTGATCACCAGCCGCCTCCTAACTTTCAGTCAGGCTGTAAGATAGCACGGCAGTGCTGACCTGCAGCTGCGCTCAAAGCAAGACCGCATTCACCTCGAGGAGCATCCGTGCCCACTGTCCCGCCTGAACCGAAGCACTACACACTCTGGAACGTCTTCGGCGCCGCCCCCATTCGCCCCCTGCTCGACAGCGGCGCCGCCGAAGAATTGTCAGACTTCATCGCCTCCACCCTCGAGAGGAACGGAGTCACTGTGCGCGGCCTCTACGACATCTCAGGGCTCAAAGCCGGGGCTGATCTGATGGTCTGGTTGCACGGCGGCGACCCTGCTCGGCTCCAGGCGGCAGCGCGTGACCTTCGCCGGCTGACCGCCTTCACCGAGGCAGTGCCGGTCTGGCACGCACTCGGGGTGCACCGGGCGGCTGAATTCACTCGGAGTCACGTACCCGCTTTCGTCCGGGGGATCGCCCCCGCCGCGTGGCTGACGGTCTACCCGTTCAACCGCAGTTACGAGTGGTACCTGCTCCCGGAGGATGAACGGAAGCACCTGCTGGCGGAACACGGTCGCGCTGGAGCTGCGTACCGGAACGTCCTCACCAACACGGTCTCGGCCTTCGCCCTCGGAGACTACGAATGGATCTTGCCTCTCGAAGCCGATGACCCCGTCGAGCTCGTGGACCTGATGCGCACCCTTCGCGCGACGGGGGCCCGGCTGCACGTCCGCGACGAGATCCCGTTCTTCACTGGTCGCCTGGTCGAGCCCCAGGACCTCCCGGAGATCCTCGGTGCCTGACCGGGCGTCGTCGCCGACGGAGCGTCTAGGACGCCCTCGGGGGCGTCTCGGCGCTTATGTCGCGCTGACCAAGCCCCGCGTGATGGAGTTGCTCCTCCTCACGACCGCCCCGACCATGGTCCTCGCCCAAGGCGGCCTGCCCAGCCTCTGGAGCGTCGGCGCGACGTTGGTCGGCGGAGCCGCCAGTGCTGGATCGGCAGCCGTGTTCAACATGTACCTCGACCGAGACATGGACGCCCAGATGTCACGGACATCCGGTCGCCCGATCGTGACCGGAGAGATCTCTCCACGCGCGGCTCTCATCTTCGCCTGGTCCCTGGCCCTCTTCGCGACGGCGTGGTTCGCGACCCTGGTGAACGTGCTGGCCGCGTCGCTCTCTGCGTTGGCGATCTTCTGGTATGTCGTCGTCTACACCGTGGTGCTGAAGCGCCGGACCACTCAGAACATCGTCTGGGGCGGTCTCGCGGGGAGCTTTCCCGTACTGATCGCTTGGGCTTCGGCGACGGGCACGTTGGCCTGGTCGGCGGTGTTGCTCTTCGTCGTCGTGTTCTTGTGGACCCCTGCCCACTACTGGCCGCTCTCCGTCCGCTACGGCGAGGACTACCGTCGCGTAGGTGTGCCCATGCTCGGTGCTGTCCGATCGCCCACCCGCGTGGCAGCCTCGGTCCTCAGATACGCGATCGCCACGACAGTCTGCGCTCTCGGCCTGGTCCCTCTCGCGCAGATGGGCGCCGTCTACGCCGCCGCGGCCCTCCTGGGTGGTGCCTGGTTCGTGTGGCACGCGTGGCGATATCTGTGCGCAGCACGGTCAGCGACCCCGGAGAACGCTCGACCGATGCGGGTCTTCATGGCGTCGAATGCGTACCTGGCACTCCTGTTCATCGCTCTCGCGGTCGACACGTTGGTACCGTGACCCACCGCGGACCAGCGACATGTCGACGTCAGCGGGGCGAGAGCAGGCTCATGATCTGCTCGCAGAACTCGAGGTCGCGAAGAGCATCGGCCGGCGGGTTGAGCAAGGCGGTGAACTGATCACTGCGCATTTCGAGGGGCCTGCCGACAGCGTCCACGAACCGGCGCGCCTGCTGGTCGAAGCCGTCACCCGGGCTCGACTCGTGCACGATCTCGTGGCCTGGACGGACGAGCTCGAGCCTCCCTCGCCCCAGGTCAGCCGGGTAGAGGGTGAGCGCTCCCCGCGTCCCGACCAGCAGGACGTGCCAGTCGTCGAGGCCACGAGGCTTCACGTACGACGCCGTCATGGATGCCACCACCTCGCCTGGGAACTCCCACACGGTCACGCACGTCTCCGGCGCGATGGCGCCTGGCGCCGTGGCCCGCTTCGTGTTCCCGGCCGCGCCGCGCAGCTCTGGATCGCCCAGCAGCCACCGAAGGGGGTTCAGGAAGGCGTAGCTCAGGTGAGTGACGAGCATGCCTCCGCTCAGCTCCTGGTCGACGTACCACCCGTGGTCGACCTGGTCGAAACCGGCATTCGACCGGACGCTGACGAGGTCGCCCACAGCGCCGTCGCGGAGGATCTCGTCTGCGCGCTGCCAGAGAGTCTCGTACCGCGCCTCGTAGCCGGCCTCGACCACGAGGCCCGTCTCGCGCTGCCTCTGGACCAGGTCGCGTCCCGCTCGGGCCGTCCGCGCCAGCGGCCCCCCGACGAGCACGTCGAGACCCGCGTCGAGAGCTCGGGGCACGAAGGCGTCCTGCACGTGATGCGGCAGCGCGACGACGACGGCGTCGAGCCCCAGGTCGAGCAAGTCGTCGAGCTCGACGCCGCGCGCGCCGGGGAACTCCCCGGCGAGGACATCAGCCTTGGCACTCTGGCGGGCTCCCACGGCCACTACCTCTGCGAGGCCGGTGTCGCGCACGGCGCGGGCGCGCACGCCCGCCAGCGTTCCCGAACCTGCGATGCCGATGCGAGGTCGCTTAGTTCCACTCATGACACGAGCTTACGAACATCGACCAGGCATGATGCGCCTCGCTGCGTCACCCGAGAGGAAGATCACAGCCCGCCTCACCTGCCCTCCATCGCCGTGACCAGGTGCGGGCGTCCGGACAGCGGGTGTTCGATGATCGTCGAGCGGCAGCCGAAGACCTCTTCCGTGAGCGCTGACGTGAGCACCTGGACGGGGTGCCCGGAGGCGCGGATCCTCCCTTCGTGCACGACGAACAGGTGATCGGCGTGTGCGACGGCGTGGTCCAGGTCGTGCAGCACGACGACCCTGGTCAGGTCGACGTCCTCGAGGAGAGCGAGCAGGTCGTGCTGCGCCCGGACGTCGAGGTGGTTGGTGGGTTCATCGAGTAGCAGCACCGGTGCGTCCTGGGCCAGGGCCCTGGCGAGGAGCACTCTTTGACGCTCGCCGCCTGAGAGCGTCAGGTAGCGCCGGTCAAGGAGATGCGCGGCGCCGCACTTCTCGAGGGAGAGCCGAATGATCTCGCGATCCGCCGCGGACTCTAGGGCGAACCATCTCTGGTGAGCGTGGCGTCCCGTCGCGATCACGTCGCGGACGAGGAGGCTGTCGTTCGTCGTCTGGTGCTGGGTGACGACTGCGCGGAGTCGTGCGGCGTGGCGAGGCGTGATCGTCGAGACGTCGGTATCACCGATCAGGATGCTTCCCGAATCAGGCTGGAGGGCTCGGTACATCGCGCGGAGGAGGGTCGACTTCCCCGAGCCGTTCGGGCCCACGATCGCGACGAACGAGCCCTGCTCCACCTCGAGGCTCAAGTCGTCGATGAACGGGCGTCCGCCCAGGCTGATGGTGACGTGGTCCAGGTAGACCCTCATGTTCGCTTCCCCTCGGAGTTCATCAGCCAGAGGAAGAAGGGGCCGCCGATGAGTGCGGTGAACACGGTGAGCGGGTACTCGTTGGGGCTGCCGACGGTGCGTGCGACGAGATCGACGAGTATGAGGAACAGCGCCCCCGCGATCGCCGAGACCGGCAGAAGGCGCCTATGGTCTGACCCGACGAGCAGCCGCATCGCGTGCGGGATGATGAGGCCGACGAAGCCCACTCCCCCGGCCACGCCCACCGCCACCGCGGTGAGCACTGCCGAGACCAGCAGCAGCCCGAGTCGGGTGCGCCGCAGGTCGACGCCGACTGCGGTGGCGTCGTCGTCGCCGAGCGCGAGAGCGTTCAGGCCACGCGACTGGGCGAGCAACCACGCCCCCGCGACGACGAGGATCACCGCGGGCAGGACCAAGGCCGACCACCGTGCCCCCGCGACGCTCCCCATCATCCAGAACAGGATGCCTCGCAGCTCGCCGGGATCTGCATGGAGCTGGACGAAGCTCGTGCCGGCCATGGCTACGTAGCCCAGGGCCACCCCCGACAGCACGAGCCTCATGTCGGTGAACGAGCCGGACCGCTGCGCGAACGCGAAGACCAGTCCGAGCAGCCCGATCGCCCCTACGAAGGCGGCGACGGAGGTCGTGAGGCCCAGCAGGGCGGCCGACCCGAAGGCCATCACGAGGACGGCCCCGAAGGAGGCGCCCGACGACACCCCGATGATGTACGGGTCCGCTAGAGGGTTGCGGAGCAGCCCCTGGAGAGCTGCCCCCGCGAGGGCAAAGGATGCTCCGACGATCCCGGCGAGGACGACCCTCGGAGCTCGCAACTCCCAAATGATCCTCTGGTCGAGGGGATCGATCGAGGCTCTGTCTCCGCCGAGGTTGCCGGCGACGGTGCGCACGACCGCCTCGGGGCTCACGGAGACGCTGCCGATGGAGACCGCCACGACGGCGACGACGGTCGTAGCGGCAGCCAGGACGACCATCCACGCGAGCAGCGAGCCCCGTCGCGCCGGCGACGCACGAACTTCCACGAGCCCAGCCGTTCAGAAGGCTTCGGGGTGCGCGGCGCGAGCGATCTTGTTGATCGCCGCAGCGTTCGTCGGCCCGACGTACACCCCGTCCGACACGGTCACGTAGCTGTTGTTCTTGGCTGCGTCCCATTGCGGGTACTCGGCGAAGAGCGCTGCTGCCTCAGCGTCGAGATCCTCGCCCCGAGTGAACCCGCCGACGACAAGGATGTCGACGTCGGCTGAGGAGAGCTGCTCTTCGTCGATGGCCGAGGTGAAGGTCAACCCGCTGTCTTCGAGTGCGCCCGAGACGCCTGCACGGGCGAGGACGTCGTCGAAGATTCCCCCGAGGAACACGGCGGGCATCCCGTTGGGCGTCATCATCGACATGCCGGGGAACACGATCAGCCCCGTGGGCTCCTCCTTGCCCTCAACGGCTGCCGACACGGCGTCGATCTGCCCGCGCAGGTCATCCACGAGGACTCGTGCCTCGTCCTGCTTGTCGAAGACGTTGCCGACCAGGTTGAGGAAGTCGAAGGACGACTCCACGGTGGCTTCGTCGAACGCTCCAAGTTCTTCCTCTGTCGCGTCTTCCTTGCCCATGGCGCAGTTGGCGGGGTTGACGAGGGTCTCGATACCCGCCTCGGCGAGCTCCTCTCGCGAGGACTGACCGGAGCTCGGGTCGAATCCTCCCGACGTCGTCGCGATGACGAGGTCGGGTTCGAGCGCGAGGAGCTGCTCGGCGGGGATCTCGAAACTGCCTCCCATGTCGACGTCTCCCGTGGGGAGCGCGTCGATCTGCTCGACCAGTCCCGGCATGTCGGACATGCCGTAGTTCTGGGTGTTCGCGAGGATCGTGTCTTCGAGATCGAGCATGACGAGCGATTCCACCTCGGAGACTGACGCTCCGTTCATCAGGACGACGCGAGAGGGCCGCGCGTCGAACGTCTGGGTGACGCCGCAGTTCTCGATGCTGAGGGGATAGGACGTCGGCCCGCCGGTGAGCGTTATGCCGTCGCCGACCGGGCTGGGTGAATCGGCAGGAGACGGAGAGGCCGAGCACCCCACCAGGGCGGTGACGGCAACGAGTGATCCGAGGGCCAGCGCGGTACGTGATCTCGTGAAGTGCATGGGAAGGCCTTTCTTGAGGGTGAAAAATGGTTTCTGCGAGTTGTAGAACATAGCGACGCGTGGATTCCTGCAGGTCGACACTCCGTGCGCCACGCGTGGCGAACGAATGCCCATGCAGTGTCAGCGTGAGGGGGCGCGGAGCTCTTCGACGAGCGGTGCTAGGAAGTCGCGGGAGAGGTCGGTCAGCGCCGGACCGGCCTTCTCGGGTACGCCCGTGTCCAATGGCGGCTCGGGTGCGTACTCGGCGCCCAGCACAGCGAAGCGCGCCATCTCTTCCCCGCACAGGTACGAGACCAGCGTGATCGCGAGGTCCATGCCAGCGGTGACTCCTGCGGCGGTCAGCCGGTTGCCGTCCTCCACCACGCGCTGGTTGACCTCTACGGCGCCGTAGCCGCCCAGGAGGTGCCGGACGGACCAGTGCGACGTCGCGCGTCGTCCCTCAAGGAGGCCTGCTGCGGCGAGAGCGATCGAGCCGGAGCAGACGCTGGTCACGTAGGCGGCAGCTTCGCCGAGTCGTCGCAGGTCGGCCATGGCACGGTCGTCGCGGAGGAGGATGCCCGTGTCGCCTCCGGGGACGAGGATGACTTCCGGTGCGTCGGAGACCTCGCCCAGCGTCCGAGCGGGCATGAGGGTCACGCCGCTGGCGCTCAGCACCGGCTCGACCGCGTCGCCGGTCGTCACGAACTGCACGGCCGCCCCGGTCCCCGCGAGGAAGTGGAAGGGGCC
>Ga0265797_10011303_pt1 | contig 11207 bp, 20 predicted proteins | sample P2T30metagenome_FD_192433 | JGI IMG/M metagenome (GOLD analysis project Ga0265797, IMG submission 192433) | Plant litter microbial communities from East Loma Ridge, Irvine, California - P2 T30 | ecosystem: Environmental > Terrestrial > Plant litter > Unclassified | place: USA: California... | reverse complement strand
AGGCGTGCTGCTCGGCTCGTGGTGAGGGGCGTGTCGTGGGTGTCGTCGTAGACGAGGGTGTAGCCGACGGCGCGGTCGGCGGTGACGAGGGAGGTGCGCGGGCCGGAGTCGTCACGGATGACGAGGAGCCGTCGGGGGAACGTGGCGTTGGGGTCGGGCCAGCGGTTGCTCACCTCGATGTCGGCGACGTCGGGGTCGTCGAGGGCGGCGAGGTCGGTGCGGAGGCGGCGGGTGAGGTACAGCTCGAGGTCGTCGTGGACGGCGACGCTACCCACGGCGGGACCTGCTCGCGGCGGCTCGGGCGAGGTTGCCGGTGGTGGACTCGATGAGCATGGACTTGTCGTCGGTGGCGGCGACCTCGACGACGGTGCGGTGCGCGGCCTGGCGGGTGCGGACGATGATGCCGTCGCGGTACTCGCCGGTGTCGACGGGGGCGCTGGCGCGCGCGTCGGCGGCGATGCCCTCGGCGGCCTGCTCGCAGAGGCCGACGACGCGGCTGCTGCGGCCGAGCTTGTCGAGGAACGCGTCGTTGAACTTGGCGGTCATCCTCGGACCTCCTCGAGCGGGATCTCTTGCACGGGCTGCCATCCGGTGAAGGGGTTGGTGTCGGCGGCGGGTACGGCCGTCACGGTGTAGGTGACGCCGTCGGCGCGGATGCGGTCTAGGGGCTGGACGTCGTCGGCGGGGTCGCAGTAGAGGCTCTTCGCGGTCAGGAGCTGCGTCCGGTTGGCGTCTCGGTTCTGCACGGAGGACGCTGAGGCCACGAACGCGCGGGCGAGGGCGACGTCGTCGGAGGGCTGGGTCCAGTCGGGCGCCGTCGTGCCCGCGTAGGGATCGGCGGTGAGCCGGGGGCGGAGGCGAACGACTGGGGTCATCAGTCGTCCGCCGCGTCGCCGGTCAGGTTGCCGAACCGCTGCCCGTACGGTGCGGGCATGCGCAGGGTGCTGGCGCCTGCGCTGCGCCCGCTCGCGAGCTCGTCGAGCTGCGCTAGTTCCTCGGGGAGGAACCAGCCGCCGAGCGAGGAACGCGAGTTCCATCGCACGGCGGCCGGGCCCACTGACTGCTGGTCGACCATCTGCTGCCCCTTGTCGACGCGGCGGCCGATGGCGTCGGCCGCCGCGTTGACGAAGACGGGCCTGAGCTCCCTCGTGATCCTGTTCCCGTAGCGGTTGGTCAGGAGGGCGGCGAGGCTCTTCAGCCACGCCGCGACCCTGGTATCCGCCTTCTGCTTCGCCGTGAGGAACGGGTCAACGTCGTTGCTCGTGAGGTCCACCGGACGTCTCCTTACTCGGAGGGCTGGTCCTCGGTGCCGGTCGGCGTCGAGGGGGTGACGGGGTTGCCGTCCGGGTCGGCCTCGGGGAGGGGCTTCGCGGCGGCGATGGCGGCCAGCAGGTCCGCCTTCTTCGTCGCGCCCTCAAGGTCGATGCGGTGCTCGGCGGCGTAGGCCTCGAGGTCGCCGTTCTTCCACGACTCGTCGGGCGTCGCGGGGCCGGGAACGGCGGGGGCCGTCTCCTCAGCACCGGCGCGCGTCCACCCCTTGTCGAGGTAGTACGCCTCGGCGGTGTCCGGCACCGTCACGGTCTGGCCCTTGGCGTGGGCGAGGATGCCCATCAGGCACCACCACCGGCGGCGGCGGGGACGACGGCGCCGACGGGCTCGGAGGCCTGTCCGGTGGCGTTGACCGTGTTGCCCAGGACGTAGGCGTAGCGGGCCTTGAAACGGAGCGCGACCATGTCCCGCTCGGCGAGGTTGATCTGGTTCTCGCCCGTGCCGATGGTGGCCTGGTCGAGGAACTTGACCGTGATGTCCTGCCGGACGCCCATCAGCACGCGGCTGCGGTCCGCGACGAGGGCGGTCGCGCGGGCGTTGTCCCACGAGCCGTTCTTCGCGAAGGCGGCGTCGAGGCCGGCGATGTTGTCCTGCACGCCGCCGGCCTCGCTGAGGGCCCGCTGGTAGATCGCCTGGCCGTCAGCGCCGCGGAGGTTCGCGAGCCGGAAGCGCAGGCCCGACGCCGACAGGATCGACGAGGGGTCGGCGCCGGAGTCGGCGACGGCACCGGCGGCCTGCAGGATCGACCCGGCGAGGTCGTTGGGGCCCGGGGCGGTGGACACCTGGAAGACGTTCCCGGCCGCGGTGGCGGCGGCGAGGAGGTCGCGGCTGGACCAGGTGGCGGGCTTCTGGGTGCCGAAGAACACCGCCTGGTCCAGCTTCTTGCCGATGGCGGTGCCGCCGAGGGTGGTGATGTTCGCGAGGATGTCCTCGGTGGCGTCGTCGATGGTGTTCTCGTGCACGGGCACGATGACGGCGATCTCCTCGACGACGAACTGCTTGTTGCCCCACGTCGCCTTGGACGTCGGCTTGACGCCGCTGTCGTCGGTGGCGCTCTCGGAGACCCAGTAGGCCTCGGGGAGGGTGGCGAGGACGGGGGCGTTCGTGATGCGCGTGCCCAGGGGCACGTTCGTGAACGCGGCGAGGGCGGCGGACTCCGCCTGCGCCGTCTCGAGGAGGAGGTTCGAGTACTCCTCCTGGATGAGGGTCGCGACGTCGTCGCGGGTGATGTCTGCCATGGCAGAGCGCTCCTTCTGGGGTCAGCCGCCGGCGGCGGCACGAGGGGTGGGGTGGTTAGGAACTTCTGCGGGCGGCGCCGAGCTGGCGGAGAGCGGCCGCGGCGCGGCCCTTCCCCTTGGCGTCCTTGTCGTCGAGGGGCTCGCCGCGGCGCACCTGCTGCCGGCCGGGCGCGCGCCGGGGCGCGGTTCCGACGAGGTAGGGCTTGTCGGTGGCGAGCTTCTCGACGGCCTTCTTGATCGCTTCGGTGTCGGGCTCCTCGTCCTTGACGGGGAGCTCGTCACCGATGGCCTGCAGCGCGTCGGCCGGGTCGTTGAACCCGAGGGACGTGGCGATCGACTTCGTCTCGGTGGTGACCAGGCGCTTGAGGAACTTCTGGGTGACCTCGGTGCCGGTCTCGGCCTTGGCGGCGTCGAGCGCCTTCTGCTGCTCGGTCTTCTGGGACTCGAGGTGCTCGTCGTACTTGGTCTTGGCGGCCTTGAGGTCGTCGTAGTCCTTGTACTTCTCGCGGTCTCGGGCGAGGCGGGACTCGACAATCCGGTCGAGGTCCGCCTGGGTCGCCGGGGGCGTGTAGGCGGGCGGGTCAGTCGGCTTCGGGTCTCCCCCTCCGTCCGTCGGCGCCGGGTCCGTCATGAAGCGCAGACGGGGGTGCCGCTGGGCGAAGCTGAGCCAGGGGGTGCGATCGTGCATGGTGTTCCTCCGTAGATCCGTCGATGTGCCGGCAATTGAGCAGCTGCCGTGTCTGCGTCCCCGCTACGCGGGTGGGTCGGTGGGCTGAGGTGTGGGGAGTGCCCGGCGCCGCTCGCGTACCTCCGCCGCGGCGCCGAGGGCGTCCGCCTTCGACCATGTCGGCACGAGGGCGAAGAGCATCTCGAGAGGTGCATCGACGGTCGCGAGCTTGACGACCGCGTCGGCAACCTGGTTGAGCGACCGGGTCGACATGTCGGCCCAGTTGACTTCCGAGCCGAGGTCGTCTCCGGCACTGTCGAGCCCGAGGAGGTCCGCTGCTGCGCGCAGGGCGAGCTCGAACCCTTCGCCGATGGCGTACTGGCGGTCGTTGATGTTGCGCCAGTACCCCGACTCGGCGGCGGCAATGCCCTCGGCGGACATGTTGACGATCGCGCCGAGCAGGTAGTGCGGCGGGACCTGGACGAGGGCGCTGAAGTGCTTGATGTGCGCGTCGACGGCTCCGACGACCTGGTCGAGGCTGGCCGCTTGGAAGCTGCCGAAGCGGGCGGTCTCGCCGGAGGGTCCGGAGGCGTGGAGGAGACCGTCGACGGAGGACCGCACGAGCGGGTTGCCGTCCTTGTCGACGGCGATCTCGCCGCCGGCCATCCACTTCTGCGGGAAGGCGCCGTAGCGCTGGACCATCTGCAGTGTGAACGTCGCGTCAACGATGCGCTGGTAGACGGTGACGGCGGCCTCGACGCTCGACTGTGGCTTGCCGCCGAGGGGCAGCGTGTTGCCGATGCGCGCGACGGGGCAGTAGTCGAGGCCGTGCGCGACGTACTCGACCTTCTGCGGGGTGCGCGCGTCGCCCTGGAACCGGTAGACGCCGCTCTCGTCGACGAACATCCAGCGGAGGGTGCTGGGGCGGCTGAGGTTCCCGCCGACGAGGTGCAGCACATACTGCGGCCACTCGTCCCAGTCGTCGGCGTAGACGGCGTACGTCTGCAGAGCGGACATGGGGCGGAGGACGACGCGGTCGTCGTCGGCGTGCGGAAGCGAGGCGAGGTAGCCGTAGCCGAGGCCGACGACCTCGCGGATGAGCTGACCCTGTCGACCGTCCATGCCGGACGCCTGCCAGGCCTTACGCCAGACGTTCTGGTCGGAGTAGCCGTCGATGAGCAGCCCCTGGGCGATGGAGTCGCGGGCGAAGAGCAGCCAGGGGGACGACGCCTTGCGGAAGAGGTCCTTGTACTCGAGGTCGGCGCTCTCGGGCATCCAGGTGCGGAGGAGCTTGCCCTCGATGCGCTTCTGCAGGGTGCTGAGCCGGGCCCACTCGTTGCGCAGGTCCTTCCAGAAGCCGTCGACAAGGTCTCCGAGCTCGGCGGGCTGGCGTTCGGTCATGCGTACCCCCTGACTTGCGCTGGTCGCTTCGGTGGCGCGGACTGCGCCTTTTTGACGCCCCACATGGCCCAGGTGACCGCTTGTGCGTGCGTGATCGGCTTGGTGGGGTCGGAGGGCTCCCAGGTGACGCCGGCCTGCCCGATGGGGCGCGTCGTCGCGTGCTTCAGGGACTCGGTGACTTCGTCCTGGCCGCGGTTGATGACCAGTCCGGCGTTCGAGTACTCGATGAACATCGTGTGCGCGCCCGCGATCTCGGTGAGGTTCATCGGGAGGTACTTCACGCCGGCGTTGTCGAGGCTGGTGAGGATGGAAGACGCGTTCTTGGGATCGAGGACGACGAGGGCGTTGCCGTGCTCGGCCTTGAGGTCCCGGACGTACTCGGCGACCCACCGGGTCTGCCTGTCGGTCTTCTTGTGCTCGACGAAGACGCTCTCGTCGTCGAAGGGGCTGGCGGCGGCGACTGTGGCGAAGCCGCCGCCGCGTCCGACGGCGATCGCGATGACTGTGCCGTCGCCGAGCTTGGCGTCGGGGCGGGTGTTGGCGCCCCAGCGGGCGAGGTCGAGCTCGGAGAGCTTGGCGATGGTCTGGGGGCGCCGGTTGGGCCACACGGAGAGGCGTTCTCGGAGGAAGGAGTCGCGGGTCATGCGCGAGAGCTCGTCTTCGATGGCCTCTTCGGTCATGCGGATGCCGAGGGCGGGGTTGCCTTGCTCCCAGAGGTGTCGGTCGAGGATGTCGAGCTGCTCGGCGATGTCGGGGTCGTGTGATCCGTCGGGCGAGTACTCGATCCAGCCCGTGCGGCGGTCGCTTCCGGAGCGGCCGCGGTCACGGACGCCTTCGAAGTACTCGCTGTCGTCGAGTTCGTCGGGCACGGTGCCGGTGAACAGCACTTGGTGGTTGGGCACGGACGACATCGTCGGCAGGAGGGCGTCCATGGCGGCGATGGGTGTCTGCTGTGCCTCGTCGATGATGAGGACGTCGCAGGTGAAGCCGACGCCGGAGTTCTTCGAGCGGGCGAGGAAGCGGAGGCGGGTGCCGTCCTTGAGCTCGAAGCCTTCTTCGCCGTGAGCGGTAGAGATTCCGCCCCGTACGCCGCCTTTGAGCTCGGCGATCAGGAGCGGTGAGCTGCGGATGACGCGTTCGATGCGCCGGAAGGCTTCCCGGGCGGTCTTGAACTCGTGGGCGGTGTGGACGATGAGCTTCGGCTCGCCGTCTTCGCGGGGCCAGAGGAAGAGGTGTCCGAGCTCGAAGGGCATGATGATGTTGCCCTTGCCGTTCTGGCGGGCGACAAGCTCGCCGAACTCGGTGCACGTCCACTGGTCGGCGATGTTCACGCTGAGGAGCGCGTCGAGGGACGTCTGCTGCCACGGATCGAGGCCGACCTTGACCAGGTGGAGGAGGTCGAGGAGCTCCTCGAGCTTGCTGCCGTTGCGGTCGGGCAGTGTCAGGACGTTAGGAGCCTGTCTGCCGTGCAGCTCGCGCCGCGGCGAGCTGAGAAGCAAGCGATTCACTCTTCGCTCCCTCCGCGGTGCCGAGTTGTGCCAGTTCGCGCGCGATCTCGCGCTGTTCCTTGAGCAGCGGGGCGAGGCGGGCGGGGTCGTTGGACCTCACGACGGTGATGGCGGCCCGCACGGCGGCCAGTCCCTCGCGAAGGATCTGCACCTGGGTCAGTTCCTCGGGATCGGGATCGGGGTCGGCCGGAGGTGCCGGCGGGCTCTTGGGTGCGGCGGTGACGATGCTGAGGATGCGGGGTTCGCTCTTGGCTGCGCGTCGCTTCTGCGCGGCGTCCTCGGTGCGGGCGTCGCGGGCGGCGGCGCAGGCGTCGTCGACCGGAGTTTTCTCGCGCAGGTGCCGCTTGTAGGCCGAGTACGTGCCGCAGGGCGCTTTCGGTCGAGGCACGAGTTCACCTCCAATTGGTGTGAACTCCAATTGGTGTCACTTGCACGTTCTGGAGTGGGGAGAGAAGCGCCAGGCCAGGCGGGGAGCTGGCAGCGTGAAGGGTCAGGGGGTCACCCCCCACCCCTCAGGCCGAGCGGCGCGGCTCGTTCAGCTCGCGGGCCAGATCTCGACCTCGGCGTGGTCCGACTTGAGGGCGTTGCAGCGGCGGTGCATGGGCGCGAGCTGCTGCCCGGCGAGGCGGCCACCGTTCGCGAGGGCGTCGGGGTGGTCGGCGGTGAAGGCCAGTGGGTCGGTGTCCGGCAGCGACGTGTCGATGGCCTCGCCGCACCACGCGCACGGCAATCGCTCGTCGCGGGTGCGGCGCTTCAGTGTCGCCTGCGCCCGCCGGTAGGCGCGGTGCCCGTGCCCGTTGCGCGTGGTCACCATGCGGCCTTCCTGTGGTCGGGGTCAAACGGACCCGCTCTGCGCACGGCGAGGCGAGAGGCTAGCTTGCTGGGGATGTGCTGTTGGCCTGTCGATCTCTAAGTTGGGGACCATGACCAAATCAGCGGTACCTCGTGTCGTAACGTCCGTGCTCATGGAGGAGAAGGACGGAGGTGTGACCGTGACATGGGGCTTGGGTGAGCCCGTTACCGAGGATGCGGTCGAGTTCTTTGGGTACGGGGTGGATTACTACGGACCCGATGGAAACGGGGGCAAGCGCTTTGGCGTCCGTTGGCAGACGGCGGCGACGGCACATGTCTGGGAGCACGTTAGTAGCACGCAGTCCAACTACGGCGCGGACAGCGTGATAACAACTGAGGACGCCGTCGTTGTCACTTACAGGGACGCAAACATCGGCCTTGACGAGGTCGGGACGATCAATGCCTTCAGTCATGTGGCCGGCGCGGACCAGCAGTTGCAGATCCCGGTGACGCTCCTTCGTTGAATCGCCACCGAGCACCCAGGGCGGGTGAGTCCGGGCAGCGCTTGGCGTACTTCGGCCTCACCCGCCTGCGTCGGTGGAGTAGGCGTGTGGCGACGCCTCGTTCTTAGGCCGCAGTGCAGCGTCAGTCTCGCGGGGCTTACAGGGGCCGCCCCGCTTAGACTTGCCGACCTCGCGCGCGCCTCTGGGGACATGCCCTTGTACCGCGCTGCGGTCTCCACCGAATACTGACGTTTGGTTCGAGTGGGCCCGCAGGTGCGCACAGAGTGCGCCCGCCTCGGCCATGGCGTCATGGGCGGTCTTCGGGGGAATCACTAGCCCGTTGACGGGCCCGCTCGAGAGAGGTTCGACGCACGAGCGCATCACCGCAGTTCCGTGGTGTGCTGTGCCCGCGTCCGCCCTGCCGGCCAGGAGCCGGGCTGGGCAGGAGAGTCAGCCGATGGTGGTGTGTGTCGGCGTGCGGTGCGTCGAAGCGATGGGGGCCGAGCGCTCAGCCTCGTGCGATCTTGCGCCCGGCCTGATCCGTGCTCTGTCGCCCGGAGGATCAGCACCGGAGAGGGGCTCAGCGCAACGCTGCGGCCCTGAAACGACGAAACCGCCTGGCCGAGAGGCCTAGGCGGTTTGGGTGGCGCTAGAGACACTTCTAGTGCGTGAGGCCGAATGTAGCACGATCCCGCGAGCGCGTGTCAAGTCGTGGGGCGTGGGTGGTCATGCTCGGATGGGTCGGTGGCCGATGGTGGTCCCGTACCGGCGGCACGTCGCGTCGTCGCAGAGCACCCGGTGCACGCGCTCCCCCGTGGGCAAGGTGAGCACGTTGCGGTCCTGGATGGTGCGGTGCCGGGCACGAAAGCACGCGTCCCCTGCGGCGAGCGCCGTGATCCTCGGGCGGGTCATGCGCGCTCGGTCGCGAGTGTCCAGGGGCACTCGCACCCCTGGGTCAGTGCCGGCCCGCCCTCGGGACCGTAGGTCCAACCGTGCATGCACCCGAGCTGGTGATCGTGCTCAGCAGCATCGTGACCGCATCCGTGGCAGTCGATCACGGGCACGACTCCCCCATGAACTCCTCCCAGGCGGACACAATGCGATCCAGGGCCGCGTCGTTCACCACGATGCCCGACACCGCGAGGGCGTCGCCGAGGCGGACCCTGCCCTCACCTTTGAGGGCAGACGCGGCCGCTTCGCGCTTGACCTCGGCGAGAGCCTCGGACGAGGCGGCGGACTTCCAGCATGTGCAGGGACCAACCCACAGGATGCGAGAAGGACGCCACCCCTGACACGTCCCCGCATGAGGTGCGCGTTTCATCGCCGCGGCGAGCTCGTCACGCTCCCTGCGGGCCTCCTCACGCTGCCGTTCAGTCGCACGGGTCTCCACGACCTTGGCCGCCAGAGCCAGCATCCACCGAGGACCGAACCACTCGGCGTCCTCGGCCTGCCATGCACCCGCGTACTCAACGATCTGCGCGAAGAGCACGGGGTCGTCCAGGTCAACCGGGTGAGAGATCTGGATCGCCTGCGGAGAGTTCGCGCCGAGCGGGTGATAGGCCGGGTCTCCGGTCGCCAGCCAGTACGACCGATCGTTTGTGAACTGATCGCGCGTCAAGTCCGGGTGCTCGTGCGAGCTGGGGTCGGGCTCGGTCATCGGTCGTCCTCCTCGTGCGGGTGGTCCAGGTGCTCGTAGCCGGCGTCGTCCCTCGCGTCCCAGGGGCGTGCCGCGCTATCCACCGCCGTCGCCTCCGCCCACTCGAGCGCCGTCATCCCCGGATGCTCATACTCGGCGAGCGCCGGGGTTCTCGTGGTGGGTCGTCATCGCGCCACTCGGTCGGTCGGGACCCACGGCGGCGAGAGTCGCGTGAAGAGCTGCTCGACTGGGCGGGCTGCGTGCATTGTCTCGATGAGCAGCTCGTTTCGTGACGCGTAGACGAGGCCAGGCTGCGGGGCCACGAAGCCGTACTCCGGCGTCATGGCAGCGTAGGCCCGCGCTGCCCGCACCAAGACGGACATCACCTCAAGCGACGCCTCGCCCTGGTCCATGCGGTCGACAGCGTCCCGCACCTCGGCGAGCGCCGGCGTCTCCTCAGGGTCGGTCATGAGGGCCGTCCTGCCTGGTGGATAGCGGTCGCGATCGTGCGGGCCTGCGCGAGCATGGCGTCGTCGGCTGCGCGGCGGACGGCGCGAGCGGCTCGCTCGTCGCGCAGTCGGCGGTCGCGGGCGTGCTGTTCGGCGCGCTCCTGCACTGCTGGGTCGGCTGCCCGACGCGCGGCGCGGGTCGTCTTGCTGGGTGCGGTCATCGTGTGTTCTCCGTCCAGGTGGCGCCCATGACGCTGTTCTCGTGCGTGGTGTGCGGTCCGAGGCGGTCGCAGCGCATCCAGTACGGGTCAACCGCCTCGGGTCGGTAGCCGTAATCCCAGGTGTGGATCTCCGCGGTGCACTCCTCCTGCGCCTCCGCCTCGGCACGCTCCCGCTCGGCGAAGGCTGCCCGCAGTCCGGCACGGGTCTTCTGCCCCTTCGGCGCGACCCCGCGACCGATCGCCTTCCGCTCCGCCTCCCACGCAGCGGTGAACGCATCCACCTCAGCCTGGGTCGGCTCGAACTCGGCGAGCGCCGGGGTGTCGTCGTGGTGGGCCATCAGAGCCTGCCTGCCTCTCGGAGCTTGGTCTCGGCGAGCGAGACGCGGTGGAAGGTCGCGGGGTCGCCGCCTGTGTCGGGGTGGGCTCGCCGTTGGGCGCCGCGGAGGTACGCGGCCGCCGTGACGGTGTTCGTGTAGACGCCGGTGACGCTCTTGAGGAATGCGAGGGCATCGTCGGCGGTGGCGAAGCTTGCGGTCGCGGCGGTGCCTTCGAGGGCGAGGAACCCGCGGTACTGCTCACCTCGGCGGGTGACGCCGTACCGGTCGACCTTGCGTAACGCCTCGAGGGCGAGGGCGATAGCCCGGAGGTTGTCCTGCCACGTCGTGAACGTGTCGCACGGGTAGCTGAGGCGGCCGTGGCGGGTGTCCATGGAGAAGACCACGCCGGGGTGCTCGGCTCGGGCGTCGGCGCGGGGCCGGCCGTCGAGGCGGAACATGCCGGGCTGCATGGCGACGAGTAGCTCAGCGCTGGTCTGCTGCGAACGCGTGTCGGCGAGCTCGTAGATCTCGCGGTCGAGGAGCTTGAGGGTTGCGGTGAGTGCGGACCGGAACGGGGCGGCGCGGCGGTCCCTGGTGAGGGTGCCGGGCCACTCGCGGATTGGGCCGAGCTGCAGAGTCTCAGGCCAAGTGCTCATGCGCTCGGCTCGAACTCCGCGAGGGCCGGGGTGTCGTTGGTGTCGGTCACGAGGGCTCTCCTGTCGGTGGGCGTGGTTGAGGCTGCCAGGGCATCGCAATGCGCTGATTCCCGAGTGCGTGCTCGAGTGCTTCGGCGACGCGCTCCTTCGGGCCCGTGGTGACGGTGCCGTCCCAGTCGAGGGTGAAGACCACCTCACCGTCCGGGTGCCTGATCAGCAGGCACATGGGCCGCAGCACTTCGGCTCTACTCACCGAGGTGGGGTCGACGAAGAGGACGGCGGCGGGTTCGGTCATGCGAGCCGCCCGGTGCTCCGGGTCGAGACGGACCACGAGCTGCCGTCGCGCTGGTTATCGCTGACGGTCACCTTCACGCGTGCGTCGGCGGGCAGGGCGCCCAGGTCCACCTGCAGCACGCCGACGGTCAGAGGGCCGGTGCCACTGATGGTGGTCTCGCTGGTGATGTTCGGGTTGGTCATGGGAGGTCCTCTC
>Ga0265797_10011302_pt1 | contig 11207 bp, 11 predicted proteins | sample P2T30metagenome_FD_192433 | JGI IMG/M metagenome (GOLD analysis project Ga0265797, IMG submission 192433) | Plant litter microbial communities from East Loma Ridge, Irvine, California - P2 T30 | ecosystem: Environmental > Terrestrial > Plant litter > Unclassified | place: USA: California... | reverse complement strand
ACAGGGCGCCGACAAAAAGTCTCGCTTCGATCGAGGCTACCGCAGCTTTGTAAGGTAGGCACTGTTCTGCCCGCTGGTGCCTAATGTCGTGTCGTACCGAGCGTACTAAACACTTGGTCACTCCTTCCGACTCACTTGCCACCACCACCTAGCTATCATCTGAAAAGGGTTTGTGCACATCAACAACACAATAGCCTGGAATACCTTGTTACGACCTAATATCGTATAGCGTTGGATAAATCTGCCCTTTGGAACTAGTGCTTTAGCCTGTTGCCTTTCCTATCAAACCTCATTCGTGAATCGCCTCTTGGCCTTCGGAACCCTATCTATTGACTGAAGCCTGCTGCATCTCAAAATGCAGTGTCCCGCTGCGGCATTCGAGGCACTTCCAAGCGAGATACTGACTATGGTCTACCGGAACATCGACAGCATTTTCGATTTGCAGAATGTGATGCTCGCATCACCGCATGTGTGGCGGCATCTAGCAATTGAACGGCAAATACCCTCTATACTAGACGATCTGCTACAGGGGGAGAATTGTGTTCACCCACAACTCGCTTTCGCTATACGAATTGCTGCGCATCTCCGCTGCGAATCGCAATTTCTGATGAAGTTGTTTAGCGATGTTGGTTTGAGAGCGTTTACTCCTGGTCTCATTCGAGGCATGCGGGGTTCCGATCCCAATGGAAACAAAACCCTGCCTCGAGACATGAAGCCTAGCGAGGCACGAGGTCTACTCACTACGTCTTCCGCAATTGACGCTACGACTTTGCAATGTGTCAGTCACCACCTTCGTCGCTTCCACACCTTGCGACCTGCGACCGTAAGCGTAGGCGAAGGAAACAATTTCGATCTATTCCAGGACAAGTGGACCGATCTCCCCGCGGGTCCTAGATCGCCAATCCCTGATACTGGCCCACTGCTGTGGCGTGAGAAACAACAAATGCTCAAAGCGTTATGGATGATCTACATTGCACGACTATTCTTCGCAAACTACCGACGACGTCCTTTTGAGATTCCAGAGCGGTTCAAAGATATGGAAGTCGATGACATGAGACCCATCGACCTGTTAGGGTTTGAGAGACAAGGACACTTGTACTGGAATGATAGAAATCGCCCCAGAGACTATTTGTTCCATGCGATGCAGCTTTTCCTTACGGCTGAGGAGTACCTGGAGGACGTGAAACTAAAACCTGTCGATGGATGGCCTCTGACATCTGTAACTTTGCCTTGCAACGGAACTGTTGGAGACACTGAAGCTTGGCCCAACGTTTCCGAGACTATGGAGCATTTCGTCCGATTGTTCAAGGAGGCTCGGTCACTCAGGGACGGAGATGGATTTCATCCTTGGAGGCGACTGGGATTTGCAATATGGGACATCGAGAGACTTCGTGCAGCCGGGCTTGTCCACCATCCCAGACGTGATCGCAATGACGACCGTTTGAGATGGCTAAGCGTCATCCGGGAAGAAGACTTTGGCAGCGTACAAAGTCACCGGCTTGTCGTCCCAGAGGTGTTGAAAGGGGTGGGGGACGTGGAGGGGGAAGATTATACTTATGCGGAGGATTCGGATGAGTCTTCGATGGAGATGCATTGGTCCTCGTCGTTTTGGCTGCCAGAGGAAGACTCATATAGAAAGTCGCTTTCGCTCGAGTTCGGCAGACAGGACCGTGCATCTTAGGATATGTCTTGTGGCAGAGAAAGAACATTTTCTCCCATGCATCCGCCAACAGGATCAAAACCTCCACAATTGTCTTTATCGTCCCCAGCTTTATATTTCATGGCCCTGTCGCCCAAAAGCTTCCATTGCAAATCCACAAAATGTGCTCGAAAATGACCCCGAAGCGGACCACCGAGAAGTCTCATCCGAATGTTCTGCGAGCCTTCAAGATTCTCCATCGCATACTGCTTCTATGCACCGGGAACTTGGATGTTGGCAGTGGTGCAAGATCGATCCCGCGGTGATGGCCAAATTGGAGCGAGCCATATCAACGACACTTCGCCATGTAAGCATCGGGTAGTAAAGAGATGGGTTTCTCTGTTCGTCCAAGACTCTCCAAAAGAGGACTGATGGTGATTATGAACATCATTTTGTTCTGCCGATGATACCTCCTAGCTTTACATTGCCAAGGCACGTAGCTGAAGAGCCTCCGATAGTAATATTTTGGAAGGAATGACCTTCACTTTGAACCGGTAGATTCTTCAAGCCGGGATGTGCTCATCGCAGTGGCGAAATCACGGCACATGAAACACGGAGGACGGAGAACGGCAGGCTGGGGGCAGGGTTTGAAATTGCCCCCATTCCCCGCAAGGCCACTCGGTCCATTCATGCGGAGGCTCGGAGGCTGCGCTGAAGTACTCAGGCTTGTCACACACGGAGTGTGGTGGTGGCAGTGGCAAAGTCGATTTCTAGGGACAAGCTTGACCAGTGCAGCCTTGGAGCCTCCGTAAATGCTACAGACTTTCCTACGGTTTCAAGGAGATCAACAGCGCTTTTGCACAGAGTTGCTATGTTCGGAATGAGCCGACCGCAGGATTACGCATCACGTGGCATCATCGCCGACACCCTGCTGCCCGGAAAGTTGGGGTCGGCGGAAGAGTGTTCATCCGGATACCGTTCGAAACAACCGATCGCGTCTTCAGGACTTGCCAGGCAGAGGGAACCGCTGGTCCTGGTTCTGATATATATATCTGTCCCCGGAGCTCTTTGAAAGATGTCTTTTACATCCCAATCGCTTCATCTTGAGTACAGTCTTCAGGTCCTACACATATCATACACTATCCACGCTCAACTACCGCCATAGACCAAGGACTTTATCAGAGACCACATCAAAATGGGTGTCAGCAACATCAACGGAGTCGAAGGCAACGCCTATGACTCGAACGCAAATGGCACCACCCAGAGCAAATTCGATCCGCTCTTCACACAGCGTGTCATCGACCTGATGAGCTCCGAGACCAAGCCTCGCCACAGAGAAATTCTCACATCTCTCATCAAGCACGTGCACGACTTCTGCCGTGAGGTCGAGCTCACACAGGACGAGTGGGTTATCGGTGTTGACTACATCAACTCCCTTGGCCAGTCATACCAGAAGAACAGAAACGAGACATGGAGACTTTGCGACATCCTCGGCGTTGAATCGTAAGTTTGGCATACCTCAACTCGCAATGGTACTCAACATTCTAACAAGTAAACAGATTGGTCGACGAGATCAACCACACAGTCACAACCCACGCCGGCAATGCTCCCACATCATCTGCAATTCTTGGTCCTTTCTGGTCGCCCGACACCCCCTTCCGTGACAACGGCGCCAGTGTGATCCAGAACATGCCTTCAGACGGACAGCTCACCCACTTCCACGGCACCATCAAGGACGTCGACACCGGCGCAGGCATCCCCAACGCCGTCTTCGACATGTGGCAAGCCAGCACCAACGGCAAATACGACGCACACGACCCCGAAAACCAGACCAAGAACAACCTCCGCGGCAAATTCCGCACCGACGAGAACGGAAACTTCAACTTCTACTGCCTCAAGCCTACAGAGTACTCCATCGACACATCCGGTCCTTCCGCCGAAGTCCTCAGAATGATGGGTCGCCACGCGCAACGACCAGCGCACATTCACATGATGGTCACCCATGACGAGTACCTTGGCGTCACAGCACAGCTTTACCCCAGAGACGACCCGTTCCTTGAGACAGACACCGTTTTCGCTGTCAAGGACGACTTGCTCCTAGATTTCGTTCCTGTGGACAACGATTCCAAGGGTGCCACGCTTGATGTCGAGTACAATGTTCGCCTTGCGTCAAGAAAGTACAAGCCCGAGGCGAAGATGTTCACGAAGAACGCGGCTGGAACTGGACTTTAAGCTTTGCATGCTTGTACGATAAATTTACATAGTAACGAATTTCATTGAACATACTCTTCATTCAGCTCGTTCAATGTGTGGAGAACAAGCCCAGATCGATACTGGAGGTGACGAGAGCTGCAAGGCGGCACGAGGGAGGTCCTCGCTGGCTGCGAAAACAAGTAGCAGTAAGAGGGCAAGAAAACACGGCCAAGGCCAATTGTGCAGGACAGCAATATTGGAGTCAACTCGGGGTAGCGATGATGATATCAACCGATGGCTTTTAGAATTCCACTCATCCGCTCTTCTTGAGGCTGCTCCATCTGAGCCCACAAGCAGCGACAAAAGCAGCAGTTGCGCACGACATAACAAGCCAGAAAACACCCCTCGTTCCCTCAGCATATGCTCGCAACACAGGCGCAATAAATTGCTGCTGACCCATCTCACCCAAAACCGTTTCGATATTGGTTGCACCACTCCCAAGAAGAATGTGACCATCAATCTGGGGAGCCAAGCTCGTAACTCCGTGCAACATGCCATGATTGAAGACGGTTTGTGAGACCGATAGGAAAATCGTACCACCGAGCGTCATCGCGAAAGATACGACCGAGATCGCGATTGAGATGCTTGGGGGAGGCACTGCTTTTTGCGCAACGATCATACCGCCTTCGAATCCAATGCCGACGCCCGATCCGGTGAGAACCTGGAGCCCAAACCCCTGCCAATAATTGGTGGTAACCGTAAGAGTGGTAAGGGAACCTGCGCCAGAGGCAAATAGCGCCATGCAGACGATCATGAACGGGGTGTAGTATCCCAACGCCGTAATCAAGGCTCCAGTGCCCGTTGCAGAGATGCTCGCGGATATCGAGAGCGGCAACATGCGTATTCCTGCGTCTAAAGCGCTGTAGCCTTTAACGCTTTGGTAATAGACAGCCAGGTAGTAGACCAGCGAGTAATAGCCCGCTCCGAACATGCTCGAAAAGCCAGCCGCGCACAAGATGTCGCGATTCTTGACGACCTTCGGCGGAAAGGTCCCTCTGTCGCCAAGCTTGGACTGAACGAAGGCGAGGACGACGAAGAGACATCCAGAGCCAACGAGGAGTCCGATGATTCTCGAGTCATTCCACGGATATGTCGAGCCGCCCCACTGCAACGCAAGGACGAGACATACCGTCGCGGGAATCGTGATCAGCGCTCCGAGAAGATCAAGCTTGAGGATTTTTTGCCAGAAAGTCAATTGGCTTGGCTCCTGAGGATTGGGTGTTTTCAGTAGAACTGCAATAATCACCATGGCGAATCCGCCTATTGGTAGGCTTGGCCACGTCAGTCTATATGCGAAACAACGTCGTGGAAATGCTCTGCTCACTTAATGTAGAAACACCATCGCCAAGATACGCCGTCACTGTTCACCGGTCAGTATCTTCCGGACAGTGTACATGGTTTGACCCACGTGAAAGCACCTCCGAGTAGCGGCCCTGTTACAGAAGCTACAGTCTGGAGAGCGACAACGGTATGTCAGCTAGGAGTCGGCTACGTTTGGTAGGCAAATTGTTGTCATACCCACATAGTCCCAATTACTCCCATCAGGAGCGGCCGCCGATGAAGAGGCGCTATCGACTTCCATTAGCTCGTGTACGCCGGAGTTGCCAGATGACTCGGCCAGCTTTGTCCACCGTGCATAACGAAGAGGTTAGGGATCAAGCGATGCGGGTTCTGTTGACATTTTCTCTGACGGACTTACCACAACGAACAACCACCATGATAGACCCAGTAAATACACCAGAAACACCAGCTCCGGCGATAGCTCGGCCGATGATAAGAGCTGTACTGCTTTGCGCAGTTGCACATACGAGAGACCTGGGCGTAAAGGATCAGCGAAGTTGGCGGTTTCCAATTCTCAGCAACTCACCCGAGTTCGAAAATGCCTATGGTGATGAGGAAGACTGTTTTGATCTGCAGCGCGTCAGCGCACGTAAAGCATAATTCGATGCAATTGACAAACATCAAATTGACCGTAGACTCGTCCGAAGCTAGGCTGTAATGCTGCTCTGGTGAGCAAATACGCCGAGCCATACCTGCTGACATTAGCGATTGGTCCAGAACTGGTTACTGGGTTGCGTTATACACACCAACCAATATCATCAAGACTGTGGAAGTAATCGGTGATTTTTGGGACAGCAACGGCAACAATGGTCTGATCGAGAGCTACAAGGAAGACAGCGAGACATAGTGCAGTGACGATGACGAACAGCTTCCACGATTTGGGATATTCCGGAAGTGCAGTGGTATTCTCGTTTTGTCCTTGTACAGCGTCACTCTTTTCTGCAGATGTTCGTGCAGTGGTGTCATCTTTGGGTTCGAGCTGGTCGTTTTCGTTTGAGTGTGTGGATGGTTGAGTTGTCGACGCTGCTCCTTCCGCAGAAGACTTCTCTGAGACTTTGAGCATGGTGTGAGCTTTTGGCGGCTCCTCAGTCTGCATTATCGTTACAGAACACTCGACGCACGCGAAAGAGATGACATTGATCGAACGGTACAGTAGCGAAGATACTTACGAAAGGCATCGCATGAAGTAACGGGAGCCACTCAGTTAGCGAATAAGACGCGTATGCAAGCCAAGCGAGATCACGAGCCCACAGACGAGCTCAGAGGCCATCAAAACAAGTCACATGGCAAAGTCAATGCGGCGTAGGCTCAACGCAAGCATTCGCTGGTGATCCTTAGCGAAAGCTTGGTGTGGTCTCTTATCTCAACAAGGACATCCAGCTTCCTATACCGTGCGACCATCTGCAGACGTAGCGTACCACTAGCGGGCGGGAGTCTTTGCCGGGAGCCGTAGCAGTGATGATGCCTGATCTTGCAACATCAGGTGGGCGGCTGAGGACCGTGGTGCTGTGCTGGTCGGGAGAACAGAGATGATCGAAAGACTGTCATGACTGTGTCTCCGGGAAGGGCAGTGATTCCCACTGAGTTGAGCCTTCGGTATGCAGTTTGGGGAGACAGTAGACGAAAGGGGAAGAAGACCCATCCAGTGCCACGTGTGACAGTGCAGTAGACGGCAGTCGAAACCGAGTCTTCCAAGAATAGAGATGATCCAATCAGCCAGTGGACTTCAAATGTTTGGAGAAGTATGTCATGTTTCGAGAGAAAACATCTTCAACGAGATGGCTCGTACATCGCCCAGCGCGGACAAATATGGGTCCGAAATCTTCACGTCATGCCGACTCAAGATGCAAATCGCGTCTGCCTTATACAGACAGGCACCATAAGATATTCCCTCCTCGCACCTATCCTCTCCCATCGATCATCAAACAATGGGCACCCTCGAACAAATCCTCAAAACCCACACCGATAATGGCGGAGACCTGCGATCCGTCCCAACAAAACTCTTCAACGACGCCCTCTACTCTGGCCAACATTTCACAGCCCACGAGTGTGGCATAATGTACATGCTTGTCTGCCAAAAGAAAGTCTACAATAGGAACTCAGAGCCAGTGACAACACTGCAGCAATGGATGACGACGTTTGAGCGGAGACCGATCTCCTCAACGGCGAGCGACACAGAGAGCGAGACCTCTCTGCAAGCAGAACTAAAAGCCGAAGAGCGGAAGCTATGGCGGCGGATTGCCGGATCAGCTCCTGCTGCAAAGATAACATCGGTAGAGGAGAAAGAGCGATGGCGGCGGATCGAGGAGCCATCGCCTTCGCCTGAGGTCGAGGGGAGGAAGCGGAAGCGGTAAGTCGGACGAACAACTCGCGGCTTTGCAAAGTACAATGCTGTACAACTATGACTGGACTCCGTCTGACACTTTGTGCAGCGTCGAGACCTGGCTAGAGTCATGCGAAGACGGGAGACGGCGGAAAGCGAGGAAATCAAGTAACGCCGCAGAACCTTGAGGATGAGTGTTCGCACGAGCAGTGGTGCCCTACTTATTCCATTGGCGCGTTGTAGGTTGGTTCGGAACAAGCTAAATGGAACAGTGTGTGCCGATTAGAGGTTGTAGCTGGAGTACAGGCAAGCCGCAAAACGGTGCCTGCACGATCCGGTGTGCTCGCCATACGTCGCGCGCGGATCACTACAGCTATGGAGAGAAGGGGAACGAACGTTTGTTTAATGTGACTGCATTGGTCAAAGAGCGCGAAAGCCTAGGGACATTCCGAGCTTTGAGCGTTAAGAGACGACGAAGCAAAGTCCGCAAGCTAGCCATGAGCCATGCCACTACCAGCTGGCCATACGGGCGGAGCCTTAGGAGGCTCCGGGACTACCGAACGACTTCTGCTTGGGACTACTTCTCTCCAATGGATCGCTTCCAGATTGTCAGAAGAGGGGACATGATGTCCAAAACTACGGATCGCTGCGTGGTTGGTTCGGGTGCCTCCGCCGCCAATTTTGCGCCAGTACTATATATTGGTTCAGACCTGGGATTCTAGAATTCCTCTCCTTCCGACATACGTGGCTGGCTGGAGAGTGCGACCGCGACCGCGGCCGCGAGCGTGTCGCGTGTAGACCACGACTCCCAGTTTCTTGCGTTGCGCCACTGCTGGACAGAACCTGTCTCTGATAGCAACCCAACTATCTCCAAGATCCCTACACGCTTCAACACCTCTCCCTTCGGAATAGGAAGAGTAGTCATAACCTCACGCCCGCAATAGCATTCCCACACGCAGGGACTCCATCGAAAGAAGAAAGGGGGTCGATCAATTCGAACACGTGTTGTATGACTCCAGAAGACATTCCGTTCAGGCCACCGATTCGCTCGATGGTGTAAGTCGCTTCTGATTCGCCCTTAGGATAATACTGGCAATGTGGTTCATTGTGTACCGGCCTATGTATTCCATTTCGAACCAGCTGGATCTGTTGCTTTCCATCTGGTAGGTTACATGGTGCCATCCCCGACCCCAAGGGTTATGAAAGAGCTAGAGTCCCAGTCATGAGACAAGCGGTCAAATCCTCGTACTGGACTTTCATAGCCACCAGTAAAGAATCATGCGGAAGCCGACGAAAAAGGATTACTCTCCGCGTGCATCCCGCCTACACCACGTCACAATCTCTCTCACTGTCGAAAAGTCTTCGACGTTGGCTTCGTTAAACTCGCAGTAGCCGAATGTGCTCTTCCCGTACCCGTTCCAATCGCCCCGTGACCAATACATGTATCGGACAACCATTGCAGAAATCGAACAGAACAGTGACTCCATGTAAATGTAGTACAGGACGTAATTCGGTTTGGTTTAGAGAGACTCCGTCTAGAGTGAGAGGATGATTAGGGTTTAGGGTTGCAACATCAAAACGCACAAGTTTGAACAGACACGACCTCTCCTACTCCGAGATACGCGTTCACAAACGATTTGCTTTCAAGATCGTACATGTAGTTCAAAGACAAGTCTCATTGACGGGAACATTAGCAGCAGAGCAGAGGCATCAAGCCATCTCAAAGCCAAAGCCGTGATAACAAAGCCCTGGCTATGGTGAGTAGACGTCTGAAGAACAACTGACGCCGGAATACCAGCAATGGTATTGGTATTTACTTTCTAACCGAGAAAGGTCGAATAAGCTTCCTGTCAACCCGAACAAGTCACTCTAGAGGGCAGAGTCAGATGATTGTTAAAAAAAAAGTCTTCATTGACATTACTCTCGTAAGAGCTTGCAATTTACATGCCTCCGTTATTTGCCAGTTGGAAGCACCCCATCAATAAACGCCATCGCTATGACCAAAACATGAACCCTCATCCCAGGTGTGTATCAGTGTGTGCAAGCAAGCCAAGACACCAAAAACTACCTGCGGCCACCGCGACCACCGCCAGGGGCTCCTCCAGCACCACCACCGAACATCTCCATCATCTTGCTCATATCAGGCATACCTCCACCACCAGCACCGCCACCGCCAAACATGTTCATCATCTGGCTCATGTCAGGCATGCCGCCGCCTCCGCCACCTCCAAGCATGCCCATCAGGCTGCTCATGTCAGGCATCCCTCCGCCGCCACGTCCGGCGCCGCCCATGCTCTGCATCTTCTTCTGCATGGCGGCCATTTGTTGCTGCTTGTTGCCGCCGCCCATGGCGCCCTTGGCTTTTTGTGCATTACCTGCCAGACCCTTCATGTTCTTGGCCATGCCGGCCATCATCCTTTGCTGTGTGAGGAGCTCCTCGACTTCGCGAACTGAGGTGCCTGAGCCACGCGCTACGCGGGTCATGCGGGTGGGCTGGTCGACGAACATCTTGCCGTCTGAGTCGAGCTCCTTCATGGTCATGGAGTCGCAGATGTAGACCATGCGCTTGAGCTTTGAGCTGCCCTCTTCGTCGTCCATGCCGGCCATCATGCCGCTGAGACCCGGGATCATGCCAGCCATTTTCGAAAGCGGACCCATCTTCATAATGTTTTGCAGCTGGTCTCTCAGGTCGCGCACGGTGAATTTGCCTTCGGTGATGTTCTTCATGGTCTCTTTCTGGTCGAGCTTCAAGCTTTGCACGTGCTCCACCAGTCCTTGCATGTCGCCCATGCCCAACAACTTCGAAACGAAGGATTCTGGGTTGAACTTCTCCATGTCCAGAAGGTGCTCACCAGTACCGATGAAGACGATTGGTGTGTGCGTGGCAGCGACTGCGGAGATAGCACCACCACCTGCTGCTGCACCATCTGTCTTTGTGATAATAATGGCACCAAAGTCCGCCGCGTCCTTGAAAGCTCTGCTCTGTGCCTCTGCTGCCTGACCGATCGATGCGTCCAAGACCATGACTGTCTGTTGTGGCTTGACGGCAGCCTGGATCTCCTGCATTTCTGAGAAAAGCGCCTCTTCCTGGTGATGTCTACCAGAGGTATCCACGATGATAATCTCAAACTTCTCCTTCTTGAATTTCTCCACACCATCTCTGGCCACTACCACGGGGTCTGTCTGTGTGAGGGAGCCATAGTAGGGAATCTTCGCTTTGGTGGCGTTTTGCTTCAATTGGTCGAAAGCACCAGCTCTGAAGGTATCCGCGCAGACCAAGCAAGTCTTGAAGCCTCTCGCCTGGTACCACCTCGCCAGCTTCGTACACGTCGTCGTCTTACCCGCACCCTGCAGACCAACAAACATGATGACATTGCTCTTTCCTTTCTTTGGGGCGTACGGTGTTTGGTGCGGGTTTACAATGTCGACGAGCGCATCGAAGACGGCCTTCTGGATGATGCGCTTCTTGTTCGCATGGGCGGGAAGCTCGTTGAATTTGACAGAGGCCTTAATTTGCTTGCGCAACGAGGCGACCAGCTTGATGTTGACGTCGGCTTCCACGAGGGCATTGCTGATCTCCTTGATCATGCCATCGAAGGCTTTCTCGTCGAGGGTGGCGGAGCGGGTGAGGTCGGTGACGGCGGAGTTGAT
>Ga0265797_10011300_pt1 | contig 11209 bp, 9 predicted proteins | sample P2T30metagenome_FD_192433 | JGI IMG/M metagenome (GOLD analysis project Ga0265797, IMG submission 192433) | Plant litter microbial communities from East Loma Ridge, Irvine, California - P2 T30 | ecosystem: Environmental > Terrestrial > Plant litter > Unclassified | place: USA: California... | reverse complement strand
GTTCATAGCTTTCTTCGGACGACTGCCGGCTTTCAGGTATTCACAGTAACTCCCCGACTCACAGCCATTGCTCTAACGCATTTAGGAACACTCCTATAGGTTTTCTCAACCGCCTCTTCCTCATCCATATCCCATCCGTGTTCCGCAAACTCGACCTCGCCCTCACAAATGGCCGCATCACAAACGGCGGTTCCCGCCTGGGCAACTACCTCATGCATGATAAACACCCGCTGGTCGTCATATTCTTCCTCGGCCTCGTAACTGCATGCGCGACGCTATTCCTGCCTACTGTTTGGCACCTCCTTCGACCGTCCCATAAGCTTCTGGTTTTCTTTCTGCTGCCACAACCATACGTCTTTTTGTATCTTAGTGCAAAGAGAAACAGCCAGACATATATCAACTCGCTCAACCATGCCGAGCAGATGCGACACTACCCATATGACAGGGTGTTGTACTATCCAGGAACACCGTGTCGGACGTGCAAGTTCTTGAAGCCGGCACGGAGCAAGCATTGCAGTATATGCAAGACATGCGTGTCAAGAATGGATCACCATTGCATATGGGTCAACAACTGTCTAGGAAGAGGGAACTATAAGTGGTTCCTAGCCTTGTTGCTGTCGACTGGTGTACTGATTGCCTACGGAGCATATCTGGCTTACTACGCCCTTTCACCACTAGTCAACAAGCACTACTCGAAATATGAAGGATGGTATAGATACAAACCAAAAAATGGCGTAGATGCAAACAGCTGGTTTGGTTGGTTCGATAAGAAAACTCACTACTTCCTCATCTACGTAACCATCTACCTTGACATGGGAGGGGTTCGTGGATCTGGAGTTGGGTTACTAGCTCTTCTCACATGGCCACTCCCACTAGGTCTACTCGCATACCACATCTATTTGATCTGGGCTGGCATGACCACGAATGAGAGCGGCAAGTGGGCTGACTGGCGAGACGACATGGCGGACGGTGTTGTGTTCCTGGGGCACAGACGGGAGGATACCATGCAAGAGTACCGCTCAACATCGCCCGCGCACAATCATGCACACGCCTCAGCGCATTCCTCTTCATCAACTTCGCCCTTCCCAACCCCTCCAGAAACCCCGCCAGAAGACGAAGAACCCCCAACAACCTGGCCGTTAGAAAGCAGACACATACTCATCCGCACCCGAACGGGCCAACCACCCAAAACTCTCCCGAGTCGCATCAAGTCGGTAGCCAAAGAAGACAGCTTTGAACGAGTATGGAATCTGGCAGCGGTGGAGAACGTCTACGATTTAGGTTTCTGGGACAACATAGTAGAAGCACTGTTGAACTAAAAGACACCCCACATCGAATTCTTGGACCCTTTCCAATATACTTTACATGCATTTGTTCGGCCCTATATCAAACACTATCCCTGTACCGTAACGAATCCTAGACCCTGCGCCTGTTCATGCTAAAACCTGCTCCTCACCCCAGCTTTCCGCTCATAGCTATGACGTCATACGACCCAGACCTCAACACCAACCTTGGAAGGCACATGTACAAAAGATGCAGTACCGCCGGGTCCGCGGAGCTTCCTCCGTTACCAGCCTCGCGATTTTTTCCAAAGTTACTAATAACATACATCTCCATCGCAATACCCGTTGAAGACCCCATATTTCTAAGAAAGAATAAATCATCTGCACTATTTCAACATGACACAAGCCGTATCAAAGCAAGAAGCCTCCAAGCAACAGGTGCAGCAGCAAAGTCAAGCTGCGGGGAGCAGAGAAGTGCAAGAACATCATGCCAGTGCTAATGCCTCTGTACGTTCATCTTCCTATGGTTCTTCTTTTCGAAGTCCTTTTCACATGAACTAATGCCAACGTGTCTCCAGGCTGGTTTAAACCTCAACATCTTCGGCGCCCTCTCTGGGGCCTTTTCCTCGAAGCAAAAGAAAACTACGCATCAGAATGCTGATGGCTCGTCTACCACTACCGAAGATAAACACGACAAAGGTACTTGCTCATCTCATCTCATCTCATCTCTCCTAGTATCTGCTAACAGCCAAACCAGGTATGGCGAATGCGGCAGCTGGCGGTCGTGGAAGTGCTTTCGCAGCTGGAAATGCACAACAGTCTAGTTTGAAAGCAAAAGAGAGTGGCGTGGGACAGGAGAGTAAGCAAGGGAAGAGTGTGAAGCAGGTTGATCATTTGGGTATTGAGGGCTAGAAGCAAGGTAGATAATTGGTAATGTCGTAATGGATGTTCGAAGTTACGAGGAGAGTCAAACATAAATGATTGTAAATGATCATAGTATTATGCTACATAGCCGAAAAGCGCTAGATCGATAACGATGCCATCGGGAAACATGCAAAACCAACTACCATCGTGATATCTAACTCCATAAAACAATCACCCAAATATAACAAACGCTATGCTTGACTCGGCAGATGCAGACCCCCGAACCCAGACACCCCAGATGACCAAAATTACGACCCCAAAACTCCAATAAACAAATCTCAAACCGCTCCACCAATCCTACTCAAACCCTCAACCCCCCTCTTAGCAGCAACAAGATGCCAAGGCAACGTCCCATTCCTCGTCCCCCTCATCCCTCTAAGTTTCGCCAACAACCCCAACGCTCTAAACTGTCCCAGCACCTCCTTTAACAAGCCTTCGGCTGTCGTTCTAGTCTGCGGCGTGGGCGTCCACATAAGACTCGTTGTACTCCTCTGTCCCGCATCCTGGGCTGGCCCCGGGCTCTGCGGCGTGCCCGGGTTACTAGCATATGGGTTTGGCAAGGTAGACGCACCCGGGCTAGGGAGATCTGAGGATGTGGATGCAGCGGACGGGGTACTACCGGAAGACGATGGTGGGAAGGGAGAGGATGCCGCGCGTGTCGAGCCTACGGCACCGATCCAGAGGAAGTTTACCGCCACAACTATAGGGCCTGGTTCCGGATCAGGGATCGGGTGTGAGATGCTGTTGCGCGTTTGTTGGGTTTCTCCGCGCTTGACCAGGAGACCGGATATAAGGGCAGGGCTGAATTGGGTTGTGGATTGTGTGTTGTGAAGGCGATGAGCAAGGATCACGCCCCATGTTTCGTCTGTGACGTCGATTAAGCGCGCTTCAGGGTCTGCGGACGGGTCCGTGGCGGAAGGGTCGGCGGAAGGTGTTGCGGCGGGTGTTAGACCTGGTCCCAGATCGGAGGGGGAGACGCCAGCTTGGGGTGTGGATTCTGGGGTATTTGTACTTCCACCAATAGCCGTGCTTGGCCCTGTCATGGTTGGCGTAAACTTGTACGGAGGATCCGCATCTATCGCCGTGAGTAACGTGACGAATACGTTGATCTGCGTTGGACATGAGATTAGGAAAACCCAGGTCTCTAATTCCTCTCTTTCCAAGACCCCTGCTTTAGCGATGCAGACACGCCAATTGACACGCCTTGACTGCAAGATTTCGATCGTGGTCTGCCAGATTTCTTTCGCGACCTCTCGGAACATGCGTGTACCTAAGTGATACGAGACGACTGCTTGTGACTTGCCGCAGCTATCAGTCCAAGCTGCTGTCACCCACGTGCCATCGAGACTGATCGCGTACCCCAGGTGCATGTACGTGTTTTCTCGAAGCAGATCCTGAGCCGGCTCAGAGATAAGCTTGAATGGTATGTTGCGTGGAAGTGTCTCTTCGAGATGAAAAGCAGGCGCTGCATATATGCTGAGGGATGTTTTGTCTCCACTAGGTGCACTTGGCGGGCATCGGTCGTAAACTTCTCGTGCAAGGCTGAAATACGTAGAAGGATCCAGGATGACAGGAGTGTCGAACGAAGCTATGTACTTCATCGGGACGACCTGAAGCACAAGATCTGGCTTCTGAGGCTGGTCCGGTCGTCCTGGTGATCCTTGACCGTAAGCCTGGAAGAGTACCCAGAAAGCCGAACACAGCTCCCACAACGCGGATGGGCCGCCGAAGGGATCAACCATGTAGATGACGAATGCATCAATCTTCGAATCTTGCTGCTCGCGTATCTTCGCATGCTGTATGGCAAGAAGCTTTCCAAGTTGGACGCAAGTCTCTTTAAGAAGCTTGAATGACTCCGCTGGTGTGACAGTTGAGTTTGCCCTCACAGGTACAAGACCTCCTTCAAACTCGACAACTGTCTCGACTCGACTGTGTGTACCAAGCTTACAGCTGTCGTAGGCAAGCTGAAGGTTGAGCAAAAAGTTCTCTAGGCAAGGTCTGAGAGCATCGCTATGTGGGTAAATGCAGAATGTAACGACATTCTTGGGTGAACTGATGGGTGACAATCCTAGAGGTTCCCAAAAAGCTACTGCAGGAGGAAGCAAGTCCCAATGCGTTTCTGCGCGGCGCACCCTCAAGAATGGTGCATTGATCTGATACAGATGGCTCCCAGTCACAGCTGGTCCGTCGTTCTTTCGCGCGGCTGGCCTTTGCTGTGCTTTTGCTAGGGCAGCATAGTCCTGGAAAACTTCGTGCACACCTGCAAGAGTAGGCAGGTCACATTCTGCAGCCGCTGGGAAGATCTCTTTGATGACCGTATGCCAGCGCGTCTCTGCTATTGCCTCGTTGACAGGCTCTTTCTCAAAGGGTAAACCCTCTCCTAAGAGATCGAGTGTGGTCTTTACAATCTGATCTGTCACGATTTGTGTGATGGAAATACTGTCCTTGGCGCTCAAAGGCTTTTCTTCTGAAACTTCATAACTCATCTCAGGCTGAGAAGTGGGGGTATCAGGCATTTGAGCGGGGCTCGCATGCAGAGAAGGAAGGCTGTAGCGCGCGCCAGCTGTACGGCGTTCCACTGGGGAAGGAAAGTGGACCAAGGACCAGTCCCATAGACTTGGCTCGAAACTGGTCAGATTCAACTCATCCACTTGCAGACCGTGCAAGTCATGCCAGTCGCCTCCCATGGAATCCGCAAATGACGTTACAGATAGCGGTGTAGCGTTACCATCACTCTGTAGTTTTCTCTTTGCGGGCATGATGAGGCCTCCTATGATGGCTGCGGGTGTCGTTCCCGCTTCCTCTTCCTCTCCCTCTCCAGAATCTTCATCGGATTCGTCTGATATATCACTGGAATCCGAATTCTCACTAGCTGCTCGAGCAAGAGATGCGATCTCTGGTATCTGATTCGTGGACGCGGCACCCACAGTGATACGCAACTTCGAGAGCAGAGGGATGTCTCTTAAACTTTTGGTCTGTGTTACAACGGGCCTGGGACCGGGACTAGGGCTGGATGAGTTTTGATTGACACTGTCCACAGGGCGATGTGCGCTGAATCGTCCGTCTTGGTACTTTGCATCAGACATGCTCATCTTCCGACTGAAAACCACTGGACTGAAATGAGCATCATTTTTTGTGTCCACAGGTTGGTTTGGTCGAGTGTGCGATGCTAACTTCTTGGGGGGAGATGGCTGCAGTGCCTTGGAAATTGCGCTAGGGCTTAGCGGTGGAGTAGGCTCCTTGGAGAACGAAACCTTTGCTTTAGCTATTGGGGCAACCGATTTCTCATCAGACAAGTCGGGGCTTTCGATCAAGGGCATTTCCGTGGTCATTGGCTGCTTGCCTTTGTCTTCCTTCTCCACATCCATGGCAGGCTCAGAGGCTGTGGCCAACGCGCTCTCAAGCGCAGCGAAGGGGTCAGAGGAGTCTTCCTCAGGCGGATGTTCAGCAGCGGCTTGAGACTCTTGTTCGTGCGAAGTATCGGTAGGTACTACATTGGTTTCAGGTAGCGCGGGTGCGTCTAGCATGTCAACGTCGTTATCGTCTGGTTCGTCAAAAAAGTCGAAGTCGTCGTCGTTGATACGATCACCTCCATACCCGTCTTCGTCCATGTCACCAAACAGGTCATCGTTGCCACTGGATACGTTGAAGTTGTCCGGCGCGGATGGAACGACGGGAGAGGTTGAAGGCATCTGTTGTTCGTCCATTTTCGTGTCGGCCTGTGGAGCTGAGAGGTTGATGGCAGGGTTGCTGCCTCCAGGTGCTAGGATAACATTGGAGACTGTACCAGACACGCTCGGTGTGTCGCTGTGGGATACTGCAGTGCCAGGAGCAACCCCATCCGGAGGGGTGGGGTAGACACCGCCTACAGCATGCAGGTCACCATAGGCTCCACCACGGGCGTTTAGTGGCGATGACGGAAACAGGTTCTGTTGTTCGTCTTTACGACGGGCAGAGTCTTCCTCCGCCTTTTTCGCTTTCCGTCTGGCCTCAAGAATCTTGTCACGGTCCGGTTTCCCCAGGAACCACTCTTGTGCAGCATCAAGTGGGTCTTTGAAGCCCATGGATTCTGGTGTCTCATACCATCTTAGCATACTATGTCCTCCAACAGTCGAGTCTGCGGATGTCATGTCATGTTCTTCTGAGCTGTGAAAGAAACACAATGCGCGCGGCCAGAGGACATCCCGATCTGAACCTGCAAAAGCTGGGCTAGAGGTTGTAGGGCTATTCGTCAAGGTCGTACGTATTCTGACCCAGGAGCTTTTCTTCTCCAGATTAGGCAAAGCATAACCCTTCCAGCCTAACCAACGCTTGACACTTGATTTCCAGCTCTCGATGCTTTGCTCCAGAGTGGCGAGTCTAGTACGCTTTCTGTGACGCAGGCCAATCTCCTCTATGATAGAATCAAGGGGATCATCAAAACTCGAAATTGTTGCGAGCAATCCATTCGGAGCAACTCGTATGCATTTGCCAGTAAGCCATTTTTCTTCAGCTTGTGTTGAGATGTCGCCGATGCAGCGGATGTCAGTCTTGTAGTCAGTGTAAGTCGAGACTAGGAGTGTGCCTGAGCTTGCCCAATGTACATTCACGCTAGTAAGGCGATGCACAGGAGCTGGCGCTTCAGTCTCGTATGGATCGTCGTCAGCTCGTTTGCAAGCCTTGGACACAAATGTGCGGTAGTTCAAGGCAGTCACGTTGCAATCTTTGACGACGTTGAACGAGATGAGTGCGATGACAGACGATGTGAAGAGCTCATAGATAGTGAAACAATCAGGTGGAGAAGGGGAATCGGATGCTTGAGGCTGACTGTTGCCCTGTGATGACCTCGCGCTGCCAGCATGTAGGCCTCTTTGTGGTTGTGTGGCTGATGGAGAGTTGGTCGAGGTGGCAGTGGTGTTCGGATTGCCCGGGCGCATGGGGGGTCGCACTAGATCGATGGCCTTGGTGCATCCTGTCTGCTCGCCTAGCGCGTGTTAGCTGGGTGTTGTAGGAAGAAGCGAAGACGACATACTGTGCAGGCGATAGCCGTCGAGCTCTGGGGGTTCGGCATCGTTCGGCTCTAGCTTGTCGACGGTCGTCGGCTTGAACAGCCATAGCCACGGCCGAGATGCATCCTGCGCGACTAGTTGCAGGTCCTGTCGCAGCTGGGCTTCGACTGCGCGTATGTCTTCGGACGTGTTCCAGTCGCGCGTCCTCGAGGAAGTGGGGGTGGTGGTGCGTGTGATAGAGAAGGCTTGATATGCGATAGCCTCGAAGTCTCCCTGTGTATCGTCAGCACATGATGGCGCGCACTTCCATCAAGACGTACTATAGCTTGCGCATTCGTATTACAGGTTTTGAGAAATTCCATTAGAGAGACGGCTCCTCTTTAGGGGACATTCAAGTGGTATTCGCGGCGTATTTTCACTCCAAAGACTGCGCTGTACACCTTTTCCATCAACTCCGCTGCGGTCCGCCCAACGCGTCGCGCGCGACTGTCTCTATCAAAGCGATGTGGGTTGTGATGTAGGCGGGGCGACGAAGGCTAACGTGTCGGCATGATCTGAACGCGTATCTGTAGTTGGAAGATGGAGCATGGCGACCCGCATGCGCACCTTAGGAACGACGGAGGTCCCTGCAATCGGCAATGCCCGATTCAACCAACGGTACGAGTGGTAAATGTGATAGAAAACCCGGGCGAGACTCGACGACGACGACGAAAAAGCACGCAACTGCAATGCGATGTCAGCGAACAAACAGAGCCCGCGGCTCGGCAAGCAAGCGGCGCGCCTCGAGGGCCCTTTCTTAGCCCGGGCCTGTCTCGCGACCTACCCTTGTAGTGCGGAGGTCTGTGCATACAGGTTTGCGGGCCCACTTTAATACTTTCGTCGCGAACTTCTTCGTTGCCGCTTCCTGTCGCAAAACTTCCTACGGCGCCGACATGAAGATTTCCACGGGCAACGTACCGGTCTACACCATCAGTGGCAGCGAGGCGCGCCCGCTTCCAGAGTGGCTGATCCGGAAAAGAAAGCGCAGTCTCAAGAATGACCCCGAATTCGCAAACCGCGTGGATTTGCTGCAAGATTTCGAGTTTGAGGAAGCCAGCCAGTGTGTCCGTGTGAGCGAGGATGGAGACTGGATTATGAGCACAGGCACATACAAGCCTCAAATACACGTCCACTATCTCCCTCATCTGTCGCTTTCCTTCGCAAGACACACCAATACTCTTGTACGTTCTTTCCGAGCTACACACGTCATGCACTGACTTTTCGCAGAACCAAACCTTCCACCTCCTCTCCTCCGACGCTACCAAGAGCGTACATCTCCAGCAAGATCGATGCATCGAGTTCCACACCGGTGGGGGTCTCCACTATGCGAGCCGCATACCACGTTATGGTCGCGACCTCATCTACGACCGAAGATCCGCTGAGTGTCTGGTACCGTCCGTTGGTGTGAATGCAGACGGAATGGGCGAGTGCTTCAGACTGAACCTGGAAGTTGGGCGCTTCATGAGGAGTTATGAGATTGACGTGGGTGGGGACGACGTGACCACAGTTGGAGGTGGTGCTCTCCAGGGTGGCATCGACGCTGGTGCAGTCAACACCGGTGCTATTGCCGAACAATCGCACGGTCTCCTCGCCTTCGGCACTTCCATTGGAACAGTCGAGTACTGGGATTCGCGATCAAGGAACAGGGTCGGCATACTTTCTGCCCCTCCGGATGCATTTGAAGGAAAGTCGGAAATTACAGCTCTAACATTCCCATCGTCGGGTTTGGAGGTTGCTGTGGGAGACTCAAACGGCATTGTGCAACTCTACGACCTGCGATCACCGAAACCACTACTAAGGAAAGACCAAGGATACGGCTATCCGATCAAGAACATCATCTACCTCGAGGGCGCGCAGACTGACGAACCTAAAATCTTGACTGCGGACAAGAGGGTAATCAAGATCTGGGATTCAAAGGACGGCACGCCATGGACCTCTGTTGAGCCTTCGGTAGACCTGAACCATGTTGAGTGGGTACCAAAGACTGGTATGCTTTTGACGGCGAATGAGGGCAGGCAACAGCATTCCTTCTTCATACCACAGCTCGGCCCAGCGCCAAGATGGTGTCACTTCCTCGACAACATCGTAGAAGAAATGGCCGAAGACCCCAACGACCCCAACGCTTTCGGCAAGGGCGCGTCTGGAGATGTCTACGACAACTTCAAGTTCTTGACGCTCGAGCAGCTCAAGCAGCTGTCACTGGATCACCTTGTTGGAACTACAAGTCTCCTGCGACCATACATGCACGGTTTCTTTGTCGCCCAAAAACTGTACGAAGAAGCACGACTCATCTCAAACCCAGATCTGTGGCAAGAGCAGCGCGCCAAGAGCATCGCCGAAAAGATCAGCAAAGAGCGAGAAAGCAGGATTCGCGGCAACAAGAAGGTGGCAGTCAAGGTCAACAGAAAGCTCGCAGAGAGGATGTTGGAAAAACAAGAAGAGCAGGAGCGAAGGAGAGCCAAGCGCGTTCTCAAAAAGGGCGGCGACGACGACATGCTGGAGCCTTCCGCTGCACCTGCCGTCGAAGAGCCTGTCAAAGCAGATGGTGTTCTCAACGACCCGCGTTTCGCCAAAATGTTCGAAGATCCCGAGTTCGAGATCGACGAGCAAACCCGCGAGTTCCAGCAGCTCAACCCCAGCACCAAGATACCCAAAGGTCTTACTGCGGTCGAACAAGAAGATCTGGAATCGAGAAAGGGCTCGTCAGACGAAGACTCCTCCGACTCAGAAGCCGACAAAGTACGCCCCACCAAGAAGCCACAGCAAAAGGAAGACACGTCGCGCATCTCATCCGGCAACTACCGCAAAGCCGGTCACCGATCCCAACGCCCTGGCCCCGAAATGGTGGTCTCATCGTCGAACCAACGGAAAGCTGGACCGACTTCCAAGGACAAGACATTCGGCTCGCGTGTCTCCAAACTCAAGGATAGGAAACCTGCGTCGTCTGCGAACACGACGACGGTGGTTGGCGAGAGGGAGATTACGTTTGCGCCGGAGAGGAAGCAGAAGAAGAGACCGGAACAGGAGGGTCAGAGGCATGACCGGAGGAAGCAAGGCGACAGGAGGAATGCTAGCAACAATGTTTTCAGGAATATGTAGAGTCTTTGCGATGTTTGTAGGTAAGATGGAAATGAGTTTGTTAGAGATGAATGATACCCTTATCAAATCACGACGATGTTCCATTGGCTATGTGCTGGCAGACGAGGAAATTGTTTATGTACCAGCTGAGTAATAAACGTTATTGGAATGTTGCATTCATAGAGGCTTTCAACTAGGAGGACCAAAATTGAGTATGTAAAGTCGACCTGCAGTGAGTGCCACCTCGTAGCTATAAAACTGAGCAATGTCTGGAAATGGATCCAACTTAATTGACCACCAGTGTATTTATTTCTTTAGCATTCATCTCGTGACAATACTGCTTCTGTCATACAGATGCACGAAGTCATCGTGGTTCGCATACAATAGTGTAGTACCTAGCACATGCCAAGATGGAACAACACATCTAGATTTCACTAATCACATCCGACACGGTCACAAACTAGATTGCGCTCGATCTAGACTCGGACTCCTTGGCGGCCGAATGTACTTCATGTATCAAGTTCGTCTTGTTTTATGAGTGATATCAAAGTTGTCGGTTATTTGTTGGATTGTACGATATCGTGTATGTTAGATGTACAGACAACGAAGAATAGACTTCTACTCCGTGAAACAACCTCATTGGTAATTGAAGAGATGGTAGAAATTTCTGAAGCGAATGACCTTGTATATGAGTTGTTAGATAGCCTAGGGAAGTTGTCATTGTTTCAAGCCCTGACCAGACGAAGATCGAAGTATTTTCAGAAAATCAGACAAACTCATATTGAAAGAGTTAAATCGATCTATTCCAATTGCTTGTTCGTGGCGTGATTAACGCCCAAACAAAGCCTACGCCATGTGAATGTACTTCGTTATGTGTCAAGTTTACATAACATCGCC
>Ga0265797_10011296_pt1 | contig 11212 bp, 9 predicted proteins | sample P2T30metagenome_FD_192433 | JGI IMG/M metagenome (GOLD analysis project Ga0265797, IMG submission 192433) | Plant litter microbial communities from East Loma Ridge, Irvine, California - P2 T30 | ecosystem: Environmental > Terrestrial > Plant litter > Unclassified | place: USA: California... | reverse complement strand
GACCCTAGTGCTGATGTGGATAGTGTCGACGGGTGTTGCCGATAAAGCCCCGGCCTTAGCTTTGCCCTATCCCCATGGTGTCAGTCAGCTGGCCTGCACCCACATAATCATCTTGTGTGCTCTTTCATCCTCTTCTTCGCTATAGCCTGCACTGCCGTAACAAATGTCATGATGTACGAATTCCCTGAACAAGGGCAAGTCCGTACAGCATCCCAGTACCGACTGACAGCACTTTCCTCCACAGTGCACTCGAGCTCGAGTTGATATGGCGCAGACGCACCTAGGTATGTACGCCTTGGATCATCGAAGGGAAGGTGCGTGAAAAGGTGAGTTGCTCAGGCGAACGGACGGAGGGGCTGGCAGAAACTCTTTTCAACATATCTGCGTCGGTCTGATGGTTGCCGGTTTTCGTAATCGGTCTGTCGTGTTCCTTGTGTCGCATCATACTTTTCGTGTACGCTGCACTCTGTTGTTCCTTGCCTTTCCGATCGAGAAAGGAGATCTCGAGGTCAGCTAAGCTATACAGTGGTCGTAGAAGGTTGTATGAGTGTCAAGAGCCAGGAAGGAAGTTCAAAAATGTCGACTTACGTGGCGAACGCTAAGTGGCCTGAATAGCGGCCGATCGCCTTTCATACATACTGAAAGTCCAACTCCACCACGGTCCCTCCACGCGAACTTCCGTCCGGATCGACGTCATCCTTTGGTGACTCATTACGTGTTGTGGTCGTGTGCGAAGAAAAGCAGGGGCCGTCCAGATCAGAGGAGTGAAAGGGAACGCGGGCTACCTGAGCCTTTGAGTATGTTGTGAGCGCAGCCCTACCACGGCGACTAAGTTTAAGCGCTCGTGACATACCGCAAGTCGTCACTCGTGTACTCCCATTCCTCCTCGTGTGGAGAGACGCGGTTAGGTGAATGCCAGAGGGCATACAATCGACTAGGCGGCCAATAAGCCAGCTCGACGTGTCGTCAGCAGGGTCAATCAGACATGGTTCGTACATGACATACGACGAAAGGCACATCTAAAAGCCGCACTTTGGATGTATTGGGCTGCAGTCAGTATTTGTGTGCATAGCCGGAACACATGTAAAGCACTGGATAGACCAATCATATCGCGAAACAGCACATTTGGGTATGCTGGGCAGCCCAGTACCTTTCTCATCTCGCTACAGCTCAGTAGTGGGCGACTACGTAAGTCGCATGTACCAGCGATACGTACCCCCTGACGCTCATCCATCGTGCTCTTTTCGTCGTTACTACAAGCCTTGCGCATGGCGACTTTACCCTTTTCGGCCGATCTTGCTTCCCATAGCGCTCTCGCATATTATCTGCATATCGGAACGGACGCTATACGTGTTCCGCGCCAATCAATAGAGCGCTGAAGCACGCAACCGGGAACTGTCTCTTACTGCTTTCTTCGTTTCCTGGTCTTGTCGCAACGACGACTGGATTTCTCAAAAATCTTCAGTAGTAACTGAGACTGACATACGAGAATGTGTGGGACCAGGGGAGAGGACCAGACTAATTTCGACGGCGACAAAGGATAGATTTACTTTGCCTCAAGGCCTGTCAAAGCCTATGCAGACCTTGTAGAACAGGCGATTGTGGTACAGTCTTCGCCAAGGGCTTGACCAATCACAGTCCAGAAACGGCATTCTGCCTCGATCGCATGCCGCCGACTTCGCCCAACGAAAACCTCGGACAGCTCCGAAGCATTAAAGCGCTAACCTGCAACTATCGTCGTTGAAACTGTTCTAGTATTTTGCATACGATGCATCAACTTGGAAATTGCATCTTTGCCATAACAACTGGGCTAGTCTAGGGCAAAGCCGAAGAGTGTATGCCCAATAGCGCGCGCTCCAACCCCCACCGGCGGCTCGTCTCGCAGCGAACGTCTAGGATACCCCTTGCTAATCGGTACAGGTCTTCGACTACCCCACGTAGGCATCACCAGGAAACGAATATGATGTTAGCAGGAGGACGGCACTAGAGGTACTTTGTGTGGCGGCTACCATTACCTCCTGTGCATGCAGGCTAACCTTGATACATAAAGATTCAATGCTGAGCATACGTATTGTTTATTAGTCAAGAGTACACCACTCACGTTACCGCCTTACATCGTCATGCCGCTCAAATGGTGGGTTCTCTACCTACGCCTTCTCACTGCTAACATCCCTAAGCCTGACATTCAACCCACCTTTAGGTCTTGCCGTGATGCCTCCCTGAATGTCCGCCACGTGCCCTGGCTCCTCAAACTCAATCTCGAACTTGCCAACCAAATTCGCGACCAAGCAAGCAAATTCTGCCTTCGCAAAGTCTCTTCCAATGCAACTCCTCGGTCCGTGCAAGAAAGTTGTGATGGCGTAGTTTGACTCCGCACCACCGGTGTTGGCAGTCCCAGGCTGCATCCAGCGGTCCGGGTTGAAGGAGCGGGCATCTGGACCCCACATATGGGTGGAGGTATTGATGGCCCAGGGGCAGATTACGACAGTGGTGCCCGCAGGAATGAAGTGGTTTTGAATTGTTGTGTCCTGGGCGGTTTCACGGAGGGTGAGCGGTACAGGAGGGAAGATACGCATCGTCTCCTGCAACACGGCATTCAGATACGGTAGTCGGTCAATCTCAGTCGAAGAAATTTGGCCGCCAGGTTCCAGCGCTTCCGGCAACTCGGTGCGGATCTCCTGCCGCAAGCGTGTCTGCACCTCGGGGTGCTGACACAAGCAATACACGGCCCATGACATGGCTGAGGCCGTTGTTTCATGGCCGGCTGCGAGGAAGGTCATGAGTTGGTTTACTAGATCTTCATCGGAGAAACCACCAGACTCCATTGCTACGCTGAGAATATCAGTGCCCTTTGCTTCGCCAGCTTCCATCTTTTCGCGCTTATCGCGGATAAGTTCGCGGGCTACCTTCTTGACGGTTTCAACTGCGTTACCGATGACGTCGTTGCGCTCCAAGGGAAGATTAACGGCGAGCCAGTGAGGAAGTAGATTGAGTAAGACTTGGATGAGCTGGGCGCCACGAGCGCCAGCGAAGATCTTGCGATAGGTTTCGTTGAGTTCGTTGTTAGGGTTACTGATGGCGTCAAAGTCTTTGCCCATTCCTGCGACGCCAATGATGTCGAGAGTTGCGCGAGAAGCCCAATGGCCAATCTCAACGACAGACGACCCGTCGGGACTACTCTTGATCGTCTCAGAGATCTTGTCTGTAAGCTCTTGTGATTTACTCCAGAAGATGGAGTACAAATCCTTGACGTGCCTGAAGTTAAAGGCAGGCATTAGCAGCTTCCGTTGGCGCTACAATCGCATACAGGTCAGCATCCATCCCATTGGACTGCATCTCATGTACACATACCTTATGCTCATCCCCCTCAGCTAGCAGAATTCCAACTCCAAGCAACCTACCCAGACCCTTTCTCAATCTCGATGGCTTGACAAACTCATAATTCCTGTGCACGAGAACTTCACCAATCGCCTTAGGATTCGTCACAAGGATACGAGGCTCATTGAACAGCCAGCGATAATGTAACACGCCATCGTTTGGCACAGTATCGATCCAGTCCCTTTGCGGTTCACCAGTTGGATCTTTGAAGATGCGTCGGTAATGTCCAAGCAGAAAATGCCCGTCCTAGCAATATTAGCCCCAGGGAACGGATTGTTGCAGACCTCTCACATACCGGCGGTGAAGGCAACCCCCTTAACGGACTCAAGAATAGCGGATAGACAATCACACTCCAAAACAACCGGGAAAACAAGGCTATCGCGAAAATCGCAGTTGTGTTTTTGATTGCGCCGTTGGAGATGGTCACAGCAGGAGCATACCGCTGACTAAACCAGGTGAACGCTGCTGACGCGAGAAGTAAGAAGCGTTTCGGTACCGCCATGATGGACTGGTAAGGGCGAGGATGGGGTGCCGAGAGATTGACAGCTTGATGATCGAGGCGAGGGATGGCGCATCAGCCTAAGAGGATGCAGTGCTATGTATGACGTATGACAGCTGTCTGCACCACAACAGTAACAGCAGCGATGTTCACAAGAAGACGTTGTTACTGCCAAGCGGGACCGCGCGCAGACTTATATGTCAGAGTAGGTCGTCAGTCTTATCCTCCAACATAACACGTCTTCTAACGTCCTGTTGCGCGTTCAGCCCGCGGGCACACGAATCGTTTCAATTGCGCTTGTTTTGGTTGGCGCACGCGGTCTGTGCGGCACTATCGGCATGAAATCTTCCCGAGTACGCCTCTCTATTCTTGGTCAAAAACGCGAGGGCGGAACTGTTGTCCCGGTCTGCATTGCTTAAGTAGCCTCTAGGCAGCCAGGATGACACCTGATGTTGAAGGAAGCAGAAGCACGCGGACGAGTTTCACGGAAGATGTGGAAGAGCGACTATAATGTTTATCGCGATTGATTTAATTCGTCGCAACGAAGGTCCGTGGCCGTGAGCCTGATTACGATCCTCCAAAAACAGCAATCGACGCTCATTTGCGCTTCGTGGTCGTATCCTCACTATCACTATTCCGTTCCACGGCCGTGGCTGTGGCCTGATCCTCGCCCTTTGATGTCTTATTCTCGACCGCCTCTACATTCGTGTCTACGTCCCCATCCTTCGTAACGTCCTCCTTGGACGCCGTTTTAGACAGATGTCCCGCGGTCTGCTTGGACCAAAGCTCTGCATATTTCCCGCCCTCATTCATCAACAATTCCTGATGCCTTCCTCTCTCGATAATCTCACCCTTCTCCACCACCAAAATCTGATCCGCATCTGCAATCGTGCTCAGGCGATGCGCGATTACGAAGGTGGTCCGGCCCTGGCTCAATTTACGGAAAGCTTGTTGGATAAGTGCTTCGATCGAAGAGTCGATTGCTGATGTAGCTTCATCCAGCATGACAATCTTAGGGTTCTTGAGTAGTACGCGAGCGATGGCTATGCGCTGAAGTTGACCCCCAGAAAGACGCACACCGCGTTCGCCCACTTTGGAGTTATAGCCGTCAGGGAAACCGACGATGTCGTCGTGAATGGCGGCCGCACGGCATGCATCCTCAATTTCGGTATCTGAAGCGTCGAGTTTGGCATAGCGAATATTTTGGCGGATGGTCTGGTTAAAGAGGACGGGGTCTTGTGGGACGAGGCCTATGGCATCGCGAAGACTGGCTTGCGTGACTGAACGTAGATCTTGGCCGTCGATCATGATGGAGCCTCCAGTGACGTCGTAAAATCGGAAGAGTAGTTTCAGCATCGTTGATTTGCCTCCTCCTGTCTCGCCTACAAACGCGATGGTCTGTCCGCCCTCGGCTTTCAGGTTAACGCCCTTGATGATGGGTTTCCGCTCGTCATAGTGAAAGTCTACATCCTTGAACTCGACCTCTCCGGCAGAGACTACAATATCTCTAGCACCATCTTGGTCAGCAACTGAAGGTTTAGTATTGAGTAGCTGAAGTAAGCGTTCGGCATCGATGAGTGAACTAGAGATGTGTCGGTAGCTGTAAGAAAGCACGTAAAGTGGCGATGTCATCGTATGCCAGTACATGATCAGTATGACCAGATTACCAACTGGCTTCCGTCCAGTCACAATCTGTGACATACCAAAGACGCAAGCACCTGCGAATCCGAAAGTTGTCAAGAGATCCTGTGCTGCATGGCCACCCATCGACCGGAAGTAGTAGGAGTATTGCGCAGAGATGGTAGCGAGAATATTCTCCGCATAGCGCTTGTGTTCGAACACCAAACGGTTGAAGTAAGCAACTGTCTGCCAGTTGTGGACCGTCTCGTTGACTGTTGAGCTTTCGGTACGCTGCTTCTCGACATAGTCTCTTCGCTTGGGTTGTGACAGAGTCGTGAAGTAGAACCCGATAGCAATATATGCTGCGCCCATGAAGAGAATAATGAAAGCCATGTATGCATCGAAAAGGTGAGTGACGTAGTACATGGCCACGACAAGATCAAGCAGAATCGGTGCAATGTCGAATAGAACCATCTCGATGAGCGAATTCAAGGATGAGGCTTGTTCGACAGCTTTCAGAACTTCGCCTGAGTCTTTCGAGGTGTGAAAGTCCATAGAGAGGCCCAGCACGTGTTCGTATGCTAACAATGTGATACGACGATATGCGCTGTTGGAGATGACCAAGTTCGCAATGCCGTCGACAATACCCAAACCAGCATAGCTGTTGATGTATGAAAACAACACCCACAAGCCGATATCTTTCCAGGGCATGATGCCACTCTGAGTTTCGTAAGAGTGCTGTAATTTGTCCGTAATAATGCCAAGCTGCCGAGGCGTAAGCAAGTTGAGGACGCGCTCTTGCAGCATATGAACGAGTCGCAGACCCAGGCAAGCCATGACCTTCCAGTCGTCTTTAGGGAACAAGTAGGGCAAGAAAACAGCAAAGCCTTTGAGGTACCCGAACCAACCACCTTCTTCCTCGAGACGCTTCGCTTGTTGGGCTTTGATATCCTTGTCTTCGTCTTTTGGCGTTGCTTCTTCGTCGTCGCTTGCGGATTCTGTAGGGATGGTACCGTACCCAGCATTACCGTTAGCCGTGGCTGATCCGTTCGCTTGCTTCCCTAGTAAAGATTGGCGCTCCTCGTCCGTGCTGATCTCAGCCTGCTTAGTGACCAAAATCACAAACGCATCTAACAGTAGAATGAGAGACGCAATAGCCCTAACGCAGTCAATCACGAATGGCGCATTCTTTTGCCGACTCTGCTCTGGGATGGAAAACGCCGTTATCAGACACGTCGTAGTTTCCAAAGCAAATTGTAGAACAAATGCGCCAAAGTACGCATGCCATCGTAGCGCCTTGCTCGACCAAAGCATATACGCCAATGGACTCCAGACCAATATTGACCCCAAGCAGCGAATTGCTGCAGGTTGTGGTGGCTCATAGTCCCAATCGCCCATTGACCGACTGAAGTAGTAAAGTACCTCTGTGATGTACGCGACCAAGATCGTGAGCATGGAGATAAGTATGCTCCGCCGTCTCTTTTGTGATACCAATCGCGCCTTCTGTAAGATGCATAGACTGAACGCGCAAGCTCCCATGTAGTAGAAACCTACAGTGGGAGCATGCATGTAGTTGAGAAGGGCCATGGCCGGGTAAAGTGGTGTCGCGGGTTGGGGCTGATCCATGGTAGCAGTCGTAAGCATGAGTTCGTATCTTCGTTGATGTTCTTGCTCTCCAAGGGTCTGTTCTGAGGAGATTCGTTATAACCGCGCACAATCGCACGAGTTGTGCAAAGTCGTGAGAAGCGACCTTATCGTCTCACACGGTTGTTGGAGGCCTGTGATTAGGTCGCACACTAATTCTTGAAACGGTAAGGAGTGGCCGCCGAGGATGCCTGATGTTTTGCGAAGTTGGCCGCCGTCGAGGAAGCTGAAATTGCGAAACCCAGCTTCTGAGTTGGTGGTATGGTCTGCAGCCAGCACCGCCACCACAACACTCTTCTCCGCTTAAGAATATCCGGCGGGCTGAACCAGGAGGCTTCGAATACGTCGATACCGTACAGGTGGCAGGGTTCCGTTCGCTTAAGTACTCTGGTACCTGGGGGTTTGAACAAAGGCCTGCGACGCGTACTTTGCGACAGCCTGGTAAGTTATATGAGACAATGGCGCACTCTTCCGCGCAATCAAATGTCACGCGCCTCTGATGGTTTTGGCGGTCTGTTGATGAGCGCGCGATGTTTGGTCGTCGCGCAAAGCGCATTGTCCAGGTTGAAGAAGCTGCGCGCCCATGTTAGCGTAGTCGGTGTGGCTAGTGCCCGCTGCTGGACTACTGCAAACACCATGCATTCCACTCACCGCTGAGTCCAGCTCGCTTGTCTTTGCGTCATACGGCTGGACTTCGGTGCGGCCGCTGCTGAAGAGGTTGCAAAAGGTTATATATAGAGCTTCCCATTTGCTCAAGACAGAGGCCGGTGAGAAATGCCGCCTACACCAAACTTCTCTAGAGCCGTAAGCAAGCGCCAGAACCCGCTCCAGGCAGAAACCCCAACAGCCATAGCGGCAGAGCGATCGTCCGCGCTCAAGGCGGCAATCGAGGTTTGGGGAAATGGTTCGCGGCTCGTAGCGAGGTTAGAGATGATGGATGATGCGGGTACTCGCAGGTGTCACATTAAAAAGATGCGGATTCCTTCTGCGACAGAATGGGTAAGCGCGGCTGCAGTTCCTCAGGTACCATGCATGCATTGGTAGATCAACGATGCACACGATACGTCGCCTTGTATGCTATTGAGAACATCAACACTTAGCGTTTGGTCTAGCCGACTAATCTCATATGCACACCGCTGCATTAATGTGCCGCCTCGCTGTTAATTAGGACGAGCCCCACGCCGTTGGTCTGTGAGATCGTGTACTCGAATATCCGTCGCCACGTCATGAGTCTAAGACACCGCGTTTGATACATAGATGGGGCTGTCGGTCTCAACACTCAGAAGCTCGAAAAATGCTTCTTCGCCCCACTGAGCATATCTGTATCATCGTCTCCTACGTGCGCTGCATCTTGGCTCCGTTTTGTCAAGCATGTCTTTCCTCTGACCCATGGAAGCATCGCAAAGACACATATTACGCCATGTGGCACCACAACCAACAGATCTAGATCCGCGGAGAGATCGGCCCGCTCGCTCCGCTCGTTCGCATGGCAAAGATGGGGCCGTCGAAGGACCACGACCAACCAACATTGACTTGACCTTAAGCCCTTTCGCAGGCGTATTGCACCCCTGACAATACATCGCAACACCAACACGCCAGCGCTTCTTCGTTCATGTATAACCTTGAGAGCACGAACAGAATTTCTGATTGAGTTGTTCACGTTTTTTGCGAATACCACGAGCCCAAAGGATGCAATATGTTCCTCAATGGCAAAGATGACAAACACACGGAGAGTAGAAAGCATATGACAGCATGAAGCCTCAACATATTCATGATTACTCGTATGCCTCGAACCAAGTTACCGCATCGAGTATACCGAATCTTCCAACTCCCTTCCCGACCGTTTGGTCAATCTACCCTGGTGGACCCTACTCGCCGTCGTGACACCAACGCATGCGGCTCAACCACACGTGAGTATGTGAAGGATATGTAACATGTCCAAACTTATGACTCCAGTACTAGTCGTGACAGATGTGACTGCACCTCTTTCTAACCGGATGCAAAGTCCACCATATGGTCACACGTATAAAGCATTTCCTCTTCACATTTAGTGAACAATGACTGCTCCGTTCGCCCTCTTGTTCGCTTCCACTTCCGGTTCTAGCCCCATCCTGCCTGTGAGTGTTTTGATAACCCTAGAGTCTACTCTCTTCTCTTCACATATCTTATCGGGCAAGTCGCATATAGCTCGTTGGTGGCGGTACCGTTACATACTTTCTTCTCTTTGCGCTTGTCTTCCACATACAGTCCTGTTTCTTCTGGTGTTCAGTATCCTTTGTCAAAGCCTAGGATTGTGGAACATCTTAGTGAATCGGGAGTGAAATTCAGTTACATATGACTGGGTCTCCGACAACTCCCTCAATCCGAGCTCATTATCGTTTGCATTGCCGGATTGATACTCTCCACCACCTTCGGAGCCTGGCATTGAGACCGTCCGCGTCATAACCCAAGTTCTACCCCGCCGTAGTCCGAGCGTAAAGCACATACGTCTATCAGATTGATAGAGTCAATACCTGACTGCTCCGATTCCTCTCCACAGCTCCTCGACAGACATAAGGGTCCAAGCGGCAAGTGACCGAGACTTTCAGCCGACTCTCAAAGCCTTTATCGCGACCAATTCTCCAAGGTAATCCACACCACTTCTTAACTTTCCCTCCAACTTCTTCAGAACACTGCGATCAACATCTGAGCTGGCTCATTCTCCGCAAGAACAAGGAGATTAAACCAAGATGACTGATCAACCAACATCGCCATCTAAGCAAGGCTCACCACGTGGCGCTATGGATCCTCCAGCGACACTGGGTGCAGGTCGAAGCGCCAAGGATTCGACCTCGATACTCATACCTTCACCCGCACCCGCACCCGCTCCCGCTCCTTCGACGCCAGGCCGAAGTGACCGCACACTCCTTCCGAGTACACCACGCGCTTCCAACAGCCCTTTTCCGACCCGTGCGCCCCGCACTCCAGGAGGTTCATCATTGACGCTTTGTACCGTTGACGAGTCAAAGTATAGTAAGGTGACTGTACACACAGCCAAGTGTACCGAATGCGACAAGCGCAACATGGATACCATGCGACGCTGTCCAGGCTGCACATTCCAAGTTTGCCAGCCATGTTACGAAAAACGCTTGAAGCAGGATAAAGGCCTTCTTCATGGCAACATGGCGACTCCAGGTGCGGCTGGAGGAGGTCTCTCCACCAGTGGTGGGAGCAGGGCCATGAGAAAGAAGCCACTGCCGAGCACAGAAGAGATAGGCGACAAGATCGAGAATGAGGAAGGTCCCAGTCATATGAAGATTGAGACTACCCCAGCTATGCCTAAGTCGTCGGCAAAGAAGCGTGCGATCAAGAAGAAGGCGCCTCTGGATGAGACTGAGGAGTCTTCCGAGGACGAATTTGAGCCAGACGACACTTCCCCAACACCCAGCAAGCGCCGCCGTACTGGTCGCCGTCGACCTGAACTCACGTTTGCCGAGAGTGCTCTTGCTACCGCTCTCCGAACACCACCAGCTACACGTGCAACTAGAAAGTCACTCCCAGCTCCTACACACCGAGCTCCATCATCCCCAGCCTCTGACCCTGGTAACGCAGGAACCTCGGTTGGTTATGGGCCAAGCGGATTCTTAAGCAGCGACTTCATGGGTGACAAGGATCTCTACAATGCTGGCATCAAGCCATACAAGGATCAGCCATTGTTAGCTCGCCGGGAGCCTGTCAATTCCAACCCGGCTAACAGGATTCCTGATATCATCAAGCGGGGTGGGAAGCCAAGGCCGAGTAACCAGACGTACCACAACATCCAGAAAAGCCTCAGAGCGAAACTACAGCAGAATCAAGTACACGAGACAGACCAAGATGAAACTGTAGCTCACACGGCTGAGCAAAGCGTAAGTCAAGACTTTTTTCTTTCTTTTTTTTCTTTTTTAATAGTCAACGATGATGGAAAAGCTGACAAGATGAAGAAGGCTGAACAGAATGCAGACCCGCAGACTGTTGCAGCCTTTGTGGAGAAGGAGGCAGCTAGGTACCAGAACGAGACCATGGACGAAGATGAGAACGAGGCCATCCTTA
>Ga0265797_10011295_pt1 | contig 11213 bp, 7 predicted proteins | sample P2T30metagenome_FD_192433 | JGI IMG/M metagenome (GOLD analysis project Ga0265797, IMG submission 192433) | Plant litter microbial communities from East Loma Ridge, Irvine, California - P2 T30 | ecosystem: Environmental > Terrestrial > Plant litter > Unclassified | place: USA: California... | reverse complement strand
CAAATGCAGATATCCTAAAAATTTCACAATATCTCATTGTCCAAAGGAGTTGTTTCCGTGCATTTATTGCTTAATTCTTCTCGGATAAAAGTTTGTAAATTGCTTCCTGGGACCGCATACCATCTGTGGCAGAATCCATGAAAATATTGTTAAGAAGAGCGTCAATAACGACTGCCTGCATAGTATCCTCCCATTGCAGGGCGATAATCTGTATAAGTTCATTCTTTAATTTTTCGCTATAAATTGGGAAACTTACCTCTATTCGTTTATAAATATTACGGTTCATCCAGTCCGCAGATCCCATATAAACTTCATAATTTTCATTGTTGCAAAATATGAATATTCTCCCGTGTTCTAAAAAACGATCTACAATGCGTCTTAACTTTATATTTTCACTTTGGCCTGGTACTCCGGGAACCAACCGGCAAATACTTCTGACGATCAGGTTTATTTTTACACCTACATTGGAGGCTTCATAAAGTTTGTCGATTAAGACCTGCTCTTCAAGATTGTTAAGTTTAATGGTAACTCCGCTGGCTAGTCCGCTTTTAGCATGGGCGATCTCACGATCCAGAAGATGCAAAAATTTGGAATGCAGATTAAACTGGGCTACAAGCAAATGCTCAAAAGAGATTTTGTTTTTTAATTCTTGCCGTTTATTTTTACTCAGGAACCGGAACAGCCTTTTTGTCTCTTTGAGCATTGGTTGATGTGCAGTAAGCAAAATATGGTCTGTATAGAACTGAGCCGTACCCTCGTTCAGATTTCCGGTTGCAAGAAGCCCTAAAAGGGGAAATTGCTCATGCTTTCTTTGAACCAATGCAAGTTTTGCGTGTACTTTTATAGAATTGATGCTATGTACTATTTTTACACCCGCTGCTTTCATTTTTTTTGACCAGCGAATATTGTTGGCCTCATCAAACCTGGCCTTCAACTCAACAAGCACAACCACTTTTTTTCCATTTTTGGCAGCGCTGATCAAGGCCAGCGCAATTTTAGAATCGTGTGCGACCCGGTACATGGTGGTGTAGATCTGCTCCACAGAAGGGTCAATAGCAGCTTCGTTAAAAAACCTTAGTATGGTATCATAGGTTTGGTAGGGCGCGTGCACCATCAGATCCTGAGATACGATTGATTCAAACAAAGTGGTATTTTGGTTAACTTTGTCAATCCTCCGGATCGGTGGCCATTCCAGATAGGAGATGGATCTGTTTTTTATTGGCAGGGAAGCCAAATCTTTTGAATTATGGAATTTACCTCCCTGTACGATGGATGCCTGTTTTAAATCAAGAGCTTCAATCAGGTTTGGTAAATGTCGTGACGGCAATCCGGGTTCAAACAGAAACCGAGTTGGAAAACCATATTTTCTTTTACGCAACTGTCTTTCGAGAATTTCTGTCATATCATCCCCGTCATCATCCAACAAGTCCAGTTCGGCATCCCGGTTTATTTTTATATTGTAGGAAGCAATGCTGGTAGCCATTGGGAACAGGCTTTTCAAATTTTGTTTAATGATGTCGTCAAGGTAAATAATATGATCCACTTCATTGACATGTACATTTACAAAGCGGTCCAGGTGATTGGTCGGGACATTTACCACAGCCAATTGCTCTCCTTCGAGGTCTGAGTCGATTACAACAACGATATACAACATATTGTTTTCCGCAAAAAAAGACGTGCCTTCTTTCAAAAAAAACGGTTGCAAAAGTCCCGCTACTTGACAGTAAAAGTATTCCATAATATTGGAGGCCAAATTCTGTGGAATCGGATCATCGTAGTAAAAGTTAATTCCTAATGTTTTTAATTGCGGAATAATCGACTCTCTTAAGGTCTCTCCAAACCTGCGCTGTTGGCTATCAACGATGTCAGTTGCCTGCTGATAAATACCTGTATTTGGGTCCTTCGCTTGGTTTTTTTGAATTGCAGGCATGCGAACCCTGTAAAATTCGTCAAGGTTAGAGGAGTAAATAGATAGAAATTTAATCCGTTCCAAAAGTGGGACCGTTTCGTTGGCTGCTTCTAACAAAACCCGTTCATTAAAAGATAGCCAGCTTATGTCACGGTTGAAGTATTGATAATTGTTCATGGCGTGATGGAAGGAGCTTAATGGTCGATAAATAACGGTTGTAACATAAAAGTGGCATGCTTGATGTAAAGTTATTTTTAGAATGCTGCAAAGGATTTGATTTTGTTTTTGATCTTACATAGATTCGGAAGGAACGGACGATTTATAAACATAGTTTATATTTTAATTTATTACGCTGGTAGTTTAAAACGTAATAAAAATTTAACAATAGTCAGTATTGAAATAAACGTAGCTACCCATTTGGGTCTGGCTGATAACAAGCTACCGAAGCCTCAAGCTATTCCGGTAGGCAAGAAAGGCGCTAGCTAGGGAGATTATTTTGAAACAGGACTTCTACACCTCAGACCAATGGTACAAGCTAAGATATAGAGCATTACGCCATTACGGTAACAAGTGTATGTGTTGCGGAGCTAGACAAACGTATGCTATAATTCAGGTCGATCACGTTTACCCGATTTCTAAATACCCACACATGAAATTGAAATTAACCAATCTTCAAATTGCTTGTAGACCCTGCAATATGGGAAAGAGCAACATCCATAATGACAACTGGCGACCGAAGTACTAGAAGACAAAACTACGCGTAGTTTTAAACATCAAAGCGTGAGCCTGTTGGAACTATGAGAACAAAGCCAGCTTCAAAAATGCAAGAATATCTAATGCCATTGTTGCTAACCTAATCCGAAATTTAGAGTGCTTTTTATTTTCCATTGTTTCTCAGTTTAGAATACCAATATAGGATTTAAAATCCAATGCCAAAACCCAAAAGTGATGAACGGTAGGTAATTACCGTGAATATCTACAGCCTCAAACCTAATGAATACGAACCGTTTGATTGCTTACTTCCCGTAGATAGAACGTATCGGTCCGACGAACCCATATTGTTTAGCTGGGCTTTTCCACTAAATGCATTACTTTCAAGAGAAAGTACTCAAAATACAATCCTTTGCTATCATTCTTTGAGGTTATATAGAAGGTTGTGTCAATTGGAGTGAAATTTTCAAACATGTAGCTGATTTTTCCGAGGGTACCTTTTCTGCCAGTAACCAGTCCAGGAGCTTCCACTAAGTAAGATTCATGATATCCAACAATTCCACTGAAACCAACTACCGGGTATCCCTGCCCGGTTCTGGCATCATCCTTTAAAGTTTTACAGTAAACCAAATCAACCAACTTACCAACCTCCCAATTCTTCTCCGCTTCTTCCACAAACCACTGCCTAAAAAGCGTCTCCGCCATAGTTTCCAAAGTTTTATTCTGGCGTTGAAGAAGATCTATTTTGCCATCAAGGCTAATTAAAACAAAAGCAATTTCCTTTTGTTCTTGTATTGAAGGAAGCGAAATCTCCATTTCTCTCAGGACCGCAGATTTTATCCTCTCAACTGTACTACCTGACGCTCTGGATTGTATGCAGAGATTATCAATGACCACAAAGCGATCGCAAAACTGAAGGATGCTTACCTTCCGATCCCGGCAGTCCGAAAAATTGATGAAGGCATGGTGGCAAGAAATTATGCACATATCCGGCAGGAAGCGCTTGAAATTGCCGAAAGCGAAATTGAACGTATCTTTCAGGACCCGACGCTACGGCATCTGATCATTCAAAAAAATAATTCATAGTATTACAGTAAATTGTAAAAATGAATCATGGGCCATTGATGAGGCTTTCTTACGTTATTATAAAATAAATGTTCCTTTATAGTTAACGCTTCTTTGTTCGAGCCGCAGGGATTATCAGAGCTTTCCACAGAATCAACAAACCTGACAGGTAGTTTCGCGACACAGTACTTATAAATGTTGGGCCAAACAGGAAGAACACCTTCAACACGACGGTAGTCTCGGTTTTGGTGCTGCCATATGATGAAGGCAGCGTAGATACGTCAAGAAGATGCCAAGCAGTGGCCCATATATTTAGGTATCCAGTGACAGACCCTACTGCGGGTAAAGTAGCCACTCTGCTAAATAGAACAGCCCAACTTGTTGGCTTTAAAACATCTGTTTTATGTTCTTAAAACGTTTTTAATTCTCATTAAAACACCTGAGTTTTGTACGCAACATTCGCACTTTATAATTTTCTGCTTTGAATTTTTTCAAATCCATACCAAGGTTTAGGAATGCCTGGCAATATTTAATGGGAATGGGTGATGAGCTTCCCTTACAAACCCGTATATATCACTTCATGTGTATAGCCACCATTGCTGTAATGCTCTATGTGATGTTTTTTAGTATTGCGGTAGGTATGGAAGTGTATGCCTTTATTTCAGGACTCTTGATCCCGCTGCAGATTTTTGTTTTCTACCTCTCCCGTTTTAGAAGAAGGACATTGTTATCCATAAACATCTATATCCTAATCATCCATGGATTCTTTGTGGTTAGTTATCGTTTAAGCGCTGGAATTTCAGGTTCTACCTTACTTTCATTCAGCGTCGTATTTTTTCTTTGCGTGGCAATTCTACCCAAAAAGGAATACTTGGTATTAACCTTGGTAAACTTAGGTACGGTTGCAATACTGTTGGTAGCCGAATACAATGCCCCATCCTTTATCTTAGCTGGTTACACTGAGAGAAAAGAACAGTTTATTGATATTGCTTCGACTTATGCAGTTTCCATTGTAATGATCCTTATCGGTTTGGGGTATATTATCAAGCATTACACCATTGAAAAAGATAATGCAGAAGAAAGGGCCATTATACTCGATGATTTGCATGAGGAAAAAGCCCGGTTGCTATCTGTGATTTCCCACGATTATTATACGCCGCTCACAGCGCTGCAGCACTATCTTTCGATCCTTGAAAGGCATGAGTTAAGCCCTGATGAGCGTCAGTTATACACAGCGCAAATGCGCCAGTCGGTTGCCGATACCCAAAGCTTGCTTGAAAACCTTCTGGATATGACCAAGAAAGGCAATGGAATTCAAATCAGTTATGCTGCAACAGCTTTTCGTGTTTTGGATGCAGTTAGCGGAACACTAAAAGTTTACGGCGACATTGCCCGCTTAAATGGTCAGCAGATTAATATTTCAATTCCTGAAAATATTGAAATCTACACCGACAAACAATTATTTACAGTGATCATTAGAAACATAATCAACAACGCGGTTAAGTTTTCAGGTGATGGCGCTATGATTCAGTTCTCCTGTGCACAACAACAGGACATGCATGTGTTTGCGGTAACAGATAACGGCCCGGGCATTAATGAAGACGTTCGGAGCGAGATCCTTGAAAGTTGGCAGGACCTTGGCAGAAACGTTTCCCGTTCGGGGGCAATCGGACTGGTCCTTTCAAAAAAATATGCAGACGTATTAAATGCAGACCTTTCATTTGAAACAGGTCCTGATATGGGCACAACCTTTACTTTAAAAATACCCGCTAAAAATAAGTGATACAGTCGATACATAACATTAGGGACGCAAGCATTCGTTCGAAATTCCAATCGAATGGATAAATTCGTCAAAATAAAATTAACGTTTCCTGGACTTCATAAACAAACTTGTCCAGATGTTGCTTTCGTAACTTCTTTGGTAGAATTGACTATTTAGATGATTTGGTTAAACTAAAAGTACCGCGGGTTTCACTTAGCAATTTTGATCGTTTCTGTTGCTCAAAGGGCAATATCAGCCGCTAATCTGACCGAATCAAAGTCTTTAAGAATTTTTGCAATTTGTGTTTCTGCGGACTCCGCGCGGTGAATGTTTGCGGTCCGCCGCCGCGGTGCTTTCCTAACAGATTAAATTAGAAATGTTGTCTAATTTTTCACTGTCCTATCTTTGAGGAAGCCTACAATTGCAAAGTCTTCCCTACGTGTAGATCAATATTTTTCATCTGCTGGAAGAGATGGTGAGTCACATTTCATAGTGACGTGGAATTCTTTTTATGCAACTTTCATATTAAAAGATTTTTAATACTATCCAGGTAATAAAACGAAGAAAATTTCATTTATGATCGATTTTTGACTGTTTGCTTTTCTGGCAGCAAACGATTCATAAAATTTTCCAAAAGCGGTACAAATGGCAAAAACATTACGACACCGCTTATATTGAAGATCATATGTGCATTTGCAATTTTCTGTTCGATACCGACACCTGCCGAAACCCAAACAACAAAACGGTTAAACAATGGAAATATAGCTAGCCCGGCAATGACGCAGACAAGATTGAAAGTCAAATGAAACAATCCGGTCTTGACAGCCTTTCTATCTGACCGGATGGTGGCAATCAGCGTGTCGAAGCAAGTTCCAAGTTCAGCTCCCAGCATCACTGCGATCGCCCCAGGCAGATTAATTAATTGTTTTTTTGCCAGAGTTATCACCATACCCATGGTAGCCGATGATGACTGAATGACAAGTGTGACCAATGCCCCAATGAACGTTCCACGAAGCGGACTATCGAGCTTTTCCATCCAGGAGAGAAATTTCTCATGATTCTTCAAAGGCTCAACGGCTCTTTCCATTGTGTAAAGACCAAAAAACAAGATTCCGAAAAACAAAACGACTTTTGCCGATTTGGAGACCTTTTCACTTTTGGCAAAAAAGCTAAAAACGAGCCCCAGAAATATTGGAATTGGTGAGTACTGCCCAATATCAAGAGCAATCAATTGACTGGAAAAGGTAGTGCCTATATTCGCACCCATGACAATACCCAGTGACTGGCGAAAAGTCAATACACCTGCATTTATCAGTACAATGGTCATAATAATCACAGCAGAAGAAGAGTCCAGAAGTACTGTCGCCACTGTACCGGTCAAAACAGATGTTATCATGTTTTTGGTAAACATGTCCAGCCATTTGTTGGTCTTTTGGCCAATCAATTGCTGTAAAGTATCCGAGAGGTTGTTTACTGCAAAAAGAAAAAGACCTAAGCCTCCCAGTACCATTAGAAAGATGTCCATAATTTATCTTTCTTGCAAATTAGAACATTCAAGATTAAGCCTATATTATTTCTTACATCTTCAAATTTGCCTGTCTGTTAACAACTTGGCCAATTATAATTAAAAGATTGGCTTAAAGTTTAGATATGTAACTTTAATAAATAAAAAGTGTCATTGTGGGTTTAATTATTGTATTCTCGGCCTTACTTTGGGTAGTTAGTACGGATGCTCGTATTACAAAATCATCTACTGCCGGTTCGGTTGTGGCCTGTCAGCGGGTACGTTATACAAACAGGAAAATTTACCTATATGACGGTAGGAGGACACTGGCGTCAGGGCAACAGCAGGTTATCACTGGGAGGATTAGCCTCTATTCTTATGGCTCGATGAAAGTTGGTAGGGGAGCCTGCCTAAAGTGATACATTTCGACTGACTACCTGGTTTCTTTTAGCTGTACAGGTAACACTTTTTTAGACTTCATTGACTATTATTTTCCAAATCAGAAAATTCCGGCTTCAATATTGATTTTTCCTTTTGCAGAGTCTGTATCGGGGATAAATATAACCTCCAATTTTTCGGTTGCGTATTTTACGGGCAGGTTTCGGGTAAACTTTGCGCTAAATGTACCTGCGGGGATCTTGATTGTCTCGGAAAGTACGTGGTTGGGTGTTTTGGAATTTTTTTTGTTGTAGTGCTGGACTAACTTCAGACTGTAATCTGCACTGCATTCACCTACAACTTTGACGATGAGCTGCTTTTCCTTTTTGCCGGCCGTGGGTAATAGGATTGTATCTGCCTGCCCGGGATTATCAACGACATTTTTTATGTAACCTGTACTGGAAAAATAGTAAACCAGACCAGGAATAATCAGCGTTACAGAAATCAATGCCACGAACCACTCTTTTTTGTCTATCATCTGCATATGTGATTAAGCCACCATATTTCTGTACGGATGAACCTTAGTTTGATTCAGGTAATAATTGAAGGCGTTCAAATTCCGTGATCGCCTTTTTCAACTGTTTATCACATATTCCGCTGTATTGTATCTGAAGACTCTTGATTTGCTGGGAATCCAGCTTTCTTAATTTCCAGTATTTGGGATGAGATAGTCCGATCGCGGAGTGGACATCTTCTTCCTTTGGGTCTTTAATTAAAACTTCAATCTCTGGTTTTACTTTATCAATAAGGGACTTCGCTGTCGCAATCACTTTTACTGATCGTCCGCTCAGAAGTGTAAATGTTTTTTCGAATACCATTTTTAGTATTATTATAATTGATCCTACAAATTTAATGAATGTAGCTTAGAAGGAGGACGGCGTAACGATAAGTTAATGTAATCATTGGCCTTAAATCGAAATGTTTTGTAATGCCGGTGTTTTTGCAACAAAGCTGTTTCTGATTTGTTCACATGATGTTAAAAGATGATTGACATTCAGGCAATGTTGCGCTTGTAGCTTTATGGATTAATTATTCACCTATCCATAAGAAATGAAAAGTAACACTACGATCAACCGCAGAAAATTTTTGGAAAGATCCGCGCTTGCTGCCGGAGGCCTGATTCTATCAAGTGTTTTAGTAGGAAGCTGCACAGATCATATTCCTGAGCCAGGAGATCCCAATCAAAGCGGCAGTTTCGATTTTGGTGTGGCCAGTTTTGATCCTACTGATAGTAAGATCATTTTGTGGACCAGAGTTTCGCCAGCTAATTCGGCTACTCAAAAAGTAACGTTGACCTATCATCTTGCGACAGATCAGGCTTTCAAAGACATTGTAAAAACGGAACTGCTGGATGCCTTTGCTGCTGATGATTTTACTGTTAGCATGGATCTGAGCGGACTGAAATCCAATACTAAATATTATTACAGGTTTTTGATCACTAATACGTCCGTAACGTCCCCGGTAGGTGAGACGAAAACACTTGGTAAGAATGGCGAACTTTCGGAAGTTAAACTGGCTGTTTGCTCGTGTTCAAATTATCCTGCCGGTTTATTCAATGTGTATGGCGCTATTGCCGAATCTGATGCAGACGTTGTACTTCACCTGGGCGATTACATCTATGAGTATGGCGCCAGTCAATATGGTACCAACCCGGATACCGTTGCTCTAAACCGTGTACATTTACCTGCCAACGAAATCATTTCGCTCGAGGACTACCGCACACGGTTTAAACAATACCGCAGTGATTCCCAATTGCAGCTGGCACATCAGAAAAAGCCATTCATCTGTGTTTGGGATGATCATGAAGTGACTAACGACGCCTACAAGGATGGCGCCCAAAACCACAACCCGGGTGAGGGAAGTTTTCAGGAGCGCAAGCAACATGCTATCAAGGCTTATCACGAATACATCGGGATCAGAACAGAAAACGATTCGAAGATTTACCGTAGCTTTTCATTTGGAAACCTTCTGGATCTGCATATGCTTGATACGCGTATAATTGGACGCGACAAACAGCTTTCTTATGCCAATTATTTTACTCAGGGTGGTTTGGACGCTGCTGCGTTTCAAAAGGATTGGCTTGATCCGAAAAGATCCATTCTCGGCTCAGAACAGCTATCGTGGTTAACGACTTCCATTGGAAGCGGAAGAGGTACCTGGCAGGTTTTAGGTCAGCAGGTGCTGATGGGAAAAATGTACGTTCCCGCAGAATTGCTGCTTGCCATCGTTCAGATTACCGGCGAAGTGGATGCAACCGGCGCTGCAAGCCCTGCAACGTTTTTACAGTTTCAAAAGGTACTTTTGGAACTCACCCAGATCAAGGGCAGACTACTGGCAGGTGATCCTTCTCTGACACAACAACAGCTGGCCAGAGTGCAAACTGTTTTGCCTTATAATCTGGATGCATGGGACGGATACCCGGTTGAACGAGAAGTTTTATACGGCTCAGCAAAAGGTAAAAAACTCATTGCACTTTCAGGTGATTCCCACAATGGATGGTTTTCTAACTTGATGGCCAACGACCGGTCCGTGATCGGAAGGGAGATAGCCGCATCTTCTGTTACATCTCCTGGTTTTGAAGAATATCTGGGTGCAGATCCGGTTTCACTGGGTGGATTTGAACAGGCACTGGCGCTGTTGGTAGACGATTTGAATTACCTGGATGCCTCGCGGAGAGGTTTTGTAATGGCTAAGTTTACATCCAGCCAAATCGTTGCTGAATGGAGATACGTTTCGACCATCAAAACTAAAAACCTATCAACAACAGTTGGCCATACAGAAACGATCAAGTTATAGGAACTGATTGCTTATTACAAAGTCAGGGCCAATTTCTGCAATTACTCTTACTTTGTATGTTAACTCGCTCAGGATTTGACTTTTCCATACTTGGCCTGAATGAAAGCTGGTTGTTAACATAGGTTTTATGTTAAAAAACCTATGTTAACAACCAGCCCATAGAAGATCGGGTCCGTTTTTCGAGTGGAGAGAATTAAGACCTAGTTAGACAAATAACTGTTTGGCTTCAGGAGTGGTATACAGTTATGAGAAAAGCATTAGATGACCCATCGGCAATCTTATTTCTAAGTATTTGGAACGGTCGTCATAAGTCACGAAGATCTTTTGTATCAGATTAGAGACTTCTATCTCCAATTTTCTGCATTTGTAATTGAGCGTTTTACTGCTGAGAATGAATAGTAAAAATAGGCAGAAATTAAATTAAAACTATATACTGCGTTCTTCAACATGCTGAGCAGTAAATGATTTGTTTTTAACTATTGGAATTTCACAGTGCACTTGTTACCTTAATGTGGGCACTTACATAGGGATAATGAAAAGGGACGGGAAGTTTTCCTGTCCCTTTTCATTATCGTTTTGACAATTGTTAAAAAGCCAAGCTGTCAGATCGAGTTTTGGCTATCTCAAGCCAGGAAAATTGATACTGTTGGATGTTACATAGGAGTGTGCATAGCCAGCTGATGTCCATGACATAGCTTCGTAAATTAATTTTAAGCTTTAGAGGTCAATTTTTTTGTTGTATAACAACCAGGTAAATCCGTCTCTTGGAATTAGGGTTATGAGGTAACGATATTATTTACGACCAATCCCTGTATTAGATTTATTAAGGTTTGAAAATGTCTATGCAGTGCAGCAGTTATCAAAAAGATGTATATTTTATCTTGAAATATACATATTGCAATGAACCGTGCCATTAGGACAAATCAAAATAAAACGACTCTTTTATTTAATTTACTCTTGGCTTTTTGCAATCAGGTTAAAATGTCTGATAAGCAGACAGAGAAACCGATTAAATGTATGCGTCCGAT
>Ga0265797_10011294_pt1 | contig 11214 bp, 8 predicted proteins | sample P2T30metagenome_FD_192433 | JGI IMG/M metagenome (GOLD analysis project Ga0265797, IMG submission 192433) | Plant litter microbial communities from East Loma Ridge, Irvine, California - P2 T30 | ecosystem: Environmental > Terrestrial > Plant litter > Unclassified | place: USA: California... | reverse complement strand
CCAGATCAGGAACCAGATATTGGAAGCGTGCAAGATAGGCGCTCGGCCATAAACTTCTGAGAGGGGGCCGATGATGAGAGGACCGAAAGCCGTGGCGAAAAGATAGATCGAAAGTGCCATTACGGATTCCGCACTGTTCATGTCGAGTTCCTGTGCGATGGTGTTAATAGCGGGTGCCATGATTGTCGAGACCATGATTCGGTTAAAGCCTGTGGCGGACAGGACGTCGGTCACTGTCCATTTCTTCGTTGTTGGCCAGTTCTTGGGACTTGAGTAGAAAGTCAGAGTCAGGTCTTCGATGGGAGAAGTAATGGTCGTCTAGACTTACTTGTCGACATCGAAGGGCTCGTCAAAGCAGATCAAGTATGGATCGTTTCGTGCCTCGTTCGACTTGCGATGAGCCAGCTCAATGTCAACGAGGGCTTCGGGATCAGTCGCGTTTGCAATCGTTTCACTGCGGGACTGCAGTGTGGATGGATCTGGTGGGAGCATGTTCTGGATTGATTAGTTGCTTAAACTGTCGACAGGCTGATATCAACTAATTTGGCCTTTAGACAGGTGCAGACAGATGATACTCAGCGAAACAGCTACATCGACGGGATGCTGGGTTTATAAGTAGAATCAGATAAGCCAGCAGGCGATCAGATAAGCGTCGTACGAGTCTTTCCGCTAACGAATCCTTGCCGATGTCGTCAATTCCGTATTCCGGAAGTCCGTCTCCTACAGAAGGGAACTCCGAATGCCACAGCTACGGCCATTTACATGACAGCTGTTGGCATGTACCTCGTACTGGACACGAGACGGAGCAGTGATAGTGAGGCCAACTGATGAAAGGCAGGCGCTGCGTGATTGTTTGTCTTTGGTCGAAAAGTGTCTGGCGTTCTGTGGTTGTTGACACACAAGTCCGCATTTTTCTTGCATCCAAGTTTCTTTCTCGCTCTGTCCCACCCATCGCTCTTCCGTAGAGGTTGAATTTCCTATCCATTGTTCATTGCGTGATACCACACGGACTGAGAAAGCGTGTCAATCAAAACTGTGCGGATGTGGACGTGTTTGGAAGTATCGAAGAGCGAATCGGTCTCCTACTCAGGGTACGGGTTGGGGTTGAAAAGAAGATTGGAGATTTAGTGCCAAGCCGGATCGGCAGCCTTATGGCAAGGCTGACGACAGGGCTGAGGCAAGCGCGACGGGTATGTGGAAGCTATCACGTTTTTGTGCAAGGTCGAACGCGTCTCATCCACTTGCGCATCTCGAGCAGGCCTGAGCACACAGCGACTCAAGCAACGCAAGAGAAGACACGTCATGCCAAGTGCCGGATGCCCGTCGAACTCGCGGGGAGTAGGAGATAGTAGGTAGGGTGTTGAGGAGAGATCCATTGTTCCAACACACAGCATAAACCAGACTGGCAACCCTTTCTTTCTATCATTCCGGCCCACCAGTACCCGTCAATGCTGGATACGAGCCTAGAGATCCTCTCTCCGCGGTCGAGTACCGACGAGCCTCGCTTTGGAGAGGAAGATGTAGAGATCGATTGGGTGCTCGCCTACGACTTCGAAGACATTGGTACGGAACTTGGGGACTTGGGTTTGTGGCAGATGAGATGCCTGCCGTGTTTGGGATATCGTGCTGACCTTCATTAATGCTGAGTAGAGACCGGAGGTGCCGTCGAAGAATTCCGCAACCTGTGCAAACAGCTCGAAGCTCGTGGGCTCCAAACCCAAGTGCGGCATGGCTATGGCCAGTGTTTGCTTGTGTTGCTACGTGCCCCTCGGAACTTGCTAGGGAATGAAGTTTACCGCTCAAGGTATGGCTCAGGCGCACTGTGTGCCATCTTTTCCAACTGCATCTGACGTCTCTCCAGAGTTAAGGACTGGCTTTTCGGCATCATCCATACCAAGCCGGTAGGCGACAGCAAAACAGTTGTCAAATCTGATACGCCTGCAGAAGCACTTCGATCTGCATATCACCTGGTGACCTGGACCCACGAGCAAGGTGGTGCGGGTATCACCCCAGGACATGGAGACTGGAAACGAGTCACAGCTTCATTCCCACCGCAGGATGCGCTCGCCAACCGCCAACTGTTGAAGTACTTTGCTGGAAAGACTGTCCTCAAAGACGCAGACCTGGACAAGATCCGCGCGCTCTTCGGGGAGAAAGTGAGTCTGCAGAATGTACAACGTACAAAGCCTTTCTAGCTAACGCATCGCAGGTTGCTTTCTACTATGCCTTCATTCAGTGTTACTCACTCTTCTTGATCGTACCTACAGCGTGTGGTGTACTGACATGGCTCTTCTCTGGCCCATACTCCCCCACTTTCGCCATCTTCACTTGCCTATGGGGCGTCCTATTCGTCGAATACTGGAAACGCGAAGAGATCGACCTCAGTATCCGCTGGGACGTCAGAGGCGTTGGAGAACTCAAGGTGAATCGACCGCAGTACGTCTGGGAGAGAGAAGAGACCGATCCCGTGACCGGTGAGGTGAAGCGCATCTTTCCGACACACAAGCGTGTTCTCCGACAGCTGTGGTTCTTGCCATTTGCAGCACTGGCTGGCCTCGCGCTGGGAACGGTGCTGCTCGTCACCTTTTCCCTCGAAGCCTTGATGTCGGATGTGTATGGGAAGATGCTCGAAGAACGCTGGGTATGTTACGAAGTCAATAGTTGGTGAAGACTCCGCTGACACTTGCAACGAACAGTACCTGCAGTACCTGCCTACTATATTGCTCTCAGTGGCGCTACCTTATGTGACTTCGATCCTGACAGATCTCGCGACAAAGTTGACCGACTACGAGAACTACCGCACGAAAGACCAGTACGACTTGGCCGGAGTACAAAAATCGTTCGTGCTGAACTTCATCACGAACTATTTCCCCATCGTGCTCACCGCATACGTCTACATCCCTTACGGGGCCCGATTGATTCCCCTCATAACACCATCATCATGGGACACCAAGAACGTTGTCAATTCGTTCGATGTTGACCCAGGCCGACTGCAAGAAGAAGTCATTTCCCTCTCCATGGCCGCACAAGTGATGAATTTCGGCGAAGAGTTCCTCTACCCCTACCTCAAGCGTCAAGCAATGACTTTCTGGCGAAACCGCCACCGACAAAAGCGAGCGGCAACCTTCCACCAGAGAGACGACATCTCCTCGCCCGAAGAAAGCAAGCTCTTCCGCGACAACCCAGAAGAAGCCCATCTAATGGCCCGCCTCCGCCACGAAGCCGAAGCAGAAGAGTACGACGTCCACGAAGACATCATGGAAATGGTCGTCCAATTCGGCTACCTCACCCTCTTCGCCCCCGCCTGGCCGCTAATGCCCCTCGGCTTCCTGCTAAACAACTGGGTCGAGCTGCGCGGCGACTTCTTCAAACTCAGCAGCGAAAGCCAACGCCCTCCGCCCATCCGCGCAGACTCGATCGGCGACGCCGTCACTGCGCTCGAATTCCTCACATGGCTGGGAACCCTCTCCACAGCAGCGCTCGTCCACGTCTACCGCGGTCCGGTCTCGATCACAGACACCCGCCCCTCGCGCCTCTTGCTCACCATCTTCATCGCCGAACAAGCCTACCTAGCCGTGCGCATCAGCGCGCGCTTCTTCTTCGCGCGCTTCGGGTCCGCCGCCGTGCGCGACGCCGAAGCCAAGCGCTTCATGATGCGCAAAACCTACCTCGAGACCTTCTCCGAAGAAAAAGCCGGAACCTCACGCCGCGTGCGCTCGCGCACTTATGCGGGCGAGCGCAGGGGATCGTCGCACCTGTTGGCGCCCAGCGCCTCGAACCCTGGCACGCCGGTTGACGGGGATGGGCCGCTTGCGAAGAGCCCGGGCAAGGAGCTGGAGAAGCAGCTGCCGACGATCTCGATCAATGGCCAGCAGCCGGCGGCGGCGGGGCTGCCGCCGCAGGAGTTCGATCGGGAGTATAGTACTGAGGAGGCGGAGCGGTTTTGGACGGAGTCGCCTGAGGTTTATGAGACTGCTGAGGCGGGCGTGAGGCTTATCATGGCGTTGAAGTCGTTTTATGAGAAGGACGGTGGGGCTGGGAAGGGGGATGATCGGAGTAAGGCGGATTAGAACGGTGTGTGTAGGTGGTTGGTTGTAGCATATTTGTGAAGGTCGATTTGTCTTCTGATGGTTGGGCGTTCAGTGTAATGGTATTTGTTTGGAGTTCGTCAGAGTAGCGTAAATGTCGTCTATCGGGTGGTAGATTTGAGCATATTGATTGCCTTGACGACGAGCATACTGACAACCAGGATTCCGAAACTTCTGTGATACATTCAACAACTACATCCGAACACTGCGAATACAAAACAAATAAACAAACAACACATGGCCAGCCATTGTGAGCAAGACTCTGTACATCTCCATCCTCTTCGACACAGTCTCATCCGATCAACGCAACTTCCTTCCCTTCATGCCCCGAGCAACACTAATACAACCCTTCGCACTGTCCTCCTCGAAGACTCCACCGTAAGCGAGGCCCTCGTTCAAACCTGCCGACTGGAAGCCTTGCTTGGTGATATCAATCCCAGGCGGGCCCGTGGGTTTCTTCAACACGCCCAGATGGTATTGTCCCAGATTGGAGAGGTCGTTGGCGAGGAAGTCTGTTTTGCGGCCCAGAGGAGCGGATCCCTGAGAGTAGAAGACTTGCACGTTGTTGGAGTTGAAATCCAGCACCAAGCCGAAGTTGTGCCATACGTCTGGTGTGAAGGAAGTCTTCCAGAGCGTTTGTTGTGGGCTTGCGGCGCTGGTGCCAAGTAGGAAGAGCGACTTTGCGTCTTTTTCGGACGTGGAGTTGCTGCCGTAGGGGGTTCCGGTGCCGATGGTGAATTGGTTGGCGGCGTAGTCTTGGTCTTCGATCCAGACTAGTTGGTACTCGTGGCTGTAGTTCAGTGGTCGGGAATGGTCGGTCTTCAGGCTGAAGTGGAGGGTCTTGATCCCTGTGACGCTGTCTGTCGCGTTGGCCGGTTTGGGGAGAAGTTCCGCACGGCGGAAGCCAGTCTGTCGATTGTCGGGGGAGGGTGTAAAGATGGAGCGGTCGTTGATGGTCACCTCCACGGCTTTGGAGCTGCTGTTGTCAAACAGGGAGCTTCCTCCTTTCGGGAAACGGAGAGCATCGGTCCATGTAAGGTTCGCACCAAGAACAAAGGATGAGTCGTACGGAAGACCATCATTGTCGAATGTAGCTCCAGTTGCCGATCTGGGCACCCTGCCGTCAAATACCAGAGGGCATGATATGTCTCGTTGGCGAGCTGAATGGCGAGCTGAATTGCCAGCTGCGTTTGCCGCGACGATGATGCTTGCGAAGATAGAAGAACGCATGCTTGTTATTTGATGAACGACTTGAAGGATTGGGAAGCAGAAGAGGCATTGAAAGGTGCCGTGAAATGACTTATAAGGCACTCATGTGCCGCAAAGTAGATGATGAAACGGAAACACCCTTCTGGACCGGAGCGACCTGTTCCATGTGGTGCCGTATACCTACTTGCCGAACATTGCCCAAGATCAGGTCTTACGATTGATGACATGCCCTTGTTGTCGAGGAGAGGCGGCATGCCGGGCCCTTCAGCCTGTCCTCCATGTAGCCGTCTCTCAGGGGGAAAATAAACTGGGACAGATTTGGTGGTCGATTGTCGTAGTGTGTCCCGGTTGATTCGTCCTCTGAGAGAGAAGCAAGCAATATCGCAAACATCCTCCTCACATGGCTGTGTATGTGCATACTTTTATTCAGCGTTTCATGAAGGCTCATAACCGACCAGCAGACTTTGTGTCATCTTGCACAGCCCAGCGCCGTGACATTCTTGGTGAGCGGATTAATCTATCTTACTTTCTCGCTGCTTCAGGACAGAAGTCAAGCACCTGGGAAGGGCTGCCTTGATGCCCCAGGCATAAATCATCCCGCCATCCCGCTGCCGTCTCCGCAATCACATGCCAGACGCCTTCCCTAATCGGTGTCATTGCGACAGCTCACAGCTGTTGGACGCGCCATCACTTCGAGACGAGCAGACTACCTTACACCTTACGCCGACTACACTTCACGAGAATTTCCGATCTGCCACGACATACGGAATGTGCGCTCATCGCATCGCTCACATGCGCACCACGTCCGCCGCCACTGCCCCCTGAGTGCCATCAACATCGCGTTCTACAGATACCAACACGTCCACACCACCACACAGCTCCATACCACCATGGGTTCTCCAACAATCGCCGAGGAGTACCGCTCCCTCAGCCGTCAGCCGCCGACCGATCCTGATATTCAGGCCACACTCTCTGACTTTCTTACCTACACCGAGCACTTTCCCTCACATGTAACACGCGCCCTGGCACTGATCGAGCAACAAACCGTCAAAGCTGAGCGCAAGATCGCCAGTATACACCGTGACACGACATCTTACGCCCTACTTCCCACACTTCCGGAAGACTCAAAGCCCAATCCCATCGATTTGAGGAGGAACATCAGTTATGCATTGGAGGAAGCTGAGAGAGCATGTCGCATGCGCGTTGAAGAGGCCACAAGACTAGAACAAATGGCCAAGAGGGAGGCGAACCGGCTTGATATTGTGGTTGAGAAGCTCAAAGCGCAACCCCTGCCACCCTCGAGAGACCCCACGCCGGCGTCTGACGAACAGCCAGCTCTCACGTCACCCAATCTCAAGCGCAGGCTGAGCGTCCGTGGCGATGAGATCAAGGTGGCCGATAAGACAAACAAAAGGCTTCTGACAGACAGAGCAGCAAGCAAACTAAGAGGGAGAAAGGTCATGGTTCCGGGGGAAGTGCTACCTCCGCCCGACCCCAACGCACCCATCGAAACGATGAGCGACTGGACATCACCGCGTGTATCGCCGCCTGTGGAAGAAGCCCCTGTCCGCACTATCAAGCCTCCAACAACACCCCGCCCTCGCTCACGGACCCCCAAGCCACCAAAACAGGAGAAGGACAAGGACAAGGAAAAGGGAAGCAAGAGTCCTCTAACACCAAAGAGAGCACCGCGGCCACCCGGTCAACCTGGCACCAACGCTCACTCGGCACTGGCAGGAATCAGTACCTCCAACGCTCTCCTTGCACTCAAACCACCACCAGATGATGCGGTGAAAGGCAGCATATGGATGCCTTGGATGCGGTTGACTGAGTGGGAAATGGCCAAGCTACGCAAACGCATGAAGAAGAATGCGATATGGGTGCCCTCGCTTACCATGGTACGGCGTGAACTAAAGGTGCTGGGTCGTGGAGTTGGCGGCCGTGATGCAGCGAAAGCCGCGGCTCAAGCTGGCGGGCCACCATTCATCGACGAAACCGCCGAATCAGATCCAACCAAGGTCGAAGTTTCGGGCGATGAGCAGGCTACTATCACGGCTATGCTGGGCAACCAAATTTATGAAGATCAGGACGAAGATGCTGATGCGGAGCTCATCAATCGCGGTATGCGACTGAACGAGGCAAAGAAGCTCAAACGCGTGCGCATGCTCGAGGAGCAGAAAGAGGCAGCCGCCCAACTCGCCCGCGAGCAAGGTACTGAAGTGCCAGCTGACGACGCCAAGGCGCTCGTCGAGGGCAAGAAGCGTAAACGTGAGATCACACCGGCTAATGCGTCCCTCGACACATCTACCGAAACCCCAGATCCGCTCTCTAAACCAGGGCCTGCGCAAAAGAAGCTCAAGATTGCACTACCGCCGGCACCTGGAGTTAACACGGGCTCCAAAGTCCCTCTTGCACCTGCAGGACCAAGTGCCTCTCCTAAGCCATCAGCCACTCGCCGTGCAGCCACTCCGACCTTCCCCAAACGCCCAACGCTGATCCTCAAAGCTAGCAAGGCTGTCAGCGAAGAGCCACCAAACCGCCGCACAAGCTTGCGTCGAGGCAGCATGGGCGACGACGAAACCCCAGGCTCTCCACGTGGCTCGGCTGCACCCAAGATAGCAACGCGTCGTAGCAAACGCCCGGCTCCGGGCGTAATCACAAATGGCGACAACGAGAGCGCAAAAGTCGGCATCTCCCAGCGCAAGTCGGCACCCAAAAAGAAAGCAGCATCTTCATCGAAGCCACACACGCCTACTACGACCACCGCGGGGACAAACACGTTGCTGCCGGAGGAAGAACAAGAGCTAGAACCAGATCCTTCCGAGCCGCGCTACTGCACGTGCGACGACATCAGCTGGGGCACGATGATCGCATGCGACAACGAGGCGACGTGCGAGAAGGAGTGGTTCCACCTTTCTTGCGTGGGTCTGGATGATCTGCCGCCGAGAAGGACCAAGTGGTACTGTCCCGATTGCAGGAAGAAACTCAAGTTGGGCGTTGCTACTAATGGCCTGGTTGGGAGGATCGTGGGTGGTGCTGTGAGATGATGGAGAATGTCAAAAATCTGGTCCCTCGGTGGACAATGATTGAAGCTCCCGGTAGTCATGTAGGATTGGTGGACTGACTTTTCCTACTTGACTGCTTGTATAGCTAGGTGTATGGCTAATAATGACGGAAATTGAATTTGCACGACGGTCAGGGTGCCTGTAGGTAGATTTCCAAACCGAGACGGGTCGATGCTCAGACCCCTCTTGACGTACTGTTCCCCGTTTGTTGTTTGCATCTTGACAATAAGATTACTAAACCCACGCCTTACACTCAACCAGCTTTAGCCAATTCTAGCTACATAGCGATCGGTCAAAGGGTTGGTTGTCAATGATCAGATCAAAAAGAGAAGCATGAAGAAGCATTTACTGCGACGTCGTCAAAGTCGCCCCTACCACCTACAGTAGGGGCAAATATCGCAAGGTACCTACCTAGTATTCAAACTTCATATCACAGCGTGGAGTCCGCGGATGGATAAGTCTAAATCGAGCGTGTCCCTGTTACAGCTACATTGGGACTACTACTCCACCCGCGCCACCCGCGTCTACAGCACTGTACTTCTACTTCCCGAGTCAGTACGGGAGTCGGTACCGTGGGATTTCCGCGCCCAGCGGCACAGCGGTGCGTGCCCGCGGACGACAACGTGGACGCAAAACGCTTTGCCGTTAGATTCCTTCCTTGGAGACTGCGGGACGGACGGCCATGCCGAAGAAGTGCGCACGGTGGTCAGTGGTGATGAGCATTGTGATTGAGAGACTCGGACCACTAACTACTACATCTCCTCCTTCGGCTACAGAACGATCGAGTCTCGGGCGTGCCGGTCGGTCGGCTCATAGGATAGGCAACGCGTCGCAAGCTGTAGATCCGAGCAGTAGTACGTGCAGGCTGCAGCGGTGGAGCGAACCGACAGACGAGTTTGACAACCGGCGGGGTGCGTTTCGCGGCCGACCCAGCAGGAGGGGAGATTTGGAGAGAGTAGTTTGAATAGCTCAGCAGGCGATCGACTGGTTGCATATACTTGCTCTGCTCATGCATGTTTTTGATGGAGCTGGCGACTTGACTGATCCTTGCACACTGCGAGGTGGAGCTTGCTGTCTTTCCTCATCGCCAGATCTGGTGGCTGGCTGGATAGGGACTGCGGCGCAGCTGTGAGCTCGACAGCATGTCCTGTCATTGCAGGATGCAAGTTCGCATGCTGCATGTAGTGGCCAACTTCCCAATTGCCAGCTGAGCCCGCGCCTCGAACATGGGTACATCAGTATTCTGCTCGCTCAGGCGAAGAAAGCATCACCAGCGCGCGTATTTCAGCCGGAGGACCCCAGTGTGAGAGCATGGACAAATACTGCAGAAACCTCTTGCGGTTTAGGGTCTTTCGGAGAGAGACTCCATCGACTCCGTCATACTGCAGCTGCTAGTAGCTTTCCGGCCACGAAGACGACTTGGGACTATTGGCGTGTGGGTATCAAATGGCTGGCGAGATCATGCACTCACCGCTGTACCATTGAACCGAAGCTGCCATTGTCTCTGCTGTTTTCGTGTCAGCTCATGCTACCAGGTAGGTAGGTATGCACCTATAGCTATCCGAGGAAGATCACCTTCATGGTATACTTTAGAGTCCTGCGGACACGGGAAGCGATCACCCGCCACCGGCCCGTTGTCTTGGTACCAGAGTTTGCCACTACTCATCCACATCCACTTCAACCCCACTTTCACTTATGTCCTACGCCGGACTCCATCCCTTCTCGCAGCATCGTCTTGCCCTGCCGCGAAGAACATGGCGTTATGTTGGCGCCATTCCAGGTCCGCCACACATTGTCGCGTGCGGAGTTACCGCGTCAGCTCACAGCGAAACGAAACTGTCAGAAACAGCCACAGATCACCGGATACTGTATGCCATCGGGTTGAGGGACAGCGTTGCGCGTTCCTGCTTGCTGACTGGCTCGAATGCTGATGCATCCATGAGATCACATCTTTGACCTAGTCGTTCTCACTGCTGTACTGCGGGAAAGTTGCTTGCGCTTCACAGCTTGGAAATCCAAATCCCAATGTCAATCCCCAAAAATCATCCTTGATGAGGATTACGATCGCCCTCATCCCTGCTTGCCCTGCTCATGCAACCGACCAGGTGGGTTAGAGGTGCATTAGGTCCAGCGATCGCCTACAAGGAGCTTGGTGACCTCGACACGCGAAGTTGTCAAAGCAAAGCCGGTCGCCGCCACACTAGCATTTATGAGCTGAACCGTGGTCTTTCCATACACGCCCTGCTAGGTAATATGCGAGGACCAGCTACTGCACATGCTCAATACGGAGGTATCCAATCGTTGCCTCTGTCATGAAATTGCGTCTTGGACACAGCAATGCAAAGACAGCGCTAAAGTCATTCGAGGAAACACAGGATCCCACCTCTTATTGGCGCGCTGTGGACAGAGATACGAGAGCGATATGATTCTCCAATAATACAGTCTGTCACCTGCCGGCTCGGGCCTTGCTATATTCTCCGATCAGCCGGTGTCTTCACGTCACCAACAGCATCGTGCCGTAACCTTCGGCCACCTCTTTTACCGATCGATCTTAGTTCTCCGCCTTTCCCAGCGGATCTTCACTCCCGTACGGACAGACCAGATGCAAGCTGTTTGGTAGCTGTTTTCCTATTACGGCTTTGGTGTCATGTTCAATGCCCTAAACCAGGTGATCCGGCTTTACACCATGCACGCTCTAAGACCAATCCCTCCATCCTATCGAATACCGACGACACTAAGATACATGGTTCGACGCAGGGCACTGGATCAATGCACACCTGATGCACCCATGATCGATAGCTGGATGACGAGCTGCTGCGATCATTCGAGTACTTCAAATTGTTTCCTCGATC
>Ga0265797_10011293_pt1 | contig 11216 bp, 6 predicted proteins | sample P2T30metagenome_FD_192433 | JGI IMG/M metagenome (GOLD analysis project Ga0265797, IMG submission 192433) | Plant litter microbial communities from East Loma Ridge, Irvine, California - P2 T30 | ecosystem: Environmental > Terrestrial > Plant litter > Unclassified | place: USA: California... | reverse complement strand
CCACGCTGACGCCGCGCGACAGCGGTTTCTGGACCGGCAGCGTCGAGATCGACGATGACGACGGCAACACGATACGGTATGTCATCCACCGTCTGTGCGCGGACGCCGGCGGTTACAACGCCGTCAACGAGGGCGTTACCAATACCTGCGTCCAGACCGCCGCCAATACCGTCAAGCTCGGTACGACCGTGGCGATCGGCGAGAGTCTGGCGTCGGATGCGCCGGCCTATGCCAGCTCGCCCCAGCTTCACTATGTGATTACCGCCCGCCTGGATGGCGCACGCGGCGGTAACGTGATCAACCAGATGGTGGTGCTGATCGGCGCCTGACGGCAACGACAGCCTCTTTGCATGGATATCGCATGAAATTTAAAACCAACACTTTATTTGCGCTGTTGCTGGCGCTGCCCTTTGCCGGTGCGGCCTTGCCGGCGCACGCCGGCCCGACCGGGCTTGCCAGCCTGCCATTGATGAGCCTGGACGGCAGCGGCACGGTCAAGCCGAACCTGATGATGATCTACGACGATTCGGGATCGATGGCCTATCAGCACACGCCGGACTACGTCGACGATACGACCACTTGCCGCGGCAGCTCGACCATCAAGCAGGCCACCGTGGCGTGCGTGGCCGGGCACGTCCCGTATCACACCCCGCAGTTCAACCGCCAGTACTACAATCCGGCCACGCGCTACCTGCCGCCGGTGAAGGCCGACCAGACCACGTACGACAGTCAGGATGCCACGAAGACCAGCCAATGGACCAACGTCGACACCGATGCCTACGGCCTCGACACCAAGGACCTGACCGGCAAGCCGACCAACAAGACCAACCTGGTCACCGGCTTCCCGGACCTGGAGTGGTGCCTCCCCGGCTCGACGACCGACTGCAAGCGCAATATCGCCGGCTACACCTATCCGAATACCCTGTATACCAAATCGCAGGCGTTCAGCGGCAACCCGTATTACTACACGCTGAACGTCAATGAGTACTGCAAGGACGCCACCCTGAAGGATTGCGTCAGTACGGCGGTCAATGCAACCGCGCCGAACACGACCTACAAGACCGCAGCGCCGCTGCGCTGGTGCAGCGACACCGACCTGACCAAGTGCCAGGCCAAGTATGTCACGCTGAGGAAGGGCAAGACGGACGAGGTCGCCTACAAGTATCCGCGCTTCGGTGACCCGTACCGGTCGCCGAACTGGTACTCGACCATCACCATCAACGACTCGGGCTCGGACAATAAGGTCATGATCGAGCGTGTGGTGGCGGCGGGAGTGAACGGTGAGCAGATAATCACCAACGGCAGCATCAGCTACACCGGCGGCACCAACGACACGACGGAACGCAATGGGCTGGCGGCCGCGCTGGCGAATTCGATCCTGGCCAAAAGCGGCCTGGACCGCCAGTTCACTGCCTGCCTGCGCACTGCAAACGCCCCGGTGAAGGCCTGCACGGACTATGGCATCACGCTGGAGGCGGACAATATCGTCGCCGTGATCGCGATCGATTGCCCACGCAAGAACAGCAAGGACAACTGCACGGTCGTCAAGGATGGCGTGCGCGTGAGCGATACGCTGTACGTGACTTCGCCAGGCGCAACCGGCCTCATCCGCTTCACCGGGACCGCGGGCACCAATACGAGAATCACCAAGCTGGTCTTCGGCGGCCAGACTTTCTTCACCCAGGCATTGAGCCTGAGTCGCAACGCCAGTGCAGTCACGGCCGTGGCGAACATCGTCGCCAGTATCGGCACCGGCGGGTCCATCAAGGCCTATGTCGGCGGCAGCTCGGTATCACCACAGTGCCTGCTGGAGCAGAACACGACCTTGTGCCTGGTGGCGCCAGCAGGGCAGGCGGGCAGCACGCCTTCCATCGGCGAACTGGCCAGCAAGAACACGCTCGGATTCACGGTGGTCAGCTCGGTCAACGCGTTCGTGCCTACCTCGGTATCGGGATTCGATACCGGCGTGTTCACCCGCACCGACATCGTCAGGTCGCGGGGCACCTATCCCAAGGCGGCGGGCCGCACCGACTGCAAGGTCGCCGAAAGCTCGTGCAGCTACGAGGAGGAGATGACCAACTTCGCCAATTGGTATGCGTACTACAAGTCGCGCAACCAGATGATGAAGACGGCCGTCGGCCTGGCAATGAAGCAGCTCAACAAGGATTACAAGGTTGGACTGGTGGGGCTGCAGAAGGCCGCGGTCGACAAGACCTATATGGCGGCGGACGCCAAGCTGCTGTATCCGAAGCCGTTCACCGGCGACCAGCGCATTACCTGGTACAACATGCTGTACGCCATGAAGCCCAACGGCGGCACTCCGGTACGCAAGGCGCTGCACGAAATTGGCAATATGTATGCCAACAAGGGCGAGTACCGCCAGGACGATCCGAAAAATCCGGTGGACAAGGTCGTTGAATTCGCCTGCCAGCAAAATTTCACCTTCGTGACCACCGACGGTTACTGGAACGGTCCCTCGGTCAATGATGTCGTCAGTAACGACAACACCGCCGATCCGAAGCGCTACTGCACCGAGGAAGACGGTTGCGTTGATCCCTCCAGCCAGAGCAAGCCTTCGCTGGCCGACGTCGCCCTGTACTGGTACAACGGCGGCTCCAATACTGATCCGAAAGATCCCAAGCAGAAATCGTTGCGACCCGACCTCGAGGTCGACGAGCCCCAGGTGCCTGACAACCCTAGCAACCGGCGCCTGCACATGCGCACCTACGCGCTCGGCCTCGGGGTCGATGGCGTCATGACCTACGAGCCGAAATACAATGTCGAGCGCAAGGCGGGTGGCGACCTCGATAATATTATCAACAAGGTCCAGACCGGCTGCCCATGGACGGACGACGAAGTCTACCGCTGGCCCGATCCCATCGTCGGCGATGTCAACCTTTCCGATACCCACCAGTCGCGCGTGGACGACCTGTGGCATGCGGCGATCAATGGTGGTGGCAAGTATTTCGCCGCCGCCGACACGCAGCAGGTGGTCGACGGCCTGAGCGAGGCGCTCAACGCCATCCGCGAATCGACCGGCGCCGCCGCCGCCGCTGCGACGTCGACCCCGAACCTGTCGCAGGAAGACAAGGACATCTTCTCATCGACGTTCACGACCGTGAAATGGACCGGGAACCTCACCAAGCGCGAAATCAACCTGGTGTCGGGCGAGGTGGACCCGACAGTGCATTGGAGCTCGTCCTGGACCCTGGGGGACAAGGTGGCGGCGACGAGCGATACCCGCTCGATCTGGTACCGCGACGCTAGCGGCGCGCGCCGCGAATTCCTGGCCAGTGCCATGGGCTCCACCGAGCTGGCCTGGTTCACCAACAAGTGCGACGCCCTGTCCCAATGCGGCAACCTGGCGCCCGCCAACAGGACGATCGTCAACCAGCCCGCCACCCTGGTCAACTGGCTGCGCGGCCAGCAGCAGTACGCCAATGATGCGATCCTGCGCGGCTACCACCTGAGCGAGGACGAGGAAACCAATCCAAAAGGCACCGCCAAGCCGGTGGTGCTGGGCGACATCGCCTCGTCCAAGCCTGCTTATATGCGCGGCGCCCGCAAGAGCTACGCGGATGCCGGTTACCAGACCTACCGCACCGAGCAGGCAGAGCGCAAGCCGACCGTGTTCATCGCCTCCAATGACGGCATGCTGCACGCCTTCGACGCCGCGAGTGGCGCGGAGATGTGGGCCTATATGCCGCGCATCACGATGAAGAAACTCCACCTGCAGGCCAGCCTGAGCTACGCCACCGAGCACCAGTTCACCGTCGACGGCTCGCCCGAACTTGCCGACGTCCAGATCGGCGGCAAGTGGCGCACCATCCTGGTCGGTGGCCTCAACGCGGGTGGACGCGGCTACTATGCGCTGGACGTCACCGACCCCGATGAGCCGACCCCGCTGTGGGAGATCTGCGCCGACAGCAGTGTGTGCTCGGGCGCGTTGTACCAGCCGCAAATGGGCTTTAGCTTCGGCAATCCGCAGTTCGGCACGATCAAGGACGGCACCGACGCCAATGGCAACGCCAAGTCCCGCTGGGTGGTGTTCATGACCTCGGGCTACAACAATATCCCGGGCGCCGACGGCCTGTCGGTCGGCAGCGGCAAGGGCTATCTGTTCGTGGTCGATGCCGCCACCGGCGAGCAGGTGCTGAACCTGGGTGCTGCCGGCGCCAACGACCCCGCCAGCGGTTTGCTGACCACCGGCTCGGGCGGCATCGGCAGCGATGCGGACGGTGTCGAAGACCCGTCGGGCTTCGCCAAGATCACGGCGATCACCGCCAATCCGAACACCGATCCGCTGGTGACCTATGTCTACGGCGGCGACAACCTTGGCCAGATGTGGCGCTTCGACTTCACCGGCGCCAGCGTGCAGCGGATACGGATGGGCAACGCAGGCCCCGACCAGCCGATCACCTCGCGTCCGGACGTGGCGATGTGCCAGGTTGACACGACGGGGCAAGGCGCCGATGCCTTGCCAACCAAACGCGTGGTGGTGTTTGGCACCGGACGCCTGCTCGACTACGACGATATCGGCACGAAGAAAACGCAAAGCGTGTACATCCTGGCCGACAACGGCGTCGCGATCGACGACACCAGCTGGCGCAAGGAGGGCTTTGCCGGACGCACGTTCACCGAAACGGTGAAGTACGACCCGACCAAGCCGTCGGTGCCGCGTTCGAACAAGTTCAAGATCGAGGGCACCAAGGTCGACCTGGCAAAGCAGGATGGCTGGTACGTCGACTTCGACAATAATAAGGGAGAGCGGGTCAACCTGGATCCGAAGATCGTCGGCGGCACGCTCTCGGTGGTAACCAACGTGCCCGAGTCGTCGACCGCTTGCGCCGTCGGTGGCGTGAGCTACGGCTACCACCTCAACGTCTGCAACGGCAAAGCGGTCGCGAGTGACATCGCCGGCTCGATCCTGTCCAATTCGGCGGCCGCAGTGGGCTTCATCATCGTGCGCCTGCCGTCGGGCGCACTGAAGATGATCACCACCACCGCCACCGGCCAGACCATCACGTCGGAAGTCAATTCGGCCGAGGCCGAGGACGCGCGCCGTACCGGCTGGCGCCGGGTGCGCGACTGATCCACGCAGGCGCGGGCCGCACGGTCCGCGCCATCCGCCAGGGGCGGCGCGCGGCGCCGCCTTTTTTTTTGCCCGTGGTCTTGGCAGTGATCTTGCCCGTCATCGCCGCTCGAAGGGGGCGGCTGACCCATTCAGTTCACACGATGAAGGCCGGAGCCGGTAAAATCGACGATTTTCCGACATGGGCCTTCACCGGCCCGGCTACCAGGCTCGATCATGGCCAACGACACCGATAATTCCAGCACCGACGACCTGTCCGGCGCAGCGCCCGAGGGCGACCACGCCGCCGCTCCCACCTCCGGCCAGGCCGGCATCATCGCGCGCGAAGTCGCGCGCCGCCGTACCTTCGGCATCATCTCCCACCCCGACGCCGGCAAGACGACCCTGACCGAGAAACTGCTGCTGTTCTCGGGTGCGATCCAGATGGCCGGCACCGTCAAGGGCCGCAAGAGCGGCCGCCACGCGACGTCCGACTGGATGGACATCGAGAAGCAGCGCGGCATTTCGGTTGCGTCCTCGGTGATGCAGTTCGACTTCCGCGACCATGTGATCAACCTGCTCGACACCCCTGGCCACCAGGACTTCTCGGAAGATACCTACCGCGTGCTGACCGCGGTCGACTCGGCGCTGATGGTGATCGATGCTGCCAAGGGCGTCGAAGCGCAGACCATCAAGCTGCTCGACGTGTGCCGCATGCGCGACACCCCGATTGTCACCTTCATGAACAAGATGGACCGCGAGACCCGCGATCCGCTCGAACTGCTCGATGAAGTCGAATCCGTGCTCAAGATCGAATGCGCGCCGGTGACCTGGCCGATCGGCATGGGCAAGAACTTCCGCGGGGTGTACCACCTGCTCAAGGACGAGATCATGCTGTTCAAGGCTGGCGAAGAGAAGGCCGATGGCGCCTTCGAAATCGTCAAGGGCATCGATAATCCGCGCCTGGCCGCCATGTTCCCGCTCGAGATCGAGCAGCTCAAGATGGAAGTGGAGCTGGTGCACGGCGCCTCCCACGTGTTCGACATTGAACGCTTCCTGTCGGGCGTGCAGACCCCGGTGTTCTTCGGTTCCGCGATCAACAACTTCGGCGTGCGCGAGATCCTGTCGGCGCTGGTCGACTGGGCCCCGGCGCCGCGCGAGCGCGACGCCACGGTGCGCGCGGTCGAGCCGATCGAGGCCAAGTTCTCGGGCTTCGTCTTCAAGATCCAGGCCAATATGGACCCGGCCCACCGCGACCGCATCGCCTTCCTGCGCGTGTGCTCGGGCCGTTTCGAGAAGGGCATGAAGGTCAAGCACCTGCGTCTCGGACGCGATGTGAAGCTCTCATCGGTGGTGACCTTCATGGCATCGAGCCGCGAACAGGTCGAGGAAGCCTTTGCCGGCGACATCATCGGCCTGCCGAACCACGGCAATATGCAGATCGGCGACAGTTTCACCGAAGGCGAGATGCTGACCTTCACCGGCATCCCGTACTTCGCGCCCGACCTGTTCCGCACGGTGCGCATCCGCAATCCGCTCAAGATCAAGCAGCTGCATAAAGGCCTGCAGCAATTGGGCGAGGAGGGTGCGGTGCAGGTGTTCAAGCCGGTGCTGGGTTCCGACCTGATCCTGGGCGCGGTCGGCGTGCTGCAGTTCGAGGTCGTCGCCAGCCGCCTGCTCAACGAGTACGGCGTGGATGCGGTGTTCGAAAGCAGCAGCATCAGCAGCGCGCGCTGGATCTCGAGCGAGGACAAGAAAGCCCTTGGCGATTTCGAAGACCAGCTCGGCCATCAGGTCGCCTACGATGCGGCCGGCAATATGGCCTTCCTGGCCACATCGGGCGTGAACCTGCGCCTGACCCAGGAGCGCTGGCCCAAGCTGGTGTTCCACGCCACCCGCGAGCACGCGGCCAAGCTGGGCTGACCGGGGCGCCGCCGGGTTTACTCGGTGGCGTTCTCGATCGACTCCAGCGTCTGGGTATGCACCGCGCCGTCCGGCGCGGTGACCCGCAGCTGCACCGGCAGCCAGGACTGCCCCGGCGCCAGCCAGACTTCCAGCAGCGGCGCGTCGACGGCGCCGGGGCGTGGCAGCTGCGCCAGGCGCACCGTCCCCAAGGGGCCGATGCCGGTCTCGATAGTGTCTTCTCCCCGCACTTCAAACCGTTCGATGCGGGCGCCCGCCATGCCCCCCACCCAGAATTCCACCACGCCGCTGATCTGGCTGCGATCGAACCTGCCGATTCCGGCCAGTTGCAGCAACAACGACGCCGCATCCTGGCTGCCCGCCGCCAGCTGCGCCGGGCGCGCGCCCAGGCCGGCAACGATCTCGCCGCGCCCGCGGTCGAACACGGTAGCCGCGACGCCGGCGCCCAGTTTCTCTTCGACGCGGCGCGGCGCGATGCCGGCGTCGTCCAGGCCACCTTCGCTCACCAGCGGTCCCAGCACGCCGTCCAGCTCCAGCCGGTAGCTGCTGCCATCGGTGTCCCACGCCAGCTGGGCGCGGCCATCGTCGCTGGCGGCGCCGTCAGCGCCAGCGCGCGTCAGGCGGTAGGCGATGCGCACCGGCTTGGCCAGTGCGATGCGGTATTGGGCGGGCATGCGTTCAGGGATGGCGTCCTGCGCGCTGTCGGCGATCGTCTCATCGGCTGTCGCGACTGGCGCGGCGGAGGCCACGCTGAGGTCGGACGCAGGTGGCGCAGGGGGCGCAGGGGGTTCGGAGGGGGCTGCCGGCGCCACCGGCGGCGTGGCGGCGACGGCGGAAACCCGGGCTGGCGCGGGGGCGGGTGCAGGCGTGGAAGCGGTTACGCGCACCGCCAGGACGGGGCCGCCGGCATCGGCCAGCCGTCGCGCGGGCCGCGGGTCGAACCAGGCGATGGCCAGTACGTGCAGCGACAGCGACAACAGGCCGATCGACAGGAGCAGGGCATGGCGCTTCAGGAAAGCGGACAATCTCATCCCGCTAGTGTAGCGCGAGCGGGCCCGGCTCAAAAGCCCATGTTCAGTCTGGCCTTGACGCTGCTGCTGGAATTGGTCTGCTTGTACCAGCGCTCGGCCGCGTGGCCATGGTTCTCGAAGGCGCCGTCGATGCTGACCCGCTCACTGACCTTGTACTTGGCGCCCACGCCCGTGTACAGACCCACATCGACTCCCTTCAGGTCGCCGATGCGCTGCTCGGAATGCGCGATCCCCAGCTTGCCGTAGGCTGACAGGCGTTCGGACAGCGGCCGGGTGACCTTCGCGGCCAGGTGCAGGTTGAAGCCCTGCTGGCCAATCGCGCCGGTAGTGTCCTCGGGATCGCGCTCGTTCACCGGGTGAAAGCCGAGGTCGACCAGGTTGAGGTAGCCGGCTTCGAAGGAGAGCAGGGGCGTGATCGCGATCCCCATCATCAGGCGCGGATCGGTCTTGTACATGCCGTCGAAGATGCGGTCGTTCGGATTGTGGGCCAGGTTGCCGCCGTAGATGCGTGGATAGGTCTGGTGCCCCGGTTCGCGCGGCGTGGAATACGTGGTGCGCGGCAGCACGTCGGCCAGAGCCACCGGCGCGGGTGGGCGTTCCACCATCTGGGCCTGGGCGGCGCCGCCGGCGAGCAGCGCTGCACAGAGCAGGCGCAAGACAGGTTTCATGGTCAGAATCCCAGATTCAGTTTGGCCTTCACGCCGTCCGGGCTGATCGGCAGCTTGTTGAGCGCATTCCCGTGGCGCGCGACTTCGGCGTCGAGCGTCGTGCGCTGGTCGAGCTTGAGTTTGGCGCCGGCCCCGGCGTACAGGCTGGTCGCGGCGGTGGTCGCGCCACCCGCCTTGACGCTGTCGTGGGCCACGCCGATCTTGCCGTAGCTGGTGACGCGTTCGCTGGCCGGCAGCGCATATTTGAGGGCGAGGTGGTTGCTGGCGCCTTTCTCGGCCAGGGGGACGGAAGCGTCTACCGGCCTGGTCGGATCGATCGCGGTGATTTCGCGCTCCGGCAGGTGGGCATAGCCGGCCTCGAGCGACACGCCCGGCGCCACCTCGGCGCCGCCCACCAGTATCGGGTCACGCCGGACGCGCAGCGCCCTGTCGTTCGGTAGTTCGGCCACGTTGGCGCCGTAGATGCGCGGGTAGGGCTGGTGGCTGCCGGCAAAGGGGTCGGACTTGAGCGTCTGTGCCGGTTCCAGCTGCGGCTTGGCGGCGGGATCGGGCAGCAGCTGGGCCTGAGCGGCGGAGGCCACCCAGAACAAGGCGAATACGCAACACAATGATTTCATCGAACGTCCTCCGTCTGCCAACTCCGGCAAGCTTACCTCATATAGTGCGTCAACTTCATGCACGCCGCATGGCTTGGTAAGTAGATGTTACGGGGACTGCTATTTGCGCCGCCACAAGCACCCTGCGTGCGGCGGGACGTACATTGTTGAGTGCATCGAAGAAATATTGTGACGATCAAGAGGACGCCATGACCACGACACTGCCGCGCCGCCCGCCATCTCCATCCACTCTACGGCGGAGCTGAACCATGCTGGCCCGCCTCCGTATCGGCCCCAAGCTGCTGCTGGCTCCCGGCGCCGTCCTGATCCTGCTGCTGGTGCTGTCCTGCGTGGCCTATTACGCGATGGTGCGCCAGAACGGGTCGCTCGAATCGATCGTCGGCCAGCGCGCCGCCAGCATGCGCGCCGCCAGCAGCCTGGCGACCCAATCGCAGAAGGCGCACGCCGACATCTACCGGCTGCTGAGCTGGATGGGTGGCAGCTTCCCGGTGGCGCGCACCGAGCCGCTGCGCCAGGACATCCTGGCCCAGCACCGGAGAATCGCCGCCGGCCTGGCGGCGCTGGGCAAGGTCACGGTCACAGGGGCCGAGGACCGCCATGTCGAACAGGCCGCCGCAGCGCAGCGCCGCTACGCGCTGGCGGTGCGCGAGGTGCTCGAGCTGGCGCCGCAGGACGGCTCGATCGGCGCCAACGCGATGCAGAAGGCCGAAGGCGCGTTCGCTTCGGTGGCCCAGCGCCTGGCCGACCTGGCGCTGCTCGAAGACGCGCTGTCGCGCCAGGCCGCGAGCAGCGCCAAGGCCGATTTCAGGATGATCTCGATCCTGATGCCGCTGGTGGCGCTGCTGGCGATCGGGCTGTCGCTGGCGATCACGTTTGCCGTGCGCCGCATCCTGCTGGGCGAGATCCACGGCATCGGGCTGGCCGCGCGCAGCCTGGCCAGCGGCGACCTGCGGGTGGCCGAGCGCCTGGACCACGATTATGGCGGCGACGAGATCGCCGATACCTCGCGTGCGCTCGACGCCGGCATCCGCAACCTGAACGGCACGCTGCGCACGATCGTCGAGTCGGCGCGCCTGATCGGCGCGGCCTCGCGCGACATCAAGCTGGGCAGCCTGAGCCTGGGCAGCCGCGCGGTGTTCCGCGCCGGGGCGCTGGCCCACACCGAGAGCACGATGCAGGACCTGGCCGCCACCGTGAAGTCGAGCGCCGACCAGGCGCTGGCCGCCAACCGACTGGCGGCCGGCGCGGGCCTGGCCGCGCATGAAAGCGGCGACGTGGTCGGGCGGCTGGTGGCGACACTTGAGGCGAGCCGGCGCAGCGCGCGCCAGGTGGTCGAGCTGGTCGACCGGCTGGATGCGGCCGCGGGCAGCGAAGGTGACGAAGTAGAAGTGAAGGCACTGGCGCGCCAGGTACGCGCCATCGTGGCGCAATCGGTGGCCGAGATCGAGGGCGGCGCGGCCTGGGCCCTGCACGCCGGGACCAGCATGGAGCGCGTCGCCGGCTGGGTGGGCGAGGTGGAAGACATCGCCACGCGCCTGGGCGCCGGCAGCAGCGGCCAGGCCGCGCAGCTGGAGGACGTGAGCCAGGCGATCGTGCAGATGGACCACGTCACGCGCCAGAACTGCACCCTGGTTGAAGAAGCGGCCAGCGCCGCGCGCACCCTGCAGATCCAGGCGATGGCGCTGTCGCGCACGGTGGCGGGGTTCCGGCTGGAAGAATCAGGCGATGCAGCGGGTGAGGTGGCGCGCCCGCAGGCGGCCGGACTGAGGCAGAACGACAACGGCGGCGTCCCGGGCGAGGCGACGCGCGAACGCCGCCAGGCCCGGGAACGCCGCCGCCATCACTCCTCCCATCTGTGGCTCGCGTCGAGCCGCAAATAGAAGGCGAGGGCGATCACTCGTAGTCG
>Ga0265797_10011292_pt1 | contig 11217 bp, 11 predicted proteins | sample P2T30metagenome_FD_192433 | JGI IMG/M metagenome (GOLD analysis project Ga0265797, IMG submission 192433) | Plant litter microbial communities from East Loma Ridge, Irvine, California - P2 T30 | ecosystem: Environmental > Terrestrial > Plant litter > Unclassified | place: USA: California... | reverse complement strand
TGACAGGACAAACGACCATGCATGCACAGGTTGTATTATTATTATTGTTATTATTATTATCATCATCATCAGCACATGGCTGGCTGTACAAAGGCAATGGAGTTTTTTCTTCCTGGTTTTGAATTAGTTTCGTCTTTACTTGTTCGTTGCGTGCTGTGCTGTGTTGTGCTGTTCGTGATATGTTGTTCGTGTCAAACTTTTCGAAAACCCCCCCAAAAAATATGACGTAATATACACACATACACTAGCTTTCCCTTCTTCTTCTTCTTCTTCTTCTTCTTCTTCTTAGTTGAACCAAAAGCTCACGCTAAAACTAGGTGTAAGACTACGGATATAATGCCACCAACCCACCGGGAGGTACAAGCATTCGCCTGGGCCGAGAATGGCTTCTGTATACTTTGCATCTTTGAAGCCGGGGAACTCGTGCTCAAACTCTCTCATCGTTTCCGATGAGGCTTGGCCGTTATCATTCTCACGCTCACTCTGCCAGCACGAAATTTCCGTGTACAGTTTCATGGCTTCGTCTAGGTCGACCTTGCTCGTGTTGCTCATGTCTACACCATTCTCGTCCATGCTTCTTGGGTGCAGGTTTTGTGTTTCTTGTGGGGCATATAGGCGCACATACTTGTAGCCTACTACCTGAGCAAGGATATTGTGGTAAGGATCCGTGTGGAGCGGGGATATGGTCCCTGCAGGGCCGAACCAAGCATTGAGTAGCGGTTCGTCGAGTTTGGCAACAGGTTTGATATGTGTGAGGTGGGGTGAGGATGCTGGCTCGGAGTAACAGTAGTCAGGAATGCTGATGTCGGCGCGCAAAGAGGGAATTTGCGCGAAGAGGTCATGTTGGGCGAGGTAGCCGATGGGTGTTTCTCGTGCATTATTTCTGCTCAGTGGTGTGGTGTCGCCCTCGCTGTCGTACGTGCCATGGCTTTCGTTGTTGTGACTTTCTTCCGTAGGCCCCGTGGCTTCAGCGGGTTCGTCCAGCATATATGTCTCCATGAATTCACGAAAAGTAATGACGCGCTGACCCCATCCTTCATCTGTGTAACTCTTTCCAACCTCGACTGGTATCAGCCTTCTGCCCCCTAGCGTCTGCTCTAGCAAGTACCCTGGGTTCTTCCACGGTCGCTCTTCAAGCGCAGGCCAGTGTTGTATTGCGCGTTCGATGACCAGCGGTGTATGTGTTTCCGTACTGGAGATTCTCTTCTGGAAGGCAGACAGACTAAGCTCGTTCGTTCGCTGGATGGGGTATCGAAGGGTAGGCGCAGGCTCGGGAAGATCAGTGGGGAAGCTTGACGGGGTGCACAAGGTTTGACACGACGAGGAAAGCTTCCGTCGCTTCAATGGCCTTCCTGGATCGTTACTTTCGGCTTGTGGCGCTGTGGTAGTAGTAGTCAAAGCTGTCTGTAGGACTGCAAACCACAACTCCACAAGCTCTTCCCGGCCAGGCGCCCCCGTCAGTATGAGTGCCATGTCCAACAACCGTACAACCTGATCGACCCTAACATTCCTCACTAAGCTTTCTCGATTGGACTTCTGTTCCACCTTCAAAGACTTACTCGTCCATCTCATGTCCACCCTCGGCTAGCCTCAACACCTGCCATAGACTCGCATCTGTGTACAGTCTCCGCCAACACTTCTTCACGTCTTTGTAAGGCACATCGTGTAGCTTCTGGTATGCCAGCTTCAGACAGAGATGGGGATCGTTGGGAAGGAGCGACAGTGCGGCGCGGCCGCATTCACGAATTGGGTCGGCTGTCTGTACTGTGGTAAGCTCTTGTCGGGTTAGTTGGGTGATTTCCTCAAGCGTGGGCGCATTTTCAGTCATTTCGAAGCGCGCCAAACTTGTGGCGCTGTTGGTGTCTGTGAGCGGTTGCGCAGTAGGAAGATTGCTGCGGGATGTTGTTGGTAATTGTGCGAGCTATGACCATATAAGCAGCTTCCTTCCCGCGCCGTTGTTGAGCTAAGACAAAGTTAATGATACGCGAACACTATACAAGCCGTTGTGTAACGCCGAACCACGTGTTCGGCAAGGTTACTTGGCATGGGTCCATGTGCTTTTTCTGGCCGGGTACCCAGAGCGAAGGAGCCGAGGATGCACATTAATTTCATTTATAGATCTGTACGTATATGGTGGGCATGACGTGCGCCATGACGACGTCAAGCACGGATATAGTGATATTGTACAGCTGTGTCGCTGCCCAACCTTACATGGCCAATGTCCTTCTCCACTGCAAATCTCTGATATCATGTCGTTGTCATCCATTAAACTCGTAGACCAGTGACCTGAAACGTGTCGTGAAAAAAAGAGGACTAAAAGCAGCAAAAGGGACATAACATAGCAGAAGCAATAGGCAGGCGATGCGAACGCAAAGAGGCCTCGAAGGCCGGGGTATCACGCATTAGAATAGGGAATAGGAATATGTCGTTAACTGAGAAGACCGCCGGCATCCTGCAGGGATGGCATATCGCGGCTCTGACGTGTAGTGGTGCGTCGGGTAGGTGTAGGTGGGGGGCCGGAGAGCAAGCCCCCAGCGTCTTGCAGAGATGGCACATCGTAGCTCGCTCGCGTTGAACGCGTCGAGGTGCGGTGCATAGTCGGTGTCCGCTCGTTGCGAGCGGAATGGCCGGCAAAAGAACCCGAGTGGGGTGACGTGTTTGATTGGGCTTCTTCTTGCTCGCGGTCTTCGGAGAGTAGACCACCCAAATCTTGCAATTGGTGGGTGGGTCGGACAGACATCTCATAGTCCTCGGACTGTTGTGAAAGCCGAGAGTTTCGCCGTGCCTGTGGGAGAAATGCGCGACCGTTTGACATGATGGTAGTAGAAGCTCTGGAGCCTCGCCTCGGCTGCGTCGCAAAGTCATGGGCAATGACCGAGTCTGTGGGTGAAGAGGAAACGGTTGGATTCTCAAGCAAGCCACCGACATCGAACCACGATACGCGTCTCCCACAGCGCGGGCTAGGCATCGGATCTCGCATATCCTCGCCGGCTATGCTAGAGTGTTCATGATCTTGCAGCGTACTCGACTCTTCGTCAGGAAATCTCCAGTTGTTGTTGATGAAGGCATTGGGCTGTCGGCTTGACGAGAGAAGGTCGAGATCTGCGACGGGAGCCGGCCTTGGCACAGCTGAAGGGCTTTCAAGAAGCTCCGGTTTGGTGCGGTAGCCTAGCGAGCGCGCAAGATCTTCGTCACTGCTGCACGTCTGGTCGGTAAACCGGCGCATCGAACCTCTGCGCTCCATGCTGTCTGTGGTGGATGGTGCCTTGAACTTTGGTTTCTTGACACCACGGTCACGGAGAAATGATCCTAGTATGATGGCGTTTGCCACGATAGCTGCAGCCAGGATCTCAGACGAGGCAAAGACGGTGCGGAACTGTTGTAGCCCTTGTCGTTCAATGACCAGAGGCATTCGAGTTCCCGTGACGATGATGAGGACGATGGATAGGGAGAAGAGTGCAGTGAGGGAAATCTTCCGCTTTAAAGGCATGCTCGAACGCACGATGATGGGGATTGGAAAGGCGATGAGGAAGATGTCGGTCACAATGTCAGTGATGCCCATGGTGAGTAGTTGTGCGTAACCCTGTCGGCATTGCGGTCCTGGATCCGGGATGACCTGCCAGTAATGAGAGATGGTGCGACACTCTGCCAATGTGGAGATGATGACCATGAGAAAGGTGACGGCGAGAAAGATGCGAATGCCGCGCAGTCCCCAATCGTATCCCTTTTTCCAGAAGCGTTCTGTCAGGCGCTTCAGGAATTCGGAAACGGTGAACTTGGCCATCCAGATGCTAGTGTGGCACATTAGCCAAGCTCAAAAAGGAAGCTGACCAGGGTACGTACAACATTGCGTAGAATATCCTCGCTCCCAGCACCATGCGGGCACCGATTTCACGATGGCGAATGACGACGGGGTCGGTCAAACCCGAAACATCGACGTTGTTTGTGCCGTATATGAGAACGACATGAACAAACGCCATGCGAGCAAACAGGGGAATGATGCTCAGGGCCATGATCTTGTCTTCGCGGAAGAGGCGCTCATTGCGAATGTAGCGACCCGTCAGACGGATAGCTATGATGGCAGCAGAGAAGACGGTGCACCACCAGCTGTACAGGAGAGTCGGGTTGTTGGCGAGGCGAGTCCGGCGGTCTGGGGGAGCAGTGTTGTACAGATGGCGCGGTATTATCATGCTGCTGTTTGAGCAGTCCTCACAGACTCTCGCCTCCGTAGAGGGGGAGCTGTTTGGAAGTCGCGTGCTCAGCAACAATTTGGGGGCGTAGCGATTGTGGTGACGAATGCCCGATTACGATAGGTGAGCGCTTTGACCATGTCGCTATATGCTCTGGTTGGGTGACGTTGCTGTCGAACCGAGGGCCCGGGAAGTGTGTGTGTGTGAGTGTGAGTGTGAGTGTGAGTATCCGCGAAATGGGCTCGACTGCATGCAGAGTTTGTCGGCTGTGTCGGGGGACGAGGCGAGGGTGCGGTGAAGTGAGGATGAAGAGGAAAAGAGGCCGGTCACGGGCTGGGAGGTGTGATAACCCAAGCGGCAGTGCGAAGTGAGTGGGTCGTTATCGCAACGGCAGCCCTTGGCCAGGATTCGGAGGTACGCCACAAATTCGCTGTAGGCCGCTTCGATCACCAACAGGCGCGCGGGCTGGACGCTGCCACGCGCTGCCAACACCCCAGCGTCCTTGGAGCCGACGCCTGGCACGTAGTGATAGGCGTTTCTTGACGGCGCGGCAAGGTGCATAAGATGCAAGTGTGAATTCAAGTACACGAATGGCCAAGGCTGCGAAGCTGGACAAGTTGCAAGTCACCGTCACAATCGACATGCTCGCACAAGGCCGCCCTGGGAGGCAGATGGTAGGCTGGCGACGCTGGGGCTTATTGACTTCCATCTCTGGACAAAGGGCGATGTGGGCGTGGAGGCGGGACGTCAAACGCCCCTCAGACGTCCAGCAACGGCACCGGCGCTGACCGCTTGGTAGGCATTGGCAGCTTCGGCACGCCAGCGGACAAGGCCACAGGCTGACTGACTTTGACACTGGTTGGCGGCCGGGTCGTGTGCACGACTAGACCCGAGTGCCGGGTTCGAGGCTGGCGGGTTAGGCGGTTTGTGTGGCTAGTCGGAGGACAAGTGCGCATCATGGCAGTCTTGCTCTGCGCGCATCTGAGCAGAGCAGCGCAGCGCAGTGTGCGCAGCAGGGCCGGCGGCGAGGCGGCGACGAGGCGAGGGCGCGACGACCCCCCACCGGTGAAGTGTGGTCACTGTCGCGTGGTCGAGTGCCCCGTGCGCGCCTTCTCTCTCTGTCGCTTCTCTGTCTCTCTGTCTGGCATTCTTGCATGCAGCATGTGAGACCCTGGCACCCTGAACCCCCGCCTTTCTGTTTCGCACCTGCTCCTTGCGAGGGCGCTCCTTCCTACTGCGAGAGCTGTCCCTGCCCATGGCCAAGATAGGCACCACCGACTTATCAGCGGAGATTAGAAAATTGACCTTGACTCGTCGCCGTGATGCAGTACCGCAATACTACCCAGCCCGCAGCCTCGTCGACTCATCGACTCGTGGTCCCGCACGCGGACCGGGCCCATGTATACATGGCGCACAAAAGAGACCGAGCACCTCACCGTGTGCAGCGCCCACCATTTTGCATCACGAGCTGACATGTGCATTCGACACGGAATGCGCACATTGAGTTGGCCGTCACATGGCATCGCATCCGTGGACAAACACAGGACAGGCCACAGCCTCCAGCCAAGTCCTTCGCCCAGCGTCCTCTGTGGCAATTCCGACATGGTGAAACAAGGCTGCAAAAGTCCACGGCCATTCAGGCAGTGCTTGTCCGTCTTTGTCCAGAATTGCCTCAGCTCGTCCTCGATTGCGGTGAGAGTGGGGATGCGGTTGTGCGAGCTGGTGCACTGCTTACTACTTATACAGCACACGATGAGAGGGTGATCTGCGCAAGGGGGGAAGCGGTATTGGGACCTGACATGGCCAGAGTGGATCCGGGACAAAGTCGATGCAAATACAAACTGTAAAAACAAACGAGTCCTCCAAGGGCGGGGGGCCATGATGCCTGAGGCTGCCCGCCCCGATTGCGAGGTGTAGCTATTAGCCATGCTATGGCGTCATGTGAGAGGGGCGGATGCCATCTTCACATGTGAAACCACACCAAGCCAAGCGGCCTGGCAGCCAACCCGCACATCCCGTTCCTACCCACGCAACGAGCACGTCGGCGGGCAGCAATACTGTCTCAGCAATGGCATGAGTGCTGGTTACATGTCCATGGCAATGACGATTTGGTCATAGTGAAACCTGTATGCTGCAGATGCGCGTCGTCGTGCAGCGCAAACAAATCATGGCCAGACCAGTGTGGAGCAATGACGTTTTGGCAAATAACCCAACAAACTGGTGCGCACACGACACTGCCAGAACAAAACCACGACATCATCTTTCTTCCCTCTCCTCCCTCTGCCACATACCCCTGCTCCTTCCCACTGTATTTACACGCCCCTGCCCCCTCGTCGATCCGCACCTGCCCAGCTGCACCCACAGAAGCAATGTCAGAGGCTCCCCGCGTTGAGCTGCCCAACACTGACACCGATTTCGACCACATCGACACCAACGGAACGACAAACGTGTCTGAAATGGATGCCGACATGTCCTCGCACTCCAACGGCAACGGCACCTCGGATCTGCAAAACAGTGCAATCAAGGCAAAGGACGGCATTCTGGAGAGTAGGGTGAGTCGGTCAACACGTATTCGGTCCTAGCCGAGACGCAGGCTAACGCAATACATCACAGTCGTCTTATCTGCATCCCGCACAACTCCCGTTTTCCTGAACTTACACCCACACAGCAGCTTCCCACGCAATGAGTGCCGCGAGTAACCACCCCAGCGTGCAGAACGCCAAGGACACCGTCATGAACGGTAAGGTATGTAACTTGGATCCTGCTCGGTACCCTCGGAACAGCTGCTAACGGTCGTCCCACGACGTAGATGCCTGAATTTGTCTGCACACGACCCATTGCTAAACCTGATAGGACCCGTTGCACAGAACGTCATGGCAGAGGGCGCAAAGACTCGCGACGAGTTCGCCGACCTCGTAAACTCAAGGACCGTCCCTGACCACAAGACGGCCACTGGCCAGAACCTCACGCGTAAGCTCCATATGAGCACTCTGCTGGACTAGATGGCTAACGTGTGACAGACTACCATAGCATGTTCTACCGCCTGTTGAGCTGGAAGAACCCCCGCGCCACCGGCATCGCCTTTGCCAGCACAGTCGTCTTCATCTTCGCCGCGCGATACCTGAACCTCATCCGCTACATCTTCAAGGCTTCCTACATGATCCTTGGTCTTACCGCCGCTGCCGAGGTGGCCGGACAGGCAACCATCGGACGTGGCCTTACCTCGCAGTTTAGGCCGCGACAGTACTTCACCATTCCCAAGGCTTCGCTCGAGCGTATGACGGACGACTTGGAGCAGCTCGTCAACTTCTTCGTGATTGAATCCCAGCGCATTGTATTCGCCGAGAACGTCTACGTCACCGTTACTGTAAGTCAATTCTACCAAACTACCAGGACCCCATGACTAATCATGTTGCTTTTTTCTTCTCTCCCACTAGGCCTTCTTCGCATCCCTCCTGTCCTACTTCCTGATCAAGTTTGTCCCTCTCTGGGGCTTGGCCTTGATCTCGACCGTCATCACCTTCCTCGGCCCTCTGATCTACATCAAGAACAAGGACGTCATCGACGCCCAGTTGGAGAAGGGCTACAACATTGCCAACCAGCAGGCTCAGCAGGTCAAGGGCCTTGCCAACCAGCATGCTGGAAACGCCATGAAGACAGTCCAGGGTTACACCCAACAAGCCACTGCAAAGGCCCAGGAGACTGTCAACCAGTACCGCGGTCGTTCCACCTCACCAGAAGTCAAGAAGGCCGATTTCCCCTCTGCCCCTAGCCACGCACCCGCTGCTGAGTTGTCGGACGAGGAAGAGGAAGAAGACGAGAGTGTGCCGCTCGCGCAGCCCGCCACCTAAGCTTACCCTCTGGCGAAGCTGACGCGAAGCCCTTCCGCTTAGTCCGAGCTCAGAGACTCCCGCATTTCCACGTCCTCGAATACGCTGCGATCAACCTCTAACAAGTACACATCTTTACGATGACCACGGATGACGACTTACGCTCAGTTCCAGGGCCAGTTTCACTGAGCCGGAAATTGGAAAATCACCCCTACGCATGTATCCCGATTCTCTCTCAAAGCGTCTTATCTGTTCTATTCTAGCGCCTTTATGTGTTCCCTCTGCATTCACCACCTTTTTCAGAGCAGCATTGTCTGTCATGGGCGGGTTTTCGGTTTGGCCATCACGGTAACTTAGGAGTTGTGTTTCCCTTCCAGATGGGCTAGGGGATTTGTAATGAAAATATTGCCTTTTTTTAAAATTGTGTGCTTGGGCATGTCATGCACTGTGCCGTGCTGTGATGTTGCTGCATGAAGATGCGATACGAAGCGCCCCGGTCTCTAAACACGGGCCTATTGCATTTCAGCCAACAAAGTGTTGCTGTGCCTCTCACGGGATACTGACCTTGGCTCAGATACGTACCCGCCGTGGGCACGAATGGGGGATGACGCACGTATCTCCATGTGTATGTTGCGCAACCTTAGTAGGAAACCCACCACATGACAAGGTATATATCAGAAATATGAGTGGAAAGAAAATGTATGGCCTTGTTGTCCGGCACATGTATCCTTCTCCTCAGTGTATCCAAGCTGAGACAAGACCAATTATAGATCGGCAGCTAAGCCAACTCTGGCCAAGGCGCTAGGCAGGCGTGGTTGCACGTGGTTGCGTCAATCAACGGGCGGCTTCGCCTCCTCCTTGTTAGGCGCCAGCTGCAACAGTGGAACCTTCAAGATCACCCAAGCCTCCCGCTGCTGTCAACCTTCTGCCGCTGTTTCCCTTTCGTAACCTGCTTCCTTTCTTTACCACTACCATTTGTAACTTCGCCTTTTTTTGATTTCAATTTACTAGAGATCACTTTACACTTTGACATCACCACGCGCAAACATGTCTATGCTCGCCGAGCTCGCTCGCCGCGCAGTTTCACATCCGCATACAGCGACGTTTGTCAAGCGCGCCGTAGCCGTTCAGTATGGCGAGGGAGAGAAGATTGAGGTGCCGACTTGGGGTGTCGTTGTGGTCTATGTGACCATCTTACTTGCCAGCGTAGCTGTGAGCCTCGTAAGTGCCCTTTGTTGCTCATACTGTCACCTCCCCTAGGCTGCATCGCCATGTCAAGCATGAGGGCTGCGCTAACAACGCCGTACTAGATCTCATACATGCTCAACGAAGTCGTCACCACCCTGTGCATGGTCGAGTCTCCCGTCGCTGCCATCACCGTCTCCCCCTCTGAACATGAATCATCCAACAAAGACGGCGAGAAGGAGCGCCTCCTGGAGACTGGCCCTACCATCACCCTCGTCCACCAGAAGCCCATTACCTCCAGCATCCGCGGTACACTCCGTCACCTTGTCGCCAACGCCGGTCGCTGGGCACGCTTCCGTGGGTTCCGCGTCCACGCCCTGTACTCTATCCTCGCCAGCACCGTAGCCACCTTCTTCAGCGGCGCTCTCCCAGACGTGCCCGGCATGGTTGTCCTCAGCGCCGGTCTTACTGGTGCGGTCCTCGCAAACGTCCACGCAGCATGGACACACAAGGTTGTCGGTATGCCGACTGAGCAGAGCATGTGGCAGCGTATCCCCTCAAAGAGCCACTGGAAGACGCTCGCGGTCCCTGCCGCTATCGCATCCGTCATGCCATACATCAGCCTGTATCTGACCGCTGGCGTTGGCATGCTCCTCAGTCTTCACAAGTTGGACAACGAGAACATCACCACCTGTTCGCAGTGGATGGGTCTCATTGCCCGTTTCGCTGCTATTGCCATTTTCGCTATTACCTGCACCATTTTCCTTTGCCTCCCCGCCATGGTCACTCTTGTCCGCATCGAAGCTTCCATCCTCCCAGAGGACCAGGACACCATTATTCCTTTTGACCGCACTTTCGGCGGCAAGGTTGTCAGCCAGATGATGGGCGGTACCGGCGTCGTTGGCTTCTTGGATGCCTGGAGGTCCTTCAACTGGGAGGCTCGTCGCCGTCTCATCAAGCTCTTCGCCAAGACCTTCTTCATCATGATGGCCATTATGGTCGTTTTGGCCCATGTTATCCTATTTGAGGTGTTTGCCATCATGGGACCTGCTGTTGGCAAGTTCCTGGCCCAGATGAAGCATGATCAGGGTATGATGAACGGCGCTTAAGCGCTATTCACCTTGTTTCGATCACTCGGTATGGACGGGTCAGTCTGCATATGCGTGTTGCTTGGTCTTTAGATTTTCTTTGGTGTCCCATGGATATGTAAACACGTTGTATTGGTTGTTTTTTTGGTACCTTTTTTTTTCACTCACCCTCGTTGATTATTACATACATGTGTTGTAGCAAAATCTATCATATATATATATGTATACTCTGAACCACACAAACAAAATCTTGTGCTGACAATGTCCATCTGTCTGTTAGCATATGGGATCCCTTTGTTGCCCAAAACAACAGTCCTACTACTTTTCAGCTTCACCACATAACTAGATGAAAGAAGAAGGAGCACACGTCAAACACCTTATTCCCGGTTCTGCATCACTTGACTCACCCTCTGTCAATGGAACATGTGTATACAGTTGAGGAGAACAATACTCTTCTATTCCCAATACCCGCCGCGAACCATATGTAAACCCCCCCCAAACTAACTGTTTAAACATAAAAGGTCATGATGAACCAACCTAGAAACGAAACCTAAAAGAAAAAAAAGAGAAGAAGAACATGAAGGAGCAAGACGCCACGCTAATGCTATGCCCTAAGATACCCCCTATTTAGAAGTTATGAAGAGAGAAAGAGGAAGAAAAACAAGGAGCCCCTGCTCCCCCCTTCTTTCTTTTTGCTCCATCAGCGTGATAGAGAGAGCGAGCGAGAGAGAGAAAAGGAGAAAATTAGCCAGATGACAGAGTATAAACGCCATGATTTTGCCTTGTCAAGAAAGAGAGAAAAAAAAGGAGCCGCGAAATGCGTTTTTCTTGCGCATCAAATTGCCCACTCGTTTTGTTTTCGGGACTGTGGTCGCCGCCATGTAAAACCCCGGTCGTTTGTCGTCGTATAAGCAATGCCACCTC
>Ga0265797_10011291_pt1 | contig 11217 bp, 10 predicted proteins | sample P2T30metagenome_FD_192433 | JGI IMG/M metagenome (GOLD analysis project Ga0265797, IMG submission 192433) | Plant litter microbial communities from East Loma Ridge, Irvine, California - P2 T30 | ecosystem: Environmental > Terrestrial > Plant litter > Unclassified | place: USA: California... | reverse complement strand
GACATGGATCGCCGGCTCGTTTAACCCTAGTGCTAGGGAGCGACAGGAAGCAGCCATGCCGTTCACTGAGAAGCAGCTACAGGACTTCCAAGACCCAGAGAAGTATCTGGCCTTCCGAAAGCACCTCGAAGGCACATTCTTCCGTCGCTTCGAGTCTATCCTGCGTGACTCAGAGACTACTCGCAAGGGTACCGAGTCTTTCAAAAAGATCATGCGTGAGAGACTGGGCGATGATGCCGAGTTGCTTGAAAAGATGGTGCCTGACTTCCCACCTTTCTGCCGTCGTCTCACACCTGGACCCGGCTATCTCGAGGCCATCACAAAGGACAACCTCACCTTCATCCAAGACCCGATCGACCATTTCACCGAAGACGGTATCGTGACCAAAGACGGCGTGCATCGCCCCGTGGATGCAGTCATCTGCTCCACTGGAGCAAACGTGGACTTTGCGCCACCATTCCCTCTCATCGCAGGCGACTACGATTTGTCTCGAGACTGGAAACCGGACGGCAAGTTCGGCTTCCCTTACTCGTACCTTGGCATCGGCACGCCGAACTTCCCCAACCTTGCCTACATTCTTGGTAAGCATCTGCACCTTACTTTCATTCCCCATAACGAGCGCTAATCATACCTCAGGACCCCACCCGCCTGGCACATCAGGCACTGTGCCCCACGGTGCAGAGGTCCAAACAACATACATCGCGAAGCTGCTCCGCAAGATCTCCTCGCAGGGTATCCGCACAGCGACACCCTCCAAGCGTGCTACAGATGACTTCGTAGCATACTGCGACGCTTTCTTCCCGCGTACCAACATGAGCCGCAAATGCAGCTCTTGGTACAACGGTGGAAGACCGGGAGCACGTATTCATGGCGTTTGGCCCGGCAGTGCCTCGCATTTGACGAGAGTCTTACGTGAGCCGAAGTGGGAGGACTATGAGTACACGTACGAGACTGGCGAGAACCGTTTCGGCTTCCTTGGCAATGGATGGACGTCCAAGGAGCAGGATCCCGAGGCTGATCTGACGCCCTGGTTGCGTCTGGAGGGTCAGAACGACCTCAAGGATTTGCACGAGAGGTGGCAAGACTTGTAGATAGCATCGTTCCGCGATACTTATCCAATCAATATAGAATTCCACAGACACATTGGAAACAGTGGTTACTTATTTCGAAATCGCTTTCCATAAAATTACAGGGTGAATTATGGTCTCGATAAGTCAGCGCCATGAGCCCACTGTCGTCGTTGTCGTAAATCAGATGTCAAAGCCGACATCCCGGACTAATAGTCTATAAGCTGGCAATCAACCAGTCCGTCGTATGGACAGCACGGTTCTGGAGACAAGTTTGCAGCAAGCGGGCATCCACTCCAAGCGAGCCGAGTATGGTCATCTTCTCTGCAAGCGACGGCCTATCGTACCTCTAGCATTGTCTCGGCCAGTTGGTTTACGGCACAAATTCATGAGTCTGTCCCTCCTCACTGGATCTTCTTGTCGCGAACGGTCTTACGCCCTCCAACCACGGCGTGAAGACGTCCCAGCATATCCACTGCCATGAACACAGCTGTAAGACACTCAGTCAGCGGAAACATCAAAAACTGATAAGAGGTGGCAGCAACATACACAAAGCCAAATACGGCACGTAGAGCTTTCCCAGCTCGATCTTCTGCGAGTTCAGGTAGTCGCTCCAGCTCAGGTAGTCTGCGATGCACGTGGCGGTCGTGATAGCTGTCTGCACGGCGTATACGAGGAGGTGCACGGGCACTCGCGGGTCATCTGGAGAAACGTATCAGCAAGAATTGTGCTATTAGAAGACAGGGCGGTATTACCTCTGATCAGAGCTCCAATGGCCCAGACAGACAAGGGAACGTGGTACACCAACTCCATGTACATGTACAAGTTGAACCATGCCGGCGGCTGGGTGAAGAAGCGGTCGGCGTAGGTTGTGATGTACCATTCGCGAAGCGCGGTGATGAACTCAGGCTTGAGATTTGTCGGCCAGAGAGGAGCCAAGTCGACACCTACGAGGATGTGTTAGTTAGAGGTATCTAAAGAATCCAGAATCTGCGGTTCAGGTATTGTAGGGTGTTTCGTACAGAAAACGATCGGGACGTGAATGATGAAGAAGATCAAATACACGAGATCGCGCTTGCGCGAGAATATGCTCGTCGGTGTAGTCATGATTGTTCTGGTGCTTTGTGAATTGATGATATGTTGATAATGTGTTATGCGTTGTAAGGAGACGCGGCACGGTTGTATCGGCAAGGAAGGTTGTAATAGTTGTCTTGGGACTGGACATCCACTAGCTTCCGAAGGCGTTGCTCGGGAGTTCATTGGCTGAGAGCATGCACGCACCGGCATTAATATGAGCGCCGCGGGAACATATTGCGAACCCTACCACTATTTGTTTGCTGAACCAAAGAAGGCAAAGCTCTATATAAAGCGCCCTGGGTGGCATTGCAACTCGTATAGAAATGATACGGATGCATACACTTGATGCGAGAAATCGCTTGACAGCAGAATCAAAACAGCTCAACTACATGTAGAGGTAAACAGATGGGTGAATGGATTCCAAATCGCGCTACAAAAATCCCTCAAAGCAACTGCGTAGCATTGGAACAATGAACGCTGTCCTAGATAGTCGGCTCGCAAGGCAATATCGCTTACTAGTACTACCAGCTCTTGCGCAGAAATTAGAACCACGTTGTGTCCTTCCAGGCCGATATTATTAAAATACTGTCCAGACTCTTGCGCATCCAACACATTTGACCTGATCGCTCTCAAACAACCTTATACGACATAGTTGTGATGCCAGCAGCAGCGTAGTTCGAGCATCCAGCGACCGGCCGCTCGCGCAGCACGCTTGCAGGTGGAGAGATGAGGAGCGGGTCGCCGCTGCAATCTTTCGTCGGGAAGAAAGCCAGGTCTGACGACACGCCACAAGAGTCAGCATGGGCACTTGAAAACCTGAGGGGCAGAAAGCGAAGCAAGCATACATTGGTTGGGGCCATCATCGGCCTCCGGACGGATCAGGAGAGATTGGTCATAGCCATACTCCATCAATTCGTATTTCTGAAACAAGGCAGGTTTGGTCAATTCATGCACATGATTGATTGGATGTTTGCTAGTTGCTCGTACCATACATCCCTTACTATCCACGGTCTGCGGAATGACGAGTAATTCCTGATCAGAAGGCTTCGTACCCGTGCCGCTGATAGTACACTTATCACCAAGCCAGACCGTGAAGCGGAAAGCCTCACAAGTAGCAGCAAGCGAAGAAATAACGATGGCCGGCTGAGAGAGACGCATGCTGTAGCAGCTGCAGAAAGAATGTTCGACGAGAGTTCTTCGGGACTTCTGGCGTGATGTGTTTTGGGCAAGGATGAGATCAGTCGAAGGGATTGCGTGGTAAAAGTAGGCGATGGGCCCAATCTCGCGGGACGGGTTGGCCACATTCCTGAGTGACGCACCTGCTCGAACCATTGGGATCGCGGATCTTGCTGCACCTCTGGTATCGTCACGATGCCTGCCGGTGCTGCTTCCGATGAGATGAGAGGAGAGAGATGTCTCAGTGCTCCTCCCTATCACGCAGGCTGTGTTGCTGCTGTGTTTGCGTTCCTTCATGCATCCTGCCCGCGTGCTTTCTTTCGCTTAGATCTAAGCTTGGCCTTTCGCAGGATGTAGCCATCGGGGTCGCTCCTGTACTCTGCCAACTTCTCGTCTGATTCGTTGTAGCCGTAATGTGAAACGTCGACCTTCTTTGGGAAGATCGAAGCGGCATACTCCCTGTCTTGTTGCAGGATCTTGAGCACACATGCCAAATGTTCATTAATAGGCAAACGAGACGCAGCCACGAACAAATCATCAGCCAATTCCAAAAGACCATGGTACCCAGCCCTCAGATCTTTGAAGCTGCCGCGAATGCGCGTCATAGCCAATGCCCTGGTGGCCGCTCGGAGTTCTGGTAACCCCACGGGGCCTTGCGGCGCCTCAGCTGTGAGGTCGATGACTTCCTGCACTCTCGCAGGTGCTGGAGTCGAAGTGAGCGACTCAGGTGGGTTTTGTACAAGGCCACCAGACATATCTTTGTCTCTCAGCTTGTTGAGGTTCTTGATGGCGCATTGAACAGACTTGGTCATATGCCTGACGCCATCGAAGTATCGCCGGAAGACCTCGAAGTCCTTCACATCGGATTCTCCACAGACCAAATCTTTGACAACGACCGGAATCTCCTTCCAGACTTCTCCTGTGCGACCTGTGAATACGAGATCGACATGCTTCGCCTTCCCATCGCCACCAAACCGCCGAATCTTTCGCAGTGGATCGGTCAGGAACGCCACCATATGCATACGCGACAGGTCTCCCGGCTGGATGATCTTGTTTTCGTAAATGGTTGGCTTCTGCAAGAAAGACGCTGGCCAGACGTCCGAGACGATCCATGAACGCTCGTTGGCATCGTTAGGCAGTACAACCGTGATTGTCACGGTGAGACTGCGCAGGCAGTGGTCTCTGGGAATACGGCCGACAAATGCGAAGATGATGTCTTGTACTGCGCATATCGAGACAGGGTCATTACCACAACAGATGTCGATTGCCAGGTCCATACACTTGTTAAGAGCATCCAGAGCAGTGGAGGTCGGAATAGACTTGGGATCAAGACCAGGCGTGTCTACAGGCAGGCCGTTGACCACCTTACTTAACCACAATTTTGCGCTCCGTCGGTCTTCGCGCCATCCCTCAATCGAGCATCTGTAGGATTGGTGGCTGTCGTTCATGTAATCGTATGTCGTGCTTTGAGATGCCATGATTGGAATATCTGGTGATCCTGTGATAGTTTAGTGGTCGATTCTTGGTCCGGTTGGTTTTGGTGTGGGAACCGTGTACGCGATACTTCGGTCTCGCGTCGGTATATATAGTGGAACCTTCTGCCGCAACTCAGAGCGAGTGTCGATATCTTTCACTGTCAGAATGGCGAACCTTCACTGTTCGCACTCTGATGTCGTCTGTGGGCCCAAATTCATATCTCTTGCGCCCCAAGGTGCGAAGCATTGTCTTACGTTGTTCACTCAGACACGTCTCCCGCATCTGCCAGTCTCAAAGCTACACCAGCTGATTCATCACCTCCTGTGGCTTCGACTTTGGCAAGCAGCTCCTTGGCACGTCGCCTCTCAGCGGAAGCCTTCTGGCGGTTTTGAGCAGTAGCAACACGGTCCGCATACTCATTGGGATACCCTCCAACGGGGCTGGAAGAGGAGGCATCCGGTTTCTTGTGATGCACGTTTGCCAAAGATCGATAGAGGTCTGACATCCATAGACCCATCATGCCTCGAAGCCGCAGAAGTGGCTCGCTGACGTCGTACGGAGGGCTGAGGAGTAGCTCATCAAGACGCTCTGCGATGGGAGTTGCGTCTGCGATCTCGCGACTTGCCAGGTCTTGATAAGCGGTGCTTGCATGCTCATCTGCGTTGTCGCTGGCGATGCTATGTGACGAAGACCTCCGGGCACGAGATGCTTCGTCTCGTAGGCGCTGGTAGCGTGCTTGTACCTCGTACACCCAAATATCAAAGAGTGCGGGATAGAAGACTTTGGCGTTGATCGTATGTTGCGTGTGTGGCGTGTAAGGATACTGCAGGACTAGTCGTTCGTAGTACTCTCTTGCCAACTTGAAACCTTCGTCGGCGAATCGATGAGCTGGTTGATTGGTAGGCGAGTCAGAGACCTCGTCGTGAAGCAAACTCGTATCGTCTTCACTCGATCTTCTCGCTGCTGCTGACTGCTCTGGTACTTTCGCCTTTTCTCGCCGCATCAGGATCTCAGCACCTATGCCCCAGCGTCCATGCTGGCGGACATCAATACCTAAGCCGGCAATCTCAGTGCGAGCCAACAGGCCCCAAGCACGAGATGCGCGCTCCCAGTCGCCCTTGAGCATGCATCGATGCAAGATGACTGTGATGTTGTCAAGATGTCTGCGCTTCAAGGAAGTTGATTGGTCGTCCACTTCAACCTTGGGCACATAAAGCGGTGGATTCACAGCTGCTAGTTCTTCTTGCGAAGAACGTCTAGGAACATCTGCAGACTTGACAGGAGCATGAGGGAAAGGATATCTCGGTAATGGATGCTCGCGCGACAGACCAGCCACATGATATGGATCGGTCTTGTTTACTGAAGGAGCAGAAGCCCGCACACTGTACGGCTTTGCATCGTCGTCCGAGTCTGAAGAGGGCCGCTCTGCATCAGACGAGCCGCTCTCTTCGTCCCTTTTTCTCTTTTTGGCCTCACGCTTTTGTTCGCGAGTGAGAAACGTCTGTTGGCCTTTGGTTGGGCGATATACCGGGGCGAAAGTAGACATTCTGCGCGGTGTATCACTGTTGAGACGAATTGGAGCTGGCTTGCGGGAAATTCATGCAGCTTGTTAAGACTTCCGCAATCCTGCTATGACCCTGGTGCGTTTCATGTAATGTGGCGTGCGGCTGGCGACAACGCAACATGCAGCGTGGGAAGAGGATTGTTCGCTGCAGACGTATTTTCCTCACACAAGCGAGAGCAGGTTGCCTGTGACGAGAGCAAAGCGGTGGTCTGGTGGCTCGTGGTGTTTTCGGCGGGAGTGGCAGTATGAGATCACAGGATGTTGTTCCGAACCGAAAATAGGACGGGTTTTTGATTGCGCTGTGCAAGTCTGTCTCAAACGATCTGTGGACGCATCGGCGCCACCGCGCGACGCCCAATCACCGCCGCTGCTGAGGAGATGCGCGACAGGGCCAGGCCGCCAGCCGTTTGATGCCGCGACGAGTCAGGGCGCGCTCTCTTTAGGGGCGAGAATACAGTACAGCAGTGCAGCAGACGTGCGTGATGGGAGAGAGGAGAAGGCAGACAAGGAGACAGATAAAAGTAGCTACATGTACTACAAGTATCACACGTGTGCAGTCTTGTGTCACTTTGGAGCCGCAGCGGTGGGAGAGTGTACCTCCCTGAGGCAGTTAGTAGCAGCTGCAAAGATGAGAGATAGCCTACGTATGTACCGTACTTTGCTCTCCTCGTCAACTCGGCCTTCTCGTGGCTTTTGAGTGAGACATGCGCACACGCCGCCTTAGGCTCTAACTCGAAGTGACTACTACTCGTTCGGCAGCGCACGCGGGCGAGCAACTAGCCCATAGCGTTAGAGCAAGTGACAAGTGACGAGGCTCATGCTCTCTCACCAGCCGTGTGCTCTAAGGTACTGCTGTTGCTGCTGCGCCCACGATTACCTTCACTTCCCTACTCGCCGTAGCACTTGCCAGCGTGCCAGCTGCTGCTCTTGCTCTTCTGCTGCTCCCGACACCTGTCCCGCATCGCCTCACCACTTGACCGGACCTCCATTACCTCTGAGCCGACTCGACGCGTTCTCCGCCCGCACCACCATCCATGTACAGCTGACCGCATCAACCCACCATCCATCCACCAATCAACCCTACGCCTATCGCTACACCCTCGTCTTGCTCGCCGCCTCTCACTACCACCGACGCTTTTCGCTGACACTCACACCACCGCTTCCGTCTTTTAATATCGCGAGGAGGAGGACACACGGCGGCTCGCTGGAGGACATGCAATAGCAACATCGCTGCAGTCATGGGTCAGGGCGCTTCACAGCCTCTGCGGAGCGGCGACCAAAATCAGCCTGATGTGCCTGCTGTTGGCGGAAGCAGCACACGGCGCCGGCGACAATCATCCTTTGGCAACCTGCTCCGCAGTCAGGAGCAACAGCCAGCGGACAGCGAAGATGGCAGCGGTCTCTTGAGCGCACGCAGCCGGCGTCGACTACCTATGCGTTCTAACAGCACAAACAGGCTCTCACGCTTATTACATTCTTCCACACTACCTCCTTCAACAAGTGACGCGGGACCGTCACGGCCATCAGCACTGCAACGGTCACGGACCACTTTATCCAACATATTCCGACGAGACGACGCTACATTCGCTGCAACTCGGCCATCACATTCACGGAGCCCGCTACAAGGTCCGGCGTCGTTCCTTCGTGACTCTTCCACAAATGACGATGCACCCGAATACCATCCTTCACGATCGCAGTCACTCGACCAAAACTCCATGCTCGAACAAGATCTACTTGATTCTGAGCAAGACCACGATCAGCCACCGAGATCAGCAGGATCGCATCGTCTACCCAACATTCGCTTGAACTCCTTACGACCAGATCGGTCCTTCAGACATATCACTTCTGGATTCCGAAGAAGGCGATCACCACCTCCTAGCTCGCTGAGACGTGCTGCTGGAACTGAAGACCAAGCGACCATGCTCAGCAGACTATTGAGTGTGGCTGCTGCCGCAACGGCTGCTACTTTGATGGGCGATGATCACCAGGCACTCAGCGAGGCTAGAGGCTTGACAGCAGGCACTGGTATCGGAGAAGTCGGTGGTAATGGTGAAGATGGCAGTTTCGACGGATTTCTCAGGGCATTACAAAATGGGAGAATTGCTTCAGCACTCAGGCAGGGCGGCGATGGACAAGAGAATGGTGAAGGTGGACAGTCTGGGCCACTCAACTTCTTCCGGATGTTCCGGTTCGGCACTCCAGGCGCCAACGGAACGCCAGAAAATCCTCAAGCAGACTCGCAGACCGAGGGATCAGGAGATGCATCAAACAGCGGAGACAACCGAATGGTGCCCATCATAATCGTTGGCATTAGATCTATTTCACCAAACTCTGCTTCTGGAGCCGGTGGCGGAGTTGACGAATTACCACCGTTCATCGACGCACTTGGACACTTCCCTTCGCCGCTGCCAGCACACGCTCTAGGCGCTCACGGGCAAGATAGTATCGACTCGATTCTACGCCCACCTCAAAACGGTACGAGCTTCCGCCACAGGAGGAGAGCCAGCATGGGTGGGCTTGGTATGGGCCGCAGTCGGATCAATGACCGATACGACGACCAGCGTGACCACCGGTCACCTGACAGACGACGTGAGAGGCCTTGGAGTGTTGCCAGCGCAAGCTCGAATACCGAACCTCGACCTCCGCCTGCGACGCCAGCTTCTCCGAGCCCAGAACTCAGCCGCATATCTAGCAGAAACAGCACGCCATCGCATTCGAGGCCTGCGTCCTTCGTCGCCAACAGCATTCGCGACTTCGCTTCAGACTCGCGTCGTAATAGTGCCCTGCAGCGTGTCGCGACTAGTCCGTTGGCAAGCCACACTGAGGAGACTGGATCTTTGCATTCCACTCGCTCAAGTGACAACTTGCTCTCCCAGCCTAGAGAATCCGACCATTTCCGTGGCCATCGTCGCTCCGACACTGCACCCAACATTCACTATCCTCGCTTCGCTTCTGGACACCCGCGACGCAATGGTGTCGTCGAACCCGACAATATTCCCTCTTTGTCACGCTCGTCGTCAGGCAACGGTACGGATAATGCGAACCCGGAAGAGCGTAATGGTGACAGCCGCAGCTGGATTATCTACGTTCTTGGTGGATCCTACCCGGAGAACCACCCCATCCTTACGACACCCAGTCTGTTTACGGAGAACCCTACTTACGAGGACATGATGCTGCTCTCCACCCTCCTCGGGCCGGCGAAAGCACCTGTTGCGACCGAGGACGACGTGCAGAATGCAGGTGGTATCTACGAACTCGTTGTAGCGGAGTCAGTCGAAGACAGCGGTACCACTACAACTGATCCGGCTTCCTCTGATCGTCTCATGGCGATAGTGACTGCTGAGACGAAGGGTGAGAATGACCCTGACAGGGTATACCTGGAGTCTGGACACCGTTGCTTGGTCTGTCTGTGCGACTTTGAGGTGAAGGAGACAGCTCGACGCTTGGCGAAGTGTGGTCACCTGTTCCATAAGGAGTGCATTGATCACGTAAGTTTAAATCGGCATTGTCAATACCCCAAGAAATACTGACAAAATTCCCAGTGGCTTACCCAAGGTCGAAATTCTTGCCCTCTCTGTCGCGGCCAGGGCGTCAACGAAAAAGACAAGGCTGTGTCGTCGGAAGACGAAGGTCTCGAAGAACCCGTACCACAAGCAGCACCAGAGGTCGCAGCCATGTAAAGCACGCACAGCGCGCTGGCTACTGAACCGTTCTTGGCTGCTTGCCCATCACACCACTTTGGCTTCAATTAGCTCTACATACTTTCTCTTGTTACAGATTTATTACCGGCGTTCAGCACAGGCAAATGGAGAAGCCCACATGTTTCGGACTGGGCCAGAATCGAAAGACCTAGCCACAGGCAGGTCTTGGGTTGTCAATATTTTGGGAATTAGCGAGCGTGGTTTGCTTTTTTTTGATTGGCACGGCACACACTTTCGATGGGCCGGCTGGGAATGAATTCACGATTTCCATTTTTGCTGTCTTTTCCTTTTGTTTTCGGGTGGTTCTGCGGATATAGCGTTGCTTTCGATGGTGTTAGTGCGATTTAGGAGCGAAGCGAATCGCACGAATCGAGACTGATTATAACATTTTATGCTCTCACGAATCAACAAATGTGCCACCTGAATGTCAACAAGTGTGGAGACTGCCAAAGCAAAGGCAGGGTTCTCGGCGGGAAGAGCCGCGATAAGGCGCTATCGTGGAGTTGGCGAGCGAAAAAGTCGTCCTAACGAGAGGGAAACTGCGGCGCTAGCATTTTCGAGTTCGTTCGCCTCAGCAGAAGCAGAGCAACTTCGGTCTCTCTCTCTCTCCCTCCGCCTCGCCTTTCCCTCCCACACGGTGTTGCCAGAGACACAACACACACCGCCAAGATGAAGACAACATGGAAGGACATCGCGCCCGTGCCGACCTCGCAGGAGTTCCTGGACATTGTGCTGTCGCGCACCCAGCGCCGTCTGCCCACGCAGATTCGCTCAGGCTTCCAGATCACCCGTATCCGCGCCTTCTACATGCGCAAGGTCAAATACACCGCTGAGACCTTCGGCGAGAAGCTGTCCGCCATCCTCGACGGCTTCCCCAGACTCGCGGACATCCACCCTTTCCACAAGGATCTGCTCAACACCCTCTACGACGCCGACCACTTCCGCATCGCCCTCGGCCAGTGTAACACCGCAAAGAGCTTGATCGAGACCGTCGCCAGAGATTACGTGCGTCTGATCAAGTATGGCCAGAGTTTGTTCCAGTGCAAGGCGCTCAAGCGTGCTGCTCTCGGTCGCATGGCCACCATCTGCAAGAGGCTGAAGGACCCTCTTCTCTACCTCGACCAGGTCAGGCAGCACTTGGGCCGTCTGCCTTCTA
>Ga0265797_10011290_pt1 | contig 11217 bp, 15 predicted proteins | sample P2T30metagenome_FD_192433 | JGI IMG/M metagenome (GOLD analysis project Ga0265797, IMG submission 192433) | Plant litter microbial communities from East Loma Ridge, Irvine, California - P2 T30 | ecosystem: Environmental > Terrestrial > Plant litter > Unclassified | place: USA: California... | reverse complement strand
ACAGTTCTTACATACGCCGCAGTCTCCCTCCTCCGAGTCACTCAACCTCATTTCGCATACCTCGAACCGGATCGCCACAAGATCTTCAACACCGCTAGGAAAGCATCCGACATGCTCGCTCGTTCAGCTATGAATCCAGATCATCTACCCGCATCGCAATCTGTTTTCTTGAGCCGATTGATCGAGGTCAAGTCGGCAAAATTACCAACGGGTCATCGTCAGGCTCACCTGCCAGAGATGATCGATTTCGAAGCTTTTGCGCAAAGTCTAGAAGGTGATCAGAGCAAGACTCTCTGGCCTCCTGCACCATTCCACTTCGATCTGGGATCATTCTCCGGCATCCCACCTCCAGTCCCTCAAGTCGCGCAGAACGGTGGTCTTTCCGCGAGCCTGGATCAGTTTCCTCCGCAAGGCCAAGCTTCGTCTGGTGACCAAAATCAAGATAACATGCCTACAGATCTCAACGGTTGGGTAGCTGCCAACCAATTCCCAATGCCCGGCTTGAGTTTGGGCATGGGGAGCAGTTTCGGCCAAGATGACCTCATGTTTACGCAAGATAGCTTCTGGAAGTCTATATTCGAGGGGCAACCTCAGAACCAAGGGCAAAGCCAAGGTATTGGCATGGTCTGAAATATTGTTAAGCAATGATGCATATTTGTTAGCTTAAATGTCGGAAGCTTGTCGGGGCGAAGGTATCGGCGTCACCTCTGTGTTTTGTCTGGGGCTCTCCGCGGGTCGTTTCGTCCTTGCTCGCTTGTAGTATCGGAACGGACCGAGAGGAGAAACCGAATAGACCGAAGAGGTGGATTTCAGGGGGAAACCGGGCTCGGTATATCTTCGGCGATTCCGGGTGGAGGATACTCCATTCACCCTGCCTAGACTCGGAAACGGGTTATGAGATCCAGCGTTCTGCAGCATTCTCCTCTTGCTGTTATACCTGTATACTCTATACAACAACAATCAAAATGAGCACAATTATTGGACCCAAGGTTGAGAAGCCAAGTGACAGGGCCTGGTGGAAGTCGGCGTCGGTCTACCAAAGTGAGTCAACCACAAGGACGCCGCTCCTTTAGCTGACGATCAGTCTATCCAGTATGTCGTTGCCCTCCCTTGTTGTGGTGCGAAGAGGCGTACTGATGATATAGGCATCCTTCGCGGATCACGCAGCAAACGGTCATGGTACTCTCCAGGGTATCTTGTCCAAGATCCCCTACCTGCACAAGCTAGGTGTCGACATCGTCTGGCTTTCTCCGATGTACGAGTCTCCCCAGGCCGACATGGGATACGATATTTCGGATTATCAGAAGGTCGACCCTCAATACGGTACTTTGGAAGATTGGGAGCAGATCAAAGATGCTTGCCATGAGCGGGGCATGAAGCTGGTCATGGACTTGGTCGTGAATCACAGCAGTGATCAGGCATGTCGTCCTTCTACGGAAACTGAATCACTTCTGACATACAGCACGCCTGGTTCAAGGAGGCTCGAAGGTCCAAAGATAGTCCCAAGAGGGATTGGTACATCTGGCACGATGGCAAAACCAACGACAACGGCGAGAGGGTGCCACCAAACAACTGGAGGTCGATCTTCGGAACGTGAGTCCCTTCAGCTGTCTCTGTACTGACAATCAGTGGTCCCGCCTGGACTCTTGATGAAGGATCTCAGCAGTACTACTGTCACACTTTCTTGAAAGAGCAGCCTGGTCAGTCTTTGCTGGATCTTCATGGTACTCCCTGACATGTTAGACCTAAACTGGAAGAATCCAGAGCTCCGAAAGGCCGTGTTTGACATGATGCACTGGTGGCTGGCAAAGGGGGCTGACGGGTTCCGAATGGATGTTGTGAGCTGGTCCTCATCTGTGAAAACAACGAGCTGACATCCAGATCAACTTCATTGCCAAGGCAGAGGGTTTCCCTGATGCTCCAATCGTTCAGCCTGGTCACGAGACTCAGCCATTCGGTGGGCTGTCGATCAATCGACCCGAAGTTCATGGTCACCTCAAAGAGATGTACAATGAGGTCATCAGCGTAAGTCTCCACAGTGTTCGAGTCATTGCCAACGGATTGCCGCTGACAGGCTAGAAATACGACATGTTCTGGTGAGATCAGTGGGCGAGAATGTGAATTCCTTGGTGCTGACGTCTTAGTGTCGGTGAATGCCCAGGAGATGCTCCCGTCTCAGAGTACTCGCCTTACTCTGTCCCTGCCAACAAGGAATTGCAGATGATCTTCCATTTCCACCAGTAAGTGCAACCTCGAAGCCACACAGAGGGAAACTGATTACCTTTAGCCAAGGCTTCGATCGAGGAGAGAACGGTTTCGAAAGATCATACGATCCCAAATGGAAATTATCCAGGACCAAATCCCTATTCAACACCTTTAATGTCGAGATGGAGCAGCAGGGTGGCTGGAACTCAAATTAGTGAGTATATTGAAATGGTAATACTGATGAAAGCGTCGAGAACCACGATCAACCTCGAATCGTATCGCGAATGGGTTCTGATCACCCCGCTGAGCGAGCCAAATCCGCCAAGATGACTGCCATGTTCCACACTTCGCTCACTGGTACCATTTTCATTTACCAGGGACAGGAGATCGGTCTTTGTAACGTCCCCCGAGACTGGGCAGAGGAGGAATACAAAGACATTGAGACAATCCAGGCTCTTGATGGTCAGCGAGACTTCCGCTGGAAACAGAATGGCAAGAAGGGTAAACCTGAGGATATCGACGTCTCGGATGTTATGCGGGATATGAGGTGGACTGCCCGAGACAACGGACGAACCCCTATGCAAGTGAGTAGCGCTTCGATGCAGTGAAGATATACAGCTGACGGGATAGTGGGATTCGTCCGAGCACGCTGGTTTCTCCAAGGCCACACCTTGGATGCGAGTCCACAACGACTACAAGGAGGGCTGGAATGTCGCTTCGCAAGTTGACGACCCCAACTCTGTCTTCTCATTCTGGCAAAAGCTCCTCAAGCTGCGTAAACAGTACGAGGCACTAGTATACGGTATGTCCGCCGAAGCTCTCGTCAACAATTCCGCTGATATGACAGGAACCTTCATTCCTCTAGACGAGAAGAACGAGAAATCATACTCGTACATCCGACACGACAAGACTATTGACCAGAAGATCCTAGTGGTTCTCAACTTCAGCCGTTCTGGCCCAGACACCGAGGGATATTATCACGGTGAGAAGACCACCGTCGAGCTTCCAAGCGACATCGATGTCTCGAAAGCAAAATTGATCATTACCAACGGTGACCAGAAGGAAGGTTCAGGTCTCGAAAATGGCAAAATTGTATTGTCAGAATGGGAGGGTAGGGTCTATCTTCTTTAAGCAGTGCGTATCATGCATGCAAATCTTGATTCTTTTGCACAAGGTATAGCACAACGGAAAGCACAGCTACATTTTCGCCGTGAAACAAGACACGGATGTCTCATATCTCGTTAATATACGCAAGTGAAACAACCACCACAAACATCGTCGGATGGTCACCTTGTGATGTGCTCATGTGATTCCAGCTGATCTTTCGCAACCTATCGCATCTCACCATGACCCTCTCACCAGATATATCGGGCCTAAGGCGACGTTCCCCAAATCCAGATTCGCCTCATCTCGACCCCAACGATAGTGCTCGACCTATACAACCCTACTCGCCGAGCCTACTCTCCCCTTACACTCGTGCAGAAGGCAGCACACAACGGCTCCCGAGTCGATACGCTCCACCTCGGCGCTCCACCTCATCCCTGTTCTCGACATATGCGCCCTACGGCGGAACGACACCTACTATCCGCTTAGTCCCCTCACATTCAGATTCGAACTCAATACCTACGCCTATCACACTCGCTCCACGTTCCAAGTCTAACGATATTGATGAGCGGAGTCGAGATGAGCCTACGAGTCCAGCGCTCAGGCGGCACGAAACGGAGCCAGCCTATGTTCGGATGGAACGGTCTTCGACCGTGGAGACGTTGCATCTGAATACTCGGAACACACAAGATAGGCCGCTGCCACCTCTACCCCTGCATGTCAGGCGTAACTCCGTCTCTGGTCAAAGCATCAGCTCGAGCATACTCACCACTTCTAGTGACGCAGGTCGGAGCGAGCTCAGTGCCGGAATCTCGATAGACGCAGCCAGCGCCGGTACAAGAAGGAGGACTTGGAAGAGCCTCCTAGTCAACCCATTCCGCGATGCTCCAAGACGGTCATTACACGACTCATTCAGATCTTTTGGCCCGGTGAGAATAGGATCAAGGGCAATGTCAAGATTGAGCCGCAGTGCAACTTCGGTGGATTCGCTCATTGATACTCCTTACATGCTCGAAAAGATGGCCAGGACCACTTCCGAGGATACGTTGGTCGATAAGACGCTTCAGAGGATCAGGAGTACGGAAGGGGGTGACAAGATACTGCAGAAAATACCGGAGAGATTGGTGGAGAAGGGGAAAGAAGGATGGACGTCTTTCAAGGTAGTCCTGTTCCTATCGGTTCTGACGGTACGTCTTTCCAGTCAAAAGAACGGACAGGGCTGACAGTAGCTTTTTGGTTATGGCTTGGCTGGATTATGCTGGACAATGCAGATTATGCTGAGGAGTAAGTACCCGACGAGAGGGTGGTTGGGTGGCTGAAGTTGACATCAGTCTCGCCCAATAGTGATGTCACAATGGTAACCGATCCGGACGTGGTCATCTGTGTGTCTCTCGACCTGTATCTACCCCCATGCTGATGGGCAGTCCTGCTCCTGTTTTCACTTCTGGCCCTGTTTACCTCCTTTGTCGGGCTTACCGGCACTTTGCTAAATTCCCGCCCGATTCTGGCGTTTTACTGCCTCCTCCTTTGGCCGACTTTCATTTCACTCGCTCTGGTTGGATACTCCTCATTCAAGCGAGCGAATGTCCAGCTGGATCGGAAACTCAACCAGGTTTGGTCCCAATTTCTCAGTGAGGAAGATCGGTTGCGGATCCAAAATGGTTTAGGATGTTGTGGCTACTATGACCCTTTCCGTAAGTAAAGCATTGACTTGATGCAATTGGCTGACGGGCAGACGATGCGACGTATTCGAAACGGTGTTATCCTAGGACCCCGCTTGCTGGGTGTAAAGGTAAATGGACGGCCTTTGAAGACAAGGCCCTTCGAAGCTTTGCGAGAGCCGCATTCAGTACTGTACCAATACACTTGGTCAATATCGTCATCGCCCTCGTGTGCTCCAATCACGTTGATGTGTGAGTGATCTGTCATGCTGATTTCGAAGGAGCTGATGATTCAGCCAATTCGGCAAGGGACTCACACCACTCCGTTACCGATTACAGTGCGTCTCAATGATATCTTTTCGTGCGCATGACTGATAAGCCAGAGCGGCAGATGTAAGATCAAACGCAATGGCTGTCCTCGCTGCCCTCCCATTGATACCAAAATCATCGCAGCCATCGTCAACACCGCTCAAACGTCGCTCGGCTCTACGTAGCTCAAGGAATTCCGTCCGGTCTTCCACCTCCACGGTCAGATTGGTCGACCCATACCATCAGCCGAAAGCGAGGCAGTACAGTGTGGATAGTATGTTGGAGATTTACGACAAGAGTCCGCCGATACCCTTCGCATCTAGGCAGAAAGATCAGGATGCAGGGAACCATCGTCGAGTTACAGAAGGTTTCGGGCTACCGACAGCGCCTACTACTCGATGGTCTTCGTTGGGTTACGGGACTTCTAAGGTTGAGAACAATAAAAGGGAGATGAAGGGGAATACAAGGGGAACTTGACCGACTATTGGCGTTGGTCGCAACTGTGGAAATTCCGATTGTAATGCACGTTAATACATATCTTGATTACTTGAGTCGTCGCCCGGAATATATACTTTTTTTACGTTTCTCATGATCGTACAATACCTTGCTCCTGCCTCATCCGTTCGTCTGCATCGTCCTCCACCACATAATTCTTGAATTGCCTAGCCGGGATCTTGCGCTCGAACATGACATCGATCTCGTAGTAACTTCGACCCTTCATCTCTGGAAGTCGATAATAAGCCCATACCCAACATAGAGCGCAGATTGGTGCCCATAGGAAACCAATCTTGCCGCGTAGATTCCAGGCTGTAGGGTTCTGATCGTCAGTCAGTCCCGGGTTATATGTCTGTGAAGTGGCCTACAAGCATGTATGGCATCATCACACCAAAGGTCACCGAAAAGACATTATACGATAATCGTGACAAGGCTACAGTCTTGCTTCGCAAACGAGAGCTCGAAACTTCGCCGACAATGGCGTAAGCCAGAGGACCAACTGTCGAATCGTAGACGAATAGCCAGATGATCATCATTGCTGGTCATTAGTGACGTCGACAGAAAGAGCAAGTCACGCTTACAAGCTTGTCCCCATCTCGCACCATTGTATCCTTTGTCCGCAATGACGCTCAGAATACCGATAAGAAGTTGACCAATAGCCAAACAGAAAAGTCCAGTAGTGAATATCTGCCTCCTGCCAAGAATGGTGATGAGCCACCAACTAAGAAGCGTACCAACAAAGGCAGCCCCATATAGTCCGATAGTCATCGAGAACGAGTTGCTCGTGTCTAGGCCAGCCTGTTGAAAGAAGTACGTAGAGTAATTGGCGAACTGTAGACCACACATGATTTGACAAGTCCAGGTTATCATTGAAATTTCCGTTCGTCGAAGATCGGTACCTCGGAAACAATCCAAGAAAGAAGTCCCAGACGAAACATCCTTCTCGAGCTGATTAGTTCGGATCATGGAAGATACGGTTTCCTTTGACCTGTCCTTGGTGGCAGCCGGAGTGAGACGACGAGCGGAGATGTAGGCTTGCGCAATCTTTCCTTTTCGGACCAGCCACCATGGCGATTCGGGTGCGAAGAGGAGAATAATGAACAACGGGACGGGCCAGGCCCACTGCACAGCGAATGGCATTCGGAATGACCAGATGCCGGTCATGAGTTGAGCTTTCTTGAGAATACCGGCACCAATCAGATGGCCAATGACCCAGCAGAGATTGATGAATCTAAGAGTCAGCTTATGATGGAGCTACAGCCTTTGAAGTGCTTACGTAGTGAGGTACCCTCGAAGGGACAAGGGACAGACTTCACTAGCGTATGCTTCGGCCAAAGTGGAGAAAACACCCCAAGGGATTCCACAAAGCAATTCGCCCGCCAGCAAGGCACCTTTGTTTGGGGCAAACGTGATCAGACCAATGAGAGGGGTCATGAACGCCAGGTTGCCGAGAATGGACCATTTGTACCCGAATCGGTCCACTAGAACAGCCCCGAGCAGGACACCGATAATCGATCCCATGTTAGCGGCCTGGAACGTCAGATGCTGCAATCCATTATATGAGTGAACCTACCTGCTGCATACCGGCTTGCCATCCTGGAGCTATTTGGTAGCCTGCCTTCCCGCCGTAGTCGCTTCCAAAGTGCTCTTTGAAAGCCGGCAGACCGAAAAGAGATCCGAGCAGGAGCGTATCGTACGACTCCATGATGATGCACCCCGAGGCTGCTATAGACCACCCAACAGCCTGCAATATCAGCTATGGCTCGATCACGCTGCGCTTGAAACCACTGACCGCTCGATTGATCTTGAGAGACTGCCACAGTGATAGGGATTTCTGCCATTCCTCATCTCGCACAGCTTCCGCCTTGACTTGCTCCCATGACTTGCTTTCAGACGATCCTTCTTCCGAAGCCTGAGAGTAATCCCTCTTGTCGTCTTCGACAATAATGTCATCGTGCGGATTCGAATTATACGACATGTTCGATGGTCACCTTGCTATCTTGGCAGTGGATGATTCGTATTCGTGTTTCCATACCAAACTCTTTATACCCTTGCAGCGAATGTTCGAAGTTGCATTTGCGATGGTCCGGAAATAGATGGGCACGTCTTGGTGCCGCCATACGCATCAACTCTGATGTGCTTTCGACAATGTGATATGTCCCCCACGGGTCTCTGGAGCCCAAGAGTTTACGAAATGGCAATGATCTAGAACAAGGAGGAGTGAAAAGAAGGCAAGTCGGCGACTTGAGAAAACCTGCACGTTCAGATGATCGGATAATCGGCTTCTTCGGCGACTTACCGTGAAGTTGACGTGCTCAAAGTGCGGGGTACATCTCCAAAATCTCTTGAGTCATTGCAAGTCGCCAGAGGAAGCGCACAGGTGACGTGCTAGGTGCAATCATAGCAGGTACAGTGTTCGCCCTGGTCGCCGATGCGTCGGAGAGGCCCGATGGGATATTGGCCCAGCTGAGGTAGGCCAAGGATATAAAAGTTCATGACGAGGTCGGCGCAACAAGTTATCACTTTCGAGCTCCGACAATACACACTTCAATTAACACAATGGCCCCAGTCGCTACTCATACTATGACCGAGACCCCCCGAGGTTCTCTGAAGCTCCAACCGCCGGCTCCTCAGGATCCAGATTCTGTTGCGCGAAATCAGCTACCTGGTCCACTTAGCAATCTAGGCTTGATTGAGCAGTACCCCGTGAGTGTCCTTCACCTGCGTCCTAGCCTCGATGCTGACAATGCAGCACTTCGAGGTGACTCCAGCAATTGGTCGAGAGTTTAAAGGAGATATCCAGCTCGATGAGATCATGAACGCACCCAATAAAGACGAGCTCATCAAGGATCTAGCTTACATGAGTGAGCCTTCCTTCCGCTCCTCGAGATTGTCAACTTACATGTAGTCTCTCGACGAGGTGTATGCTTCTTTCGAGATCAAAACATCTCTTCGGACGACATGATGAAGCTCGCTGAGGCAATTGGTGTTGCATCAGGTAGACCTTCAGGCTCTCATATGTGTATTCATCCTGTGTCGGAGAATACCCCAGAGATCGGCACCAAGACATCCCTCATCTCGGCATCTAAGCAGAAGTGAGCAGATCCACGACCCACGAGACCTACAAACTGACACCGACAGTAAGGGTGGTGGTATCAGGCGAATACACGACGACCTTAGTAGATGGGCTTCTGTAGCGTGGCATTCGGATGTCTCGTTTGAAAACGTTCCAGCCGATTATTCAATGCTCAAAATCAACGTCCTGCCAGAATCAGGTGGGGACACGATGTGGGCTAGCACTTCTGATGTACGCATCCACTGTTCACATGCCCTCCGAGCAGTGGCTAACGCTCCAGGTGCTTGACAAGATGAGCCCATCTTTCAGAGCGTATCTCGAAACCTTGAATGCCACCCATGATGCCTCTTTCTTCCACGCCGAAGCCGCTCAACACGGCATCAAGATCGACAAGAATCGCGAAAGAGGAAATCCACTCAACTCAGGAGATCACCTCACTGCCTCGCATCCTCTCATCCGTACGAATCGTAAGTCTTCCACACCTTAGGCTTGGGCTTTGCTAACGGGACAGCTGTCACAGGATGGAAGGCGATGTATGTCAACAAAGGATTCTATGGCCGTATTGATGGAGTTTCACGAGACGAGTCGGACATTATTGCGAAATACTGCTTCGATTTGATCAACAACAATATGGATATTCAATGTCGATTTAGATGGGAGAAAGGATCAATTGCAATCTGGGACAACAGATGTACTTGGCATTCTGGTACGTCATTCCTTGCCCCTATCTACTGGCAGAGACTGACTCCATAGCACTATTCGACTACAATGAGGAACGAGCTGGTGACAGGGCATCATCTATCGGGGAGAAGCCATATCTGGACCCCAATTCGCAGTACAAGTCAGAAGCGTTGAAAGCAGAAGGCAAAAAGTGGTAGATCAGTGTCCGAGTTGTATCTTCAATGTACGCGTTGCATCCCTGTCAAAGTTTACCCTGCCACTTTCTGCTGACTGAAAGAGCAAAGACAGGCAGATGCGATTAGAGCAATCCACCTGCATGACGACGGTTGTCCACCCTAAAAGAAAACAGATACACCAAATTAGATCTTTCCTCCGAGCCAACCTGGTCTTTCTACAAATACACTTACTCTCTCCTGACCCTGCCGTGGCTCCAACAACACTGATAGATTAGAGGACGACTAATAGAATGCGGAAATGCTCACATGATTTTCGGTATAAGGCATCGATAGAGGCGCTCCCTCGCTCGGCCAGAGCTCGCCTAAGGTATGTTTGGACGGGTTCCAAAGCGTGGAAGTTGAATGGCTACACCATCAGTCACTGCTATACACTGTCAAATCGAACTCACCTCCTGATACCTCTTGAATTCGACAGCGATCTTTCCGAGCTTGGCATATTTGTCATGGTTCACCAAAGAGAGGTCGGGCGATAATGTAGATTGTCGAGTATCGGAATTACCATCGAATGTGAAAGTGATACTGTATCATCAGAATACATCCTGAAGAAGCCATGCCGAACTCACTCAGTCAGAATGAGTCCCAAAAATGGGAGACACGGTCCGGCAACTTCTCGTAGTCGAGATCGGTACGCGGCATGGTTCTTGGTATGTTCGATCACAGCTCGTAGTCGATCCATCATGATCTTGTACTTAGCCGATAAAGACTGATGATGAGCTTGTCCGATGTCTGCGGTTTGAAATGACTTACATCCCAAGTTTTCTTCAGCCGCATGATTGTACTACTGTTGAGTCCGGCCAGGATGGCCCACATGGAAGAAAAGTTGTGCAGATACAGGCACTTCTTGAGTATTGTCAGTTCTGATCAGATGAGACGTAACGGACTCACATCCGCCAATTTGATGTAGAATTTGAGAAGACCAGTCCGCCTCTTGATGTCCAACTCCGCTAGGATGGTGTCGGCAATCCACCCAGTGATCTGATTACTAGTCTCGCTCAAAGCCTTCAAGCCCGCTACCTTTCTTCTTCCAGTCAACAGCAGATCCTCGGGGGCGACCTGGTTGAACATCTTGGATTCCATGATGGTCAATTGACGAGCTAATTCAAGCGTGTCAAACTCCGTGAGGGGTATGCGCGAAAGCTCGATACCTGGCTTCTGGAGAAGGGTATTGAGTGATTTCGAGATTATAGGTGTTGGCGGTAGGGATGAAAGCTGGCTGAATCCAGCAGAAGCAGGTCCAGGGGTGATCGCATTTGGCGAAAGAAGGGACAGCGGCGATTTTAGTGACAGCTTATCGGTCGAGAGAGTGCGCGAGTGAGACCGCCTTGAATGGTCATTATACGAAGAAGCGGATGATCCGGGCCGTTCTGGACCAGCGGAGAGCGGACCTGAAGAACGTTTTCGGATAGCTTCCAATAACCGTGGTGCCATGGCCGGTAGTGTGGGCTGAACG
>Ga0265797_10011289_pt1 | contig 11218 bp, 6 predicted proteins | sample P2T30metagenome_FD_192433 | JGI IMG/M metagenome (GOLD analysis project Ga0265797, IMG submission 192433) | Plant litter microbial communities from East Loma Ridge, Irvine, California - P2 T30 | ecosystem: Environmental > Terrestrial > Plant litter > Unclassified | place: USA: California... | reverse complement strand
CGCCTGTTCGAGAACCGCAATGTCGAGGACTCGATCCACCGCTCGAAGGCGGTCGGCGAGCCGCCGCTGCTGCTGCCGTTCTCGGTCTTCTTTGCGCTGCGCGATGCGATTTCCAGCGTGGGCGGGCACAAGGTGAATCCGCCCCTGAATGCGCCGGCCACGAGCGAGGCGATCCTGGACGCCATCGCGGCCGTGGAAGCCGCCGCCGCCCCGAGCGCGTGATGGAAGACTGGCTGACAGCCGCGCTGCGCGCGCCGGCCGTGCTGGTCACGGTCGCCATCGTCGAAGGCTCGGTGCCGCGTGAGCCCGGGGCCAAGATGCTGGTCACCCGTGATGGCTTTGCCGGCACGGTCGGCGGCGGCCATCTCGAGCACCGCGCGATCGACATGGCGCGCACGATGCTGGAAGAGGGCGGGTTGGCGCGCTTGGAACGCTTTGCGCTGGGGCCGAGCCTGGGACAGTGCTGCGGCGGAATCGCGCACCTGGTATTCGAGGTCGTGGACCGCGAGCAGATGGCCTTGCTGGACAAGCGGCGCAATGAAGATACCTGGCGCCTTATTAACGTAGGGTGGTCGGCTTCGCCGCCCACGCGTTCAACGGACGCTGGCGCTGCTACGAAATCATTACCGCCGGCTGAACGCGTGGACGGGAAACCCGCCTCTCGTGGCCCGGTCCACCCTACGTCGCTATTTGATGGCGCGGGCCGGCATCTGGCGGGCGCGCCTGCTCCGTCATTCGACCGCACCCTTGGCACCCACGTCTTCACCGACGCCGATGGCCGCCGCTGGCTGGCCGATGCCGTCTTCGCGCCACGCGCCCACCTGATGCTGTTCGGCGCCGGCCACGTCGGCGCGGCCGTCGTGCGTGCGCTGGCCGAACTGCCCTGCCGCGTCACCTGGGTCGACGAGCGCGACGACATGTTCCCGTCCGAGGTCCCGGCGAACGTCACGGTCGAAGCCACCGACACGCCGGAAGCCCTGGTCGCCCGGGCCGCCCCCGGCACTTCTTTCCTGGTGATGACACACAGTCATGCACTTGACCTGCGCCTGTCGATTGCGATACTGTCGCGCGCTCGAACTTTGAAAAACACAGACTGGTTCGGCCTGATCGGCTCCGATACCAAGCGCCGCCAGTTCGAGCACCGCCTGCGCGAGCGCGGCATCGCCAACGAGCGCATCGACGCCATGGTCTGCCCGATCGGCCTGCCCGGCATTGCCGGCAAGGCCCCGGCCGTGATCGCCGTCGCCGTCGCGGCCCAGCTGCTGACCGTCTGGGAGACCGCCCAGGCCTCCAGCCTTCTTGACGCTTCTCCGGAATCCAAAGATGTCCACCGTATCTCCTAACGTGCAAGCCTACCGTGCGAGCTTGCTGCATTTTCACGCCGACCCGGCCTTTGCCGAAGACGCCTGTTCCTGGCACGCGGACGGCCTGCTCGTCATCGAGGAAGGCCGCGTCAAGGCGGCCGGCGACTACGCGCAACTGCGCGCGACCCTGCCGCCCGGCGTCGAACCCGTCGACTACCGCGGCAAGATCATCACGCCCGGCTTCATCGACACCCACCTGCATTATCCGCAGACCGACATGATCGCCTCGCCAAGCGAGGGCCTGCTGCCCTGGCTGGAGACCTACACCTTCCCGACCGAGCGCCGCTTCGAAGACCCAGTGCATGCGCGCGCCACCGCCGAGTTCTTCCTCGACGAGCTGGCGCGCTGCGGCACCACCACGGCGGTGGTCTACTGCACCGTGCATCCGGGCTCGGTCGACGCTTTTTTCGAGGCGAGCGAAGCGCGCAACCTGCGCATGGTGGCCGGCAAGGTGCTGATGGACCGCAACTGCCCGGACTTCCTGCGCGACGCCGAAGGGCAGATCGGCGACAGCGAAGCCCTGATCAACAAGTGGCACAAGCGCGGCCGCGCGCTGTACGCGATCACGCCGCGCTTCGCGCCGACGTCGAGCGAAGCGCAACTGCGCCTGACCGGCGAACTGGCGGCCAGCTATCCGGACACCTTCATCCAGACCCACGTGTCCGAGAACAAGGACGAGTGCAGCTGGGTGAAGGAGTTGTATCCGAAGTCGCGCAGCTACCTGGGCGTGTACGAGGACTTCGGCCTGATGCGCCCGCGCGCGCTGTTCGGGCACTGCATCTGGCTCGACGACGAAGACTTCGCGCGCATGGCGGCCACCGGGTCGGCGGCAGCGGTGTGCCCAACCTCGAATTTGTTCCTGGGCAGCGGGCTGTTCGACTTCGAGAAAGCGGATGGGGCAAGGGCGCTGCTGTCGCTCGGGACGGACGTGGGGGCGGGGACCTCGTTTTCGATCCTGCAGACCATGAACGAAGCGTACAAGGTGGCGCGGCTGAAGGGCAGCTATCTGCCGGCACTGCGCATGTTCTATCTCGCCACGCTGGGTGCGGCGCGGGCGATGGACCTGGAAGGGACGATCGGCAGTTTTACTCCCGGCGCCGAAGCCGATTTCGTGGTGCTCGATCCGCAGGCGACGCCGTTGATGGCGCGGCGCAGCGAGCATTGCAATACGCTCGAGGAGCAGCTGTTTGCGCTGGCCTTGCTGGGGGATGACCGGACGATTTTCGCGACGTATGCGATGGGGCGCAAGGTTCACCAGCGGTGAGTTGAGTTTGAACCCGGTTGACGTGAATGGGGCTGTTGCCTGTTCTGGTCGCGGCCCCTCCGATCCGCGTGGGCACGAGTGCCCACCCTACGGGACACGTTCCGCGCCAAACCCCGGGTTGATTTGCGGCCGAGGCGCGCAGCGACGAACCCGCGGCGCTATCCGTAGGGTGGGCACTCGTGCCCACGCGGATCAAGCACACCAATACCAGCGCAGGCAACAGCCCCAATAGCGCCAGCACACCCTCTCCGCAACAAAACGGCACCCACCCCATCCATTGCCAATCCACCACTTAGCAGTTAGAGTTTCGCGGTCCGCACCAACCAACCGTTACGAAAGAATCCCGATGCAGAAGAAACTGAGCAGCCTCCTGATCGCGCTCGCCTGTGCCGCCGCCGCCGCGCCCGTGGCCGCCAAGGAGCCCGCAAACGCCACGCGCCAGGCCAACGAAGCCGCCACCGCCCGCCACTACGCCGGCCTGGTCGCCGGCAGCGAGCCGAAACTGGCCGAGCTGACCATGTTCTTCACCCAGATGCCGAAGGGCGGCGACCTGCACCACCATTACTCCGGCGCCATCTACGCCGAGCAGTACGTCGACTTCCTCGACAAGCAGGGCGTCTGCGTCAACAAGCAGACCTACCGCATCGAGACCAACAAGGACGTCATCGCCGCCGAGCGCGCGAAGCCGGCGAAGGAACGCAACTGCCTGTCCAGCGCCGAAGTCTATGCCGACGACCACACCTGGCGCGAGCTGGTGCAGCGCTGGTCGAACAAGGACTTCGGCAACCACGGCGCCCTGCAGCCGCCGCCGGACCGCCTGTTCTTCCAGACCTTCAGCTTCTTTGGCCCGGTCTCGAACGCCAACTTCGCCGAAGGCCTGCAGGAACTGAAGAAGCGCGCGATCGCCGAGAACGTCGGCTACATCGAGACCATGTTCAAGATGGCGCCGGCCGTGGCCAACCCCGAATTCGACGCGCGCGCCTGGCAGCTGGTGAACGACGACGCAGCCCTGAAGATCGAGCTGAACACCTGGATGGAGACCCTGGCGCGCGACCCGGCCTTCAACAAGACCCTGGGCGACTTCGTCGCCAGGATCGACGAAGCGGCGCAAGGCATCGACGACGAGCGCTTTACCATGCGCTACCAGACCTATGTGCTGCGCCTGCTGAACCCGTCGCAGGTGTTTTCCTCGATGATCGGCGCCTTCAAGGCGGCATCGGCGAACGGCAAGATCGTCGGCGTGAACATCGTCGGCCAGGAAAGCACGGCCGTCTCGATGCGCGACTACACGCTGCACATGAAGATGTTCGGCTTCCTGAAGTCGGTGTATCCGGACGTGAAGGTGGCCATGCACGCGGGCGAGCTGGCGATGGGAGACGTGCCGCCGGAAGGCCTGAAGTTCCACATCGACGAGGCGCTGGTGCTGGCGAATGCCGACCGCATCGGCCACGGCATCGACCTGGCCCACGAGACGAATGCGCTCGCGATCATGGCGAAGATGCGCAAGGACGACGTGCCGGTCGAGATCAACCTGACCTCGAACGATTTCATCAACGGCCTGAAGGACGAGAACCACCCGATCACGCTGTACCGCAAATACGGCGTGCCCTACGTGATCTCGACCGACGACGCCGGCGTTACCCGCCACACGCTGAGCAACGAGTACGTGCTGTTCGCCAGCCGCTACAAGCCGGACTATGCGGAGATGAAAAAGGCCTCGTACAACAGCATCCGCTACGCCTTCCTGCCGGCTGCCGAGAAGACGCGCCTGACGCGCCAGCTCGACGCGCGTTATGCGACGTTCGAGGCCGACATCGCGCGACTGGCAAAAACCGTTGTGCCAGCACCACGCACAAAGATCAAATAAGCAACAAATAAATGGTTTCGATAACGGCAGCGCAAGGCTGCCGTTTTTGCAAGTGCACCATGCCTTGCACCGCCCTGGGGCGGACAGAAGTTAGTGCTGCGCTAACATTTGTGGCCTCCTCACCACAGATTTACAGGGTGACCCTAACGTTTTCCGAAAATGCTTATCTAAATATTTCATCAAAGAATGCCTTCCGTATAATCGCGCCTTGTGATTTTGCGCGAGAAAGCGCGTTGCGGTGCACCAGATGCACGTTTTTTGGGCGATTCAGACGCCTAGCCTCTAAATGGCGAAGGAAAAACGTATTTGTCTGGCCGGTGGAGCTCATGCATATTTGTTGATGTTAGTAAATATGCTTGAAGTTTTTTCAAGGGCAAGGTGTAACAGGGATGACATTTTTCCTGTCTACAATCGCCCGGTTCCAAGGCTGGCTGTGCCGCTGCGTTTCGCAGCAACCAGGGTTGCAGTACTTGTAAAGAGGGGCACCTTCGGGTGTCCAAATAACTAAAGTCTATTTTTGGGGTTTTAACAATGATCACTCACAAACAGATCCGGCTCACCAAGCTGGCCCTGGCTTTGTCGATTGCGTTGTCGGCGGCGCCGACCTTCGCACAGAACACCACCTCCGCCATCGGCGGCCGTGTCGCTGGTGCGGATGGCCGTCCAGTGGCCGGCGCTCAGGTGTCGATCCAACACGTCGAGTCGGGATCTGTCAGCAACGTCGCTACCGACGCTGAAGGCCGTTACGTCGCACGCGGCCTGCGTGTCGGCGGTCCGTACACGATCATTTACACCAAGGATGGCATCTCGGAAAAACGCGAGAACGTCTACGTCGAGCTGGCAGAAACCGCATCGATCGATGCGACGCTGGGCCAGGCGATGCAGACCGTGACCGTTTCCGGCTCGGCCAACCGTTCGGAACGCTTCAACCGCACCACCATGGGCGCCGTGACCACCATCGGTGCGACCGAACTGGCAACCCAGGGCTCGATCCAGCGTAACCTGCAGGACTACGCCCGTGCCGACCCGCGCGTCTCGCAGACCGACAAGGAACGCGGCGAAATGTCCGTCGCCGGCCAGAACTCGCGCTACAACTCGATCACCGTCGATGGCGTGGCCATCAACGACACCTTCGGCCTGGAATCGAACGGCAGCCCGACCGCGCGCCAGGCGATCTCGATCGAAGCCATCCAGTCGGTGCAGGTCAACGTCGCCAACTACGACGTGACCCAGAAAGGCTATACCGGCGCCAACATCAACGCCGTCACCAAGTCGGGTACCAACACCTGGCGCGGCGGTGCCTACTACGTGTGGCGCAACGACCGCTTCGTCGGCGAGCGCTACAACAACGTCACCGACACCTACAGCGACGCACCGAAGTTCAAGGAAACCACCAAGGGCCTGTGGGCCAGTGGCGCCCTGATCGAAGACAAGCTCTTCATCTACGCCCTGACCGAGAAATCGGAAAGCAGCCGCGCCAGCCCTGACTTCGGCATCATCGGCAGCCCTGCCGGCACCACCGTGCCAATCACCGCCGCTGCCGTTTCGGCTGCCCAGCAGATCGCACGTGACCAGTACGGCATGGAAATCGGCGGCCTGAACGTGCCGGCCGGCGCCCAGCTGACCTCCGAAGAAAAGCTGCTGAAAGTCGACTGGAACATCAGCGACAACCACCGCGCCAACTTCCGTTACGGCAAGACCACCCAGTCGGAACCGGTGTTCCCATCGTTCTCGGCAACCGGCGTGACCCTCGACTCGATGTTCTACAGCAACGAGAAGAGCATCGAAACCGCCGTGGCACAGGTCTTCTCGGACTGGACCCCGACCTTCTCGACCGAGTTCCGCGTCTCCATGCGCGACTATGATTCGGTGCCGAAGAACAGCTCGCGCCTGCCGTCGGTCGGCCTGGCCTTCAGCGGCCCGCTGCCTGCCGGCGTGCCAAGCGGCACCTCGACCAACACCCGTTACCTGAACTTCGGTACCGAGTACGCTCGCCAGCTGAACATCCTGGGCACCAAGACCATGGATTACTACGGCGCGGCCAACTGGATCGTGGGCGACCACGAGATCAAGGGCGGCTTCGACTACAGCGTCAACGAGATCTACAACGCCTACCTGCAGAACGTCTACGGCAGCTACACCTTCGGCTGCGACAACGTCCTGAACAGCAACATCTGCTCGACCGGCACCGCCGCGCAGATCGAAGCCGCCGTGCTGAACAACTTCCGCAATGGCCGCCCGACTTCGTACACCGTGCAGGTCGCCGCACCTGGCTTCTCGCTGAACGACGGTATCTCGGCGTTCAAGATGAAGAACACCGGCCTGTTCCTGCAAGACACCTGGACCGTCAACAAGCAGCTGACCGTGACCGCAGGCCTGCGCGTCGACGAAACCGGCGTCGGCAGCAAGCCGCTGACCAATGCCGCCGTCGCAGCCCCTGTCATCGCTGCCAGCGGCACCCGCGGCCAGACCGGCGGCTTCGGCTACGACAACACCGTCACCCCTGACGGCAAGAAACTGTGGCAGCCGCGCGTTGGCTTCAACTACAAGTTCGACACCGCACGTCCGACCCAGATCCGTGGCGGCGCCGGCCTGTTCCAGGGCGCGGCCGCTTCGGTCTGGATGTCGAACCCGTTCTCGAACCCAGGTATCGCTACCCGCACCATCACCTGCTCGGGTACCGGCTCGACCCGTTGCCCGACCACCGGCGCCGGCATCTTCAGCCCGAACCCGGACACGCAGACCAGCAGCATCACCGGCTCGACCCCGCTCGCCAACGTCGACATCCTCGACCCGGGCCTGCGCCAGCCGTCGATCTGGAAAGCCAACCTGGCGTTCGACACCGAACTGCCATGGTACGGCATGGTCTTCGGTGCTGAGTTCCTGTACACCAACAACAAGGACTCGATCTACTACGAGCACCTGAACCTCGGCGCGCCAACCCGCACCGCAGGTACCGACGGCCGCCAGATGTTCTACAACGCCGCCGGCCTGTCGAGCGCCTGCTACACCGTCGGTACCAACGGCACCCTGAGCACCGTCGGCACCTGCGGCGTGCAGAACAAGTCGCTGCGCAACACCGGCTACGGCAACGTCCTGGTGGCGAAGAACACCGGCGAAGGCGAAGGCAAGCTGGTGACCCTGTCGCTGTCGCGTCCGCTGACCAAGGGCTTCGGCTGGTCGGTTGCCTATACCCACACGAACGCGACGGAAGTCTCGCCGCTGTCGTCGTCGGTGGCCAACTCGAACTGGCAGTCGCGCTCGGTGTTCAACCCGAACGAAGATTCGGCGTCGAACTCGAACTACCTGGTCAAGCACCGCCTGAATGCCCTGGCGAACTTCCAGAAGAAGTTCTTCGGTTCGTACAACACCCGCCTCGGTGTGTTCTACGAAGCACGTTCGGGCAAGCCATACAGCTGGACCGTCAAGAACGACCTGAACGGCGACGGTATCTCGGGCAACGACCTGATGTACATCCCGAAAGCCTTCGGTTCGGGTGAAGTCGTGTTCCTGGGCGATACCGCAAACAGCCACACCAACGAGCAGCGCTTCTGGGACATCGTCAACGGCAACAAGGCCCTGCGTGACGCAGCCGGCGGTGTCGTAGGCCGTAACAAGAGCTTCTCGGACTGGACCAACGTGGTCGACATGCGCGTGAGCCAGGAAATCCCGGGCATCTTCAAGCGCAACAAGGCTGTGTTCACCCTGGACTTCTTCAACGTCGGCAACCTGCTGAACAAGAAGTGGGGCCACACCGAAGAGCCATCGTTCTCGTCGAGCGGCGGCGCGACCCGCGGCTTCGTGGACTACGCTGGCCTGGATGCACAGGGCCGTTACGTCTACTTCGTGCGCCAGAAGGCCGACGACAATGTCGTCAAGCAGTCGAAGAACGAATCGCAATGGGCAATCCAGGCGACCGTCAAGTACGAATTCTAAGTTCCTGAATTTGTAAAAGATGGATCAGAACGGCCGGTGGCAACACCGGCCGTTTTTTCGTTTACGTGAATGGGTAAGGCCGCTGTAAGGATGGCCTCGCGTCCCCCTACGTGCAATAATCCGGGTCGCCCTGCGAGGGCATCCGTTTTCGTCGACCAAAGGTAATCCATGATCGTTTCCCCGCGCGCCCGCGCCGTACTCTCCACCCTCGTCCTGGCGCTTGCCGCCGCCGGCTGCGCCACCGCGCCACGCGAACCGATCACCCTGAATCTCGTCGCCATCAACGATTTCCACGGCAACCTCGAGTCGAGCAAGTACACGTACACCAGCGCCACCGGACAAAGCGAAACCCTGCGCGCCGGCGGCATCGAAGCCCTGAGCGGCGCGCTGGCTGCCTGGCGGCAGGAAGACAAGGACCTGCTGTTCATCGGCGCCGGCGACCTGATCGGCGCCAGCCCGGCGCTGTCCTCGATGTGGGCCGACGAGCCGAGCATCGAAGCCATGAACCTGCTCGGCCTGCGCGTGAGCTCGGTCGGCAACCACGAGTTCGACCAGGGCCGCAAGGAACTGCTGCGCCAGCAGCACGGCGGCTGCGACTCCCCGCGTCCGAACAAGGCCTGCAAACTGGCGCCCGACTTCAAGGGCGCGCGCTTCACCTACCTCGCCGCCAACGTGCTCGATAAAGTCACCGGCAAGCCCTTCATGCCGGCCTACCGCATCGAGACCGTCAAGGGTGTGAAGGTCGGCATCGTCGGCGTGGTGCTGCAGGACACCGCCTCGGTCGCGATGAGCTCGGCCATTGCCGGCCTCGACTTCATCGGCGAAGCCGAAGCCATCAACCGTACGCTGCCGCAGATGCGCGCCGAGGGCGCCCAGGTGATCCTGGCCCTGGTGCACGAAGGCGGCCGCACCGACGAGTCCCCTGAGCAGCCGAATTGCAAGGGCCTCACCGGCGGCGTGGTCGACATCGTCAAGGCGCTGGATCCGGCGATCCGCCTGGTGATCACTGGCCACTCGCACCAGGGTTACCTGTGCCAGGTCGACGGCCGCGTTGTCACGCAGGCCGATGCCGCCGGCCACCTGCTGTCGCGCATCGCCCTGAAGGTCGATGCCAAGAGCGGCGCCGTGGCCGACATCGCCGTGCGCAACGTGGTCATGGACCCGAGCAAGTTCACTGCCGACCCGAAGATCAGCGCCTACCTGGCGAGCGTCAAGGAACGCAGCACCGCTGCCTTGGCGCGCCCTCTGGGCAAGCTCGGCACGGCCACGGTGGCGCGCAAGGCGAACGACGCCGGCGAAGCACCGCTGGGCAACCTGGTCGCCGACGCCATCGTCGCCGCCACCCGCAACCAGGGCGTGCAGATCGGCTTCATGAACATGGGTGGCATCCGCAAGGACCTGGAAACCGCGGACGGCCAGGTTGCCACCTTCGGCAATGCCCAGGCCGTGCTCCCGTTCGGCAACACCCTGGTGGTGATGGACCTGACCGGCGCCCAGCTGCGCCGCCTGCTCGAGCAGCAGTGGGACCGTCCCAGCAGCTCCGGCGCCACCATCCTGCAAGTGTCGCAGGGCTTCACCTACACCTGGGACGCGAAGCGCCCGCTGGGCAGCCGCGTGCTGCCGGGCAGCCTGAAGCTGAACGGCGCGGCGATCGAAGACGGCAAGACCTACCGCGTGGTCGCGAACAACTTCCTGGCCGAAGGCGGCGACAATATTCCGGAATTCGCCAAGGGCACGAACCGCGTAGATACCCAGCTGGTCGACCTCGACGCGCTGAGCGATTTCATTGCGAAGAACCCGGGCGCCGGCGCACCGGCAGCGGGCATGGCCTCTACCGTGCGCATCGACAAAATCAACGCGGCGAACTGACATGGACCAGAACATCGTCATCATCGTTGCCATCGCGCTGGCCGTGATCGGCGTCACCGTGGTCAAGCGCCTGATGCTGAAGTCGTCGCTGCCGCCCGCACGGCGCGCGCTGTTGCTGGCGGCGCTGGCGATGGCCCTGATGACCGTCATGTCCATCGTGCTGACCACGCAGCAATAAATCAATGCTTCATCCCCAAGGAACATCATGAAAAAACTAGCTTGTGTACTGGCGCTGGCAAGCGCCTTCGTGTCGTTTGACGCGGCCGCCTGGGGCGGCGATGGCCACCGCGCGGTGGGCGCGATTGCCGACCGCCTGCTGAAGGGCACGAACGCCGAGAAGCAGATCGCCGCCTTGCTGCTGCCGGGCGAAACCCTGCAGTCGATCGCCAACTGGCCGGACTGCGTAAAGGGCACCTACTGCGGCCCGCAGTCGCCGGAAATGGTCGAGTACACCAACGCCAATCCGAAGCACAGCGAGTACCACTACACCGACGTGCCGTTCCAGCTCGAGCACTACCATGACCACGGCGTGGGCACGAGCGAGCACGACATCGTGCAGACGCTGAAGCAGGCCATCGCCGTCCTGCAAGGTAAAACCGACCCGGCCCTGAACCCGCACAAGTTCACCAAGCGCCAGGCGCTGATCCTGCTGACCCACATGGTCGGCGACATCCACCAGCCGCTGCACGTGGGCGCGGCCTTTGTCAGCAAGGACGGCAAGTTCGTGGTGCCGAAGACCCACGCCGAAGTGGATGAAGCGGCGATCTTCGATTCGCGCGGCGGCAACAATCTGCTGCTCGACGACGAGCGCCTGACCCGGCTGAGCGATGCGGTGATTCCGCCGGGCGAGCCGAAACCGATCAGGGAAGGCGTGCCGAAGGCGCTCACGAAACCGTTCCACTCGTACTGGGACAGCAC
>Ga0265797_10011288_pt1 | contig 11220 bp, 14 predicted proteins | sample P2T30metagenome_FD_192433 | JGI IMG/M metagenome (GOLD analysis project Ga0265797, IMG submission 192433) | Plant litter microbial communities from East Loma Ridge, Irvine, California - P2 T30 | ecosystem: Environmental > Terrestrial > Plant litter > Unclassified | place: USA: California... | reverse complement strand
CTTGGATAGGAGCCACTCGACCATGGGCGCCGACATCAAAGCGGGGGTGTAGACAGCTCCGGCGGCTCGACGTGCAGTGGAATCCCTCAATTGGTAGAACACTTCTCCCAAGGGGTCTCCGCCGCTCTTCAAGGAATCGCTAATCTCCTCAACTAGCGCGGGCGCAATTGTTGCCTCAGCACGAGAGGACGCGACCAACTTTTTCTCGGCTGCAGACAACGGGCCGCCAGCGTCTGCTGCACCTAGTGCTACGCACAGATCGATCAGCTCGGGTTCGGACGCAAGAGGTCCGATCACGCTGCGTGCTCCTCGTCAACTAGGCGGAAGACCCCTCTGCGGACGCGCTTAAAGTACCGCTGGTCCTGAAGAGTCGTCCGGTAAGTCGATGGCGCAACGGAGCCAAGCGTCCCCATCGTTCCCGCTGTGATCTGCGCGATGGTTGCTGTGCGGTCCTCGCAGGAGGACAGGAATTCTCGGATGGCAGTCTTGACCTGGTTATGGGGGCGCCGCTTACGCGGGTCCTCAAGCGCTGTTTCCATCATCACCTCAAGCTAGCTCGTCGACGTTATACCGTCGACTCAGGCTACACCATAACCACGCTGTCCGAAAGTGTCTTCGAGTAGCTGGGTGCTGAAAAGGGTGGCCCCAGCAGGTCTGCCTCCTGGCTTGGTCGTTTCGCCCTGCCCCCATAGGGCGCATTCGGGCGTCGATCGAGGACATCTGGTGCCATTTCCGCACCGAGAACGGGCTGCCTCAGGCCGGCTATCGCAAGAAAACCCAAGAGGGCCCGGCCGACGACGGTTCCTGCTGTCTAACTCAAGCTCGGCAGCCTCCCCAGGGCGTGGCTCAGCTGAGGGGGCAGCGATTGTGGCGCTTGCCCCTACCGCTGACTTGCGCGCTCCATTTCGCCGGCCACAAGCTGCTCGGACCTCTGTCGATGTGCGCTGAAAAATGGGGCGGTCCGGCCATTCCACGCCTGACATGCCTGACCTGCAACGCCCTTGATGGCAAGGCTCACGGTCGGGATGGGCGTTCTCGGTCCCGGCGCTATGACGCCATCGCTTTTGACCGTCAGGTAGCCGTGTTCGAAGAGAGCGTCGCAGCCGAGCTGGCAAAGCAGCATGGCCACTGAGTCGAAGTCGGCGCGCTCCTCCTCACTTAGTTCCGATCTTGGAAGGATGTGGCCGGCGACGAGCAGGTCGGCAGGCAAGTCCCGACCGCAGATAGAGCACGCCGAGAAGGTGCGACCCGCGAGCAGATGGTTTCGGAGCGCGGTCTGCTCGCGTCGAATTGTCCCCAAAGCGATTGCGTCCGTTGTGCCGCCGCCTGGTTGCCAGTTCTCATGAGGCCGCCCGGGTAGAGACTGCTTGGGCAGCTCGACATCGAGGGCCTGTAGGAGGCGGTGAGCATCGTCTGCTTCCAGGGGTGTCAAATAGGCCTCCCGAGGAACGCCAAATCGAGACAACGGACCTGGTGAGCCCCACCGGACAAGTTCTGCCACTCGGGAGCTGTCGAGGTGGAGATCGTTGGCGATCAGTTCAACTCTGGCTAGCTTTCCAGCGTCATGCGCCGCTGTCTCGCGCGGCCCGCGAGGATACCCATCGGGGCGGACATGATCAACGGCAGTGGCTACGACCCGACTCACTGCCCGGACGTAGGGCCTACCGTAGTGGAAGACCACGTCGTCAACCTCGAGTTCTTGGAGCGCGGCGCGTTCCCGAGGCAGCACATTGTTGATGCGAGGCCGTGTCCACAGCGTCCCAGCAGGTATCGCCACCGAGTAGTTCTTGTTCTGACTAGCCCACCAGAAGCGCATGGAGATGAGTATCCCTTATTCGATTCCGCGTGCGTCCCGCAAGGGCGTCTAGCGTGTCCTCCTTGCAGGGGTGTGCGTAAGAGGCACCCACCCAAAGGTTCGAGACCACGTACGGTGTTGCCCCTATTGATCCTCACCGCCGTAATCGCAAGATTTGGTCTCGACCAAATTTGCCACCGGCACATGGCTACTTTGGCGGTGCAGTCCGCCTGGTCCCACGGTTGAAGGCTTGCGCTCCTAATGACCGCGCATGGACTAGGCCCACCACCAGACAGACGCGCTCTCCTCTCGTCTGGGACGTTGGCGGGCGCGTGCGCCCAGGTGTCTTATAAGCGGCGTCTGCTCAGGCTGATGTTCATCTAGTAGTTGGCGTTCCTGCGGCCTGCTCGGCGGTCTCGTCCGACGGACCCCCCGAAGCCACCGCTTGGCCATGCTCCGAAGCCCTGAGGGCTGCCCGTTCATCCCGCTCCGCACCAACAAGTGCACACACGTCTTGGGCAACAAGCCCTAGGACCAAGACTGAGCCGGCGACCCACGGCGTCCAATCATCTGTCGTAATTGTGCCGACTAGAGCTACTCCAAAACCAGCGATCAGCAAGACACCCTCAATGACCAGGGCATGGACGCGCATCTTGAGGCGCTCTGGAGGGCTATCGAGGCGCTTTGCTTGCGAGAACATGAGCCACGTCACATATCCGGCCAGGCCTCGAGCGACCGCAAGGACGGCCGTGATGAAAGCCAGGCCATAGGTGTTCGCGTAATTGACGAGACGAATTGAGTCGTTGTTATTCATCTGGCTGATAGCGTTCTGCATATAAAATACACCGAGAATGACGGCCACGGCCACCAGCGCCACGACGTTCGCCGTGCGCCCCCACCAGATAACCCGTTCCCCCGAAGTCAGTTTTGCCTGCATGGAGCTACCGTATCGGGCTCAACACTCTCGGCATGTCCGCGGATGAAAAGGGTTGCGCTGGGGCGCGGGCCGTCTTCGCCATCAACCCGGCGGGCTGTTGATCGGGCTGCCGCGGCGTCAGATGCAGAACCAGACCCGCCGCTTGGCAACGGGAGCCTGGACGGGCGGACGTGACTCCGACCCCGTCCGCTTCTTGGGCTAGTGGCAACCATCTGGGCCAGCCCTACCTCACCGAGGGTTTCCGTCGTGGTTACGTGAAAAATCCCTTATACACAACACGGGCCGCCACAATAAAGACACCCAGAACAGCAGTGACGAGCCAGAGGATATCGAGCACGACACACACCCAATAAAGGAAAGGGGCTGCCTTCTTCTTTGCCGCGAAAGCAGGCTTTTGAAGGTGACCGAACTCTTTCTCGGCAAGGTAGCCAAAGAAGCCAGTCATTGGGTGGAACAGGAGGAAATACTTGAGAGCGTCCGGAATGCCAGAACTGCTCGACACGTAATCGTCGTGCTCGGGCGGTGGCCCGGAGGCTTTGCGGGACTGCGGTTCTACCGAACCTGACTCCTCGTCCGCAGACTTGTCGAAAGCTTCTTCCGCAAGTCGCTGGCGCCTTTCGCGGGCTGGGCTTGGCGATTCACTACCCATTGACGAGGAGCTTGAGGTTGTTCAGCCTCCAGTATGCGGAGTCACGAGACGTGTCGAAGAGGGCGGCGAGGTCATCAACGTCGTCAAGACGGGCCCATTCGCGTCTTACTGCTTGCTCCGGCATGAGCAAGGCCGCAGCGAGCATGTTCGCTTGAACCTCCTTATACATGTCCGCCGGGTCGGCATAGTCGGCGAGGGGCTTACGGTCCTCCACGAAGTCGAATGAAGCATCTGCATCGTCGTGCAGGACTGCGTGAGCAAGCTCGTGCGCGATGGAAAACCGCTGCCGCTTTGGGGAATCGAAGGCGTTGACCTCGAGCAGGTAGTCGTAGACGTTGTGTTCGTGGCGCCGGACTCGAGCCGAGACTGTGTCAGGCGAGAAATCTACGTAAACCACTTCGCAGCCGAATGCCTCAGCTAGCTGCGCGACGTCCACCGGCGGTTTGGATGGCGAACTGGCCTCCTCGCGCATCTCCACTGCGAGGCGCTCTATGGCGCGCGGGGAGATGAATCGGGAGGGCATGTGGTAAGTGTACCGATGAGAGGTGGTCCGACGTGTAGGCGCGACTCTAGAGCGGGGCGGTTGCTACGTGTCCCTTGAGAGTTCGGCCGCCTTGGCCAGGCGAATCCACGAGAAGACCGTTCCCTCGGGTTCTCCGATCGCCTCGGCTAGCGCCCTCGCGGTGACGCCAGCGCGATTGGCCTTGAGGACCAGGCGGGATTGCGCCTCGGTCGCGGCCCGCTTCGCCTCGATCGTCATCTTCAGCTCAGCTAGAAGCGGTTCGTGTTCCGGAGTAGGCATCCGCCGACTTCTTGACATTGGTTCTCCCTCGGTGAAAAACGCGCAGGCGTAGTTGCAGCCGCCATGTGGTCATGGCAGGCTCGAACTGCGTAGTTCACCGAGGGCCTGAGGATCAGATCGATCCTTAGGCGAAGACTCGATTTTCGGGGGCAACCGAAATTTGAGTTGAGTGTTGAGCGGGCCGATGGTTTCCGGCCCGCAATTTGTCGTGCCATTTTGCCTTGAAGTAAGCACGGCGGCAAGTGTCCATGCCGCTTTCTTGTGCCCGACCGGCTTCTGCATGACTGCCTGTGCCCTTACAGCTCGGCTACAAACAAGCCCATCTCGCGACGTGACGGACTCCAGCGATGCGCCTGCACGGCAGTCGCTTTTTCGCTAGCGGACGACCATCACCCGCCAACCCTTGCGGCGTCTCGGTTTTGGAAACCCTGTTTGTCGATCGGACCAGGCATCACTTTCGTCGGTTGATGAGGCCCCGTTTGCGTAGAGCAGCATTCCCGCGAGTCTGAGGACCAATGCAGACTCGACAGGGGAATAGGTCAGCTTGAACCCATGCGCGGTGGTGTTGCGAAGGTTGAGCCCGTCACCCATGAGAATGACCCGCAGTGCTCGCACCCAATCCTCGTCGAGGCCCCGGCGTTCCAGGGCATCGATGTAGAAGTCGAGCGTCGGGAATCGGCCAGAGCTTTCCCCGGCTTCGAGTCGATAAAGAGGCTCGTCAAGAAGCAGAAGCGCCCCGCGAGCTGCGGCCTCCACGATCGGTAGGGCTACCTGGCCGGCATCACTCGTTCTGCCCTCAAAGAAAAGCATGAGTGCATGGCTGTAAGCGATAGTTAGGGGCTGGTCGAGGTTTTCCGCGAGCAGGAAAGCTGCAAGGGCATCCTCGGAAAGATGGCCAGGTTTTTTTGCGATCAGGACTAGGGCCTCGGCGAGACAGGCGCCTTGGAAAATGGCCTGCTGTTGTTCAGCCCGCTGAATTTGGGCGGTGGATTGCGCTTCCGGCCCGGATCGAGTCTGCTCGGGCATACCGTGCTGGCCCAATTTGATGTTCGTCACGAACGAGAGAAGGCCAGTCCGCTCACGACCGTGGCGTTGGTTATCGATCCAAGAGCCCGTCGGCGCTTGTGTTTGTAACCACTGATCTAGGCCCGCTCGCCAGTGGGGGGCTTGCCGATAGGGATGCAGATATACGGCCATGAGCCAGGACGGAATCGCCACAGGAGAGCTGAACTTGTGACCGCGTAGCGGTTCGCGCGCAAGGTTCTGAAGCGCGGTGACGGCTTGACCATGGAGATCCTTTAGCTCGTACGCTCGGGCCAGATCCGCCGCCCGGCTCAGCTCCCACATTCGGCGAATGTCAGGGCTCGAGTCTTCAGAGCAAAGGTACGTCCGCACGTGCTTCTCGCTCGCCTCCCGTCTTTCTTGAGGTGTTGTGGCGAAACGGCGGTTGGCGGCGGCTAGTGCGTCCGTGAGGAAGAGATTGGATTCGATCGATTCCCAGAGGTGAGTGAAGAGCGACCGCAGTCGCTCCTCCTCACGGCTGTCTGAAGGGTTCGCTTTCGGTGGCCGGCTTAGTAGTTCGAGTGCATGCACGACGAGGAAGATGGCGGCTGGGTCTGGATGCAGCTCCTCGGCAAAATGAAGCAGAACACCTCGAATAGCTTGCTCGGCGTCCTGCATGCCGTATGAGCGCGAGATGGACAATGCTCGGGCCAGTCTCTGCATCCAGAAGAGTGAGTCGCTGCCGGTCTGCAGGTAGGCATGGACGACATGGCGGGCCTCGTCGGGCCCGCGGTAGTACCCAGCACTGAATAAAAGGTCACGAAAGTGTGCGGTGAGTAAAGGGTGCGTGACCGCCCTGAGGCAAGCTTCCCAGAGCCGCAGCACGTCTGAGCTTGTGCTGCGAAGGGGTGCTATCCACGGGCTCTCGCCTTTCGAGAGAGGATGAAAAGCTGAGCGCGTTGGGTCATCTGGATGGGCGACAAGCTCGTACGCCAGCGCACGAGCAAGTGCGTGGTTGCGGGCTATCTCACGGGCGGTGCCCTGAGTCAACATCTCTTGGGCGTGCAGGGTTGACGCCATGAGGACGAGGTCTGCGTCCGCGGCACATGCGGCATCCAGCACTGACGCGACCCTTGCACCGTCTTCGCTTTCGAATGTGTATGCGGCTTCTAGGTCCACGTCATCCATGCGCCCAATCATCGTCTCTGCCAGGCACGGCGGCATCCACGCCACGGTCGGCGTTGAACACCGACGCGAACGCCTACAGGTACTTCGGGTTCAGCCGATTGCGGCAGGCCAGGCCTTCGTCGGATCTCGCCACACCACTTCGGGTGCGATAAACAGCCCCAAGAATTCGGCTTGGGACCCCGGCCCCGGTATATCCAAGACTGGCGAGTAGTCACCCGACGCTGGGCTGAACTTGGCTACCTCTACGCGCGAGCCGACGTGCTTGTGGGTGAGGAGAGTCTCGTTGTCTGTCCACCCAGCGATGGTGGGTAGACCGTCGTACTTTGATATCGGTCGTTCCCCGACCTCAAAAGATTCAAACTGCGATGAGCGGAGGTTCAGGACCACGGGGTCAGGCCGACCCTGCCGAACAACGAGCAGGCGATCTCCGTCCGGAGTCCAGGGGGAGGACCCGTGGAGCGAGCAATCTTCGTAGCGTTCCACGGAGCCTGTCAGCAGGTTTGTGATTGTCACGCTCTTCTGCACCTGTCTCGGGTAGGAATGGGTGATTGCAACCCGATCGGCCTGTGGAGAGAACTGAGCGCTTAGACCCGAAAAGTTGAAGCCAAAACGATCGTTAATAGCGAGGTTTTGCGCAACATCATTTCGGCAGACGGTGTAGCCGGACGCCTGCCACTCGTCGTCACGGCGATCCAGCATCTGCACTCGCAAGCTCAAGCCGTGAACCCCTGGTACGAGGAGTGTGCGCGGCCTTTCCTCTTCTCGTATCTCTCCTGAGACTACGTCGTAAGTCACGGCTGACGGTCGCGCACCTATGGCCTGCGGGTACTTCTCGTACGTAAGCAGCCGGCCATTGGGCGCGAGGGCAGTAAGTCCAATCTGCGCTTCGTTTGGAGAGCCAAGGTTCGGGAGAGAGAGCAGGTTTCCGCGGGGGTCCCAGGCGAATACTTTTGCGAACCCGATCATGACCCAGGGCGTGGGCTCAGTCGGCAGTCCACGCTTCGAGCGCGTAACTCGAGTAAGGCCGGCTGAGCTTGAGGCGGCGGCATCGGGACAAGACATGGGCCCCATTTCGATGGTCAAGTTAGCGCGTTTCGGTACATCGGGGCTGCCCCAGGGTGCCCCAGGCGATCACGCCTGGGGCACCTTCGCGTCCCCCGGCAAGCGGTTGAAAGCCCGAGTCTGAGTGCCCGTTCTCCGTGTCGAAAAGAACGACACCTACCGAGCAGCGGAGGCTCGCCGGCATGCCGCACAGGACACTTGTCCTGAAGGCCCTGCTGAGCAGCGCGAACCAGTGGCTACTGGCGACAAACCTGTACAACATCCTCTTGCCGCCGGTCTCTGCGCAGTTCGTACGCGTGTGCGCAGGCGGGGCAGTCTGCCTCGTCGCTGATCACTTCGATGATTTCCCCGCAGTCAGGATCTGAGCATTTCACAGCCCAGACTCCGCAGGTTGTGCAGGCGCCTGCCTCGATCGATGGGCCGTTCTCTTGGCCCCAAGTCGTCCATGACACATCACCCGTGCTGCACATGATGTTGGCGCAGTCGCCAAATTTCGGAACGGGATTCAGCAGCTCGTAGATGTTGGGTACTGAGAACGTCGTCGTCGTCACTGTCTCGATCTCGATTTTGACTAACGCCGAACCCGCTGCCCTTTTTTCAGCGGGCCCAGTTGCACCATTTACGACGTAGAGCACGCCGATCTTCACGCCATAGTCCAAGAGGCGACCGATGAACTCATCCACGACGCCGATCTCAATTGGGCCTCTGTAGTGCTTGCACTCGGCAGCAACCTCTACCCCAATTCGCCCCACTGATCCCGAGATAAGGACGTCGATTTGGCGGCTAGTACCACTCTCCACACCAGCGCGCCGCACATTGTGTTCGACTTTGGAATTGGGGTCGAGCGTAGCCACGAATTCGCTGACTGCGATTTCAAATTGGCGCGAGAGCGGCCCAACGCCGTTCAGGAATACGCTTTCTGGTTCGTCCGGAGACGTCTCTTCTGGTGTGCTCACTTCATCAGTCTGGCCGAGGTTGTGCGCTCGAGACAGGCCGCGCGACCGTCCCACGCTGCAGCGGCACCGAGCACCGAGCACCGAGCACCGAGCGCCGAGCGCCGAGTTGAGTCTCGCGCCTGACGGTGAGCGTGGAAGGTGCTGCTCTTCAGCGCAAGTGAACGCTAGGACTGTCAAATCGCTTGAGGATGGCGCGCTCGAGGCTCGACGTGCCTGCGGCGGGTCTTGATCGTCCCGTGCTCGTTGTCGCATCGCGTCCCGTAGGTCGCCGCTGATGCTGCTAGCCCGTCAATCCTGGGCACACAGAGGTCATGACGACTGTCAACAGCCGCGTGTACTGTGTATCACATAGTTGACATCGGGCCGCCCATCTGCATGAATATCCATGGCTCGGGCGGCGCGAACACGACCGAGCCACGGCTGATGACTGCCTGCAGTTGCGTGGGCGCCAGCCTGGGGGCATCGGTCCTCTCGACCGGTGCCCCCATCACAGCTCAGCGTTGAACAGTCAGGTAGGTAGTCATGACCCCGGAACCGACACGACCGGTCGCGGCGTTGTCTCATGCAAGGACAGAGCTTCGTCTCAAGCCGATGGCTTCCGTCTCGACCTCGAGTACACGCGAAGGGGCGCTGGAAGGGCCGGATGCCTGGTTCACCTTTGCGGCTGACTGGATGCGCCGACGATTCGACGGGCGGGCGACAGATCTCGCTGAGGCTGCGACGCCATGCCGGGACTAGATGGCCGCATCATTTCTGTCCGGTCCCAGCGGCAGGATCTGAACTTGGTGCCCGCTGCCGTTCCTGAGTTCGTACCTGCCGAGGGGACGGGCGAGGAAGTGCTCACGGCTGATCTAGCAGGCTGGACGGCGTCGCAATGGACGCCTGCAGGGGGCAGCGATTCAGGGCCCACGCATGAGCTTCTACAAGAGCGGAACAATCTTCAGCGGGCACGGCTCTGGCGACCCATCCGTGGGCCACGTCGCGTGGCCCTGCCCGACCGTACTGAGCTGCTGCAGGGTGTCGTGGCACACTTTTCCGCCGATGGGAAGAACGCATACACGAGGGACCTAGCGGGCATCACGGTCCGTGACATCTACACCGCTCAGCCCATGCGCGACTTCTCGCGCCGTCACGGTCAGAGCAACAAACCTGCCGCTACGTCAATGCGCACCACCCAGCACCTGGTGCCGGCTGAATCGCAGCACGAGCGAGCCTTCCTCCGCCTCGCGGACTATCACCCCGACGTCGCCCATGTGGCTGCTCAGCCTTTTACCCTCGACTGGCGAGACCTCGTTGGCGTGCCAAATGGGCACCCTAAGACGCATACGCCCGATTTTCTCCTTTTTGCGCCGGGCCAACCTCCGCTAGTCGTCGACGTGAAAATTCCGTCGAAGGCACTCGAACCGAAGCAGATCGCGCGTCACCAGACAATTCGCGACACCCTGCATGCCGCTGGCATCTTCTACGTCGTGTGGGTCGGCACCCATCAACACGTATCGGCAAACTTGGCGAACTTCCGCGCGGCCCGCGTCACCCCTGCCACCCGCGAGCGTTGGGGACATGAGGCTTTAGCTCAGTGCATCCCGTCCACCACAGTGGAGGGCCTCACCAGGGGGTTGCTGGCCGCTGGCATGGACCCACTCAGGGCCCCCACCCTTATTCGCGCCTTGCTGTGGGACCGCCACCTACTCACGGACATGACGGTCCAGTACTCGCCGCGATCGGTCGTGTGGAGACCTGACCGGACCGTCGAAGGGAAAGGCGATGTCCGCTAACCCTCAAACGACCGTGCCCCTGATGGTCGGCACCGTGCTCCCTGCTCCCGAAGGCAAACTCATCGTCCGCGCCCGCAGCCGCGGCTGGCTTCATGTCATGGATGAAGGTGGCAACGCCAGAGAGCCCCTCACTATCAAGCAGGGTGCTCGCCTGCTGATGTCTGCGAACAATCCGCCCCCGGACACGCCTCTCGTCCACGGACTTGCGGAGAGGCTCTCGCCGGCAGCTCTGCGCAAACTCGCTTACGAGGACAACTACGTCAGTCTCATCCGCACGGGGCTTCCCCTTAGCCCGCGAGCCGGTGAATGCCCGCCACCCGAGATCGACCCGGACCTCGTTCCCGACGAACGCAGACGCTTCCGAATAGTGGCCAGGCTCTACGCCGCAGAGCGAGGAACGACTTACGAAAGCGCGAAGGTCCAACTCGACCGGATCCTCTCTCGCCTCTCGGGCGGACTCGGTGCCCGGGTAGACGGCAGCTACACGAGGCCCCGTCGGACGTACACCGATGCGCGTCTCGGACCTCTGGTGGAAGCGTTTCTCCTTGATCGAGCGCGGCAATCCACCACTTCAGTCACGACCCAATGGCTGGACTTTGTCGCCACTCAACGAATGCACCACCCCGACGTGCCGGAGATCACGGAGGCGACGTTTCGGCGCCGACGAGCTGAGGTCGTTGAGAGATACCCCTACCTGGCGACTCGGGCCGTCACGCGCATCAGCGCCACGAAAAGAAACAAGCGCACGTTCAACCCGCGCCGCGTAACGCGCCCAGGAGAGGTCTGGATTGCTGACTCCACAACAGGCAACGTCCTCCTCTGGGACCCGCGGTCAACAAAGTCCGACCCAACCTTCAGGCCCATTGTCACCTTCGTGATCGACCTCGCCACCGGAAGCATTGTCGGACGGTCGGTCACGAAGCATGCCGACAGCATCAATGTCGGATTGGCCCTGGCGGACGCATTCGCTTCCATGGTCGACGGCGATGACTTCGTAGAAGTCGAGGGGAGTCGGTACGCGCGGCCGTTCGTTGGATTCCCCCGGGCCATGGCC
>Ga0265797_10011287_pt1 | contig 11222 bp, 10 predicted proteins | sample P2T30metagenome_FD_192433 | JGI IMG/M metagenome (GOLD analysis project Ga0265797, IMG submission 192433) | Plant litter microbial communities from East Loma Ridge, Irvine, California - P2 T30 | ecosystem: Environmental > Terrestrial > Plant litter > Unclassified | place: USA: California... | reverse complement strand
AAATATGGTACAATCTCCCATGATGCCATGCCTACCAACAACTTCATTTGTCCTCAAATGGCCAAGCATGGATCCATTGACTTCTCTCTTCCTCTGTTTTGGCCATGCGATTCAAAAAGCTCTCGCGGCATTGAGACAGTCGCTCCTTGTATACGTTGTAGTTTTTGTAATTCACCCAGCCATCCCATCCATAGTATTCCCCCATTTCGTTCAGAGCATGACGCATAAGCTCAATACTTTTGTTCCAAGTTCGTTCAAGATCCTGCTGCTCAGATCTTTCTTCGAAGGTGAATGACAGGGGACATGGTATGGAGGAACCAACAACTGTATCCCACTCGTCCTGGAGTTGGATGAGCATTCCTTGGAGGATCGGCTCTCCGTCGCTGAAAATTGAGCCTGCCAACCCAGTAATCCTACCGGGCAAAGTATGCTGAAAGCGTATTGCTTCAATAATATCAGGACATTGGAAGGCCATTCGAATCTGGTAAAGCTTGTACAGAGATTGAGCTATCTTGAGGGCCCTGGCCTGGTTTTTTTGCTCCTCGCTCATGTCATCTAACCCATCAGGTAATTTTATAGGTTTCAATCCTTCTGGTAACGGCCCTTCGAACTCAACAAGCGGAGGAAGGCGTGCTTGGCGGAAGAGCGGAGCAATACTCACCGCTTGCCAATCGACAATGTTCACGATCTTCGTCGGCTGGGAAGGGTCAACAAAGATGTTGTTAGCGTGCAGATCGGAATGCCATAGACTCGGCTTGGAAAGCTTAGCATCCTTGGGCAGAATTTGAGTGGCGACTTTCAGATAATCCTGGAAAACTCTAATCTTCAAGTCTTTAGCTGGTCGATATTGGTTGGGGCCCTCGAATGTCCTTCGTTGACCGGGATCCGAGGGGAACTTTTCGATGCATGCCAACTCTCGGGCAATACATGAACGGATATACGCGTCAGCTGAAGACCCTTTCAGTTATTAGCATTTGAATGACATGATTACAAAGCGGGGAAGCATACAGGGTCCTTGATGTGTCTCGACAGTATCTCTTCCGTCATCGAAAAACGCCCTGTTAGTCGTCGGACCCACAGCAAAGGGTTTTTTCTCGCCTGTTAACATAGTAGATTCAAGCTTCTGGCTTGAGATCGAACTAGGCAGGTCTTCTGGGTAGTATAAGCTGCCATACATGGGCATGTCGGCAGAACATAAGGCTTTCTCGTAATCGAACAAGGCCATTAGAACCTCATGTTTTTGTTGACCATGCATGTCATCCCAGACTTTGTCCAGTTCGATGCCTGTACTGCGTTTCATGAGGATGTATTCCGATTTGACTGGATTATCTGTTGAGGCGCTGTAACCATATATTTGAGGCGCTGGTACACCAAGGACATTTCGAACCTGTAAAATAGCTTCATATTAGCATCTTTCATGATCTAAAAACGTTGAGATGCATATACGTAGTCCATGGTGGCAGCTTCGCTGGCTGTTGTGAGATGCGGCCTTCCCGCGTTTGGATTTGGAAGTTTGGCGATCAACTCTCGACCATCGACCATCGTCCATAGTAAACAAGAAGACCTTGCTGAAGTTCCCTTCGACTAGTTTTAAAACGCTCACACAAGAGCGAGCCCCGAGGGCTTGCTTTGAGACATGGGTAAGTCCCAAAAGGTCAAACTCAACATATCGGCGAGCAAACTGCTTCTTCTCATTCCACAGCCAACGCCCCGAGGTGTACCTGTAAAGCAGCTCTGGATCGCACTCTGAAGTGGTGTGAAACTCGTAGGAAGTAGTCGCATCTTGTTGAGAAGGTGATGACTGAGGCGGGCTTGGCTGAGCTGCCTTTGCGATACCAGCAGCTTTACAGAGGTGTTTGCGGAACCAACCCATTTGCAAAGCGCTTGAAACTGTGTAGAACCTCTGAGGTGTAGAAAGTCGGTGAGCAGTAGTCAAGGCACTACGAAGTGGCATATCGGCTACGACCACAGTACCTGTTGTAATCGAGTTAATCAAGAATATTTTCGCCCAGAGCTAGTATTGAGTAGTTTTAGGCGCGCGAAGGGGATGGTCGTTTATTCTGTGCCAACAGCGCTAGGCCTAATCTGGTATAATTGATTACCTCAATGGAATTGAGCACCGTCTGCTTCACCTCGAAATTTCCACGTGCAACACAGCCCAGGTTGCAGAGTTTAGAACAAGGATTTTGCAGCGGATGTTCTCTAGGTACAAGCTTTTCTCGCTTGCCTTTAAACTTCACTCTGAGAACGGCAATTATCACAATGCAATTGCGCCGTCACACACTTGATTATATGTACATACTTATATAGTCACGATATATCTATTTTTCTATGCGTTTTCTCACTTTCGCTTGAGAACAACTGAAAGTTGCGTCACTTACTGAGATACATCATTTAGCACTGACTGGTCACTGTCAATGGTTAGGAAATATAGTGTCGCCACCAATTTGACGCCAAATTCTAGTATTCTTCCAGCCGTAAAGAATGCGGTGTCCTGTGTTTTACCTCGATTTTTTTTGACCTTGGTAAATCATACAGGAGCTGGTAATGAAGGTGAGAGTAGCGCAAACATCCTGGTGTCGTCTCTCACCTAGACATGTTCAAATTTCTACTAGCCTAGAACTACAAGAAGACCTTGATCACCGATGGAAAATGATATAATCCAATACTACAAATATAGTCTCGGTTCATCAGTCTATACGGAACATCGTCGCTAGCTTTTGATAAGGTAGCTACAACTCGAGCCTTTGAGACAGGATACACAAAGTACACACCATAAACTCGAAATCCTCGGACTACCCTATCTCGTATGTTGAATCTCTTACTAGCATAATGAGTTTTAACATGGCGTGAATAAAGCTAAATGACGCCATGGTCAACGCCATCACAAAGGCTCTGAAGAAGCTTTTGACGAGGCTTCCAAGAGTCAATCGGCCATGAATCGTATCCTCAAGCCCAATGCTGAAGGCGCAGGCACCCGCATCTATCCCGCCAGGACAGCCAGGAACGACGAAAAATTCGGCATTCGCATCGACAAGGGTGAGGCCGTCAATGGTGAACCAAACATCAGGCGAATCAAACTTCAAATCAACTCAAACACGGCAGACACTGCGCTTGCAAAGATTGTTGCCAAAAACCCACATGGTGTTATTTCACACGCCGATGTTGATGTTGAAAAAGACGCTACCGAGGAAGCTTTGATTGAAGTGTTCACACAGTTCGCCGATAACAGGGTTGTCTAACTTTGTTACGAACTAAGGGGTGGTACTTTCTTGGATATATCAACAGTAAACACACTATACAAAGTGGACTTTGGTAAGAATCATAGAGAGAGGGTAAGAAATAGTGCGGCAGCTATAATACCAGAACGAGGCGTTCATAGAAATGGGGAAAGTCAAGCGGGGACTAGGAGTTAAATCACGGCTAGATTGATGATACAATGATATCATAGCGATCAAATACACACATATACAGGTTTCATTCCAGTCATTATTAATATGTTGTGACAGCCAATGCTGAACGTTTGTGGGTCCACCATGGTAGCAATCAATAGCACACGAGAGTACATAGTGCTTCAACTGCACAAGGTACCATACTGCCAGCCATTGTATCCAACAAGCTCACCTTTAAGATCAGTCCCGGGCTAGAAAAGATACCTTGGTAGGAGCTCAGCACCATAAACATCGTTGCATGTACGCGCATATTGTGGGAATGTATTCATTTGTACCCATCCTTTTCACTAAAAGGTTCATCACCCATGTGCACCATCGCATGCCTCCCATCCGTCCATCCATCCGTCCATCCATCCATCCATCCGTCCATCCGTCCATCCATCCATCCATCACGCGATATCAGTTCCTATCAGGCCATGTAAGATATACTCACTCCCTGCTGTCAGCATCATAATGCAAGTAAGGTTGAAACGTCAAAAAGTAAGCAAGCACGCACGCACGCCGAAAAGATCAAATTGCAAAAACTCAGGAAGCAGCGCTAAAAACCAGAGCCAGACCACCACTCCAAAGATCTTCTTACCTTTTGCTTGAAACCGCCAGTGAGATTTCTGCTGGGTGCGTGGGTCGCGGCATCATCAGAGACATCGTCAACATCCATAGGGTCCACCTCATCGAAGCTACTGTGGTTAGAAACGGCCGACTCTACAGTGGTCGCGCTGTCAACAAGCATGAGACTAGCACCACATCCTGAGGATTCATCAATGTCGGACATCTTCGGGGAGCTGCGATCAGCTTGCTTGCCAACGGGTGTAGGGAGATCGGAGCCACGAGTCGAAGCCACACTGGACGAAGGTCCTGCGACTAGTGAATCACCGAGCGTGAGAGGGACTATGGAATAGTCATATCCTTTGGTTGCAGCATCTAGGGCGTCTCCCAGCTCCTTCATTTCAAGAATCTCCTTCGTGAGCGGCACTGGGGAGAAAGACGTGATCTCGGCCGTGGTCGACAGACTGATCTCTTGGGACACAATCTCACCGTCAGTGTTGCGCTGCTCGCCATGGTCGTCAAACACTCCTGTCCAGTTTGGCCACTGAATCAAGCAGTGCGAGGCGGCGTTGTTGACAAACTTGCTCCATTTGTTGTGGGGAGTGCGCGGTGTCTTTGGCGCCCGCAGGCCGCTGTCGATGCAGTTGGAACCGCAAGTGAGCAAGACGATTTGGGAGAGCTCAAGCTCGAATGGAAGGTAGTCGACAACGAAACCGTCTAGCTTGAGGCACCTGATATGTTAAATCAGTTGTGTTCCAAATAAGCCTGAATCGCACTTACCAGAGAGGTAGCGGTATCGCCTCATCCAAGCCTGCAGCGATACGTGACTTGCGCATACAGAAGTCATCGAGATACTCGCCAGTACCGAAACGGTAGTGCAATAAGCCCTTGCCTTCGATACCCCTGGAAGACGTTAACGAGACATTCAGAGCCTCTTACGCGCGATAGCTTACTTGTACTCCTTCTCCTTGGAGTCTGCCTTGGGAACTGTCAAACCCACAACGTTGTCGGCCTTGTGCCAATGCGTTGAGCGCACAATCGGTGCAGCGGCCATCTGAAGGTCTGCGACGCGCATGCCGTTCTCGGATTTGTTCCTGAAAATGGCCTCCCAAATTAATGACTGCATGGAGTCTTGCATGCGGAATAGACGAAGCTCCTTGAGCTGAGTTTGCTGTACCAGTGGCTTCATCTCGTTTGCGGTAATGTAGGAGTTGTATTCGATGACATGGTCATGCTGCACGTCGTAATGGACCTTAGTAGGCTGACCAAGGTCAAGAACGAGCTTCGTGAGTGAAGTCGTAAGCTTCTGCCAGACGGCAGGCATGAATGGCAAGCCCGAGATCCAACTTGAACATGTTAGCAAAAGGACGGACATTTGTAAAATTTTAGCTTACGTTAGTTCTTTAAGGGCGGGCATTTGCTCGACGAGCTTCGCAATCGCCCCACCGGCCTCGTGATATTCCTTCTCCAACCTGGAGTAATTAGAGTGCTTGTTTTCATCTTTTTCCTTCGTTGCGCGGCCCTTTCCTTTCCAGAGAACGGGATTCCATTCTCCGATGACATAAAGTTTTGTGATCGTGGAGGAAAGGTTGCTGACATTGAAGCGAAAGCTGTCTACCATTTCCGCTACATGCACTGGGGAACTGACGCAATCACCATCTTTGTCGCAGCCGACATCGAAGATGAAGCAGTTCTCGTCAGAGCGGTCAGCTTCAAGCGCTACGGCTAGGCTATAAGAAACGAGTTCTTTGCAGCCCGCCATGATGGCTATAGGTGGTGCTCTTGCTGTAAGTGTCGCGGTAGATATAGGTGGGGGAGGAGACAGGTGAGGTGAAAGGTAAAGTGGGTGGAGCTCAGGCAAGTTTGTTGTACCTGCCCTCGAAACTACGGCGATCCAAATCATACGTGACGGGTGATTTGATCCACGGTGAACGGTGATAGGCCGACAGGAGCGTTTGCTATGCAGGCGTGAGAACACATTCGCAGTGTATCAACACAAAACAATGATTGTGGCAACCACGGTATAGCCCGTGCGTCGAATGTGCTCTCATTTCTGGACTATGGCATGAGAAACGGTCAAGAAGCTCGAATATCTAATCTAGATTGCTTGATTGGCTCGGGCTTGAGTGTATATCCACAGTCCTTGGGTAAGGCGCGATCAGTGACCAGTTCACCGTTCACCTTCGGGAAGGGGAAAGAGCTTCAAGACGACACTATCAAAGAAGAGTGTTGTGCCGACTTCATGTGTTAATATCGGTCTGGGTACTAGGCAGCTCTGAAAAGAAGATTTCACTTCGCTTTACACGAAACGCACATAGAAACCAAATCCATACCTAGGCCTACGTCCTGCTGTTTGGAAAGCATGGCCGGTTTGAAATGACACCTAAAACTGCAAACCCAGAATGATCTGTAGAGGCTGCCAGCATATCACGCCCATTAATTCCACTTCTTACTGATCAAAGAGCCATGAGTTTATAGTCTTTACATTTAATCTCTCTGCTGTAATAGCACACTAACTGTTGGGGGGTTATCATGAAAAAGCAAGCTCAATCCCAATCCTTTTGGCGCCCGCTACAATGCAAATCGATGCTACCTACAAGGTTGAGGATCGTTCCACGATATTCCCTGATAAATGCCCGTCTCCATTATTCCCTTTGAACCTCGAGTAGCATCTGAAGACATCTAAGTCCTGGACGCAAGCATGCGATCCACGAACTGAGTGTAAAAGTTACGCCACTCCTTCTCCTTCTTCGGTCCTTCGAATGAGCCGGCAAGAGTGCGCAAGTACTGATCCACACCATCGCCGCCAACGCCCATGCCACCGAGATCGGTTTTGAGTCGTTCCACGTAAGATTCTCCAACTTTCTTGATAATCTCATGTTGTAGGTTGGCTGCCTCATACAAGACTTGTTTTGCCTGGGCGTCTTTAGAGTTGAAACCAGCGGATGCCGGAATGGACCAGGCCAGGGGAGAAAATCTCTCTACCACGTAGTTTTCAAAGCCTGGTAAGGGTGATTGTGGGACATCATTAGACGTGGGTGCATTGTTCGCACCCGGCCCGACCTTGTCGGGTCCTCCCCAAACTGAGACCATACGAATGAGCACGAAGATGGCGAGACGTGCTGTGGGGTAATCATGTGTATCGCGAGCAAACGTCTCAATTGAGGTGATGACAGGTTCGAAACTAGATTGGTTGGCTAAGACATGTTAGTACTATCACTATTGTTTGGCGAGCCTGAACCTACCGTTACTGACGAGCACAGATCCGAGACCATGGTTTAGAACGACTACAATGAAGTTCAGATACTCCCTGCGGAGTTCAGCAAGCTGAATCTCGTCGTCTGTGCCCGAAGGGACGACCGCTAATGCCGTAAAGATCCGCTGCAAGACTGGGCTCATGACGGTATCCAGAATTCCAGCGATTTCTGCTTTGAAGGTGAATATGACTTGGCCAAGGACCTTGAGAAATGTACTGATCTCGTCCATGGATGAGCTGAGTGACAGTAATCCCTCGATCCATGAAGGTAGTTGTTGTAGTAGGCGCGAGCCCAGGACAGCGATCATACGCGAGAAAGCAAAACGTGCTGCGTGGCGAATCGAGCCAGAAGAGTTGAGGGAATCAACGGCGACAAGAATGGCTTCGGAAGCTTTGACGAATTCATCAGCCACCTCGCTATGAGGCACAGCGCTGTTGTTGTTTGATGGAACCCAGTCGGAATAGCCACGAGCTAGTGTTCCCAAAGCCATGATGAGGTGATGGATCTGAAGTATAGCCCGTTCGTCGCCGTTCCGTGCTTGGGGCAAGGTTTGTTCCATGTCTGTAAAGAGCGGACTCATAATTGTCTGTGCGTAGAGCTTCTTGTTCTCTATCGAGACCGTGCTAGATGAGGCAATGCAACCAACTGCCTCGAAGAGAAAAAGCTGCGAATTGAATAGTGCATCTGCAGATTGGTCTTCCTCATCAGAGGACATCTCGTCCTCTGACGTATCAGGCAATTCAGCCTTGATAGTAAGCAAATCTCCAACCGCCTGAATGATGTCGTAGGATACGTTGCCTAGTTGTGCTCGCAAGTGCTTTACAAGACGCTGGAAGAGGTACCAGGACCTTGAGCGGACTTTGACGTGATTGCTGTGTGTAAGGTTGACAAAGTTCTCCAGAACTTTGGGGATAAGATTGGGATTCTGTTCGAAGAATTGATAATACCGAACACAAATCTCCATATATTGTAGCTGGATGGCCGGATGTGGGTAGCTTGCGAGACCAGAATCGACCATACTGTTCATCATGGCCACCAGCTGCTGAGCGGCTACAGAAGACGGCTCGCGCTTTGCGTAGAGTCCTTGGTTCCGGATCGCAAGTTCTCCGAACAAGAACATTTCATAGAGAGCCAGTTCAAGATCGCGCCAATTTAGTGTTTGGTCGCCTTGTGCGAAGCGTGCAAAAGTTCCGTTGACCACACGGCTAAGTGTTTCTATGTAGTAGGGTTCATCGATGGCGGTAACTGTTTGTTGCAGGACATGAAGGCGCCTACGTAGATCAAGGAATTCGGCCTCGTCCGTCTGGTCACCTTCTTCACCCCACGATGCTGTTTCATCGTATTTCATCTTAGCGATGATAGCATCTAAGACAGGCGGTAGTACAGCTGCGTACTGGGGAGGTATCGACCCCGACTTCTTTTGTAATTTACGGAGAAACGTGAGAAGATCGGTAAGCGATGGGATGACGGTAGAGCAGACCTCGTCGTATTGGTCGGCGAAGAATCGTAGGAGGTACGGGGTGAAGATGCGGATGAGGTCGTCTGCGCGCTGCCGGATATGGTCTTCGACTGACTCGTTCTCCAGAATCTTCACAATGTCGAAGACGATGTTGTTTACAAGCTTCGCAACCGTCTCTGCAAGATCATTGTCGTAGTTTGGACTGTGGAACTCGGCCAAAGCTGGGCTAGTAATTAGTTGGCCAACGACTTCAGAGAGATTGAGGAAAGTGATCAGCTCAATCTTGTCCGCCGGGCTCATCTTTTTACCCACAATCTCCGAAAAGGTATCGATGGCTGCATCGCGCACCTTTCCGGCAGAGCTCTCAGGGTCGCCGATTCCTTGCTGACCCGCCATTTCCAGGAAGGTAGTGATCATGGCCTGGTTCACAATCAAGTTGATATCGGTCCAGCTAACCCAGCGTCCGATGGTCCTCAGACACATCTCCACAAGCCCTAGATCTGTCTCCCGCCATTTTGCGAGAATCTCCTGCCAGGATAATGAGATCTTCTGCGCATCTCGCTGTCGAATAAGATCCTTCAATTCAGTGTTTCGCTTCTTCTCATCCTCTGGCCGCGCGACTAGCTGATCGGCAATTTCATCGTGGACTTGGCCGAGCATACGAAGATATAGGGATGTCGTGGCCGTGTTGACGCTGCCGATGGTGGCTTGGTCGCCAGCCAGGGCGCGGAAGTCGTCGAAGAAGGACTGCCATGAAGAAGGATATAATGCTACGAAGAGATAGGTGACAGTCTGCATCAGCTTGTTCTGGATATGATTGGTATCCGCAGCTCCGCTGCCAGGTATGTAGGACTGGCGGATATGGCTCATGAGCGTGTCCTTGATATACCCGAGACTCTGCTCATCCAGTCGGTGTTCCTGGATGGCATTATTGACGAGATCGAGCGAGGTATGACGGACAAAGTCGGTGGCACGAGGATCGCGAGTGAAGAGGGCGAGGGCGGCTTGCCATGCTGACCCTTCTGCTCGGAGCTGGTTCAGGTATTCTATGGCCTGGCCGCGTAGTTCCTGGCTCGAAGTCGGGTTCGCCGCGATTTGTATGGCATTCTCGACCTTTGAAACAGAAATGTTAGTATCGTAGCAAATATGCGCAGTGACGAAATAGAGCTGGGAATCCGGCATACCTGGCTCTCCATTTCCCCAAATTCCCGATGTTGGACAAGCAGAGTTGAGTCACAGGTGGACAGTCGGTGTGGTTCAGGCTACGAAGTGCGCATCGGACTTATAGGAGAGAAATGTAGAGTTGTACAGATGCGCTACCGAGTCATTGACCAAGGTGCGAAAGACTGCATCGTGAAAGCGTTACAGCGGTGAAGGCAGAGGCGGGGCACGAGGGGCTAACGTACGGCGTGTGCAAGGCCTAATCTTGAATGGAAAGAGTAAACGAGCTTTGTTTCTGTTTCTGGGGCACTGGGTTCATTTACTGAAAAAAACACAAGACCAAGGCTGCGTCTTTGTCGGATTGTGGTGAGCGAAAACAGCTGTGCAGTGACTGGAGTGGCAGCGCCAAGTTTCGTTGTGGTGGGATGTCGTGCGCCCAATTTCTCCGAGTGACACGTGCGCACCGAAATGTGTGGCCAATCTGATTACTTGATTACATTATCAGATGACCCAATGTGAGGACCTATGTGGATATTTGGACGCGTGGTTCTATTATACTACCGGCCTGCAGTCTCACACTAGCTAACCTGCTCAAAACGCGACTACTAAGTACTGTAGGGAAAGAGCGCTGGAATTATTGTGCGACAAATATCCAACCAGGTCTCATCAATCAAGGTAAAAAATTGCTCTATAACTTCTCTCGAAGCCCCGAACCGCTTCTGTAGTAGTGAGCATACCGATGCTGCAGAAGAGCTACCCAACTTACTAGACACCCAAGTGCTTCGCCGCCCACGCAACGTGGTCATCGGCAAAAGTGGCCATGAAGTAGTAGCTATGGTCGTAGTCGGGCTGCATGCGGAGTTGAATGTCCTTGTCGTTGCCAGCTTCCTTGGCTGCTTGAACAAAGTTCTCGGGAAGGAGCTGGCCTTGCTTGTAGAAGTTATCTCCGGTGCCCTAGCTCGGTCAGTGGTATCCTGGAGTGACATCGGAGGTACACTGACCACGTCAATAAGCATCTCCAATGGTCCCTTCCATTGCTTCACGAGCTCGGTTGCATCGTGCTCTTTCCACTTTTGTTGTTGGTCTTCGCCAAAGTATCCCTTGAATGCCTTCTGGCCCCATGGGCAGTTGATCGGGTTCGCAATAGGCGCGAATGCGGAAACGGACTTGTACATGCCAGGGTTCTTGAGAAACTAGCAGCCACAGTTAGTTCCGACTGATGCACCACCAGCCAGCAGACGTACCAAAGTCAGAGCGCCGTGACCGCCCATGCTGTGGCCTGTTATGCTGACTTTGCTGGAGTCGAGCTCCTTGAACGACGAAAATAGGGCCTCGGGAAGCTCCTTG
>Ga0265797_10011286_pt1 | contig 11223 bp, 8 predicted proteins | sample P2T30metagenome_FD_192433 | JGI IMG/M metagenome (GOLD analysis project Ga0265797, IMG submission 192433) | Plant litter microbial communities from East Loma Ridge, Irvine, California - P2 T30 | ecosystem: Environmental > Terrestrial > Plant litter > Unclassified | place: USA: California... | reverse complement strand
GATAATATTTCACTATCATTCAGGTCATTATTTGTATTAAAAAATTAAAGCATCAGGTCAGATAACATTGTATTGTCAAAATAAAAATATGCGCACACTCTTATTACTTGCCGGTATATTTTCTTTGTCCGGCTGTTCTGTTTCTCATTATCTGAAACGTGAAATGAAACATTCGGCTGTTTTGAGTCAGCAGCATACAGGCATTTCAGTTCGTGAATTAAATGATACAAAAGCAATTGCCTCCTATCAGGACAACAAATATTTCACTCCCGCTTCCAATACCAAGCTTTTCAGTTTTTATGCAGGTTTGTGCGCGTTGGGTGATTCTATTCCGGGTCTCGAATATCTGGAATGGGGCGAACTGCTAATTATACGGGGAACAGGAGATCCGTCACTGCTGCATCCTGATCTGCCTCACAGCAGGGTTATTGATTTTTTAAAAGGAAGAAAAGAACAGATTTTTTATACGCCGGTTCATTTTGAAAATAAACGTTTTGGATCTGGCTGGGCCTGGGACGATTATAACGATTACTATCAGCCGGAAATTACTGCTATGCCTGTTTATGGCAACATAGCGCGTTTTAAAGGTGAAGCATCCCGAAAATTTAGCGTAACGCCGCGCTACTGGGAGAAATTTCTGGCTACGGATACAGTTACTGCCGGGATCCGGCGGGATGAGTTTCAAAATCTGTTTCATCATTCGAAATATGTTTTACCGGAAGGCCTGAACCAGGATGTTCCGGTGCGCATGTCTGATGAACTGGCGTTAAAACTTTTAAGTGATGAACTAAGGAAAGAGATAAAACTGATACACATTCCGCTTAATGTAGAAGTGCAAAAGGTTTATAGTATTCCCTCGGATTCATTGTACACACTGATGATGCAGACAAGTGACAATATGCTCGCCGAGCAGCTGATGTTACTGTATGCTTCGGCCAGTAGTCTTCCCCTGAATACGGAAAAAGCCATTGAGCATGCAATTTCAAATCATTTAAGTGATTTACCTGATAAGCCAGTCTGGAAAGACGGTTCCGGTTTGAGTCGGTATAATTTATTTACGCCGCGATCAATTGCTGCCCTTTTGCAAAAAATTTATGTAAAAGTACCTCGTGAAAGATTGTTCCAAATCATGGCGACTGGCGGGAAATCAGGTACTTTAAAAAATCTGTATAAGGGTGAGAGCCCTTTTATCTTTGCAAAAACGGGTAGCATGAGCGGTGTTTATAATCTCAGCGGCTATCTGGTTACAAAAAAAGGGAAAACATTGATTTTCAGCTTTATGAACAATAATTTCAGCAAACCCACATCAGAAGTACGCAAGGAGGTGGAGCGCATCCTGACCGGAATCCATCAGCGTTTCTGATTACTGTTCATTCCAGGTTTTTCCGGTGCAGTAAACTTTGTTCAGGCCATTTTTTCTAACCAACAGATAAACATTGTATAATCCCGGTTCGACTGTTTCATGATGAAAATGGGCACTGATCCCTTTGGCAAAATACATTTGCCTGCGAAGTGTGGTTTTAAGAGGAACTGCAATCTGATTTGGCTGCCCTGCATAAACATGTTTATCGGATTTCAATAGCACATAAGCGCCATCTGAATAGTCCGTCAGAGCAGGAAAAAAATCATTGTTAAAGCCAATTGTGATGTTGTCATTTCTTAATTCCAGTACATTGGGAGTATAAATACTATCACAAATAATTTCGGCTGTACTTGCTGACGGATTCCATTTTTCCGCCAACGGGTCTTCAGAAGAATAGTAGGATCTTATTTTTTCAATATGCGCACGGTCCATGGAAAACATCCGTGTTCCCAGCCAGTCGGCATTGTAGCGGGCATTGAATTCCTGAGCCACTGCAGCACGACGGTTGTTTACAGCATCAGCAAAGTTGCTGTGAAGAATGATTAGATTAAGCCCGACAGCCGTAATTAAAATCAGAGGATATAAACTTATTTTACGCGTATTTCTGCTAAGCGCAAGAAATGCCAGATACAGCGATATACAGCAAATAGCTGAATACATTCTGTAACGGCCTTTAAACATTCCCTCAAAATGATCCGTAGGAATTCTTTTATAGGTAAGTGCCAGCGCCGTAATCCCGACAAACAGAGCTAAGGAAAGTGAAAAAAGTGCTTGTTTATTAAGATAGGGCCTGTTTGACCAGATTGCCTCCCACAGAAATTTATATTGCTTTCTGAATAAAAACAAAAGGGTGGCAGTCATAAACATCCCGGCTGCAACAGCAGCAGATAACATCAGCGGTTTACCGGTATATGCAGAAAGTGTAGCTATGGAACCCAGAAAACCAAACAATCCCAGGAAGCCTTCCCTGACCTCATTCGGATCAGAAAAATCAAGATTTTGTGTTATTGGCTTGAAATCAATAAAATAGACTACCGCTATAAGCGCAGCAGTAGCGATTGTGAGAAGAAATGCAGTTCGTTTACCTGAAAAAAGACAGATCACGGCAATAACCGGAAAAGACATCAGCCCGTTTCCATATGTAAAAGTAGCTGCCACCGCAAATAGCAGGGAATAAAATATTTTCTCAGGGTAGTATACTGCGAGATAGAAGGAAATAAAAACAAAAAGCAATACCCCGAAATTACAGAGCGAGCTGACGCCCCAAAAAATATTTTCAAATGACTGAATATTAAACCATAGCCAGACGATTGGGACAAAATACCAGAGCGAGCTTTTTGTTTTCCTGAAAACCTGGTAAAAAACAACTGCACAGCCTGCCCAGCAAAGATTTGCAATAGACATGGCCCACACCAGATTTATTTTCCCAAATAAGTGATGTAAAAGCAGGATCACCGACCGTGAAAATACAAGGCGGTGTTCGGGGAATAGTTCTGTGAGACGTTTCCATTTTACGGCCCAGGATGCATCTTCAAAACCGGGAATGACGCCCAGAATGAGAATATCGTCAAATGCTACGTAATTTACGTTGAGGGCAATCGCTTTAAAAACCCAGATATAAATGATGACAGGAAGTATACAAAGAAGTAGGGCAAGCCAGGTTTTATTTTTAAAAAAATTCAGGAAAGGTAAAATCATGAGCAAATTAATTCGTGCCTTTCTGTGACACGCTGATAAAGAGTTGAAATTTGGATTTCAACATTTAAGGCTTTTCGGTTTCAGTTTCTTCTTCAACCGATGCGCGGGGATCTTTGGTATAATCATAAAGCAGTTTTCCCTTATCGTCCCATTCTCTTAATACAAATGGCTCAAACTCTTCATCCCAGCTGCTTTTCGGGTACTGGATTTCTTTTTTGCGCTGTCTGCGGAACTGATAATATTCAACCCAGCGGCCTATTTTTTTGCCGTCTTCATATTTACCATTTGCCATTAGCTGGCCTTCTTTATAATATTGCAGGAACTCACCTTCTATTTTACCAAAGCTAACAGGAACTACCTCCTTCACCTGCGTATGTGCCGAATCATAATAGGCAATGCGCGATTCGGCTGGAAAACCGCGGTACCAAACCGATTTATCTACCAGATTAAACTTGGAATCGTACTTTACCCAGCGTCCGTCCTTGACGCCCATATAATAAAATCCTTCTTCCAGCAGATTCTCTCCAGTATATTTTTTATAGGAACCATGCAGGAGCAGTGCCTGCTGCTTGTCTTTAATCAGTGAAGAACTGAGCCTTTTCGTTTTTGTATCGTAATAGCGTGTTTCCGTCGCGCGTACATACGGATTCAATGTCTGTTTTGACTCTTTCAGCACATGAAAATATTCTACGGTAGCACGCTCACCGCTGCCAAATTTTATCGACATACTTTCCATAGGAATGCCTTCATACTGCACCTTTGCCAGCTTTGCTTTTTCCTTTTTATGTTTCCGTTCTTCTTTCTGGCTTTTATATTCCTTTACACGAAGCCCAAGGTCAGGAATGGTTTCGCCCAGCAAAGAAGAAAGAGAGGTCGATTTGTTGTTTCCGCCAGGTAATGAAGTTCCTACAACGGGGTCAAGACCGGAAACAAAAGATTTAAGGTCATTAATTCTGCCTTTTTTAATTCCAGCTGTATCTTTTTTTACGGTTTCTTTCGGAAGCCAGGACGGAGTATTCTCTTTCTGTTCAGTTTGCCCGAATACTGTTTCCGGCAAAAGAACAGTTAAAAAGCACAGGATCAGAATAGCACTTTGCATGTATATAGATTTTTCTTGAGCGCAGGATTGTTACTTTTGTAACGAATTGATCTCAAGGTTATTGATTTTTAATCTACAAATTTAGATAATCACAATGGAAAAAAGCGCTAAAATTTATATTGCCGGACATAGAGGAATGGTTGGCTCTGCAATTCACCGCAAATTGGTTGAAGAGGGCTTTACCAATTTTGTATTCCGCACCTCTTCTGAACTGGACTTACGTGAGCAGGACCGTGTCAGAGCATTTTTTGAATCTGAAAGGCCTGACTACGTTTTTCTTGCAGCAGCGAAGGTGGGTGGTATCATGGCCAATAATATCTATCGTGCAGAATTTCTTTATGAAAATCTGCAGATACAAAACAATGTTATTGATTCGGCTTATCGGAATAGCGTTAAAAAACTGATGTTTCTCGGATCCTCCTGCATTTATCCGAAGCTTGCCCCTCAGCCGCTTCATGAAGATTCGTTGCTGACAGGCCTTCTAGAGTCGACCAATGAGCCTTATGCCATTGCAAAGATTGCTGGTATAAAAATGTGCGAGGCTTACAGGAGCCAGTACGGATGTGATTTTATTTCTGTAATGCCAACCAATCTTTATGGGCCCAACGACAACTATGACCTGAACAAATCGCATGTTTTGCCTGCAATGATCCGCAAATTTCATGAGGCAAAAGAAGAAAACAAGCCATTTGTAGAACTTTGGGGCAGCGGTTCACCTTTAAGAGAATTTTTGCATGCGGACGATCTGGCTGATGCCTGTTACTTCCTGATGGAAAATTACAGCAGTCCGGAGTTTCTGAATGTAGGGGTTGGCAGCGACGTTACAATCAAGGCACTGGCTGAAATGATTCAGCAAATCGTTGGTTATGAAGGCAAAATTCACTGGAATTCTGAAAAACCGGATGGTACTCCGCGTAAGTTGATGGACGTGAGTAAGTTACATGCTTTGGGGTGGAAACATAAAACAGAATTGGAAGATGGGATTAAGATAACATACCAGGATTTTTTACAAAAAATTGAAAACTATGCGGTTTAAACTTTTTGTTCTTAATGAGTTACAATTCTCTTTAAACCTAATATTTAAACACTAATTTCAATTTTCGCCTACGATAATTCTTTTTTTTGACAAAATTTCAGTATATTATTAACAGATTCTTCGGGAAACCTATTAGTTTTGCAGCGCCCTAAAAAGCTATACTATAAACTTGTCAAAGAAAAATGTCGTCGATCATAAAGTTAGACCAGATAGACCGTAAAGTACTGGAGATTTTACAAACCAATGCCAAGATAACCAATGCACAGCTATCCAAGGAAATAGGCCTGTCACCAGCGCCTACACTTGAAAGGGTGAAAAAGCTTGAACAATCCGGTATTATTAAGAGTTACCACGCGCAGCTTGAGCCGGATAAAGTAGGATTGGGAGTTAGTACATTTGTACAGATATCCCTGGTAGGCCATAGAAAAGCAGTTACTGAATCTTTTGTAGAAAAGGTACATGCAATTCCCGAAATCATTGAATGTCATCACATCACTGGTACCGGAGATTTTCTTCTACGGGTTATTTCCAAAGATATCAGCACCTATCAAAAGCTAATGCTGGAAAAAATCAATGAAATTGAAGAAGTTGCCAGCACACAGACAATGGTTATTCTGTCTACGTTTAAGGAAACAAAGGTTTTACCCATTCCCTGAGGTTAATATTCCATAAAACGAATAAACGAAAAAGGTCAGAACCGTAATGGAACTGACCTTTTTCGTTTATTCGGAGCTTAAAAGGGAATAACTATTGATGCTGCTCACGAAGCAGGTCGTTTACTGTTTTTACCGGGTTAAACGTAATCAATGGTACCTCCACGAAAATGGTATTCCAGTCTGCCATTGCACCGTTCCATAAACCAGGAAGTTCCTGTGCTTTCAATTCCTTGCCATCTTTTGATTTTCCGGTAATAAACCCGGTCAGCGGATCACGGAATTTTTTCAGGTCATAGAGTTCACCCATTCTGTTTTTCACTGCACAGACCAGATCAACAGGATTGAAATGTGTCGAGTTCTTGAAAATAGCATTCTGTTCTTCATTATCAACGTCCACCTGCGCCGATTCAACAATCTGCAGTGATGAAGATCCGTCTGCATTTTCTGCCCAGAACGGACCGCCGCCCGGCTCTCCCTGATTTTTAACCATCCCGCAGGCACGTAACGGCCGGTCAAGTTTTCTTAGAAAATATTCTTTTTTCTCATCAGCATGCCAGTTTTCGAAAGCGGCAGGAGGAATTACACAAAGTTCATTTCTGAAAAATGTATCAATTTCGGCCAGCAAATCTTCATCAGTTGAGCCAACAAGGTGGTTGAGATAATCAAAAATTCGCTTCTGATATTGTAATACGATTCCTGCAAGTGCCTTTTTGTAGGTTATTGTTTCTTCCTTAATACTGTCAGGAACAACATTGTCAATGTTTTTTATAAAAATGACATCTGCGTCCAGCTGGCCCAGGTTTTCCAGTAAAGCACCATGTCCTGCAGGGCGGAAAAGTATACTGCCATCTTTTTCACGGAAAGGCGTATTATCCATATTTACCGCAATGGTATCCGTAGCGCTTTTCTGCTCGGAAAAGGAAACAAAATATTTCACACCAAATTTACTCTGATAGCCGGGAAGTACCTCTACTACCAGTTTTTCAAACTTATCGCGGTGCTCGGGAGATACCGTAAAGTGGATTTTGACATGGCTTCCTGCATTGGCATACCTGGCTCCTTCAACAAGATGTTCTTCAAGAGGTGTTCTGGAACGGTCAGTATAATTATGGAATTTTAGTAGGCCTTTTGGTAATTCTCCGTATCCCAGCCCTTTGTTTGTAAGGTAATAAGAAGCAATCGTGTTTTCATCGGCAGTTTCGATATTGTGTCCGTCAGCTGCAAGACTTACTTTCAGGTCATCATAAAATGCAAATTCATTCAATCTGCTAAAAAATTCTTCAACAGATTTATCCTTTTTACCTTCCTGCAAAAAGCTGAACAGAGATTTAAACATTCGGGTAGCAGCACCGGAAGCCGGAACAAATTTCAACAGAGAAACCTCTCCTTCAGAAGTACTTTTGTCAAACTCACCGACAACTTCTTTAATCTGCTCATCGGTAAGCCTGATAATTCCATCGCCAACTGTTGCTGCTTTGGATAGCTGTAAAAATGGAAAACCGTCTACAAAATATTTTACTTGTTGCTCAACTACTGTGGGGTCGCTTCCGCGTCCTGCTATCTGCGTAAGATCTGCTTCAGGAAACATAATTTATTTGTTTATAAAAATAAAAAATTACACAGCCCCGGGAATGCTGGGATAACCAGGAGTCCCGGGGCTGTATTTTAGTTACAAGGTAAAGCGGTGAAGAAACATACTATAACTATGAATAAAGAATTATTTTATGATTCTAAGCTTAGCAAAACTAAGCAATAAGGTTTTTTCTCCTACACTGTCAAATTTAACGGTGGCCTTCCTGTCGGTACCGTTTATTTCCATTTTCAAAACCGTGCCAAAACCAAACTTCATGTGCTCTACCTTGTTGCCTTCTGCCAGGTCACGTGTGTCACTGGGCACAAAATCTCCTGACGGCGTATGCGCAGTAGCAGCAGTTACAGGTTTAGGCTCCGTGGTTTTGCGGGGACCAAGGTTTCGGACAAACGACATGGGAGAATTAACCTGCTCGCTGTCTCTGCGCAGCGCATTGGAAATATTCAGAAACTTAGGATCAACTTCAAGCAAAAACCGGCTCGGTTCGCACATCTTGAGTCTTCCCCACTGGTATCGGCTTTCGGCATATGAAAAGGAAAGTTTTTTCTCTGCCCTGGTAATTGCTACATAAAACAATCTTCTTTCTTCTTCCAGATCCTGCCGGCTTTCGAGCATCATCTGGCTTGGAAAAAGATCTTCTTCAAGACCAACGATAAATACATTCCGGAACTCCAAACCCTTTGCCGAGTGGATCGTCATCATCGTCACACGGTCATGGTCTTCATTGTCATCAGGTTCGTCGGCATTGGTCAGCAACGAAACCGATTGCAAAAAGGCACTCAGCGTTTTGTCTTCGTTTTCTTCATTGTCTACAAACTCCTTGATTCCGTTCAGTAATTCCTGTACGTTTTCGTACCGGGAAAGTCCTTCAACAGTTTTGTCTTCGTATAATTCCCGCAGAATCCCGGATACCTTGGCAATATGGGAAGCAACTTCATACGCATCTTTTCCTTCTTCAAGCATGATCTTGAAGCTTTTAATCAGCGTTCCGAACTGCTCAATGGGGGCGATGGTCCTGCCGGTTGCATAATTTCCGATGTTGGCTACCACTTCCCAGATAGGGACGTTGTTTTCCGAAGCAGTTACCGTTATTCTTGCAACCGTAGTATCGCCAATTCCGCGCTTTGGCAGGTTAATGATGCGTTTGAAAGCTTCTTCATCGCGTTGGTTTACCGTAAAGCGCAGGTATCCTAAAAGATCCTTGATCTCTTTCCTTTGGTAAAAAGACTGTCCGCCAATGATCCGGTACTTGATTCCAAGTTTCCGTAAAGCTTCTTCAAAAGATCTGGATTGGGCGTTGGTACGATAAAGAATGGCAAAGTTTTCATTACGCAAAGCCTTCTGCATTTTTTCTTCCAGAATCGCCGAAGCAACCAGCCGGCCTTCTTCATTGTCCGACCCTGCCTTGATGACGTCAATCAGCGCACCTTCGTCATTGGCTGTAAAAGTATGTTTTTCCAGCTGCGCTTTATTTCGGGCAATTACCGAATTGGCTGCATTGACAATCGTTCCGGTTGAACGGTAGTTCTGTTCGAGCTTGATGGTTTGTACATCCGGAAAATCTTTCGAGAAATTCAGAATGTTTTCAATATTCGCACCCCGGAAAGCATAAATACTCTGTGCATCATCGCCAACGACCACAATATTCCGGTGAACAGCCGATAACTTTCTGGTAATCAGATATTGCGAAACGTTCGTATCCTGAAACTCATCTACCATCACGTGCTGAAACTTGTGCTGGTATTTATATAGTACATCCGGAAAATCCCGGAAAAGCACATTGGTATTAAAAAGCAGGTCATCAAAGTCCATCGCATTTGCCTGAAAACAGCGTACCGCGTAGGTTTTGTAAATCCGCCCTATCTCTTTCATTTTAGCAGCCTCATCATCCGCCTGAATTACCGGATTGTTGATATAATCATCTGCCGAAACCAGACGGTTTTTTGCACCCGAAATACGGTTATAAACTACGTTGGCTTTATAAACTTTATCGTCCAGGTTAAATTCCTTGATGATACTTCTCAGCAGCGACTTGGAATCGTCGGTATCGTAAATAGAAAAATCGCTGGTATATCCCAGAAACCGCGCTTCAATCCGCAGTATTTTAGCAAAAACTGAGTGAAATGTACCCATCCAGATATTCCTGGCCTCCGTTCCCACAGCTCCTTCAATACGATGCCGCATTTCCCCGGAGGCTTTGTTGGTAAAAGTCAGGGACAAGATCCGGAAAGGATCGACCCCATTTTCCATCAAATGGGCTATTCTATAAGTAAGTACCCGTGTTTTTCCCGATCCTGCACCGGCAATAATCATCAGCGGGCCATTTCCATACAACACCGCTTCACGCTGCGGCTCATTAAGCGTCGACAAATAATCGTTCTTTTTCAATCGCTCTGATTTATTCTCTTCTACAATCTTCATTCGTTCCGGGCAAAAAGCCAAAGTTAGGAAAAACCGTCAAATGCTTTTCCTCTATAACTGTAAGATGATGTGATGTTTGTTAATTTACAAAAATTATACAACTGCCTTCAGAACGCCCGGGCCATCTTATTGGTTTGTATTTTACCTTATATATAGGTACACATCAAAATATAAGTAAAAACGGTATTTTGAAAAAGCAGTTTTGGGGCGTGTCCCTGCGGGCCGGGCTATCCGTTTCAAGTCCGCGCGCCGCAAAAACGCGGCACTGCAGACTTTCCACTGCTATCCCTCACGCGGCGTTTAACTGTTAAGCAGCAGGTTCGCATAGGCATTGTGCTGAAAGAATTGAATATTGAACTAAAATAACTGCCGACGGCCAAAAGCCGAAAGCCAAAAGCCAATTATGAATTTAGCAGATATAGAAGACCAGCCCCTGGAAACGCAGTGGGAATATTTATTACAATTTCTGGAAGAATCCATAGGTAAGCGTCCCGCCGATTTAAATGGAGTTCTTTTCCTGATAGGTGTACAGGAACTCGGGCAGGGAGCAAAGCGCTTCACGAAAGAACAAAAGCAGGATCTGATGCATATAGGTATATGCAAAGTGCTCAGCCTTTCTTCCTACTACATATATGAACACACCGATAAAGACGGCTGGCCGCATTACATATTGAACCGGGCACTTCCCCAGGGTGGTATAGAAAAGCAGGAAGCACTTTTGAAGATGCATGTGATAGAGTACTTTAAAATGCAGCAATAAAGATCAAACATCAGTTGGTCTGATTACGAACTTACTATTTTACAAGCAAGAGGCATACATGATTTATGATATGCCTCTTTACTTTACCAATATATACTTCGGACCAGGATAAATACCTAAGCAGAAGTATTATCCTATAATGTGTGTTTGAGGGCACAAACACTGATTTCACTCATTTATGGTATTTGGTTTAGTTTATTGGAAAAAAGTTTAAAAAAATTTCGGGTTATATAATCCTGGTTTTGAGGTTTTTAGAAAAAACTTTTAAAGAAAGCGAAAAATACTTTCTTTGGGAGCTTGCGTGTTAAAAATAAATGCTGCACTTTTGCACTCCCAATCGGGGACAACGGTAGCGCAGACGGCGAAACCACAAGTTCTGAGAAGAATCAGAGCATAGTTCTTTGACATGATGAAGAGAGCAAGAATATAGTTCGTTTAAGAAGATTCGGTCCTATTAGAAGTAATAGAGATCACAACAAAATTTACAATGGAGAGTTTGATCCTGGCTCAGGATGAACGCTAGCGGCAGGCTTAATACATGCAAGGCGAGGGGGCAGCAATGTCACCGTCGTACGGGTGCGTAACGCGTATGCAACCTA
>Ga0265797_10011285_pt1 | contig 11224 bp, 14 predicted proteins | sample P2T30metagenome_FD_192433 | JGI IMG/M metagenome (GOLD analysis project Ga0265797, IMG submission 192433) | Plant litter microbial communities from East Loma Ridge, Irvine, California - P2 T30 | ecosystem: Environmental > Terrestrial > Plant litter > Unclassified | place: USA: California... | reverse complement strand
ATTCTTAAAAGGACAAATGTTTTTTATACTCGGTTGAACGCCATAAAAGGCGCTTTCAGCAAAGCCCACTTGGATGACATCAATCATAATTTGGATCTTTATTATGATTCATATTTAAAAGAAATAATTAGAATTTGCACCTGGAATCAGCAAGGGTTGTATCATTTAATCCGTGATAATGATCCTCCAAAAGTATTTGAAGAACTTGAAATTGAATCCTTAAATGAGGCCATTCGAGCTTTTACAGAGTTTAGAAGCTTAATGAATTCATTGATTAGGATTAATGTTCTGTCCTCTAATGACTTAATACCAAAAGATGCTAAGTTTATTTGGTCAGAAGATTTAGATATTGACGATTATCTTAAACTATTACCTGTTGTTAGATACGAGTATAAGGGTAAAGGAATCAGACACGATGAAATTTTTATAGATAATTTGCTAAAAAAAAGAATTAATATTTTTAAAGAAAAATATGATAAGGTTATTTCTATTATTAAGGAATAAAATTTTTCAAGCCGGATATTGAGAATTATTTATATAAAAGTTTATCTAAATTATTACTTACTGTGAAAATTTATACGAGTGATTTAAATAATCAGATCAATTTATATATGCAAGATGTATATGTAAAAACTGTTTATGATAAACTCGTGCATCATGAAATTTCAAAAGATTCTCAACTAACAAGTGGTCTAAGACAATCGAGGTATCATACTCCTTGACTATTATCCGAATCTCCACGGTCAACGGAAAAGTCTGGACCTCGATTCCCCAAGGCCGGAAAAGAGAAGCTTTTCTAATTGGTGAAATCATAGAAAACCACTTTAAAACAAAATAGCATCATGTGTTACTACAATGGACAAAGGGTGACCCGTTCCGAATACATCCGGCTTATGGATTTAGAAAAAGCTGTTGCAAAATATCCATTTTTAAACAGCAGTATTCAAGAAGGGTTTGTTTACGGCCAGAGTGCCGTTTTACAGCCTAACGATGTGAAGAACAATTTCGACATTAAACAAATGGAATGGGGCTTTATACCTTCTTATTTAAGTACACGGGAAGATGTTAAAAGAATGCGTACTGGTTATAAGGATGAGAACGGGAAATTTCAACAACCTTTGATTACCCTCAATGCAAAAGGAGAAGAACTGCTACTGCCCAAAAAAATGTATAGAAAAGCGGCTCTTGAACGCCGGTGTCTGGTTTTATCAACTGGATTTTATGAATGGAGACATATTTTTCCGAAGAATAAAAAAACAGGAGAACCATTAAAAACGGCTGTAAAATATCCCTATCATATCAATATTAAAGAACAGGAATACTTTTATTTGGCCGGGATTTGGCAGCCTTGGGAAGATAGAAAAACAGGTGAGCAGGTGAATACAATGTCTATTGTAACTACTGATGCGAATTATATTATGAAACAGGTTCACAACAGTAAGAACCGCATGCCTACAATCCTGCCGGAAGATCTGGCTTGGGAGTGGATGATGGAGCAGTTACCTGAAAGCCGGATCACAGAGATAGCGACTCACCAATACCCTGCGGAATTTATGCAAGCTTATTCAATCGACAAAGATTTTCGTAGCGCGTTGGAACCTACTACTCCATTTACATATGAAGGACTGCCGGACTTAGAATTACCTAATCAATAACTAATATATAGTAACAAAAAAAGATCAAACTTTTTAAAGGCTTGATCTTTTCGACTATAAAATCATGTGTAGAATGATTTTCGAATTTATAATGAGATGATCCTTTAAGGTCAATCTCAAACCAGAACTTATCAATTGATCTGGGCATTTTAAACAAGCAGTAGAAAATTTTTAATCTGCTGTGTCTAGAATTTCCTGATGTCAGGTTTTAACTATACAAATATAGATAACTTAATTTTCTCATTTTATTTGAATTGAAAATAATTTATATTGTACTTATAATCAGATGTTTAGATTAAGTTATGTTACATCAATTGTTAATTTATCAATTTGGTTTTTATAAGCATCTAACTTGCTTTTAAGCTCCTTAACATACTCATATTTTTCAATTACCTCCTTTTGCTTCTCTATATCAATCTTTCCCTCATTGTCAAAAGGGATTGGTATAACTACTTCAAGCATATTTTTCAGAGATGATCTTAATCCTCTATCAAAGCCATATTTGTGTTTTGTATTTTCCAGCTGTATCATTAGATAGTCTGGCAGAATGTCATCTGTAAGCATTCGGATGGCCCCGCAATGATCGGTTGATACAAAAGGAACACCCTTAGGAATGGCATTAAACTCAAAATCACCGTCAATACCCCATATAACAAAGTTATTACCAAAGTCAGTAATATTACTTTCCAGAAAGTATCCAACAGGAACTTTCACATTGGCACTAAATATTGGAATGTTGCCAGTAACCTTAATAATATCCTTCTTTAAGACCCTTTTTCCAATGAAAAGATCAAAATATCCTTTGTCGGAAAGTGATATTTCTTTAAATGAATCGACATCCTTATTTTTTTCAGAAACCTCCTTTAATACATTTGAATGTTCTTTAAGTACCTCTGACATTTCATTAACCAATTCACTAAAATTTTCAATGGTAAGAACATTGTCTTCGCCAATTATTCCAAGTTCTATTTGTTCCTCTTTTGTCCACCATCTGTCAACAGACCAATGATTTTCTGGTTTAAATAACGAGAAGGGCTGCACTTTACAACGCTTGTCGGTATTAAACTTAGCAAATCCGGATTTATTACCTTTAAAAAAGGAAAATAGGGCTACTGCCTCTGACAAGTCATTTTGATCGATATCAAATCTGTAAATATCTCTACTCTCGCCTATTTCACTTGCTAGATAGGTAAAAACTGGGGCTGTTTGCTTCGTTGTTTTATTTTCCTTTTTAGTTAAGCAAAGTATATAGGTCTTTTTTGGTGTGGTAAAAAAGGTTTTTAGTGGTAAAGATATTATAGCATCAATATGACATTCATCAACTATAAATTGTCTTAAGTTTTTATCATTCTGTCTATTAAATATTCCATCGGGAACAACGACAAATGCTTTTCCATTTGGTTTTAATGCTCGAATGATCCATTCCATAAATAACCCTTCTACTCCTAATGCATTAATCTTAAAGTAGTTAACTAACTCACCATCCTTTTTTATTTCCTCATTTAAGTTACTACTACCGCTCATTACGTAAGGCGGATTCGTTAAAATTAAATCATACTCATTCTCAATGGGTTCCGAAAGTGTTCCCAATATTGAGTTTGTTTTAAGAAGAAAACTATCGTTAAATAATTTTGAGAATTCTGTGGTTAGGCTTGGATTTTCTTTGATTAAGTCTGAGAAGTAAATTAACATATTAGCCTTGGCCAATATGATCGTTTTTTGTTCATCCTTATCAAATCCCTTGTCGAACCCATGAATAGTTATATTAGAGATCAGTTTCCCTTTTGAAACTTGATAAAAATTGTCGAGTCTAGTTACTATTGGTTCAAGTAAAAATTTTCCAACCCCACAGGCGGGATCACAAATCTTTATCCCCGGTTTGATGTCATCTTTTGCCATCTCAACTATGGCACGCACAACTTTAAGTGGAGTAAAAAATTGACCCCAGTTCTTTTTACTAATGCTTTCCTTTAAAAAGCTCTCAAACAATTGACTCTTAAAATCATAATCAATATGCTCTAATTTTCCATAATCTTTAAACCTAGTTAATACTCTTTTAAATACAGTGCTATATCCTTTTACCGCTTTTTGATCTTTACTTACAAAGATAGTCCCGTTTATTATAGTGGTCCGATCAATAGAATTCTCAGGGAACAATACCTTTATCCTGGGCCTTATATTAGTCGCATAAAGCTCTAAAACTTCATCTTGAGTATTAGCAGTATAATTACTGTACAGAGAATCGAAGCTATACATGCCACTCAGTACGCCCAGGTCACTTAAATATTTAAAAATAAACAGCTCAACAAAAGTATACAGACAATTTTCGGGTGTAGCACCACTTACAGACCATATATCTTGCCAGATTTGCTTCGCCAAGTTTGTAGGGTTAACTAACTGTTTGGGTTTTAAGCTATCATTTAATTCATTTATGGATGCACTAAGTTTCTCTATTAAGGCGGGAAGCTCTTCATCTTTCGAGTTAAAATTCACTTTGAGCTCCTTACCGGCTTCATCCTTAATCCTGTTTTTAGTATGGACATTTACCCAAATCGTATCTTTTGTATCAGTGGCAATGATGATCTTTGCACCTAATTTTCTTGCTACCTCAATCTCTTGAAGGATTGCTTTGTCTTGCTGTGCCTTAGTTCTAAATTGGGATGGTTTTTTAAATTCAATTACTGCAAATACATTTCTTTTTTTTAGTATCAATGCATCGACCTTTTTTCTGTCTTCGTCCCCATAATCTACGTTTCTAATTATTCCATTTTCCTTTAAAGTCTTCACCGAGGTGCCTCCAATATTGTAGAAGTCCCAATCTCCAATTCGGTCTGGGTTTTTTAATAAATCTCTTTGAAGCAGCTCTTCACCCATGATTATCAGTTAATTACTATATTTTTAATTATTTGTTTTGTAAAGATAGTCTTTTACCAGAGTCTTCTGGTTAAGAGTTTGTTCTTAATTATAAGTTGAAATCTTTGTATTTAGCCTCATAGGCGTAAAAATCAAAGCTAAGGGACGTAAACCGTAATAATCTCATCTAACCTGGTTGTGTACCTACGAGAAAGTTTCTCCCGTTTCATTTTCCAAGTCCGGTCCAGATCCTGAGCGGCCAGCTTTACTTTTTGCTGACCGTACGATTTATTAAGTTTATCCATTACCGCCATTAGCTCCAAGTGCTTCGGATCAGAGTTTTCAAAAAGCATCTTTTGTTTCGAGGTTTCCGGCGTAAGTTCCATTACAATTACACCTGCTTTTTTGTAACCATACCCTGTTTTGAAAATTCTGTCGAGAGCTTCAACGGCGAACTTTGCCAACTCTATACTTGAATTAGTTGGAAATGGCAGATTAACAGAAATTCCCATACTGTATTGCGGCTGATCCTGTCTGAAGAAATTGGTCACAATAAATACCTGAAGAATATTACAGCAAGAATCCTGTTTTCTTAATTTTTCGCCGCAAATCGTTGCGTATGTAACTATACGCTCTTTTATTTCATCATAGGTGGAATAGTTTCTATCAAAACTTCTGGTACATGCAATACTTTTTTTGTCTTGTATTTCCTCTAATTCCAAAGTGCGAATCCCCGACAATTCCTTTTTTAACCGAAGACCGATTATTGACATATTTTTTTTTACCCAGGCATCATTCATCAATGTGAAATCAAGGGCAGTTTTAATTCCCTGGGCCTGCAATCTTTTTGCATGTTGTCGCCCTACTCCCCACACATCTTCTATTTTTAGCCACTTTATCGCTTTTTGAAGCTTCGCGACGGTATCGATAACATAAACTCCTCCAAGCTCTGGAAACTTTTTAGCAATTCGATTCGCAACTTTGGCAAGCGCCTTTGTTGGTGCAAAACCAACGCAAACAGGTATTCCAGTATACTTATGTACTTTGTATCGCATATCAATACCAATATTTTGCAGGCTGAAATAATCACAGCCATCAAAGCTGACAAACGCTTCGTCAATACTGTATATCTCAATGTCCGGGCTAAATGTGCTTAGTATATTCATGACACGAGAACTCATATCGCCATAGAGCGCGTAATTTGATGAAAAGACATGAACACTATTTTTCTCAAACATTTTTTCAAATTCAAATGCCGGTGCGCCCATCGGTATACCCAATGCTTTTGCTTCATTGCTCCGGGCAACAACACAACCATCGTTATTTGAGAGAACAACGATTGGTTTTCCGTTTAAGGACGGTTGGAAGACCCTTTCACATGAAGCGTAAAAATTATTACAATCTACGAGTGCGAACATTTTTCACATCTTTGATTATTTTCACAACTATCCCCCAAATCGCAAATTCGTCGTTTACAGCTATTTTAACAGAGCTGTACTTTTCATTCGCAGGAACGAGCCAGAGCGCGTTTTTTTCTTTTATAATGCGTTTTATAGTAAAGTCCCCGTTAATATACGCGACCGCTATACAATTATTTTCGAATTCCAAGCTCTTATCTATTATAAGAATATCCCCATCCCCGATACCAGCATCCTCCATACTGTCCCCTTTGACTTTTCCCAAAAATGTGCTTGATGGATTTTTTACTAACTCCTTAATTAAGTCAATATCTAAGTCGATAAAATCCGCCGCAGGGCTGGGAAACCCGGCTTTAAGACCGGTAAAAAATGGCAGGAATAGTTCATTGTAGTCACTGAAACAAGGTGTAAGTTTCAATGTCTTTGATGTAAAGTTGTTTTCGGTTTCCATAGCTATCCCCTTTTTTTTACAAAGATCAATTTTAATGTATCAAAATCAATACCAAAAATTGGAAATAATCCATAAAATTGGAAAAAATCCTATTGTATTAACTATCATATGATCTGTGCAGTGAAGATCGAGGCTTACTTGGGTAGCTAATAGTTAACAATTTGAGAATGCGCAGTCCCCGACCCAATAAAATTCTGGAAGACAATTGTTAACAATAGAAAAGTAGCTATAAGGGAAAAAAACTGTCTCAAAAATAAGTCAATGTTTTAAAAAAAATCCTTTATATTCTTGTTTTGTATTTATTAAATTGGTATATTTATAACATATTAAAGCACTAAGCTATAATACTAGCAATCGGTTCTCATACGTTAATGAGCCTATCTTATGGAAAATCAATTCAATCTGGAATTCTCTTCTTTTGATCATTTTCAAGAACTACCCACTGAATTAACCAAGAAAGAAATTAAAACTCTTAAGTCAAATTTGACTCGTGAGATTAACCTGATCAAAAAGGAAATTGATTGGATTTCTCTGACTGATCATGAGCTGTACCACGGTAAGAACAGAAAAAGGCAATTGAGAGCACTGGAAAGAGACTTGAAATATGCAGTCGAAAAAAGAGAAAAATTAAATACTAAAGCTTAATAACCGCGACATGGCAAATATCACATTTGAACTAGAAATTATGGAAGATGAACAAGAACTTGTCTCTTCCCTTAAGCATCACTTCAATAAGGGTTCCTACCCTGATGTCAGAGATTTTGTTGTTGACATCGTGGCTATCATCCATAACCATAACCTTACTGACAGGTTTATGATTGGGTCAGGAAGTAGCCACATTTGGATTAAACGTCATAGTGAACTGGATCGCTGGGCGATTGTCACAGATTAATAAACAATTTTTCTATATTTTAAATATATTTATTCATGAAAAGTATATTTTTGTTTTCGTTCTTTCTTTTTTTAGCCTTGGATTCTAGTGCTCAGTCTTGCCTAATGAATGCTGATATCTATTTCATGTATAGAAATGAGGTTTCTGATCGCATAATCCTGAATAAGATCCAAAGCTCTGATTGTTGCTTTTCTGTATCGCCTGCAGATATTGTTGATTTAACCAGAGAGGGTATTTCTGAGGCTATTATCAATAAAATGATATATGTCATGGAAAGGAGAAATGCACAGCAAAAATACTACAATAGAGCTGTTGTAAGGCCAAGGGTTCTAATGAGGTATAGGACTCCAAGAATTCATATTAGAGGAAATTTTTAATTAAATCTTTCAATAAAAATCATGAATATGGACAAAATTTTTATATGCTTGACATACATGCAAGCAGCTTTATTATTCATTGGGCTGGTCATTTTTAGATACGTTTATAAGACGTTTAGAAAGTGGGCGAATGGCTCTACTGGTGTTTTAAATCCTTTTGTTGGTGAATATGACACCATTCCGCACCCTGAATTTGAGAAAGGGTATTCCCATGCAAAAATTGATCACAAATAAATATTTCACCTTAATAAAAAGTATGTATGGCAAGAGGCAAGAATGAAGCCGAAGAAATTCTGAAGGCATCTCATAGAGTCGAGCTATTTATCAGGAAGATAGAAAAGCAGATTCAAACAGCTCTAATTTATGACCCTAATGTCAGTATCAGAAATGATATTCAGATACTGAATGACTTTGTAAAAGCGCAAAGGCTGATCATTGAGGATGCTAGAAAGTCACTCACTGGTGGGCAAAAAATCATGAGTAATTACTTAGATACTAAAATCGAATCAACACCACTTTCAACCCGGACCTTTAACTGTTTGAAAAGTGCAGATATTAAAACAGTCAGAGAATTACTAGATGCAAAAAAAGAATACGGTTTAGGTCATTTCTTGAAGTTTTCAAATTTTGGTAAAACATCATATGATGAAGTAGTTACATTTATTAATTCTGTTGAAAGCCTTTAAAAATAACATAGCAGCTATGAAAGAGAACATCGAAGAGAGTTTTAGAAAATTTTTTCCGTCCAACGATATTCTGGCTGATGCATATAATGTAATAAAGCCATTCAATAGAAAGGATTACAAGTACACCAATCGCAAGCAGGAACTTGTTGATCTAAGTAAAATTTCGGGAACTTGGTATGACCGATATACTAAAAACAACATTCGTTGGATTGACATGCTCTATCATTTGGACCGAATTAAGAATAATGATTTTTGGCCTCAAAAAATTGAGAGAATCTTACACGAATATGATACACACAACATTGATCTAGCCAGGATCGAAGGAAGTGATGAATATTTTATCTGGGGTAATGGTCACCATCGGGTAACATTATGGAAACTTTCTGATTTGGGTTTTAAAACCTTACCTGTCTCCCTAGCTGTACGGATTGATAATAATTAATACCGGATTGCGAGTTAGGGTACTCATAGTTAACAATCGTCTCATGCCGGCAGCGCAGATCCCGGATTTCCTGGAAACGGATCGTTAACAATATAAGAGCGTGCAGCTGGCGGCCAGGTGAAATTCCGGAAGACGATTGTTAATAGTTGAAGCTAAACATTAAAATAAATTCATTCTGATGGAAGATATTGACCAAATTCAAAACTATACATACGCTGTAACATTGTTTGCTTCATTGGTTATTTTTATTGTCTTAGTTAGAAAATGGTTTCGCAGGGATGAAAGTTCTGTCAACCTACTACTGTTTTTTCTATTTTTTCTAATCTTCGGTTCTTTCTTTATAGCATCATTTTTCAAACTTGTAAGAATGGCACATGATAATCATATCATTAATTAATAATTTTGAGGAAAAATGAATATTCATGGACAAGACAGTACATTGGAATCCAGAGTTAAGGAAGAATCAAAGTGATTTATTGAACTCATTGCCTGAGGAGCAACGGGAGTTTATGGCATTTATGCTTCGTACCGGAAATGTGAGTTGTCACTATTACCAGCGTGAGCCGGACTCAGAACCAACGGAGGATGATTATATTGATTGGCTAAGTGGATTACCTGCTAACATTGCTCAATCATTTCGGAATGATGGTTTTGAAAAATGCAAAGGTGTATTTCCATTGAGACGACATGCAGCTGAGCGAAACGATATCGGAATGGATGCTTACATGAAAGAAGCTCTTTCAGATGATGATTATCGGCGGTGGTCAGCGTTACAAAAAAACGACTAACGTATATATATAAACGTTAGTCGTTTTTTTAATTACCTTGGATGTATTATTTAAGGGAGTTTTACTGATGTGAGGATGTCTGTATAATGCCTGTCTTGATAGTATTCAGTAGTTCGTGAAAGGTTAGCCCATTTGTTGTTACTGGCCTTACAATTGCTGTTGTTAGGTCTGGGTAAACTCTGAAACCTTCTTCATTTGAATTTTGCTTCGATCCCTGATTTAAAGTTTCCATACTGCGTCTATCGTATTGTGGTTGATAAAAAAGAACTCTTCAAAAGTGGGTCTTTTAATCAATCAGGTCAATACGTCCTTGTACTAATATCCATTAATAAAGTACGTATATTAGCTAATATTTGTACGTATTTGTATCAATACTTCTACATTTTCAAGTTCGTACAGGTACGTATCTGCATTTTTGTATAGCATAATATAGATATTATGTAATTTTTTCAAGTAAGCATTTTTGCAGGTCTTTCCTGTTCCTGACGCTTGTTTTTTTGAAAATATGCTCGATATGTTTTTCAACAGTAGCTAAGCTTATAAACAATATTTCCCCTATCTCCCGGTATTTTTTTCCGTCAATTACTAATCTTGCTACTTCCCTTTCTCTCACTGACAAATTATAAAGCTCCATGTTATCTTCGAGAGTATTATCTTCAATCTCAGTGTCGGCTAATAGTTCAGGATTATCGGCAACAATAACATCCAGCCTTTGTAACCTTTCAAAATCCTCTCTTGAAATCTTCAAAGATTTACGGATAAAGAGTACCGTGATAATGACAAAACCACCATTTGTTAACAGTGCTTCGTTCACTTGGTCAACCCTGAAATACGCGCAAAAAGCTAATGCTGCATAAGGAATAACAGCACAGTAAACAGCTATGACTTCGAAATAGTCATTTCGTTCAACCTTGTCTTTATACTTATTTTGAATAGCTTTCAGAATGGCATATCCAAGAACTACTCCATAAATCGCGGGTATGTATAGACCATGATTGATTGCACTATTTACATCTTTGGTCAAAGTATATTCTAATGCGAATATTGCGAAAAATGGAAGGTGCAGAAAAATGAATATTCCCCTTGTCGAATGCCATTTTAGCTTATCGAGTTCATAGGCTCGATAGAAATAATAAGGAAAATAAGAAGCCATCACAAACCCAGCGCCATAGGTCAAAATATATTGTGCAATAATTGGTATCGGAATCCTGGAATCAGGGAACAGCCCCATCGCAATGTTTTTGAGAATAAGGAGGAAGAGTAGAATAACATAATATTTTCTGCTTTGGTCTTCAGGTCGTTGTAAGAAAAATATTGTTTGAAAAATGAACATCACTGACTCTAAAATTATAAACAGTAATGTCACTATATGCATATCGGTATTTCCTATTAGCATTAATGAAGTGAGTTAATCAAGTAAAGCGTGTATGTTAAATCAAGTTCTGAATACACCGACAAGCCATATTTTTCATAAAATGGCAAATTTTCGATAGTTGAAGTTTCTAAATAAATTGGTCTATTCATTTTTTTCGAGTCCTCAATAATCTCGGCAAGCAGCTTTCCTCCTACTCCCCTACCCTGATGATCTGGGTGAACACCGATAAACCATAGATAGTAAATATCTGTTTTTGGATAATGATAGGATATTTTTTTTTCTCTTTT
>Ga0265797_10011284_pt1 | contig 11225 bp, 9 predicted proteins | sample P2T30metagenome_FD_192433 | JGI IMG/M metagenome (GOLD analysis project Ga0265797, IMG submission 192433) | Plant litter microbial communities from East Loma Ridge, Irvine, California - P2 T30 | ecosystem: Environmental > Terrestrial > Plant litter > Unclassified | place: USA: California... | reverse complement strand
TTCTTTAAGACAGGGGGATTTTTTTTTGGTCTGGGACGTTTAATTTTATTCCAAAACCTTTGACAAGCAACGTTTTAGGGTAATGTTAATCGCAGGGGAAGCCGTGACGAACAACAACCCCCCAACCCCCTCCCAAACCCAAACCCCGCTTGTTTATTATTATCGTTACGATTACTTTCCTTCTTTTTCTCCAAGACAGACGGGGGGGTGCGCGTTATATCGGACCGCTCCGGTACCGCCATCCGATAGGTAGACAAGGGTGTGATCGGCCCGATGGCAGCGTTGCTGTTATTATTGTTTGTCGACCGACCGTTCGTTCTTCGGGCTCATGTAAGCCGGGCATGGAGACTGTATAGTCCTAGTTTCCAACTCGCTTGCTTACGTGATGTTCGTGTTTGGACTTGTTGTGATTTTAATGCGCCATGGGTGGGTTGTCTTGAGGGGTAAATTCGTCATTTCGTATTTTTTTTTGGGTGGGCCGAAGTTTAGACCCGATGAAAGTGATGGGTTCTGCGATCCCGGGTCGACATGTGTGTATTCAATTGGCGGTGTGAGATTGTTCTGGGCTTGGTCATGATGCTGGGAGATTGGCAACAATGTGAGAGTTGTAAAACTGGGTACTCTACGGTAGAAATTTGGCATTGTAGACGGCGAGACACTCACAAAAGCGAACCAGGTAAAACATCGCACCAGTTTGCTCAATGATTTTTTGCATTACCGAACAATCGTGCATCCGCCAACCCCAGACGTGAGGCATAGTCGTGGTCTAAATATCCTCGACCTAAAACAAATACAAAGATGGGAGGTTAAAGAAGCAGTCAAAAAGTCAATCAACAAAAGATGAAAAGAAGAATGGTACAAGGTTGACAGGCAGCGGTCAACGCGCGGACATGTCAAGAACACAACCGCATCTCAGGAGAGAAGAAACTCCAAATCCATCCAACCCGCTAAGTGCAAACCATACAACGAAAGAAGTGACAGGGAAGCCGTCGCCTAGTTGGAGCTACCCCTTCTGCTATGAGCTGGTGTGCTGGGGAAGGAGAAATCGACTGGCGATGGTGGTGGTGCAGGTGTCTCGTTCACGTCTGATGAGCGTGAAGTCAGACCCGAGGATGCCTTGAAGGCTGCGCTGACATCGTGACCGAGAGTTGAGTTTGTGAAGATGGAGAGGCGCTGACGGGGGTTGAAAACGGAGGCCGTTGATGATGGCATCTTGAACGTTTGTGATGTGTGTTGGTGGAACTTAAGAGGGAGCTATCAACGGTATGTGAGCGAGGCTTGAGACTTGAGTAACGGATTGAGTGATGGCGGCTTGCGGGTTGCCTGCGGAAAGTGGGGGAAGGCCGAAGTAGTCGAATTAAGTACTGTCCGAAATGCCGAAAGTTGTTACGGGCCGTGTGCGAGGATGCGCTGTTGCGAAGCAGGGGGAGGTATTGTAGTAGCAAAGGCGTAAGATATTGATGTGCTGTCTTGGGCTGGCTTGGTAACAAGGCTGATGCAAGTCTACGAAAAAGGTGAGTCAGATTTTAATATCAATGATAACGGAGGTTGCGACAAGGCTTGGATTTGGTGCGTTGGCATGTGCCAAACACAAGCCTGCCTAACTTGGCAGAGACCTGTATTCGAGGGAAAAGGCTACGGTTGGGGATGACTTACTCGCTGTTGAGCGACTGCCAATGAGAAAGGTGTGTTAGGCGAACGTGCGTGTCGTAGTAAAAGGTGTTGTGTGTTGTGTAAATTAACCGTCGGATAAGAAGCGAGAGTACAACTTCCGTGAACGTATCGAGGAAGCGCAGAGGTTATGCTTGAGAGTCAATGAGAACGTGTCAAGAAGGTCACTTGTATAGGATGTGTTGGGTGGGATTGCAATGCGTAGAGAATGACGATATCGCGCTGAAGGGGGGTGCTTCTCTTATAGCTTGGTACAAGGCCAAAGTCCCGATGCGATCGCTTTTCACCGCCCAAAAGACAACCCTGACTCGCATCATTAGCAAGATACAAGGGCACATCGGAAGGGTAAGGCGCTTTGAGCTAAAAGCAAAACTGTATCAGCAATCAGAAGCGCGCGGCCACACGGGGAAGCGGACGGTTGCGACGACTCCTTGCTTCACGACCAACGTTGTACATGGGGTGCAAAGTCCACCCGATGCCCCGATGCCGATCAGGGTTACAGAGTCGAGGCGATTCGGGTATGGGCAGCCATCATCGAAGTGCGAGCCCGATGCGAGGCGCGAGGCGAAGACGCATGCAACAGACAAGGCGCGCATTCCGTCACAACCTTGCACGCAATCTCATCGGGGTCGTGAGAATGCGAGAAGATAGCTATCGCAGACGGCCCGAAGAAGCAAACCAATAGAATGCAGCCAGGCGCAGGCAGAAGCCGAAGATGGCATGACGTGGAGAACCAAACAAAAAACAACACAGTGTCCTTTGCCTGTCGCAAGCAAGGCATCATCAAGCCGGACCGAAGTCATTCTCTGACCGCTTCTCCATCATGCATATGCACATCCCACGCGAGGCTTGCGGCAGCGCAGCATGGGGTAAGCTAAGTGGAGCTGCGGGCTGCATTCCCCGGATACCAACTGCCTGGGATTCGCCCAGTCGCAATGAGGCGCCTGGAACTTTGTCTGGAAGCTCCGCTCTGATCGCCAGCAGATGCGCAACTCACCCATGGCTGCCCAGGCACAGCTCGCAACGGGCTTTGGTACCGCGTGTCATTGAGTCTGGGGTTACACTGCTTGTGAGGCGACCGGCATGGGGAACCTGGTCAGGCAAAAACTATGTTTCGTGTTGCGACACGGGAATAATGACCGCAACGTCTATCCGGCTACGATGCTCTTTTTGGGCTTCGAGAAGGTTGTTGGAAGGACGCTCGAGCCGACTTCTGTCGCGGGCAAACATTTTCAGTGCCTTGGTGCCATCCTGGTGCCCCCTTCTAGTAGGAAACGGACCGGCAGAAGTGCGGTAGAAGAGTGACGTCTCAGACCTCCTTTCGTCCCGCGTTGGACTCTGCCATGGCTTGTCACTGTTGTGCTCGCCCAGAGGCGGACTGGCGAAGCGTGCTGTCAAGCCCTTTCGGGCCCGCCAACACTTCTGCAACAGCGCTATGCTGGTCGGCACGACATGTCGATGCGCTACGCGTCGTCCTGTAGCCTCGCAACTCGCAGTCTCCGCATCACCCGAACGACGAATGCCACCAGGATCTGGGCTATGGGCAAAGTCTCCGGGCGGCCTTCAACCGTACGGCGCATCCCGTCTCTGCTTGCTTTTGCCAAACAATAGCCTGAACCAAGCATGACCTGTCATCACATCACTCCACTGCGACGCCGAATAGGAAGTCATGGAAGCTACATGCCACGTCTTGACTAACGCAACTCCAAATTTACCCCATCGTAGGTAAGACAGGGCTGCCCAATCTCCCGTACGTTTCTTTTCCAGAACCTGTTTGAGCAGCCCGCAATCCCCGGACTGGCGGACTGGCTGGCGTGGGGGAGATTGATCTTCGCCCTTTGAACGTAGCCGCCACCTTGCGTAACGTCGCGTGTCGGTGCCACAGGAGTAGAGCGTAAGAAGAAAGGAAGAGAGAAAAAGAGAGAAAAAGAGACGTCGTACGAGTGGTGCGGCGCTGTGTTACGCATGCGAGCTACCTCTCGCGCAGGATCTGGGTTTCTCCATTAGTGAGGCGACGATTTTAGTTTTCTCCTTGATCTCGCCGTTGGCTGCAGCGTCCCGACAACAAATGCCCATTTCCTTTACCGCCTGTTGCTGGGGCTTCACCGCAACTCAGTCACAATGACAGTCGTGGAGAAGAAGCAGGCGTTGGACGTATGCACTTTGTAATAAAGACATGGGGTGCAGCTGTGTGGGTGGAGACACTATGCCGAATGGGGTAGGGTTTGCTTGGCGTGTGGTAGCCTGGAGAAGGTGCACAGGACAAGCTTTTCTACACCATGACTTTGCAAACTTTCCAACCTTCCCAAACCCTACTCCTGGACCTGTCACAAACAACGGTATCGGGGTTGGTGCGGCTGTTTCTATGCCCAGCCGTCTAGCTCTCAATGGGCGAAGCCGCCATGTTGTTTTTGCGAGCGAGCCGTTGATGAGCTGTTTGGACCCAGAGGGTGTTTGTTGACTTCGAATTCTCGGGTACAAAGTCTAGCGCTATCGCCGGACGCTCATCATAGTTTTCCAAGTATGGAAATTACCTTGATCATGTCTCGCCAGACCGCTGATGACCATCCTATCAGGCTGTCGACGAATATGTTCGTCCAACCTCACAACCGGCGACTTTGATTACGCTACCGTCTGTAGCATACAGTCATGAACAGAAAGGATTCTTAAAATTATAACACTACATCAAAAGGTCTACACTCTGCTCTACAGACTCGAAAGGAAACCTGGGCAGGTTGCAAAGTTGCTCAAACGCGTTTGAGTCCCTTGGAGAGCCGGGACTTGGCAATATCACGGCCAACTTTTGTATCAACCGCAAAGTCTTCGGGCTTGAGATTCCTTCTCCAGGCCTGGACCTTCTCAGTATGCTCCCTTTCCTCCTGGCTGAGCTCGCGTCTGTATAGAGCTCGGCGGCTCGATTGATCTTGACTGCCGAGGCTACCAGCCGAACAATAGCTCTTACCAGCCCAAGCAGAATCCGCAACCGTCTTCCACACAACAGATATATCAACAACCATCTCTTTGGTATATAGAATGCGGCAGTCTGCAGGCTCATAGACGAACTGCAGGGGGGTGTTCGACTCATCTCCATCGCGGATAGCGTCGAGAAAGTTGATATTTGATTGACTCGCATCGGCCTGACGTTCCAGGGCCAAAACGTCGATATATCTCCCCAGGTCGGATTGTTGAAGCCGCTCGGATTCCTCGGGCGTGCTGAATCCCTCGATTGCAGCGTACATGTACTGGCCGATGCTGAGCCAATCCAAGCTTCGTGATCCCTTGGTACTACCAATTGCTTGCATGAGGCCCTGACGTGGCCGGCCTCCAATGGCAACAGTCCGGACCTTTTGAACCGTTCGTATAAGGTCCACAAAATCAGCGCATGTTGAGCCACATTGCCCGTCGGTTAGTACAACGATATCACCAGCTGGGAATGGCTGCTGGGCTTTGGCGTAGGATGCATAGAATCCAACTGGTCCCGGGTCCATGGTCCACGGATTACTCAGGTTGAAATGAAAGAGATTGGAAAAGCTGGCTCCGTTCTGCGTCACACCTGGCCCATACAACTCCTTCCAGCCTTTGAAGTTTTCGCCTTGTTGATTCGTGATGCCGCCGTAGCTGAACTCGGTGCTCGTGTAGTAGTTGGTGTCATAGGTTGTGTTTCCGTAAGTAGGACTCGCGTTCCTGGTAAGTGGGTATTGCTCGCCAACTTTTGAGAATTTTTCTGTCAAGAATTTGGATGCCTCGAACGCACGGAAGCGTCCCGCCGATGAATGCTCACGTCCGTGCGGAAAGAGGATCTTGAACAAGGTATATGCGTTTGGGACTTGCCCACCGGGATTAATTGATAGATCAATTATTAGCTTCTTCTTTCCAGCTGCCTTGGCTCCAGCAATAAACTTCTCTGCATTACTTCTGAAAGTTTGTGTAGGGTCGGAGCTATCACTGAAGTCAGGGACGGAAAGTACAGCAACATCTGAGTGGTCGTCGTCAAGGTAGTATCCACCAAGACTAATGGTATGATCAAAGACGATTGGAGGCGGATATCCTGGCAATTGCTGAAGTGGTGGAGGTGTCGATGTTTCGTTTGATTGTTCTTGTGAATCAGACGTTTGGTTCTGGCCCTGAGACTGATCTTGAGGCTGGATCTTCGGGGTGCTGAAATAGCTTTGATACAGAGTCTCTCCATCAGTGATGCCATCAAAGGAAAGATAGACTTGAGCGTGGTTTTCAAACGACGCGGAAGTACCATTGGCAAACCGAAATTCGGTAGTGGGACCAGGATAGATGACGCTCATGTCTCCACATGCTGTAAAGGCTCCTAGGTAAAACGAGAAACTGCTCTGGCTTCGACCGGGCAAGGAAGTAAATAGGCTATTATAAACCGCGTCCAAGTCTGTGTTGTAATTCCACTTTGAGTCCTTTTCAAGGTATGACTGAGCGTCTTGACCGTTGATGTGTGTAATAGGCGAAGCCTTGAAAGAAGCGTTGCCGAGCATTTCAGCCGTTATATCATCAAAGGAGTAGATTTCCGGGAGACTATCCTTGTTGGCCGCAACCGAGACAAGCTCCGGAGAGCTCCGGATGAAGGTGAAGAGCGAGCCCACGACATCCGGGAGATATTGGAAATGTGAATCGTGGGCGAATTGGAATACTTGGAAGAGGCCCAAGCCAAACTTATCAGTTGTTAGCCTCCAAATACCCTACTACTAACTATGCTTGCAGCGTAAACAGAAAAACTTACTTCATGTTCATTTCCATACGACCCTGACACAACCCGCTCCCGAACCTTTTCTAGTTCCGCCCAGATATCATAAGCTGGCCGTACCTTGCTTGTCCAATCTGCGGGCGGGTTCTTCAGGATGGCAGTGGTAGAGTGGAATTCAATGAATGGCTTTACGGCATCGACGAGAGCGAGAGCAGCGGTCTGATTGAACGGCACCGACGTAAGACATTCTAGAAGTGTGTTAGTCTAGTCGCGTTGTGTCATACGCGGCTGTGATTTGAACGCTTCTTACCATAGGCTACTTTTGCCGGTATCAATGGATTATATCCCCCGTTGGCTGGATCGGCATTCCAAATAGCAGTAAGATTGGCCACCTGTGCACAAGGACTTGTCTCGCCCGCTCGCGCATGGAAGCGCGCAAGATCCAACGAGGCCGGGGGCAGACGCGCAGAAAGGCCAGTAGAGGCAAGCGAGAGGCACGCAACGGCGTTGAAAAGGAAGAACCGAGCCATATCTACGACTCCAAACAAACAAAAAAAGAATCGGTAACGACTGAATACAACGGTAAGGACCGGGTTTAGGGTACCCAAAAGGGGGAGGGGCGCGCAATGACTGAATTGTTGATTTCTTTTTAGATGGAGGGCAAAACTCTATTGCTACACTCTGTACGAGGTACTTATAACCAACGGACCGCATAATCTCCATGTACCTTTGTTTCCTCTGACCAACATTCTGCGGCCCGAATGTAAATCACAGGTCAGACTAGCCTGTTTTGGGTCGGCCCAAGCAAGGGGTAGCGAGGTGAACTACATGGATGACTTGGAAGAACACGAACCTCGTTGAACTGGTAACCGTCTGTGCGTTTATGCTGACATGGTAGTCTAACAGCGTTATCCCAAAATCATCCAATTAACGGAGTCTTCAAGGAACGAAACATGTGTTATTGTGAAAACATGTCCGCCTCGAGTGTTCATGTTTCTTCCTGTACGATTTGACCAACAGTTCTTGTCTAATCGGTCAGAAAGAGCATGTCGGGCCTAAGAAAGATACTTAGTGCTGATGAATATCGGTACCAATTTAAAAGCCACCTCCGTGAATCTGATAACTTCTTGTTGCAAGTTCGAATTGTGGTATCACAAGAGAACAACTATATAGGTATTGGTAATAGTCGCCTGCTGTTATTTCGTATTCTGGCTCCTTGCCTTGTTGACTGAATTCTCACCAAGCTTACAGTATTCGATATTGTGTTATGACTTGTCCACCACTCGTCATATGCGCTAGGGGTAGGTCAGAGGAAGATCAGCAGGATCGGCAAACATGTACCGCGATAGTTGGTGGAACCTCACGAGAATGCGCTATGCGGTCTTGAGATGATTAGTTGCATTATACGATTCAACAAGATATGATGGTGACGAGACGTTTTATCTGACAGCAGGCTAAGGGAATTCTGAATCGGTTATATGCTCAGACTGAAAGGCGTCGTTCCACCAAAGCCTCAACAAGTTTTTATCCACAAAGTTCCAGAACAGCTTTCGTGAAACCCACCACAGACCTATCTTCACGATATGTGACTTGGACAAGACCAGCAGCTGAAATCTTCATCAATCTGCATTTTGCGCTTCAATTTACCCGCTTTCGCAACACTAATACAACTATCAGACATGTGTCTTGAAACCCAAGTAAACTGTTTTTTTTTATCAAAATGGGTATTACTTTCTACATCAGGATGCACAATGCTGGCAACAAAGGCCTAGAGTTCTGGATTTACTCATCACAAGATCTCGCCATCTAAGCACTAGCCTCGGCGGTATTCTGGCGGCCCGCAATACTGCCCCCCTTCCAACCCTGCTTCGGATCACTCTTCGCCTCCACTCTACTTTCCTCGCCTTCCTTACCCCAGCCACCACCACCAGGAGTATGAATGATGATGCGCTCACCAGGCCTCATGCTCGCCGTGTTCTTGGCACCAAGATTAATGTATCTGTATTCCACGTCTTGCTGCTTCTGGCTAGAATCTTTCTTCTGCAAAGCCTCGACCGCGTCAGAAGTAGTAGGCTGTGCTCCTGTTGATTCCTGTGGTTCAGTGGGCCGCTTAGAGTCGGAGTTCTTGTCAATGGCTTTCTTGTCGACTTTGCGGACCCATATATTGAGACCACATGCTGCGTCGCCGCCACCTTCCATACCATATGGATGGTATACTCTCCTCTCGCTCAGGATGCTTACTTGAACAGGAATGCGGAACTCGATGTCTCTTATTACACCTTCACCACCCACATGCATGCCCCTTCCCCTACTACCTTCTCTTAGAGAGAACTCTCGCAACAGAACAGGATACCTCCGCTCAAAGACCTCGGAGTCGGTTATACGCGTGTTGGTCATGTGCGTGTGCACGCCATTTGTGCCATTCCATGTGGGTCCTGCGCCGGAGCCACCAGCAATGGTCTCGTAGTATCCGAATCCACGAGTTTCCTTCCTCTCTCCACTTCTGCCTTCTCCATCACCAAAGGTTGTGCCGCCGAACCCAAAAGTAAGGTTATTGGTATCCCCTTGACTGGCTGCACAGGCACGGAAAGCTTTCAATACCACATCCGTAACGCGCTGACTCGTGAGAACGTTGCCACCTACCACGGCAGCGTTGTCAGAAGGCGAGAGGAAAGACTTCTTTGGGATCAGGACGTGTATCGGTTTTAGGCAGCCCTGATTTAGGGGAATGTCTTCACTAATCAAACACCGCAGGCAGTAGATGATTGCTGAGTAAGTCACTGCTTCAGGCGCATTGATGTTGCCGTAGACCTCTGGCCCTGTGCCAGAAAAGTCAAAGACTGCCTCGCCTTTCTCGGGGTCGATGGAGACTTTGAGACGGATCGGGCTTCCATCATCCATGAACTCTTCCGCGCTCAGATCCTGGCCCTCGAAGCGTTTATAGACATCCTTCAACAATGCGCGGACAGACTGCTCCGCATTTGCTTGGATGTTGGTCATGTAGAACTTGACGACTTGCTCACCGTAATCTGACATTAGAGTGCCAATGAGATTGATACCCTTTTGGTTAGCTGCGACTTGCGCCTTGAGATCATTGATGTTGTCACTCAGACATCGGGTACCAGAACAACCCGGGTATTGGCCCGGTTCATCGAGCAGGAGTTCGGTGATACGCTTCTCGTTAAAGTGGCCTTCTGATACCAGCTTCTCGGATTTGATAGCCGCGCCCTCTTGATATAGTTCTTTAGAAGCTGGAGGCATGGATCCAGGCAAGATCCCACCAATATCCGCGTGATGAGCGCGGGATGCGACATAGAAGATGATGTTGTCGCCGCTAAAGGCAGGTGTGATCACAGTGATGTCAGGTAAATGGGTGCCGCCGAACATGGGGTGATTGGATACTAGTACATCGCCTTTTTTGAGCTTGCCTTTCCAGATGGCGGCTTGTTTGCGGACGCACGTCGACATACTGCCGAGATGAACGGGCAGATGGGGAGCTACAAGATTGTTAGCGTAAGTAGACAGTGCAAGGACCTAGCTTACCATTGGCAACCAATCCGCCATCTTCGTCAAACAATGCACATGAGTAGTCCAAGCGCTCTTTGACGTTTGTGGAGACGCTAGTCTTCTGTAACGCACGACCCATCTGTTCTGCGATAGCCATGAATCGATGTGCGAAGATACTCAGCATGATCGGATCCACCTCTTTCGTGCTGATTTGCTTGTCCTGGTCCTGGGTATCACCAATGTTGATGATAACATGTGTGTTGATGACCAGCGCAGTCGCGCCAGGTGTTACGACAATAGTCTGTGTACCGTCCGCAATGATTGCCGGACCCTTTAAGCGGTCGCCGACTTCTAGGTTTTCCAGTTTGTAGACTGAGGTGTCCTGTCGCCCACCCTCAAAAAACACCTTGCGGGTGTCATAGCGCTTCTCGTCACCAGAAATATCCTTTGGCTTGATTTCCTTCAATTGCTGATCTACGGTCTTCTCAAGACCTTCAAATGTCTTTCCGATACCACGCGCTCTTACATCGTCGACAATGATGTCACGGTCCGGAAGGGTGAAGCCAAACTCTTGTTCGTGTTGCTTGACAAACGCTTTTCCAAAAGCCCACTCATCGCCGTCATATTCCTGTTCAGCCTCCTCCTTTGTTGGCTTAACGATCATGAGCGCTGACTCTGTGCCTCGATATCTCAAATTGAGATACTCTTCAAAGTGCACGTGCTCTTTATCAAATCCTTGTTCGCTCAGCGTAGCCATAGACTTGCTCTTGAGGTCTGCCATCTTTTTTTGTAGGTATTCTCTGACGTCCTTGTCGTCTGACCAAATCTTTGACTCTGGCTCCTGTCTCTCGTCTACAACGTCAGCCAGCGCCATGCCATAGGCTGAAAGTACTGATGAGTATCGATGAATGAGGATTTGAGAGATGCCAAGTGCTTCTGCAATGGCTACGGCATGCTGCCCACCAGCGCCGCCAAATGTTGCGAGTCGGTGTTTCGAGGTGTCGTGACCACGCGCTTCAGTCAAACTACGGATTGGCCGTGTCATAGTCTCATTCGCGATCTTGATGAAGCCGTTGGCAATATCGTCCAGCGACATCTCCTTGTCCTTGTTATCGCCCGCGATTTCTTTATTGATCTGCTCCGCCAGCTCCTTGAACAGCTTCTCGCTTGCCTCGGCATCAAGACCCTCGTCCTCATTTTTGCCAAAGATCTTCGGGAAGAAGTCGGGCAGCAGGCGACCGAGAAAGAGGTTCGCATCAGTGATGGTCAGTGGACCACCCTTGCGATAGCATGCGGGACCTGGATGTGCACTGGCTGACTCTGGGCCTACAACGAAGAG